>QMCD01000003.1_pt1 | contig 310332 bp, 197 predicted proteins | sample 1821841 | NCBI WGS metagenome assembly QMCD01 (sample SAMN01991225, study PRJNA193472) | Termite gut metagenome, whole genome shotgun sequencing project. | isolation source: worker | host: Macrotermes natalensis
TATGTATTTTCTGCTCGGACTGCTCACATTAAGTATGGCTCTTTTCGATAGTTCGACTCTTATACAAAATGCGACCAATAAAATCAATTTAAAGCTGACCGTGCTGCTTATTTCAAGTTGTATAGTTGTTCCCGTTCTCAAAAACATCACGTTGACATGGGGACTTTCCGGATTGGTTATAGGTTTAACAGTTATGTGGGGAATAATGGCGCTACTAACATATTTCAAGTCCCACTCGATTATTCGTAAAATGAGCGGCAAGTAGCAAACTTTTGATAGAGTAAACCTATTTTTGTGGGGAAAGCGACATCAGGCCTGAGATTTATTGATAAAATAATCATTCAAATGAGTTATTATTTGATGATTGTGGATTCTTTGAACGGCTTCTTTTTAGAGCACGGGACGGATTTGTACATTTCTTTGTTATATAAAAATATATGGATAGCTTTGATCTTATTTAGATTGCTTCAATGTGGGAAAGTAGGGATTGTTTATTTGTTGATGTTCTATATAAGTATAATTTATTTGAATCTCTCACTAAACAGTGTAAATTCAGATATTCCATTTACATCAACTTTTATCCATCTATTTAAATTTCTTTCTACGATCATATTGTTTTTCTATTTTAAATCATTGATTCAGATACATGGTATTCGAATATATCCGGCTTTTAAAAATATATTTTTGTATAACGGCTTGGTTATTTGTATAAGCATATTATTAGGACCTTTTGGGTTTGGGTATCGCCAGTATGGAGATACATGGACTTTTCGGGGATTTTTTTATGCAGGTAATGAACTGTCCGGAGCATTATTGTTGATTGTACCCTTTATGTTGTACCAGTTACTAAAATTTTCAAGGAAATACTACTATATATGTAGTCTGATATTTTTGCTCATTGGCGTATTGATCGGTACCAAGACAGGCTTATTGGCGGTATTGGTTTCTATATTTGCAATACCTTATTTAGTTAAAAAAAATGCAAAGACACATTTGTTAGTCAGATATGGAAAATTTTTACTGATCCTATTTTTACTGACAATTGTTGTCTACATGGTTTATACGGCTGTTGAATCTTCCGGAATATTCTCCAGATGGGAATTTATGTTTTCTAAAGGGGGTATTATCCATTTAATCTTCAGTGGCAGGAATCAGTATTGGGCTATAGAAAGTAGAGATTTTTTTGATGCTGATTTTTTTAATAAACTACTAGGATTGGGGGGGAATAGAACGGTAGAGATGGACATTCATGACACCGTATTAAATTACGGGTATGTGGGGATACTTATTGTTTATGGTTTTTTCCTGAGCCGTATTATTGCTGCTTATAGATATCATACCCAGATCGGCAAGGTTGTTGTATTTACGAATATCCTGTTTTTGTTCGCTTCTTCCTTATCAGGCCATTTAATTTATTCTGCTACTGCCAATATTTTCTTAGCATTAAATAATTCACTAATCTACTTTGACCGGAAGATATGAGAGTACTTCTGTTGACCAACTTGTATCCGTCCCGTTCGGATCGTTCTTTTGGGACTTTTGTAAAGATTACAGCCGATATTTTGTCTAAGGAGAAGGATATTGAACTGAAAATAATAGCGATCAGAGGACGTTCCGGTAAAATTCGATCTTTGTTAAAATATTTGGTTTTTTATATTCAGGTGTTCTTTTATTCTATGACAGGGAAATATGATTTGGCCTATATTCATTTTTATACACATATTTTCCCGGCCGCTTGGCTTCCCTTGTATTTGAGAAAGAAGAAATACGTGATTAACATACACGGGGGTGAAATTATTCCAATATCTGCTTTGGTTCGTTTTTTGCGGAACAGATCTTGGGGTTTTCTTAAAAACGCAACAGAAGTGATAGTCCCTTCCACATTTTTTAAAGCTATTTTAGTGGACAGACATAAGATGAAGCCAGATAAAATTTTTGTATGGCCTTCGGGAGGAGTGAATGATAATTTTTTCTTACCTCTTGCTCCTCAACGGAAAACGGATAAAATGAAGATTGGGTATGTATCGAGGATTGATTATGGGAAAGGATGGGATGTTTTGCTGAAGGCTGTTTTCAGTATAGATAATTGGCCGAAATTATTTGAATTGCATTTTGTGGGGGGAGGGAAAGAAGAGAGTGAATTTAAGAGTGCAATCGAATCTTATTGGGGAAAAAGCATCTTTTATTATGGATCATTATCTCATTCGGAGATCATACCCGTCTTTGAAAAATTCGATTTATTTGTTTTTCCCACAACCCTTGATGAAAGCTTAGGATTGGTAGGGTTGGAAGCGATGGCGTTAGGGATACCTGTTATTGCGAGTGAATGTTCCGGTATTGCAGAATATTTGATTAATAGGTATAATGGTTTGTTTTTTGCAAAAGGGAATACGGATGAATTAAAAGATCGAATTTTGCAATTTCACAAAATGGATTTTGAAGAGTATGTTTTGTATAAGAAAAGGGCTAGAGAAACAGCTCTTAAATTTAAATCATCTGTTGTTGCGGAAAAATTGATTATAGAATTCAAGAGAATACAGAATGAATAAGAAACTAAAAGTTGTATTTGTATGTACTAAAGGAGGACATTTGTCTGAAATGCTGGCACTTAAGGATTTATTTGAAAACTACAATTCGATCTTGGTAACAGATCAGGATGAAAGTACTAAATCGTTGAAATTGAATATTCCTGTAAAATATATTGCTTGTTTTATGGGGGAGAGGTTAAATAAAGTAAAGGTTTTAACACGGTTTATCAAAAGTTTCTTTCAGAGCTTCCTTATTTGTTTTAAACACAGGCCTGATGTAATTGTCACAACAGGCTCTAATACGGCAGTTCCGATGTGTTGTATCGGTAAGTTATGGAGAGCGAAAGTTGTATTTATTGAATCGGGAGCGAGGGTATATACGCGATCGCGTTCTGGACGCATCATATCGAAGTTTGCAGATAAGATCGTCGTTCAATGGCCAGAAATGTTGAAATTTTATCCCAATGCAGAATACTGGGGACCAATTTTATAACTATGATATTTGTAACTTTAGGCACTCAAAGAGATCAATTTGTTCGATTTCTAAAAGCAGTCGATGAATTGATACTTGCTTATGATTTAAAAGATGAGTTTGTGGTTCAGCGTGGACACACCTCCTTTTCTTCAGAAAAATTTCGGACTGTTGATTTTTTGTCTGAGACGGATTTTCTGTTAACGATGGCTCAAGCGGATATCATTATTACCCATGCAGGATATGGATCGTTATTTAAAGCGATCAAAACGGGTAAAAAGATAGTATCTATGCCTCGGCTGCGTAGATACGAAGAGATCATAGATGATCACCAATTGGATTTACTTGAAAAACTATCTACAGAAGGGTATATTATTGCAGCGAAGGAATCTTTGGTTGAAATATGGCCTAAAGTTGAGCAATTTCAACCCCGTAAATATGATTTTAAAAATTGTATTATAGAAAATCTTGAACATTATTTGGATTCATTAATTTAAGCTATATGGATAAAGTAAAACTGGGAATAATAGGAATGGGTAGAATGGGAATAACCCATTATTCAATTATTAATAGCTATAAATCTGTTGATATTGTAGCTGTTGCTGATGCTTCGAATCTCATTTTAGATGTGTTGAAAAAATACATTCCTCAGTTGGGAGTTTATAAAGATTACAAAGAATTGATTGATGTGGAAAAACCCGATGCGATCATTGTATGTACACCTCCCGTTTCACACTTTGAGATCTGTGAATATGCTTGTGAAAAAGGGATTCATGTTTTTTGCGAAAAACCTTTCACTGTGAGTCCGGTAGACGCTCAAAAACTTTCAGAAGCTTTTGAGGCAAAAGGGCTAATTAATCAGGTCGGATACGTAAATCGCTTTAATGATGCATTTACATTTACGCGGAAGTTGGTGAAAGAGAATGTAATCGGAGATATCATTCGTTTTCGTTCTGAGATGTTCAGTTGCACCATATCCAAAAAGGAGGAAGGAGAAGGTTGGAGGAACAAGCGGGAAAATGGAGGAGGAGTAACGTATGAGATGGCGTCTCATGCGATAGATTTAGTGAATTATTTAATAGGTACTGTCGGATCTGTTCAAGGTACAGTTATGACACAGGTATATTCGAAAGTAGTAGAAGATATTGTATCCTCAACCTTAAGATGTTCCAATGATGTCTACGGGACATTATATGTCAATTGGTGTGATAAAAGTTACAGAAAACCAAGTAATAAACTGGAAATATTCGGTCACAAGGGGAAAATACTGGTCGACCAGCACGGGATAAAAATATTTATGAATGAAGGTAATGATCAATACGGTTATCATATTGGCTGGAATACGATTTATATTACGGATATATTTACTCCGGTCCCTTTTTATGTCCGGGGGTATGAATTTACCAGACAATTGTATTATTTTGTAGATTTAATCTTGGGATTGCGAGAAGAACCGATCTGTACGTTTAAAGATGGAGCTAACGTTTTGCAATCTATTCATGGAATGTTTAAGGATAACTTGAAAAATTAGAAAATGGAAGCTATAGATAAAATCGTATTTGGAGACAACCAATTTTTTGGGATTAATCATATGTCTCAGGAAAAAGCGCAAGCTCTGTCTGAGAGGTTTTATGATATATCTAATATCTATAAGGTATACGATATAGCATTTAAGAATGGCATCAATGCTGTCATGCTTAACAGCAATGAGCGTGCAAAAGAGATTTGCGGTTATTTTAAAGCCAATCACTCAAGATATAGCCATATCAATTGGTATCCTTCTATTCCGTACCCTCACAAATATGCACATTTAGTAGCAGAAAAAGGTATTTTTCCTGCCATAAATGAAGTTATTTTTAATAACAATTCTGTTTTTGGTGTGTTAGAAACGATTGCCAAAGGAGGAATGGCTGTTCTTGGTAAGAATCCGATAAAAATGATGCAACTGCTGATTGATGCCGAATATAGAATATTCAAAGGCCTAAATGTGAAAGTACTTTTTTTGCAAAATATTATTGTTGATCTGTTACTGGGTTATGGTATAAAAGAGGTTTTTTATGAATACTGTGAATTTGTTCGTAAAAAATACAATGTTACTCCAGGACTCATAACCCAGAATTTACCTTTCTTAAAGTCTAAGTTGGAAGAATGGGGTATTAAGGAGGTAGTAATATGTAGTTCTATTAATAAAATTGGTTATCTCATGTCGCCCAATGTTGATGAATATGTTTTGACAATAGAGAACAATAATCCTAAAGATTATCAGATCATGGCTATGTCTACTTTGGCATCGGGTGCTATCAATGCGCAAAAAGCATATGAATTTATAAATAGATTAAATATACAATCAGTTGTTTTCGGAGCTTCTCAAGAAAAAAATATATGTGAAACTATAAATTTAGTGAATTTACAAATATAGTATTCGCATTTTGCGAAATTATCTATGAAACCCGCATGTTGACAAGTACCGAAGAAGATGTTGTTACAAAGGGTTCCATACGATCGTAAAAAGAAAGACACAACGTATGAAACGCCTTTGATTTTAGAATACTCAGATTTATGTATGTTTTTCACAAATTCGGAAGTTATTCGTGATGCGAGTGGCTGTGAGCTGCCGAAAATCTGAAAAAACTAAAAGATATCGTCAATGTGCAGAAAATGAAAGGACCCTCATTTTTAATGGTATGTATCCAAAGCCACAAAAACCAGAATGAATAAAACAGAATTACTCAATCGCTTGACCGATATAGAATGGGATGACTTTGAAGTTAAGGATGCCCGTTCGGAACTCCCCAAAACAGTTTGGGAAACGGTTTCGGCATTTTCCAACATGTCGGGTGGTTGGGTGGTTTTGGGTGTTTCGCAAAAAGGCAAGAAATTTGAAATTACGGGTGTCGAGAATGCCGAAAAATTGGAGCAGGATTTTACGACTGTTCTGCGCAGCAAGAGCAAGTTCAATGTGCTGATAAACCCGCAGTGCAAAAAATATGTGGTTGACGGGAAAATTATTTTGGCGTTTTTTATTCCATCTTCCGAGCAAAAACCGGTCTATTTCAATTCCTTGGCAAATACGTTTATCCGAACAGGCAGTGGCGATCAACGTGCGGACGATGCGGAGATCAATGCGATGTTCCGCGATCAGCTTTTCGGTGTAATGTCTGCCCGCCCTGCAACGAAAACGACCCTCAAAGATATCAATCGCACAACGCTTACCCGCTATCGCGATTACATGTCGCGCTTTAATCCAAGTCTGCCATACAATGCGATGCCCGAGAAAGAGTTCTTGCAACGGCTGCAAATTGTTGAGGGGGAACATTTAACTTATGGCGGCTTGCTTTTTATGGGTAAGAATGTGGCCATTAATCAAAGTATTCCGGACTTTCGGGTCGATTTGCTTGAAATTCCCGGCAGGTCTTATGCCGAAGCTGAACCTCGCTATACTTTTCGATTGGAAGAGCAGGAGAATCTTTGGGAATATTATTTCGCCATTATTGAACGGTTGAAACGACAAGTGAATATGCCGTTTAAGATGAATGATTTGGGAATTGCCGTAGAAGACAGCCCACAATTGGAAGCATTGCGGGAAGCTTTGGTGAATATGCTGATGCATACCGATTATTTTAGTGCTGCTAAACCGCGTGTGCGTATTTTTACCGACAGAATTGAGTTTGAGAATCCGGGAAACTTCCCGCTCCCAATTGCCGAATTGTTGAAAAAAGACATCTCTCTACCCCGAAATCCGGTGATAGCTAAACTATTCCGGAATGTGAAATTGGCCGAAAATGCAGGTTACGGTTTCGATAAAATGCTGAAATGGGAGAAAGAAACGCATAAAAAAGTGCTGTTTGACAATGCGCTTGCCTTTTCGCTCGTTACATTCCATTATCCGAAAATAAACCAGGATGATGCGATTGGGGAAGTAAAGGAGGAAGTACATGCAGGTGGTCAGACAGGTGGTCAGACAGGTGGTCAGACAGGTGGTCAGACAGGTGGTCAGATATTGACGGAGGTGCAGAAAAGGATTGTTGATATGATGACCGAAAATCCGGCGATTTCACGGAAAACAATAGCAGAAAGATTGAACATAAATGTTTCTGCCGTGCAGAAACACATTGAAAAACTAAAGAAATCAAATATCATTCAAAGAGAAGGTGGTGATTTTGGCGGGAAATGGAAAGTTCGAAAATGAAATGTAAGTAATTGAATGAAAGAAATAGCTTTATGATAAAGAAGTTATTGTCATTGCCCGAGAACCTTGTCGCTCATTTTCACAAGTTACGGGGAGTCGATCGTACAGCGTGGTTTTGCACCTCCGACCCGGCAGATCAGAAGTTGGGCTCGGGAGGAGGGACAGCGTGGCTACTGGAAAAAGCAAAGGAGCATGATGCCCCAGCTAAATCCATAGATACCTGGCTGGGAGAGGAAAAACGAATCTTACTGCACGCCGGAGGACAGAGCAGAAGGCTGCCCGCTTATGCACCTTCCGGAAAAATATTGACCCCCATACCGGTATTCCGCTGGGCGACCGGACAGCGGTTGGATCAGGACCTGCTTTCGCTCCAGCTTCCGCTTTACGAAAAGATCATGGAGCGGGCGCCGTCCCCTATTCACACGCTTATTGCCAGCGGGGATGTATACATCCGGGCCAATCAACCGTTGCAAGCTATCCCGGAGGCGGATGTGATCTGTTACGGTTTGTGGGTGGACCCCGTGTTGGCCTCCCGTCACGGTGTGTTTGTATCCCAGCGCAGCAAGCCGGATGAGTTGGATTTTATGCTCCAGAAACCTTCAGTAGAGATATTGGGGAAACTGGCGGCGACCCACCTGTTTTTAATGGATATAGGGATTTGGCTGTTGAGCGACCGGGCAGTGAAGCTTTTGCTAGAACGATCGAAAGCCTCCCATACCACTGGATTTACATACTACGATCTCTATACGGATTTTGGATTGACCTTGGGGAACCATCCTGACAGGATCGATCCGGAGTTGAACAAGCTTTCCGTCTGTATCTTGCCTTTGGAGGGAGGAGAGTTTTACCACTACGGTACCAGCCGGGAGTTGATCTCCTCTACATTGGCTGTACAGAATCGGGTGCACGACCAACGCCTGATCATCCAACGGGGGATAAAACCACATCCGGCCATCTTTGTTCAGAATGCGGATATAGAACTGAAACTGACGGCTGAGAACCACGACGTCTGGATAGAGAACAGCCACGTAAATTCCCGGTGGAAAATTCACAACAGGCACATTATAACCGGAGTACCCCGAAATGATTGGTCCATTCACATTCCGGAACAAGTATGCGTAGATGTTATTCCGATGGGAGAGCAGGCATACATTGCCCGTCCTTATGGATTTACGGACGCTTTCCAGGGCGATCCGCAGGAGCGGGCGACCACCTTTCTGGGAATGCCTTTTGCGAAGTGGCTGGAAGACAGGGGAGTGGAATGGAACCGGATTGGCCGGGCAGAGGCAAAAGACATTCAACTGGTAGAACTGTTCCCGGAATGCAGGACAACGGACGAGTTGGGAACTGTTTTGCGATGGATGATCTCGGAGCCGGAGCTGAAAGAAGGGAAGGTGTTGTGGGAAAAAAGCCGGAAGTTATCGGCAGATACAATCGCCTCTCGCGCCAATCTGGAACGTTTATTCCGGCAACGCCGGATGTACAGAAAGGGTAATTGGCCGGTACTTGCTGAAAATTATGCCAAAAGTGTGTTTTATCAGATCAATTTGGCAGAGGCGGCGCAAGAGTATGCAACAGACAACATACCGTTGCCGGAGCCATTGCCGGCGGACGCCTCCCGGATGATACAGATCCGGGACCACATGTTCCGTTCCCGGGTGTTGCAATTGTCCGGCCAGGTGTATGGGCAGGAGGAACAGGCTGCTTTTGCTACCTTACAGGAAGGTATACAGACACCGTTGCTGACACAGAGACAGCACCCGGAGTGCTGTGTATACACCGATCAGATCGTGTGGGGCAGATGCCCGGTACGGATCGATCTGGCCGGAGGCTGGACAGATACCCCTCCCTATTGCCTCAGTCACGGAGGAAGTGTTGTCAACATGGCGATCGAATTAAACGGACAACCTCCATTGCAGGTATATATAAAACGTTCTCCCCTCCATAAAATTACGCTCCGTTCCATAGATATGGGGGCGACGGAGATTGTTTCCACGTACGAGGAGTTGGGTGATTATACCCGTATAGGATCTCCGTTCTCCATTCCCAAAGCGGCCTTGGCCATAGCCGGTTTTTCCCCCCGTTTTTCGTTAAACCGGTACAATCGGTTGGAACAGCAATTGGAAGCATTCGGCGGAGGCTTGGAACTCACTTTGTTATCGGCCATTCCGGCCGGTTCCGGCTTGGGGACCTCTTCAATTTTGGCAGCGACAGTACTGGGGGCGTTGTCCGATTTTTGCGGCTTGTCGTGGGAGAAAAACGAGATCTGTATCAAAACACTGGCGTTGGAACAGTTGCTGACAGCCGGGGGGGGGTGGCAGGATCAGTTCGGAGGGGTATTGCCGGGCATCAAATGGTTGGAAACAGTTCCCGGATTCAAGCAATTTCCGACCGTAAAGTGGTTGCCGGACACCTTGTTTACGGATCCGGTCTATAAACCGTGCCATTTGCTCTACTACACCGGAATTACACGCACGGCAAAGAGCATATTGGCCGAAATCGTGAAACGAATGTTTCTGAATGAAACCGTACAATTGGAATTATTGGCGGAGATGAAAAACCATGCTCTGGCGATGTACGAAGCCATCCAACAGGGGAACATGGCGCAGTTCGGCGCTTTGTTGGACAGGACGTGGCAACAGAACAAACTGTTGGATGCGGGAACGGAGCCGTTGGAAGTAGAACAGATTATCCGCCGGGTATCGGATTATACCCTCGGATGCAAACTGCCCGGAGCAGGGGGCGGAGGCTACCTGTACATGCTGGCAAAGGATGCAGATGCCGCCCGCAGAATAAGAGAGGAGTTGCTCCAGTCGCCTCCGAATCCGTGTGCTAGGTTCGTGGAAATGTCATTGTCGGACAAAGGGTTACAAATAAGCAGATCGTAAAATGAAGCGCTATTGCCAAACATTGAAGCTGAAAAATGATCCGGAACTGATTCGGGATTATGTAGAGGTGCACAACCAGGTGTGGCCGGAGATCAAACAAGGCTTCCGGGATATAGGGATTTTAGACATGGAAATCTATCTGTACGACGGGTTGCTGTTTATGATCGTGGAAACGGTTGACGGGTTTGATTGGGAGAAAGATTACGGACGATTGGGGGCGATGCCCCGGCAAAAAGAATGGGAGGCTTATACCGCTCAATTTCAGGAATGTGCAAAAGATGCAGCACCCGCTGAGAAATGGCACTTGATGGAGCGGATTTTCAAACTGTGAAGACACTCTCTGCTTCTGTATGGGAAAAAATCGCATGAATTTTTCCGTTGTATGGGAAAAAATCGCATGAATTTTTCCGTTGTATGGGAAAAAATCGCATGAATTTTTCCAGTATATCGAAAAATCTGTAACTTCGTGTGGATTTAGAGAGTTATAAATGGAGATGGTTGAAAGGGAATTACTTTATTGGATAAAAGAGCGCTTTTTCAAAAAAAAGGCGATTATACTGGTTGGCCCAAGGCAGGTGGGTAAGACCACTTTGCTCAAACAAATCGTTGAAGAAAACAAACAATCGGAAACACTGTTCTTGAATTGCGATGAGCCCGAAACCTTGCGAATGCTTGAAAATTCGAGTTCAACGGAATTAAGAAATCTTATTGGAAACAAAAAGATCGTATTGATCGATGAGGCGCAGAGAGTTGAAAATGTCGGAATAATGATGAAATTGATAACGGATAATATTCCTGATATTCAAATAATTGTTACAGGTTCATCGGCATTTGATCTACGTAATCGGTTAAATGAACCGCTTACAGGGCGAAAATTTGAGTATCATCTGTATCCGTTTTCTACGGCAGAATTGATCAATGCGACTTCGTACACGGAAGAAAAACGCCTGCTTGAGCAGCGTATGATTTATGGAATGTATCCTGATGTGGTAAATAATCCGTCGGATGCACAAAAGATCCTGATAGAACTAAGCAACAGCTATTTGTTCAAAGATGTCTTGATGTACAAAGACATTCGTAATCCGGATGTATTAACAAAATTGCTCATAGCCTTGTCATTGCAATTAGGCAATGAAGTGTCGTACAACGAATTAAGTAATACGATAGGAGTAAAGAGCGAAACCGTTGAACGCTATATAGAGCTTTTAGAGAAAGTTTTTATTGTTTTCAAACAACCCTCTTTAAGCAGGAATTTAAGAAATGAATTGAAAAAGAGCCACAAGATCTACTTTTACGACAATGGGGTGCGTAATGCGTTGATACAAAATTTTAAATCTTTGGAACTCAGAACAGATACCGGAGCTTTGTGGGAAAATTTCATGGTTAGCGAACGGAAAAAATACATTGAATATAATGAAATATATTCCAACACCTATTTTTGGAGAACGCATACGCAACAGGAAATAGACTACCTTGAAGAACGGAATGGGATGTTGTATGCGTTTGAATTTAAGTGGAATGAAAAGAAAAAGGCAAAAATTCCAAACTCATTTGCCGAGGCTTATCCCCATCATGAGTTTCAATGTATTGACAGAACGAATTATTTGGAATTTATTACGAATTCCACACGACCATAACGAAAAAAATACAACGAATGAAAGGAATAGTTTTGGCCGGAGGATCGGGTACCCGCCTGTATCCGATAACCAAAGGGATCAGCAAACAGTTGATACCGATATTTGACAAGCCGATGGTCTATTACCCCATTTCGGTACTGATGCTGGCCGGCATCCGGGAGATCCTGATCATCTCCACCCCGGACGATCTGCCCGGTTTCAGGCGCTTGTTGGGTGACGGTTCCGATTTCGGCGTGCGTTTTGAGTATGCCGAGCAACCCAGTCCGGATGGATTGGCGCAGGCTTTTATCATTGGCGAGAAATTCATCGGCAATGATCCGGCCTGTTTGGTTTTAGGCGATAATATCTTTTCCGGGCAGGGCTTCACCAAGATGTTGAAGGAGGCGGTACGGAGTGCGGAGGAGGAGCGCAAAGCAACGGTATTCGGGTACTATGTCAGCGATCCGGAACGGTACGGGGTGGCGGAATTTGACGAAGCGGGCAACGTACTCAGCATCGAGGAGAAACCGGCAAATCCCAGATCGAACTATGCAGTGACAGGGCTTTACTTTTACCCGAACAAAGTGGTTTCGGTGGCGAAAAGCATCCGGCCCTCCGCCAGAGGGGAGTTGGAGATCACGACGGTCAATCAGGAATTTCTGAAAGACGGAGAATTGAAGGTACAGTTGTTGGGGCGGGGTTTTGCCTGGTTGGATACGGGGACACACGACTCGTTGTCCGAAGCGTCAACCTTTATAGAGGTGATCGAAAAGCGGCAGGGGTTGAAGGTGGCCTGTCTGGAGGCAATCGCTTACAAGCAAGGGTGGATCACGGCGGAGAAGTTGCAGAAGATCGCGGAACCGATGAAAAAAAACCAATACGGGCAGTATCTGCTGCACCTGTTGTAAAACACAACGTAATGCATATCATTGAAACGGAAATTCAGGGAGCTTTTATTATAGAACCACAGGTATTTCAGGACGCTCGCGGCTATTTTTTCGAGAGTTTTTCGAAGCGGATATTTGAGGAGAAGGTGGGAAAGGTGCATTTCGTGCAGGACAACGAAAGCAGATCTGTTTACGGAGTGCTCCGGGGCTTACACTACCAGCGGGGCGAATTCGCCCAGGCCAAATTGGTGCGGGTGGTATCCGGCGCCGTGTTGGATGTGGCGGTGGACTTGCGGAAGGGATCGCCCACATTCGGCAGGCATGTGGCGGTGGAGTTGTCGGGGGAGAATAAACGGCAGTTCTTTGTGCCCCGCGGCTTTGCGCACGGTTTTGCCGTGTTGAGCGACGAAGTGCTTTTCCAATACAAATGCGATAACTACTACGCTCCCGGCCACGAAGGGGGAATCCGTTTCGACGATCCGTCGTTGGGCATTGATTGGCGGATCCCGGAAGCGAACAGGGTGTTATCGGAAAAAGATTTGAAGCTGGGGACACTGGAAGAGGCCTATAGATTTTAAACACAAACTATCATCACAATGAAAAACATAATCATCACCGGAGGCGCCGGATTTATCGGATCCCATTTGGTCAGATTGATGGTCAATAAATATCCGGAATACAGAATCATCAACCTCGATACATTGACATACGCAGGCAATCTGGCCAACTTAAAAGACATTGAGGATAAGCCGAACTACGTGTTTGAAAAGGCCGATATATGTGATTTTGAAGCGGTAAACACTCTCTTTACCCACTATCGTCCGGATGGTGTCATCCACCTGGCGGCAGAGAGCCACGTCGATCGTTCCATAAAAGATCCGTTTGCTTTTGCCCGTACCAATGTGTTGGGAACCCTGAACCTGCTGCAGGCGGCTAAATTAGCTTGGGAAGGGAAGATGGCAGGGAAGGTATTTTACCACGTATCCACAGACGAAGTGTACGGTTCCCTGGAAGCGGGCGGTGGCTTTTTTTCGGAAGAGACCAAATACGATCCCCACTCTCCCTATTCCGCCTCGAAAGCCTCTTCCGACCATTTTGTCCGGGCGTATCACGATACCTACGGACTGCCCGTCAAGATATCCAATTGTTCCAACAATTACGGTTCCTACCAATTTCCCGAAAAATTGATCCCCTTGTTTATCAACAACATCCGGCACAACAAGCCGCTTCCGGTATATGGAAAGGGGGAAAATGTGCGGGATTGGTTGTTCGTGGAAGACCACGCCGGAGCCATCGATTTGATCTTCCACCAGGGAAAAGTAGGCGATACCTACAACATCGGCGGATTCAACGAATGGAAAAACATCGACTTGATCCGGGTGTTGATCCGGGTGACGGACCGTTTGTTGGGGCGTCCGGAGGGCAGTTCGGAAAAACTGATTACCTACGTAACCGATCGGGCCGGTCATGATTTACGTTATGCGATTGATTCTTCAAAACTACACAAAGAGTTGGGTTGGTCACCCTCGTTACAGTTTGAAGAAGGGATAGAAAAGACCGTCAAATGGTATCTGGAAAACCAGGAGTGGTTGGACCAGGTAACGAGCGGAGTGTACAGGGACTATTACCAAAAGATGTACGAATAGAGGCTAACCGCGGGATCAGCGGATGTAGATCTCCAAAAGTTCGCAGGCAGCGGTGGGAAGCAGAAAGATCGTTTTCAGAACGGCAGGCAGCAGCACGGTTTCCCCCTTTTGCACAGGAACGCTCTTGTCTGTGTCGTAGACGAGGGTAAAACTCCCCTCCAGGCACATGTAGATCACGAAAGAATCCAAGTCGAAATACTCCTTTTCAACCTCCCGGTCAAAGCGGAGGTAATTGGTGGTAAAATAGTCGCACGAAACCAACTCTTCGGTACGGTTCGGCGTTCCGGCCGGGCGAATGGCCCCCGCTTCCTGTTTCCGGAAATCAATCACATCCGTTGCCAGTTCCGTATGCAATTCCCGGGTGTTTCCCTCCTTGTCCGTCCGGCCGTAATCGTACAACCGGTACGTAATGTCGGAGGTTTGTTGGATCTCCGCGATAAAACACCCTTTGCAGATGGCATGTACGGTGCCGGCCGGTATAAAAAAGCAATCACCCTTCCGGACGGCCTCCGAGCGGAGGATCTCCGGAAGGGTGTTGCTCTGCAATTTATCCAGGTATTCGCTTTTGCCGCTCTCTTTGTTGAAGCCGATCAACAGATGGGCATCCGACTCCGCATCCGCCACATACCACATCTCCGTCTTCCCGTAAGCGTTGTGCCGCTCTTTGGCGACGGTGTCGTTTGGATGCACCTGGATAGAGAGGTCCTGACAGGCGTCGATGTACTTGATCAGTAGCGGAAATTCAACGCCGAACTTTTCGTACACCTTGTCGCCGACCAACTCACCCATATACACCTCAATCAACTCTTCCAGATTATTTCCGGCTAAAAACCCCTCGCTGACTACCGAAAGATTCTCCTGTACGCCGGAAATTTCCCAACTCTCCCCGATAGACACCTCCCGTTCCGGATATTGGCTTTTGTACGCCAATTTCCGGCCGCCCCAGATAACCTGTTTCAGAATGGGAGTGAATTTCAGGGGGTAGAGCATCAATCTTTCAATTTAGCCTTGATGTACTCCCGGTTCAGGCGGGCAATGTGCTCAATGGAGATACTTTTGGGGCACTCCGATTCGCAAGCGCCTGTGTTGGTGCAATTCCCAAAGCCCAATTCATCCATTTTGGCCACCATCGCCTTGGCGCGCCGGGCAGCTTCTATTTTTCCCTGTGGCAACAGGGCGAACTGGGAAACCTTGGCAGCTACGTACAACATAGCGGAGGAGTTCTTACAGGTAGCCACACAGGCGCCGCACCCGATGCAGGCGGCGGCGTCCATCGCCTCCTCCGCCTTGTCGTTGGCAATCGGAATGGTGTTCCCGTCCGGCACTCCGCCGGTATTGACCGAAACGTACCCGCCGGCCTGCTGGATCTTTTCAAAGGCGTGACGGTCCACGATCAGGTCTTTGATCACCGGGAAAGCCCCGCTTCTCCAGGGTTCGATGGTAATGGTCGCCCCCTCCTTAAAACGCCGCATGTGGAGCTGGCAGGTCGTCACATCGTCGTCCGGCCCGTGGGCGCGCCCGTCGATAAAAAGGCTGCACGTTCCGCAGATCCCTTCCCGGCAATCGTGGTCAAACGCCACCGGTTCCCTGTTTTCACTTACCAACTGTTCGTTCAGAATGTCCAGCATCTCCAGAAAAGAGGTGCCGGTAGAGATGTCGCGGACTTTGTAAGTCTCAAAGCCGCCTTTGGATTTGGCGTCTTTCTGGCGCCATATTTTCAATGTCAGTTCTTTTAATATCGTGTCTGCCATAACATTTCGGATTAAATGACCGGTAGCCGGTAGATTATTTATAAGAGCGTTGTGCCAGTTCTACATTTTCAAATACCAACTCTTCCTTGTGGAGCTTGGGCGCTTTCTCCTCTCCCTCGTACTCCCATACGGAAACGTATTTGTAGTGCTCATCGTCCCGTTTGGCTTCCCCCTCTTCGGTGGAAGACTCTAGGCGAAAGTGTCCTCCGCAGGACTCTTTCCGGTCCAGGGCGTCCCGGGCCATCAGGGCGGCCAATTCGATAAAATCGGCAACACGGGAGGCCTTCTCCAACTCGTTGTTCATGGCCGAGAACTCTCCCGTCACGCGCAACTCCTTGTAGAACTCCTCTTTCAGGTCGGCGATCATCCCGATCGCCTTTTCCAACCCCTTCTCTTCCCGGGCCATACCGATGTAATCCCACATAATGTGTCCCAAGTGCTTGTGAAAATGATCCGGGGATTTGGTACCCTTGATATCGTACAGCTTTTTCAGGCGCTCCATCACCTCTTTTTCCGCCTGCTCGAACTCCGGGGTCTGTGTATTGATCTTCGGGGTTTGAATATCCTTTGCCAGATAATCACCGATGGTGTAAGGCAAAATGAAATACCCGTCGGCCAACCCCTGCATCAGGGCCGAAGCGCCGAGGCGATTAGCCCCGTGGTCGGAGAAATTACACTCGCCGATGGCGTACAGACCCGGAACAGTGGTCATCAGGTTGTAATCCACCCACAGCCCGCCCATGGAGTAGTGGATGGCCGGATAGATCATCATCGGGTTGTGGTACGGATCCACGGCCGTGATCTTTTCGTACATCTGGAACAGGTTGCCATAGCGTTTCTCGATAGTCTCCCGTCCCAATTGCTGAATAGCATACTTGAAATCCAGAAATACCGCTTTACCGGTGTTGTTGACCCCGAAGCCGGCGTCGCACCGCTCCTTGGCGGCCCTGGATGCTACATCGCGGGGGACCAGATTCCCGAAAGCGGGGTAGCGGCGTTCCAGGTAAAAATCGCGATCTTCGTCCGGAATATCATTCGGGTTCAAGGTGCCGGCCTGCAATTTCTGCGCGTCTTCGATCTTTTTAGGCACCCACACCCGGCCGTCGTTCCGCAGGGACTCCGACATCAGTGTCAGTTTGCTCTGCTGCTCTCCGTGCACGGGAATACAGGTCGGGTGGATCTGCACAAAACAGGGATTGCCAAAAAACGCTCCTCTTTTGTACGCATGCCAGGCAGCGCTTCCGTTGCACCCCATAGCGTTGGTCGAAAGGAAAAATACATTCCCGTACCCGCCGGTCGCCAGCACCACGGCATGCGCTCCGAAACGCTCGATCCGGCCGGTCGTCAGGTCGCGGGCAATCACACCCCGCGCCTTTCCGTCCACCACCACCACATCCAACACTTCGTAGCGGTCCATCACCTTCACCTTTCCTTTTTGGATCTGGCGGTTCAGGGCCGAATAACACCCCAGCAACAACTGTTGACCGGTCTGTCCCCGGGCGTAGAACGTACGGCTTACCAAAGCTCCCCCGAACGAACGGTTGTCCAGCAGACCGCCGTAATCACGGGCGAACGGAACCCCTTGCGCCACACACTGGTCAATAATAGCGCCGCTCACTTCCGCCATACGGTATACATTGGCTTCGCGGGCGCGGTAGTCGCCCCCCTTGACCGTTTCGTAGAACAGGCGAAAAACAGAGTCATTATCATTGGGGTAGTTCTTGGCGGCGTTAATCCCTCCCTGTGCAGCAATAGAGTGGGCGCGGCGGGGAGAATCCTGGTAACAGAACGCGGTCACATTGTATCCCAGTTCGGCCAGACTGGCGGCGGCAGAGCCACCCGCCAAACCGGTACCGACAATAATAACATCCAATTTCTTCTTATTCGCCGGGCTGACAACATGGATGTGGGCTTTGTGGTTCGCCCATTTGTCCTTTAGCGGGCCGGCCGGTATTTTTGCATCTAACACTGACATATCGTTATTTTTTTATATTACTGACTGATTAATTTCCAAGCCCTACCAGAAAGTAGACCGGTATAATGGCAAATCCTGCGCCGATCACCACGGCGAAGAGGTACGCTACGAATTCCAGCCGTTTCCGCCAGATCTGATTGCTGAACCCGATGGATTGGAAAGCCGACCAGAAGCCGTGAGAGAGGTGCAAGCCCAGGAAAATGGCGCCCAGAATATAGAGCAGGCAATAGCAGATACTGGAGCGGAACAGTCCGACAACCAGGGTATAGGTATCTTCCATCTCCACACCGTCGATCTCGATCATAGACAGAGGTGTTCCGAGTTCCGGGAATTTGATATTCCACCAGAAATTGTACAGGTGGATCCCGAGAAAGATCAGGATCACCCCTCCCAGAATAAACATGTTGCGGGACGGCCAGGTAGCATTTCCACTCTGGGAACTTTTCTTATAACCGGACGGACGCGCCTTTTGGTTCTGCACGGTAAGTACGCAGGCCCAAACCATGTGAATGATAAAACCAAGGGCCAGCACCGGCTCAACGATCTTGATCAGCGGATTGGTAGCCATAAAATGGGCGCCGTGGTTAAACAACTCTCCGCTGTTGTCAAAGATCAGCAATAAATTCAGTGCCAGATGTACGCACAGAAACATGATCAGGAAAAGTCCCGAAAGGCTCATAACGACTTTTTTCCCGATGGAAGAGGTCAAGAAATTACTCATGATTTCAATAGATTATTTGCATTGGTGTAAAACATCTTTTCACTCGTGCAAAAGTATCTTTTTTCCCGGATAAAACCACGAAAAAATTAAGGATAAAATTCTTTATTTCAGGGAGCGATAGATCGTTCCCTGGATCCGGGTGCGGACATGCTCTTCGCTAAGTTTTCCGTTGAATTCGTCGGGGTAAGTCCGGTTGGATAAAAAAATGTAAACCAATTGGTTGTCCGGATCTGCCCAGACCATGGTGCCGGTAAATCCGGTGTGCCCGAAACTGGAGGCCGGTGCGGATGTGCAGGTCGGGCTGATCTTATCGGGGTCGGTTTCCGGTTTATCGAACCCCAAACCTCTCCGGTTGTCCCGGCAGCGATTCGTAAAGAGGCGGACCGTCTCCGGGGAAAAGAACCGGTCACCTCCATAACTTCCCCCGTTCAGAAAGAGTTGCATGATTTTGGCCAAGTCCGTGGCATTCGAAAACAGCCCGGCATGCCCGGCCACCCCGCCCAGCATAGCAGCCATGGGGTCGTGTACATACCCTTTCACTTCGCTTTTCCGGTAGAGATTATCAAACGCAGCGGGAACGATCCGGCTATTTACGGCAGGCAAAAAAGCGGTGCCGGTGGTGCCGATCTTTTGGTAAAAACGGTTGGCGCAGTAAACGTCAAGCGCCTCTCCGCTGACCGCCTCCGCCGCTTTTTGGAGCAGGATCAACCCCAGGTCGCTGTACAGGTACTCCTTTTTAGCATTAAGTTCGGAATGCAAAATAGAGAACAGGAGGCTGTCCCGGTACTCCCGGTGCATATACAGGCCGGGGGTCAAAAAAGAGTAGTCCGGGAGAGCGCTCCGGGAGAGCGTGTGGGGTCGGAATTTGTAATTCGGATTGAACCAGAGCCGCTCTTTCAGCTTCAGCGTATTGAATTTAGTAGGCCCTGATGTAAAGAGATTCCCGGTAATCGATCTTTTATCAATAGCCTCCGAAAAAGAGGGAACGTGGCTCTTCAACCCGGCCGTATGGGTCAGTGCCTCCCGGAGGGTGATCCCTTTTTTATCTGTCTCCGATAAAGCCGGATAGTACCGGGCCAAAGGCGCATCCAATTCCATACGCCCCTCGTCGTACAGTTGCATGATGACCGGAAGGGTGGCTGTGATCTTGGAAACAGAGGCAATGTCGTACACATCGGCCGGATGGTTGGCCGTCTCCTTTCGATACGTATGATGCCCGAAAGCCTTGTTGTAAATGATATATCCGTCCCTGGCGACCAACACTTGGCAACCGGGGGTCGCCTTGGAGCGGATCGCCGACAGGCAGATGGAATCCACCTCCTCCAGGACATCTCCGGAAACCCGGCACATCTCCGGTAGCGCATACCCCAGACGTGTTTTCGAAGTAGAAATCCCGTGTCCGGCCGGGTAAGCGGGCGAAACGGAGACCGGCAACCGGGCCGACAGGGCGATCCCGCCAAAAATAGCCTGTGCGGCGTACTGGCGGGCGTAAATATGATCTTCATACGCTACCAACACGGCATCCACCGGGAGCGCCATATAGGAAGCCAGCCCGTAAGGAGTGGCCGGGTGGCACAGTACGGTCTTTGTGCCTTTCAGTCGCTTTAGCAACGCTTCCAACTGCGGAGAGTAGCCGAACTTTTGCGAGATCCGGTCGGAAGCCTTGCTGTTGTACACAAGGACACAGTTATAAGCGGACAACTTTTCAATCAGCTTGTTCAGTTCATTTTCAGAGAGGCGGTCGCTTACGGCGATGTTGTGGACCGGGCCGTAATTTTCCAGCAGGGTCTGGAAGTGGTTCAGCGAGCCGGAACCAAAATTGACACAAGCAATGGAGAGCGTATCCAAACCTTTCAAGGGCAGCAGATCTCCTTCATTCTTCACCAGGGTAACGGCGTTTTTATACAACTCATTTTTCAAGGCGAAATCTTCGGGAGAATTCAGGCGCGACCACAGGTCTGTCGTGGAAACCGGGGCCGGACAGGGAGTGACGTATTGGTATTTGGCCATCAGGATCCGGCGGCAGATCCGGTTCAGATCCGCTTCGCTGAACAGGCTGTCCCGGATCGCCTCTTTGACCTTCCGCACCGCCTGCCCGATGTTTTCGGGAAAAAGCAAGATGTCGTTCCCGGCCAGCAACGCCTGCACTTCCACCTCTCCGGGTTCCCGTCCGGCGGTCACCCCTTTCATGTTCAGGGCGTCGGTAAAACAGAGGCCGGTAAATCCCAACTCCTTTTTCAACACTCCGTCTACCACAGACGGAGAGAGCGAGGCAGGCCGGTTTTCCGGATCCAAACTCCGGACATTGAGGTGCGCCGTCATAATGGCCGGCACCCCGTCCGCGATCAATCTTCTGAAAGGGTAGAGTTCCACCGAATCCAACCGGCTGCGGGAGTGGCGGATGGCCGGCAGGGCGATGTGCGAATCGGTGTCGGTATCTCCGTGCCCCGGAAAGTGCTTGGCCACCGGCAGTACATTTTCAGCCAGTGAACCTTGAATATACATAGCAGCTTTCCGGTAGACGCTTTCCTGCCCCTCCCCGAACGAACGGTTTCCGATGACCGGATTGAGGGGATTGTTGTTGACATCTGCCGAAGGGGCAAAGTTGACATGCACCCCCAACTCCCGGCAATGCCTGGCGATGGTTTGCCCCAACCGGAAAATCAAACTGTCGTCGGTGATGGCCCCGTTCGTCAACATTTTCGGGAATTCCATCGCCGTTCTCAGGCGCCACCCCGCCCCATGTTCCGCATCCAGCCCAATCAGCAACGGGAATTCGGAGAGTTGTTGGTAGCGGTTGGTCAACTGCACTTGCCGGAGCGGTTCCCCCTGAAAAAAGATCACACCTCCGATGCGGTACTTCCGGATGGCTTCCTCCACCTCTTTCTCCTGTTCGCTCTCCCCGTTGCTATACGCGGCGATCATAAAAAGTTGCCCGATCTTATCGTCTAAACTCATCCTCTTCAACACCTCTTCCGTCCACAGCATCATAGACGGATCTGCAGCGTTTACCCGCCAACCGGTCAAAAGAAAAATCAACAGCAACAATCTCGTTCGCATGGTCATTTTTAATTTCTGCTGCAAAGATAGGCGATATTTCGCGAATCTTGTATACAAAAAAACAGAGGCAGCCAAGGCTGCCTCTGTTTTTCATTGCGACAAAGCGCTTATTTCAACAGTTCGGCGATTTTGTTCGTCAACTCCTCTCCGTGCAATTTCTTGGCAACGATCACGTTGTTTTCGTCCAATACCAGCAGGTGGGGGATGGCATTTACGCAATAGAGCCGGGCCACTTCGTTGTCAAAATAGTTCAGGTCGGAAACATGTATCCAGGTAAGTTTATCATCCTGGATCGCTTTTTCCCAATTCTCTTTGTTCTGGTCCAAAGAAACGCCAATGATCTCCAAGCCTTTGTCGTGGAATTTCTTGTACAGTTCCACGATCGACGGGTTGGCCTGGCGGCAGGGGCCGCACCAGGACGCCCAAAAGTCAATGATCTTTACCTTGGCCTTGATGCCGTGCAGGGAAACCGGTTCGCCGGCCGGATTGTTCTGGGTAAAATCGGGAGCGACCTTGCCGACGGCCACCGCTTCTAATTTGTCCAACTGTTCTTTGATCTGTACGCCGTACGTACTGTTTTTGGCAACATCGCCCAGCTGATTGTACAGTTCAGCCAGTTTTTCGGTTTCCAATCCTCCCACTTTGGTCAGCAACGTAAAAGCGGTGGCAACGCTGTTGGGATGCGCAGCCATCAATTCCACCTCTTTGTCTTGGACTTCTTTCTGAACATCGGAAGCTTGTTGCTGAAGCTGGGCGATCTTCTCCTCGTCCTTAGCCTCTATGGCGGCTCTGTAAGCCTGGCTCAATTCGGCCATTTTGCTCCTTAACACTTTGTTGTTTTCATTAAAGGCCTTCAAAACCTCCTGTTCAGTCGATCCGGTAACTTCAGACAGCGAGTTGTCCGTGGTGTTGATCACAGCGGTCAATTTCACATTCTCAGCGATCAATGCCGCAGAACTCCGGGTCCCCTCCAAAGTAACAAATCCGTATAGGGGAGTTGTCGCCGTACCGGTCAGTTTGAATTTTCCGTCTACGATAGGCGCCTTGGCCAAGGTATCCGGTTTTGCACTCGATCTGTTTTCACTGAAAACAACCAGCAGGGCGTTTCCGCTTGCCTCCCCTTCAACGGTACCATCGATGACAAACTGATTCTTCGGAGTACATGCCCAAACGGCAGCTCCCAACAGAAGAGAAAATAGAATTTTTTTCATAGGGTCAGGTATTAAATTAATTGATCTTTCGTTTCATAAACCAGCCTTCCTTAAAGGCAATGTTCAGGCGGACACGGGCGAACGTCTCCTGGATCAGCCCGTTTTTACGGGTCCCCCGGACGCCGCCGTCAAAAGCAACTCCCAGCAACAACTCCCGGTTCTGGATAAAAACAGGGATCTGGCTGCCCAAAGTCAGCGCGAACGTGTTGATATACGTATTGTTGAGATAAATCTGCGAACGTACGGCATACCCTCCGACATTGTACCGGTTTCGTTGCCACCAGCGCCTTCCGTTGTGGGCGGGTAACAGCGAAATACCGAGAGAGACCTTGTGGTAATCTTTGAAATCCTGCAATGATCCGAACTCCCGGTATTTGGACATCGCCTGAAAGGTGTAATCCCCGGAAACCGTCCATTTATCCTTGTAATCGTAAGAAAAACCGCCGATGATGCGTTCGGGATACCGGATCGTTCCCCTGTCGACCTCCTCGTCTTCCAGCGTTTCATTGCTGCTGCTGTTCACTTTGTAAGCCGTGTAATTTTTAGTCGCGTTCAGGGCGGAGGAGAGATTAAAGGCGCTTCCCAAAGTCAGTTTGGAAGTGGGAGAGAGGTGCAGGCGGTATTGCAGGCCGAAAGTAAAAATAGCCCCCGTAGCATCGATCTTTTCTTGGGTATTGATGGTGTACGCATTGGTAAGCAACGGAATCAACGTCAACCGCCGTTCCAGATTCCCGAACGTATAGCTGGTATTGACCCCGATGGAAAACTCTTTCCATTTGTAAGCCAACCCGAGATACACATCATTCAGGCCGCCTTTGCCCGAGATCTGTTGCGTATAATAGACCCCGTTGTCGCCGGCGATCTCCTTGTGGTAATAGAGATCGTAGCCGATGTCGCTCCGCTGATTGAACCCAAAAGAGGTATAGAGGTTCCGGGCCAAACGCAACCCCATGTTGAGTGCAGCATTCTGCGCTACCCGGTATTTGCTTTTCTCCTGGTGGGTGGCAATGTGTACATATTCGCCGACCATACCGAGCTGGATGTAAAAGCGGTTGCTGTCAAAGGCCGTGTAAGAGGCCGGGTTCAGGAAGTTGATGTTGTTGTCGTCCCGCATCGCGGCAGAAACCCCTCCCAGCGAGGTATACGGGCCGAAGTTGTCCGGTAACAGCCCGATCCCGTTCATGGAATAGGGCGAACCGGTATTGCTCTGTGCGGACAACAACCCGGAAAAGGAAAGGAACAAAACAAATAAAAGTATATATCTCTTCATTCAGGTAACGGTTAGTTGTATTTGGCAAAATACACCTTTAAGACAGGCCGTTTGTTAACGGATAGCCTGTCAAACGAGGTACTCAGTTGCTCCAACGGGATACTGACCAAAATATAATTGTTGTTGGTAGTCGTCTGCCGTACCAGCGTATTGTAAAAATCGGTGATGTCAAAGACATAGCCGGTTTTTTCCGGTTCGACCGGATTCACCACCAAAGAACCGGTGACCGGTCTTCCGGCCGCATCCGTAAGTACGGATACAAGTTTGTTCAACCGGTCGGACCTGTACAGGCCCAGCACCGGCGGCAAGGCAAACAGGTGAGAGCTGCCCTTTTGCGGAAAAAGCTCCAATTCAACCTTTACAATGGTTTGGTATTTTTCATTGGCCGCATAAACCGGAAGCCGCATTTTGATCAGATAACCGCCCAACCCCTGGGTAACCGCTTGTCCCTCTCCGCCGGAAAAATCCGCCGCTTCCCGAAAATCCAGGTTGTCGAGCTGGGTTTTCAATTCGTTGTACGGGGTTCCCTCCGCATCGTTCACAACGTTCAGAAACGTGTACTCATTGTACTCGCTGCTCTTCCGGAAATCATACGTATAATCGTTATTCCCGTCGCTGTAATGCACGCTCATTTTCAAACTGTCCGGGCCGGAATTAATGCCCAGGAGGCAGGTATTGCCCGGGTCCGCCACCAGGGTCAGCCCGTTGAACTCCTTCAGGAAAAAACTGCTCCTCGAAATAATAAGTTCATTGGACTTGATGGCGTTGAACAGCTCCCGTCCCAATTCGTCGTCCATCCGGAACCGCAGGCGTTTTAACTTCTCCTTTCTCGGAAAAAACTGGATCACCGCCAGCGTATCCGGATCGTGCGGAACGACCGCATGGTTGTATATGAGTTTGGTAAGTTCGTCCAGAACAGGCAGGGTTTGCATCCGGAACAGGTAGAACGTCTGCAGGTTGGTCGTGTCCCCCCAGATATCCCCGGTGTAAGCAAAATTGAACGTAATCGAGTCGTAGGATTGGGCGTTTGTCAGCCTTACCGATCCCGAAGAGACCAATTCAAAATAGGGGGTGCAGGCTATTGTTCCGGTGATGGGGTCCTCAGCCCGGCCAATCAGCAATTTGGCCACCGGGGCGGTATACATACCGGCAGATGTGGCAAAAGAGTCTATCCGGATAGTAGAAGTATTCGTTATTTTGTATTCAACCGCCTCGACAGCATTGCCGTCTACGATCAGGTCGTGGCCGATCGTACTCAGGTCATTGTTGCAGGCGCACAAGAAGAAAATAGGAAAAAAAAACGGGAAAAACCTCATGTTTTTAGCTTGTATATAATTAAGGGGCGAAGGTAAAACTATTTTCCAAAAATAGAACAACGATCCGGTAATTTTAATTTGCTGTTATAGCTTTATAAAGTTTTGAAACGTAATTTAATGGAAATTTCATTGTAATTGTTTTTTATTTACGTAGTTTTGCCCGAGTTTTTGGCGGACATGCGGGGAGAGTTTAAAAATCATAAACGTGTGAATAATAATTTATGAAACAAGTAAAAATTTTTTGTTTTTTGGCCGTTGCCGTCTTGTTGGCTGCCTGTCATTCAAACGACGACAGGGTCGGTAACTGGAAAAAGTGGGAAACATTCGGCGGGAAAGGGCGCACGGGAGCTGTTTCTTTTACGATCGGAGCGAAGGCATACGTGGGCTTGGGAGTAGACGGGGATATATACGAATGTACGGATTTCTGGTCTTTTGACGGGACTTCCTGGTCCAACAACGTGGATCCTTTCCCCGGTGTTGCCCGGCATGGAGCGGTCGCTTTTTCCGACGGCACATACGCTTATGTGGGATTGGGGTACAATCTCCACGACAAAGACCAGACCATCGAAGAGTACTTTACGGATTTTTACCGGTTTAACCCGGCAGCCACCCGCGGCAGCCAGTGGGAACTGATCGGAGATGTCCCTGCCGAACTGAAACCCCGCAAATACGCCATCGCCTTCTGCATCGAAGGGAAAGGATATATCGGAGGCGGTTACGGCCGGAACGAAGAGGGGGTATTCAAAGATTACTGGGAATTCGATCCCCAATCCACCACGTGGAGGCAGATCGAATCCTTCGGGGAACCGCGACAGGGTTCAGCGGTTTGTGTGATCGGAAAGAGCGCCTACATCTTTACCGGAACAATCGGCTTGTCCGATTACGTGACCGACGTACTGAAATTTACTCCTTCCGCTTCAGTTCCCTGGACCTACCTGGATCCGTTAGTGGACCTGGCCGGCCGGAAATACGACAACGACTACGGGATGATCCCGCGTTCCTACGCCACCGCTTTTGTGGTGGGTTCCGATGCGGACCGGAGCGCCCGCATTTACTTAGTGTCAGGCTCTCGCGGCAGCCTCCTGACGGATTGCTGGGAATTTAACCCGTACGAAGACCTCGGTTACTGGGAAGAGGTGACGAGTCTGCCGGTTTCTGCTACCCGTCAGGGTGGAGTGGCCTTTACACTGAACGGCACCGGATACATTACCGTCGGCGGTTCCTCCATGGAAGGGGCCGGGGTACGCCAAACCACCTACCTGTTCGAGCCCGGTTTCGACGACGACGACCAGGACGACAACTGGATCGTTCCGAGAAATTAAGCTTACGGAAAACAAATAGGAAGCGGGATGTTTTAAACGTCCCGCTTTTTTAGTATTTTTACCCGATTAAACAGACTCAAAAAGCAACCCGATGAGAATAGCCGGACAGATCAGAAAGGGATGGATGTTGGTATGCTTGGTCTTTACGGCCGCCTCTTTGTCTGCCCAGTGGAACACCCGCAACATGTTGCAGATGGGGAAAAACGCCATTTACTTTGACGACTACATCTCTGCGATCGATAACTTCAACAGCATCATTCGCCTAAAACCGTATCTCTCCGAGCCCTATTTCTTCAGGGGATTGGCCAAAATGAACCTGGAAGACCACGAAGGGGCCATTCAGGACTACACACATGCCATCGAGCTGAATCCCAACTATTTTCATGCCTACATGTACCGGGGCGTCTCCCTGCACAACCAGGGAAAATACAGCGAAGCCCTGAAAGACTACGACGAAGCCGTCTCCCTCAGTCCGGACGATGCATACGTATACGCCAACCGGGGGATCACCAAGGCCGAACTGGGCGATTACGCGGGGGCGGAAAAAGATTACTCCAAATCCCTGCTCATCAACAACCAACTGCTGGCGGCTTACCTGAACCGGGCCATCATGCGCGAAAAACTGGACAACATCGAAGGGGCCATTGCCGATTGCAATGCAGCCATCCGGCTGAACATATTTTCGGACGACGCTTACGGATTGAGAGGCTACCTCTGGTACCGCCAAAAAGAGTACCACAACGCCATCGAAGACTTTAACCGGGCGTTGAAAGCCAACCCCGAAAACAAACGGATCCGGATGAGCCGGGCCATGGTGTGGTACGACCTGAAAAAATACCGGGAGGTATTGGACGACTATACGGAGATCATCCGCATAGACAGCAACTACCTCTACGCCTGGTACAACCGCGGCATGCTGCGGGCGGAGATCGGAGAATACAACAACGCCATCGCCGACCTGGACAAAGTGGTAGAGATCAATCCGGACAACATCCTGGTCTACTTTAACCGGGGGTTGCTGAAAATGGAGATCAACGACCTCACAGGGGCTTACTCCGATTTTTCGGAAAGCATCCGACTCTACCCCGACTTCGTCAAAGCCTATTTGGTACGGGCTGCCGTTTCCGACCGCCTGCAAAACCCCGCATCCGCCGAGCGGGACCGCTACCTGGCGCAGGAGGTACTGGAACGTTACCGGAAAATGAGAGCAGGAGACCGGAATGCATTGGTCGATACGGCCGAGAACTTCCGGCGCTTAGTGGATTTCAGCGCCCGCGAGGACCGGATGCGCGATGTCATCAACGGACGGATCCAAAACCGGAACGTCATCATCGAATTACAGGATATTTTTATCGTACAATACCTCAGTACAGATTCCTTGCGCAGCGGAAAAGTACAATACTACAACCGGCACCTCATGGACTACAACCAGCGGCAAAACTACCGGAACGCCCTGACCCTGAGCAACCGGAAATTCCACTACCCGGAAGCGTTTATCCGGCAGAACATCGCGGAATTTTCCGGCGCGATCGCTTCCGGAGAGGAGCAACGGGACGCCTGGCTGCTCCGGGGAATCTTCTACATGAACAACTACGAATACCCCAAGGCGTTGGAAGATTTCGCGGCTGCGCAGCAAGCGGAACCGGACTACCTGTTGGCCCTCTTCAACGAGGCCAACGCCCGGATGCTGATGTACGACTACATCGAATCGGTAGGCGGGCCGGATGTCCGGGTCATCGGTGGCGAGGCCGGAAATATGCAGGAAAAACGAAAAGTGGACTATACACAGGTACTGGAAGGCTATCGGAAATGCCTGGAGATAGACCCGGACTTCATTTACGCGCTTTTCAACACAGGGAATGTCTACGTAAAGAACGAACAGATCGATATGGCCATAGACACCTACAGCCGGGTGATCGCAGCGGACCGGGATTTTGCGGAGGCCTACTTCAACAGGGGACTGCTTTACGTATATACCGGCAAACGGACGGAAGCCAATGCAGACCTCAGCAAAGCGGGAGAGTTGGGCATCGTAGAAGCCTACAACGTCATCAAGCGGTATTGTCAGGAGGAAAACGAATAGCCCTATTTCTTATTCTTCCCCTGCTCTTTTTTGTACAGGCTCAACCGCTCCTCCAATCGTCCCGACTCCCAGTGGGCCTCCTTCAGCTCCTCTTCTTTCCTTTTCAACCGGGTGTTCAACTCCTGGATCAATACCTGTTTCTCCACACATCCGTCGCAGTAGCCGAATTCATTCCTGTTGATGACCCGCTTATCCGGATAGTTGGGCGGAAGCAACATCTCCCCCTCTCCGCGGACCAGCCAATTGGCATTTATCTCCGGAAAAAGCTCCAAAATAGAGACCAGGTGTTTTACCGGAATGGGATCCAATCCCTTTATCCAATTATTGATCTGCTGTCTGGAACCCAAACCTAACTTCTTCCGCAACTCCTCCTTGCGGATGCGCTTCTCGTGTAAAAACTGCTCAACCCTGTTACTGATCCCGGCATCCATGCTCATAAGATTTACATGCAAACAATATTGCTGCAAAAACACAGCATTCCATTTACAACATCAACGTATACCTCCTCAAAAAGATATACAAAATTCCGGGAGCGTGCAAAAAGAGGCCTGTTTTTTTTCAAAACAGGCCATACGGCAATACTTTCGACAAAAACAAAAGGGGTATATTACGGCTTCAATAAATTGATAGCCATTTCCTTAATATTGATCCCGGAAAAATTCCCGGAAGTCATGATCAACAAGACCGTATCGGACAGGTCCGAATCTTTCAGATATCCGATGAATTGGTCCCGGTCGGTAAACGTCTTTAACCGGGTGTCGTTAAACCCCTTTTTCACCGCATCCGGCGTGATAGCAGGGAGTTTCTTGTGCGCAACGACCTCCGGATTGAAATAGACCGCCGCTTCATCCGCCTCCTGCATACAATCCTTGTATTGCGGCAAAAAATCCGCATTCAGGCTGCTGAAAGTGTGCAACTCCATCACAGCCATCACTCTCCGCTTCGGGAACCGCTCCTTTACAGCCGAAAGGGTCGCTTTCAACTTAGAAGGGGAGTGGGCAAAATCCAGAAAGACCGTGCAATCCTCCCGTTCGGCGATCTTTTGCAGGCGATTGGAAGCTCCTTCGTACCGGGAAATCGCTTCCAAAAAAGCAGTGTCGCTCACCCCCAATTCGCGGCAAGCCAGGTAAGCCGCAGCTAAATTCTGCATGTTGTGCCGGCCGAAAATCCGCAACGGCGTCTCCTTCGTTCCCACCCGGAGCGTAATGCCCTCCGGGGTGACCGTGTGCGGCAACTCTTTATATCCGACCGTCCTGACACCGGCCGGAACGCGGTGCAGCATCCGCCGGATCTCCTCATCCCCTTCAAAAAAGAGGAGCGTACCGCCGGGGGTGATCTGCTCCAGGAACAGGGCGAACTGCTCCGTGTAGTTTTCAAAGGTCGGGAAAACATTGATGTGGTCCCAGGCAATGCCGGTCAGGATGGCAATATCGGGGTGGTAGTGGTGGAACTTCGGCCGGGGGTCCAGCGGCGAGGAGAGGTACTCATCCCCTTCGAACACAGCGATCCGGCTCTCCGGGCTCAGGTTCACCATCGTATCGAACCCTTCCAGCAGCGCACCCACCATATAATCGAACGCCACGCCGCAGTGCCGGAGCACATGCATAATCATCGAAGTGGTCGTAGTCTTTCCGTGGCTTCCACCCACAATGACCCGCTTTTTCTCCTTCGTCTGTTCGTAAAGGTATTCGGGGTAGCTGTATATTTTCAGGCCCAGTTCCAACGCCCGCTGCAACTCCGGGTTATCCTGCCGGGCGTGCATACCGAGCACCACGGCGTCCAGCTCCGGCGTGATCTTTTCCGGGAACCAACCCCATTGCTCCGGCAGGATCCCGGCGGCCTGCAGCCGGCTCCGGGAGGGTTCAAAAATCTCATCATCCGATCCGGTGACCCGGTACCCTTTCTTGTGCAACGCCAACGCCATGTTGTGCATAGCACTTCCACCCACGGCAATAAAATGAACCTTCATACAACGTACCCCCTTTAATCTGTTTAACGCTTACAAAGATGCGAGTTCCGAACGGAAAAATAAAGATTTTCAGAATTAAATTCCACAATCCCCCTTTACGTAGTAGAAGGCAAGGGGAGAGGCAGGTAAAGCCGCTTCGGAGTATTGTCCGGCGGGAGCATTGGCGGGAACACCGATCGTTGCCTTATCATATTCCCAGCATCGACGCGGGCGATATATTCAGACCAGACAGAGCAAACGGGCAATCCGCAACGTCGGCTCCGAACGCCCCGCAATGTAATCACTGATCCGGGAGGGACTTATTCCGATATTTCCGGCCAACTCCTTCTGCGTCATTCCCTTCTCCTCCAACGACAACTCGATCAACTCGGCAACAGTCGGTTTTCCGATCGGGGCAGCAACCTTTTCATAGGCGATCACAACATCCGACATCACACTCAACTCCAACGCCATTTTGTCGTTGGCAGGCGTGCTGTCGTCCACCAACGGCAACAACTCCTCCACCTTTGCAAGCGCAAATTCGTATTGCTCTTTTGTAATCCTTTCCATATCCGTCTGTTTATACGGTTGAACAATCAATCCTGTCATACTCCTCGTGCGTCCCCACAAACCGAATGAAAATATACCCCATCGTAAACTTTACAACAACGACCAACCTGTATTTATTACCTTTAACATTGAAAACATAGTGCTGATTCCCAACATAAATTGAGAGGGATGATGTGAAAATAGTGGCATTATTTCTTATCCAAATCTAAATGTGCAACAAGGACAGACATATTGTTCTTAAATTCAATTTGATCATTCTCTTTAGATACATTGATAATCTCCGACAACCCTGCCTTGCTCAGCAGTATTCGACTAAATCTTTTGAGTGTATCGTCCATCGAATGACCTTCAATACTAGCGATCTCTCCAATATTGAAATGCGACCAATTTCGAATAAATTCGTAGACATTGAACGATACGACACTACTGTGAAATGGAGAGTACGAAAACGGAGAGCCGTATTTTGGGAAATGCTTGATATATCTGTAAACCATCTCTTCCCAATAGGGATGGTCGAACATTGGAAGAAGAGGATAACCACCAAGATTGTTGTCGTGCGCATACTTACGAATATCCGATAATGCAATTTTATCGTTTTGCTGAAGTCTATATACCGTTGAAGCGTTTGTCATAATCATCTCTCCTGGATTTTGGAACAGTCCGTAGTTTCCCAGACTGCCAGAGTGATTTTGAAAGATAACCTCACTTTCGAAGTTTTGTTTGAAAAGCCCTTTATTCCCTTTAAAGGTGGGAAAATTGTGAAGCAGATAAAGTTGGTCGGGATCAATTTCCCAAATTTCTTCTGCTTTTTCTTTCTTGTTTTGAACAAACGCTAATTTTTCATAAACGATCTTCCTGTCTCTTGTCGCGACAGAGATAATAACCATATCGGCTAACTCTTTTGTGGTTAGCTTATCTTGATTGTAAAATTCAACATAAGAACGTGATCCGTGAATTTTCTCTGCAAAGAACTGTAACCCTTGAAATGATTTACGATTGACCGTATTACATAAATTAGTCACCATTGTCACTTCATTTTCGGACTTGGTATTGGTATATGAAACGGCAAGAGTCTCATATACTTTCCTTGCCAAATCATTCTGAAATTTTCTAAAATCTTTGTCACTATAACATTCAGAAAAAAATCTAATCAAACTATCCATGATGTGTTTATTAAAACTATCTAATTCTGTTTATTTATCAAATTCACCACCACCTTAATCATCACCTCCATCTCCTCGGGGCGGCTCTCGGCAATCATCAACGTTAGGGCGACGAGGGTATTGTTGCCGATCAGTGATGTACCGTCAGGCTTGTAGAGGATGCGGTTGCCCTCCAGAAACCACAGGAACAAAAACGCCGCAATGCGCTTGTTGCCGTCGCTGAACGAGTGGTTTTTGACCACGAGGTAGAGCAACATCGCCGCCTTCTCCTCAACGCTTGGATAAAGCTCCACGCCGTCGAAAGTCTGATAGATCGTACTGATTGAACTGCGGAACGAGCCGTCCTTTTCATTGCCGAACAGTCCGCCGCCGCCAAATTTATCCCGCAACTCGCCGATAGCTGTCATCGCACTCTCATAAGTCGCGTGAAAACCATCCCCGCGTGTCGTATCGCTGATTTCAAGTTGCTGATAATCGTAACGGTCAAGCGTATCAAGGGCGTAGGTAAAGTCAGTAATCACTTTCAGCAATCCTGTTGCTTCGTCGCCGGAAATCTGCTGCGATGCAAGCACATTCGCTACCAACTTCACCGCACCCCGCAGACTCTCCAACTGCACCGCCTGCATGTTGCTGTTGATTGCATAACCTTTCAGCAAATACGCTTTCAGCACCCGGTTCGCCCAAATGCGAAACTGTGTACCTCGCTGCGACTTGACCCGATAACCCACTGAAATGATCACATCGAGGTTATAAGCAGCTACCGGACGGTCGGAATTTGTATTATGCAGAAAATGCATATTGCTTTTTTCTTCAAGTTCACCCTCCTTAAATATCGCCGAGATATGACGCGAAATCACAGATTGATCCCTTTGAAACAGTTCGGTCATCTGCGCCTGCGTCAACCAAACAGTATCATCACCGACATTAACATTCAATTCCGTCCGCCCGTCCGGGGTCTGATAAATTATAATCTCACCTTGGTTCATCATTTGCCTTTACGACAAAGATAGCAGAAATTATTCTGAATCAGTACCCCTCTAACCCCCTCCTGCATAATCCCCGTTTCCCCAATCCCCCTCACAAAAAACACCCTCCCCCCCTTCTGAAAATAAAACCAATCCCGTAGATTGTATCCAAAACCGGTATCCCGGGAAAACAACAAAAAAAATTGCAAACCATGTTCTCCCATAAAACGCCAGACAAACACGAACAGAATACAGATTCATTTGAGAACATACTGCGCGAAGCCGACAACCACATCCTTCTACAATCTTTCAAATCGGGAAAAATACCCCCACCTACCCAAACACATTTCACAGAAGTATAACAGATTTATATCCGGTTTACGCCCGATTTACAACCGGACTACACCCGGTCTTCAAACCGCGTTAGAAGAGTGTAATAAAGAATGCACAAAGAATAAACAGACTATACCGATAGAAACGACAGAACAACCAAACACCCGGCAAATGAACAACGCCAACAACACAAAACCCTTAAAAACACAACATCATGAAAACAAAACCAAGCAAGCTATTTGAAACCTTCTCCGGGACCATCAGCGGCCTGACAGTAGTAAACCGCTCCGGACAATGGGTACTCCGCAAAAAAACAAACCCGCACAACCCCAACACTGCTTCACAAAAAGCCGTGCGGAAAAACTTCTCCGTGTACGCCGGTAAATGGGCGGACCTCACCGACGAACAGCGCAACCAATGGAACCAAACAGCCCGGGAAGCCACCGCAAAGCCCGCCCGCTTCGGCGTTTCCGGAAAAGTGAGTGGCCAGAACCTCTACCTGAAATGCAACATCAACCTCTCCCTGCTCGACACCCCCGTCGAACTGCATGGGCCCGTCCCGGAATTTCCCCAACCCGCCCCGCACATCGGGCAGGTCATCCTCACCCAAAACAGCGTAACCGTTGAACTGGAGGAACCCGTTCCGGACAACCACACCGTCATCATCCGGGCCACCCCCCTAAACGCCGGGCAAAGCACCGCCCCCCAACGCCTCTTCCAGGTCGGCACCCTCCCGGAAGGCAGCCACACAGCCGACATCACCGAAAAATTCCGTGCCCGGTTCGGCGAATTAACAAGCCGGAAAAAAGTACAGGTACAGATCTACGCCATCCACAACAAAAGCGGCTACGCATCCCCCCGGCGCGAAGCCCTCTCAAACATTCTCCCCGAACACCCCTAAATCCCCAAGCTGCTCTTTGCTGCTTCGATTAAAAACAAACGTCCCCGAAATTCACTCAATTTCGGGGACGTCTACTTTATTAAAAACAAGGACCTTACAGGATCATCTGAGGCATAAATTCGAAGCTGTTATACTTCGGGCGCAACCTTTCCGTATTGTAAAAGCGGTCGATGTCCACCAGTTTTTTACTACTTGTAACAATGTCGATCGGTGCGTTGTCGTAACGACCGTTACGCAGGATCACCAAGCGTCCGTGCATCTTTTTCTGGATCAGGTCAAGGGCCAAATTCCCATAAGCCATCGGAACAATAGAATCCAGCGCGTCCGGATTGCCGCAACGCACCAGATACCCCAATTTCTGATTGATCACGTTGATCGTTTCCCCTTTATTGAATTTTGGGGACAACTCCTTCAACTGATTGGAGATGTGATCTCCGATACCCCCCAACTTCTTATGTCCGAACATATCGGCCTCTTCGCCCTGGAACATCATGTCCCCGCCGCAGTAAGAGGCACCTTCGGAGATCAGCACCACCGAGTATTTACTGGGATTGGTGTAGCGGTCCTGGCACAACAATTCACACAAGTGATTGATGTCGAACTGGTATTCGGGGATCACGCAGCGGTTGGCAGCCCCTGCCAGCGTAGGCAACATAGCGGAAAATCCGGCATACCGCCCGAACACTTCCAGTACCAGCATGCGCTCATGCGAACCGGCACAGGTGCGCAGGTCGTGTGTCAGTTCAATCGTCCGGGTAATGCAAGTGCTGAACCCGATGCAGTAATCCGTTCCGGGTACATCGTTATCCATCGTTTTAGGAATAGCGATCACTTTCACCCCCTCCTGGCTCAGCCGTACACCGTAACTCAACGTATCGTCCCCGCCGATCGGGATCAGGTAGTCAATGCCTATAAAATCCAGGTTCTTCAACACCTCCGGAGTCAGATCGTTGATCTTTTCCGTATACTTATCCTTCAGGTGCGCCGGTATCGACTCCAACGGAACGTGGGACGCTCTGGTCCGTGAAGTATGCAGGAAAGTACCTCCCGTACGGCCCGCCCTGTTGACAATGTCTTCGGTCAATTCAAAAAAATGCGCCGAGTTGTCCGCTTTTTTGTCGCGGATGACATCCACCAGACCGCGCCATCCTCTCCGGATACCAATGACTTTATACCCTTCTCTCAATGCTCTGATCGTCACTGCCCGGATAGCCGGGTTCAATCCGGGAACATCTCCGCCCCCTGTCAAAATACCGATAGTTCCTTTTACTTTTGGAGTCATAGTAGCTAAATTTAACTGTTAGTAAAAAACGTCCGAAAATGAGAAAATATATTCGAAATTGCAAGAAAAATCGCAGATAAGTGCTCCTGCACCCTGTTTGTTTTTGACGATCCATAAAAATGCTGAGAACCCCAAAAGTTCCTCAAAACTCTTGGGGTTCTCATTAAACCGGTATTCCGGTCGCTTTAAACCGGCTCTTAGTAAGGCAGGACTTGATCCAGCTCCTCAGCCAAACGTTCAGCCTTCTCTTTAAGCCCCGGCCGGAGCGCTTCCCGCGCTGCTTTCAAAGCCTTTGCCGCCTCCATTTTTACCACCACGCGCACTTCATTCTGTCCTTTGTCCAACTCACGATAAATCTCCAACACAGGCGTAACCCCGTTAAGTTGTGCGGAAACAAGACTCTGGTTGGCCGAAACGAACTCGTCAATAAGCTGTATATCGCCTTCGCCGAAATCCTTATTCGCCAACTGCTCTTTGATCTTTTGGGCGACCTGAGAATTTACGCTCTGCGCCAATTCCAGCCGGGCGCGGTTGTCGGCGATCTGCTTCGCAGCAGAATAGTTGCCTCCCACAGCCGAGTGTGTTCCGACAAAAAAGCGCTTCTGCCCGTCCGGCATTTCATCCAGTTCAGCGTATTGGGCTTCCTGAAGCTGCCGTTCAATGGATAACTTGCCCGGCATCACCTTCCAACCTTCCTTGGTAAGCTGTTTGGCGATCTTGCGATTGTCTCGGAGCACTTTGGATTTTGCATCCTTTTTCAACTCCTTATCGCTCTTTTGCGCATAAGAAACGGCGGGGACGACGAACAAAAGGGCGACCATACACGCCAGCATTTTCATTGTTGTTTTCATCTGTTTTGTTTTTAGAGAGATTTACCAATTTGCTTTAAACGGCAGGGAGAAGTCAATGCGATGGATGGCTCCTTCGATCTCGACCTCCATATTTCCCCGCAACATATTGAGGCGGTTATGCTGTGCCCGGACCGCTTTGGATCCTTTGTCCCAGGTTACAAGGAGCGTAGACTCCGGTGCATCGAAAGAGAGGTCCAAAGAGGAGAGGAGGATGGGTTCGGAGATACCCGGCACCTCCATCGTCAGCGATTTCACCGTATAGGGGGTCTGCAGGCCGGAATAGATAGACATCCGGATCTCTACGTCGGTTGCAAGCGAATCATTTCCGCCTGCGATAAAATAAATGGTCTTTTCCGGCCACAATTCCAGCCGGTGTTTTTTGATCGTGAAGAAAAACTTATGGGGAACGCTCTTGCCGCCGAAACGGAACCCCGCCGTAACCCCATTCTCTTCGTCCCACGCACATCCGGAGTAGTCGTAAGTCACCACAATACCTTCCGCTTTCGGTTCGGCGGCAAGGCGCGTGGCGCAATCCGATTTCAGCGAGATGCGTTGCGAAGTGGTGATGGGACGTCCATCCAACAGGAGGTTGAACGTATACGCACCCGGCACATTCAAAAGGGTGGCGAACGTGATACGATCATACAAGCTGCGGTAACTGTTCTGCAAAGTTTTCGCCTGCCCTTTGCGTACATCGTCAAACAAGTAATTGATGACGGGGTTCAACTCCGCAACAGCGCGGTCGATCTCCTCCACCGAATTTACGCCATCTATCCCGGCGTTCAACCGTTCGTAAATCCCATACATCTCCTTGTCGCGTTTCTGGAACTCGTGCACCAAACTTTTTAACTCCACACCCGGGAAGGGGTAAAGAATGCTGTATACATAGGTGATGGCGCCGGACGCTTTGTCCTGCCGTTTCTCCCAGTAGTACTCTTCCACGCGCGAAGCGGAAATACCTTTCAGGAAGGGTACGGAGGCCGCTTGTGTCTGATAAGAAGATTTGTATTCATCCAGAAAATTCACGATCTGATCATTCACAGTCTGCTGACTGACTGCACCTTCGCTTGTAGAAGTTACGTTCTGCGCCACAGACTCAATGATGTACTTGCGCACATTATCCAGCGCGCGCTGTTTGGCTGCTTCCAACTCCCCATCCGTCGCCGTCGTGATGATGTAATCGGCACGGGAGCCGTCAATCCATTCGGGTGCTTTGCGGGCGCTCTTGTCCAATACCTTTGTCTGTGCCTGCGCCGAAACAACCAGCAACAAAGGCACCAAATAACAAACAATCTTTTTCATACTCCAAGCCATTAGAACTGATCCGCGAACCATTGGTCTAACATATTCTCCAGCACAGCGGTGTCGTTTCCGCCTTGTTCCATACCCGCTTGCCGGGCAGCCAACTGCATTTTTTCCATAGCCGCACCGTTATCCTGTGCCTGCAAAGCCATCGCTTTCATATCTTCGTAATACATCATCCGGTCTGCCCACTCCTGAGCCTCTTTCGCATCGATGGCCTCTTTGATCCGGTCGACCAAAGCGAACACCTCTTCGAATTTCGTACTGGCGGGGTCAACGATCGCAAGCGCATCCAACGCCCCTTTGTAATCGCGCAAAGCGATCTTGCCTTTGGCGTCGAGGATGGCTGCCGTAGCGTTCCGGTCCAGCATCTTTTCATACACCGCTGTCATTTGGTCGGCTACCACCGGGTATTGGTCCACCGATTCAGGAATGGCGGACAAGATCACCAACGCGCCTTCAAAATCATTGCGGTCGGCCAGAGATTGCGCTTTGGTCAGCAACGTCGGGATCCGGGTGTTGTAATAGTCAATGATCTTTACCCGGACATTTCTCATCAAGGTCCGTAATGCCGGGCTTTTCGGATTGATTTGATTGACGGCCTGGATGACAGCCTTGTGTTCCAGTCGGTCGACTCCGCTCAGTGTCACCGAAGTTTCGTCGACGATCGTCTGCTCGATCACATCTACAACATAAAAGGAAGCCTCGAATTTGACAACATATTGGGGGGGGGCGGTAGCGGTTACCTGTTTGTCTGTTGTGATGAGGTTGGCCGTAAGGACAAATTGTCCGGAGAAAGAACCGAAACCGTTCTGCGTCACGATCTGATTCAATTTGTTTTCCAACGATGCCCGTGCGTCTGCAGGCAGATTGATGCCGTTGGACACCATGGGCGTTACAGCGATCATCTCCTTCGCGCTCAGCAGGGGCTGTGCTGTTGCATACAGCGGCATGTAGCAGAGTATCAGCAGGATAAGACTTTTAAGCATAGCTTCAATGTTAAAGGTTATTTGCCCCCAATAGTGATAATGGCCTGCCCCAACCCTTTGGTGGAAAGTTTGGCATCGATGTTGAACTTTTGCAGGTAGCGACGGAGATCGTTGGCCCAGGTACGGGTATCCAGAGCGCGTCCGTTAGCATTTTGCAACGGTATGCGCACTTGCTCGAACACCATTCGGTTTTCACTGGCCTCTACGGTAGAGAAACGTCCTTCAACAGTCGCTTCTGCCACCCAATCCTCGATCAGAAACCCCAACTCTTCACCGTCGAATTCACTTTCAAAATTAACGTCGCTGCCACTCCACCGACGGCAAAGAAGTGAAACTTCGCGCCCATTTGTAAACAGGTCGTCAAAATAGGCCTGCAACTGGTTGTTAAAGTTGTCGATATGCGCAAGCACAGCTTCTTCCAGCAGGACAGGGATCTCAACACTGAAACTCTGAGGACCGGTTCCGGAAGCTGCCGCGATCTGTTTGTTGGTATAGGCATCTATTCCCTGTATATTGAAGGTCAGCGACCTCTTAGGGCCGACTCTGTTAAGGGTATAGGTCAACTGCATCCAAATGTCGGCGTTGGCCACCCTTTTAAGCCTGTCCAACGGCGACTCCGCAAGCGCGTCACCGTCGGAAGAGAGCGTTACCGACTCTTCAGCAGCCTGGGTACGAAGCGAGCGAAGGCTTGCCCCCAGATCTTTCAAAGGGAAACCGCGCTCCGCCATCATTTCGCCTAATTTGCTGATCGCCAGATTGAGGTTCGCATCCTCCAGCAAAGCCGTGTTGTAATCAGGAAGTTTTTCGACAACGCCCTGGTTATCGAATGTAGTCATATAGCCGTTGGCGTTACACCAAACGTCCGATGGTACCACCATGATCGTCGGCTTTTTGGCCTGGGCGAAAATGGCAAAAGCCAGAAGTATAAGCAGTGCGGTTACTATTAGTTTTTTCATCTGTTCTGTGTTTTTCTTGTGGTCGTACGGGTTAAAATCCGGCATCCAATTTTCTCACAACCCCTTTGCTTTCCAGATATTGCCGCAGTTCATTGTAAGCGACGGTGGCGACAATCCCTACCTTATACTCTTTTTTGGAAGTCTTCAGCACATCTCCGGCGGCAATGGCGCCATTCGTAGTAAGGGTGACATAGCGCGCATAATCGCCTCCTTCGGCAAAAAAATGCTCAAAAAAGCCGGTTTCGACAGGTGTCTCTACCAACGGTTTTTTGCCGGGGATCCGATCCTTTGCCGGAATACCTTTAAAGATTACTCCGTGAATAGCATTCTTACGCGCTTGTTCCGCAGCGACCTCCGGTTTCTTGGAAAAACTCCAAACCTTCACCACCACAGAGCCTGGCGTGCCTACATTGACCGGTTCAATTTCGTAGCGCCACTCCTGTGTCTGCTCGTTGGCTTTCTTAACATGGCGTTTGGGCAACTGCTGTGCACCGGTCGACAGCGTCAGACAAACCGAGCACAACAAGAGAAAACAAAGTTTTGCCTTCATATGGAGATTATTTAATTTGACGGAGCAACATGCCCGGATAGAGATCTTTCGGGCCTTCGAAACGGGTAGCGGTGATGCTTTGGACATCTCCGGCCAACGCCTGTTCTTCGGAAGCCATGTAACGATTGTCCCAGATTTGATCCTTGTCTTTGGTAACAGTCACAGTGGCCTTGCGTTTGTACTCCGTTTTACCGGTTTCGGCATTTACGATCTTTTCGAGCACTTCGTATTTATCGCCGGGTTCCACCCCCTCCTTCAGGCCGATAGAGGCTGTGAGCGGTTCAACGCTCAACAACGGGGTCTTGGTTTTGAATACATCGTACTTCTTTTCCAGTTTTGCCAATACGGCATCGGTAGCATTTACTGTAGCGATGTGCATCAACTCCTCTTCGGTTTTCGAGCTGAAAATCCCGGCTTTGGTATTGGCCCACGCCCGCTCCTCGCCCACATATTTGAGCGAAAAAATGTCCGAAGCGTGGTATTTTTCGGGATTATTCCACAGGTCGGCATAGAATGTATTGGAGATGTTGTTGTTCCACCGCAACTGAAACAGGAACGAAGTGGTGCGTACGTAGTACCCGTCGCCAAGCGACAGGCGGGCCACACTCCCTGCAGAGGCCGCTATATCCCCATAGTCGCCGAACAGCGATCCGACAGCCTTAGCCGTAGCTTCGAGTTCGGCTACCAACTCCTCCTTGCTCATGTACCTGTAGCGGGATACCACCACAAATGTATTGTTGACCAACTCCTCACCCGCATCTTCCAGCATACCCATTCCCCGCACCGAACTTTTGGCCGTTTGCACATCCATGACGGTAGCGTCGTACAAACCGCGTTCTTTCACCAGATCCATCGTAAAATCCCCCTGGTGGTTGATGAACCACTTGTCGAAGAGTTGCTTGGCAACCGCCTTCTCCAAAAGGTGTTTGTAAGCGATCATGGCATATGTTTCCCGGTCTCCTGTGTCAATGGTCGTAGAGGATTCCGTTCCGGCTGCAATGCTCATGGCTGCGCCGGCTACCCCCTTCATGATCTTGCCGAAACCACCCTTCTTTTTGGCGACTTTGCCTGCAACCGTATCCGGGGCGGTCGCTTGCAGGTAAGCGGCCTTGTCGGCATCCGTTAATTGGAGCGTTGCAAGATCAAATACCCGTTCGGAAATGTTGTGGTCGTTGTATTTATCCGGAACCGGGGCGTCGAGAAAAGCCTTGCGGATCAGTTCGCGATTGGGCATATTGGCCTCGTCCATCATGATCATACAGATCGAGCTGCGCCGGTACGAGTCCTGTATCTCCTTTGATGGTTCTTGCGATTGTACAGCCATGGTCCAAAAAAGTGCCGGTGCGATTAAAAGAGAAATTCGTTTCATTACGTTAATTATGTAGTTTCAAAAAAGATGCCAATGACAGACAATTTTTTTGCTGTGTTATTATTATACAAACGTATCTCAAAATACTTTAAAAATGATTTGCTCAACTGTTAAAATATGCTAATATATCCAAATTACACAGGAGGTGCCGAATAGAGAGAAAATAGGGTCTCTGTGTTGAATGTTCAGGATAAGTAAGTATCTTTGTCAAATTGTATTGATTGTACTGAAAATTTTGTAAAAAATTGTTTAATAGCATCGTGGCTATGCCGATTATGGAAAAATTGCAGGCGTTTTGGAATGCCGCCGGAACAGACGGATATGTGTTGTTGGTTTGTATCTTGTTTTTTATTTACTACCTGATCCGGACACTCTACAAAACAGTTGTCATCTGTTCTCCATACAAAGAGGAAAACGCCGGCAGACAAGAGGGGGTTTCCGTTATTATCACCTCCAGCAACCGGGAGTGGGAACTGAAAAAGAACCTGGAATATTTTCTGACGCAGGATTACCCGCAATACGAAGTCATCGTCGTGGACGAATGTTCCGAGGACGACACCCAGGATGTGCTGGCGGAATTGCAATTGAAATACCCCCGCCTCCGGACCAGCCGCCTTTTCCCGGGAACGAAATTCCGGAATACGAAAAAGATCGCTCTCCACATCGGTATTCTGGCGGCACAATACGACATCCTGCTCTTTTCGGAGATCGATTGCCGGCCGGACACAAAGCACTGGATCCGGGACATGCAGGCCCGTTTTGATGAAAATACGGCGGTTGTATTGGGATATGCCAATTATGCTCCCAGTCACGGGATGAACATGTGGCGTTTTTTCCGTTTTCTGCGTTTCCTGAAGATGATCCTGTTTGTCAAAAGGGGCTGTTTTGTTCTGGGAGACGGGCGAAATATGGGGTATCGGAAAAAAAATTACCTGAAAGAGAAAGGATTTTCAAAAAATACGCACAGTTATATTGGCTATGATAATGAAATGGTTAAGGCGCTCTCCAAAGGAGGGAACGTACGGATTTCCAAAAAAGATTCCACTTTTGTGACAATAAATAACGGCAATAAGAAAACCTGGAAGGGCGATTATACGTATTACCACGAAAATAAACGGAAATGGCCTATATCCGCTTTGCTGAAATCCGATCTGGATCGTTGTGTCAGATTCCTTTTTTATTTGATGGGTATCTACCTTGTCTGTAAAAAAGTGTTGTTCCCATATACAATGATCGGGATCGCTTTGGTGTTTGTAGTAGAGATAGTTGCAACCCATATAGATATACGGAACCTGAAACAGAAAAGACTGTTCTTTCCTGCGGTTGCAGCCGGTTTTGCAGGCTTTCTGTACAGATGGTATTTTACGATATACGCAATTTTTACGAGAAAGAAATGGAGATAACGGAGAATTTATCGGAGAAAGCCCTTTACGACTACAAAGTTGTAAAGAAAGCGATAGTCGGTGATGAGAAAGCTTATTCGGAATTGTTTAAACGTTACAAAGATTCAGTTTACTACATGATTCTGAAGATGGTAAACAACCGGACGGATGCCGAAGACCTGATGTTCGAAGCGTTCGAAAAAGCATTTGCCAGCCTGAATTATTACTCTCCGCAGTTTGCCTTCAGTACTTGGCTGTTTAAAATAGCCTCCAACAATACCATCGATTTCATTCGCAAAAAGAAAACCCTGCTGGTCTCCTTGGACAAAGACGATATCCATCCGGACGACCGCGGCTATATCAATAGCATCCCTGCCGATGTACGAACTCCCGACGAGGAGGCGATCCGTTCGCAACGCGCTCTGTTCATGCGGGAAAAGGTTGCCATGTTGAAAGGGCGGTACCGCCGGTTGATCGAACTTCGCTATTTCGATGAGTTTTCGTATGAAGAGATTGCCAACGAATTGGCCATCCCATTGGGAACCGTCAAAGCACAGTTGTTCCGTGCGAGGGAACTTTTGCAGAACATCCTTCAACACACCGAGATTGCCAGCGAAAGCGAATTGTATTAACTGGCGGCAGGTAAGTGTTGTTTTAGTCAAATGAATGTTAAAGAACCCTTTTTTGTCCACAGAAAAGGGAAAAATCATTGCAATTGAAAGAATTCTAAGATTATCTTTGCTTCATTGAATAACAATGGAGTTTTAAGTAATTTAAACGAATTTAAGAATCATGAAAAACCTTTCAATTGCATTGAACGTGGTGCTGTTGCTCGCTGTTGCGGTTTTATATGTTTTGCACTTTTCCGGACGCAGTGGGAAGACGGGTGTGGAAACGACCGGGGAGGAACAGATATCGGGAGAGACTGCAAAGATCGTATATATCAACACGGATACGTTGTTGACCAACTATGCATTATCTGTGGAATTGAACGAGGCTTTCCTGAAAAAACAGGAAGAGAGAAGGACGGAACTGAATATGAAGACCAAGCAGTTGGATCAGGAAGCTACCGACTTCCAACGCAAATTGGAAAACAACGGCTTTATCTCCCGGGAGCGGGCGGAAGCTGCACAGATGGCCTTACAGGATAAATACCAGAAACTCCAGCTTTTGCAACAGGAGATGTCGGAGAAGATGATGCAGGAGGACAACGAATTGAAAAAAAGATTGTTCGAAGAGATCACCAATTTCCTGACGGAGTACAACCGGGAGAAAGGGTTCAACATCATTCTGAGTACTGTGGTAGCGGGAACAGTGTTGTATGCACAGGACGGATTCGATATCACGCAGGATGTGCTGAAGGGGCTGAATGCTGCTTATCAGAAAAAATAAATGTCCGTTGGGACAGGAAAAGAGGGCTGATTTTTCAGCCTTTTTTTATATCCTCCCATTATGAAGAGGTTCGAGCATTATTTTTCGCGGAACCGCGGTACGATCTCCCTGGAATTACCGGCCGGCTTGGAATTACTGGCTGTGATCCCCGTGCTGGATGATCCGGACGTTTGGAAAACCCTGCAATCGCTCGCGCTAAACAAGACGGGAAAAGCCGGGGCGATCGTGGTAGTGAATCATGCGGCCGGATGCCCGGAGGAGGTGAAGGAGCGGAACGGACGGCTGTACCGGGAAATGCTTGCGGAGGTGAAAGGCACCCCTTTTTTACAGGTCATCCGGGCGTTTGACCTGTCCGACCGGGAGGCGGGAGTAGGAACAGCCCGCAAAATCGGCATGGATGCAGCGGCCCTTTACTTTTGGAAAGAGAAAAACAGCGAAGGAGTGATCGCCTCTCTGGATGCCGATACGTTGACGGATGGAAATTACACAGAAGCATTGCTCTCCGGTTTTCGGAACAACCGTTTGGCGGGAGTAACCCTTGCTTATGCGCACCGGATGGAACCCGGAACCTCTCCGGCCATGGCGGAGGCTATCTGCCGTTACGAACTCTACCTGCGTTATTACCGCTTGGCATTGCAGTATGCAGGACATCCGTATGCTTACACTTGTCTGGGTTCGGCATTTGCCGTCCGGGTGTCGGACTATGTAGCGGAGGGAGGAATGAACAGGCGGCAGGCCGGCGAAGATTTTTACTTCCTCCAAAAACTGATTGCCACTGGCCGTTTTGCTCACCTGAATGCCACCTGTGTCTACCCCTCTGCGCGTATCTCCTTCCGGACCCCCTTTGGGACCGGACAGGCAGTAGCCCGGATGCTAAAAGAGGAGAGGGAGTTTACCACCTACTCGTTCGACGCTTTCCATTATCTTAGATCGCTATTTAACACTATGAACGGATGGTACGGAGCCGACCGGACACTCGTGGAGGAGTGGATGAAAAAACAACCAGAGCCCCTTCGTCTTTTTCTATACGAGAGTGATTTTGCCGCCCTGTTGGAGGAGGTAAACGCCAATAGCGCCTCTCCGGTTCAATTCCGGAAACGTTTTTTTGACGGCTTCAACGCTTTCCGGGTGTTGAAATTCCTGAACCGGGTACATCCGGCGTATTACCAGAAAGAGCCGGTAGAAGAAGTGGCTCGGAAATTGCTGGAAACCTATGGACGACCACCGAAAAACGGGGCAGGCGCAGCGGAATTGTTGGAACGGCTCCGAGAATTGGATATTCGTCCCATGATCGCTTATTGTTGATAGCTATGTTCACATAACTTCTGTATCTAATCCGACCGCGCCATGAAGAAACTGTTTTTGTTCGTTCTCCTTCTCTCTCTCTGCTCGTTTCAGGAATCCGCCTCTTTTGTAGAGAGGGTAGTCGCTTATTTCACAGTCCTTGCAGAGCAGGTTCCGGAGGAAAAGGTATACCTGCATACCGATAAAAATTCTTACGTGACAGGGGAAAAGATCTGGTTCCGGGGCTATCTCCTGAACGCATCGACGCATCGCTCCGATACATACAGCAACTTTATCTATGTCGAGCTAATCGACAAACAGAATGTTCTTGTCCGCCGGATAAAATCGGTCCGGATCGACACCTGCTTTTACGGGCAGTTGCCCCTTCCGGAAGATCTGCAACAGGGAGAATACTCCCTGACAGCCTACACCTACCGTATGCAGAACAACACGCCCGATTTTTTCTTCCGGAAAAAGATCCGTGTTGTCAATCCGAGAGACTCCCGGGTCGAAACAGAGGTTTCTTACCGGAAAGAGGGTACCAGGCAGATCATCGCCACCATCCGGCTGACCGACCGGCAGGGGGAGCCGTTCGCCGGCAAACAGATTGCGTGCCAACCGGCCGGCCGGACAAAATTGATTGAAAGAAGCACGGACAGGAACGGCATACTGGAGATCAAACTGGATACTTCCGAACACAGCTTTCAGATTAATTTCCCGAAACGCTTGCCATTCCCGTTTACCCGCAACTTTATCGTTCCAAAGCTCTTGGACGATTTCGATGTGCAGTTCTTCCCGGAAGGGGGCGCCCTGCTCTCCGGCACCCGGCAACGGGTGGCGTTCAAAGCCATCGGAAACGACGGCCGGCCGATAGATGTTTCCTGCACCGTCTACATGGATACGGTGCTGGTTGCCAGCACCGGCACCCAACACGACGGCATGGGTCTCTTCACGATCCCTATCTCCCCGGATCAACCTTGTCATGCGATCGTCCAAACCCGGGACGGGGCAGAGAAACGGTTTGATCTGCCCCGTCCGAGCGACTCTGGATTTGGCCTGTCTGTCAGGCAGGATGATTCTACGCTCTTCTACCGGGTCCTGCTTGCCAAGGAGCAGAAGCTCCCCAGGCCGCTCTATCTGTTGGTTCATTGCCGGGGACAACTCGTTTGGATGGAACCGTTCACGGACGTAAAAGGCGAGTGGAGCCTGGATCTTTTTCCGGAAGGGATCAATCACTTGGTGCTGGTGGACGAAGAGGGTGGGATCTACAGTCAGCGCCTCTTCTTTAAGGAACGGACAACAGCGCCTACCGTCACCGTTACACCCGATCGAAAAACATATACTGTTCGGGACTTGGTGGAACTGAAAATCAACCTGGAAGCCGGAAGCGACAGCATCGGAACCTGCTCCCTCTCCGTAACGGACGATAGCAACGTCGAAATCGATCCGTACGGACTCGACATCCTCTCTTCGTTGTTACTGACCTCGGATCTGAAAGGCTACATTGAAAATCCGAGATACTACTTTCAGGAACGCACACCTGCGATCTCCGCACATCTGGATTTGTTGATGCTCACGCACGGGTGGAACCGGTTTGATGTATCGGACGTTATTCAGGGAGAGTTTCCGCCCTGCCCCTTTGCCTATGAATCCGGACAGGTTATTTCGGGGAATCTGAAAGGCTATTTTTCTCAAAAACACACCAACTCCGGCGTTATGCTATTCTCCAACACGGGCATTTTTCGGTACCTAGACGTAGATGAGAAGGGGAACTTTTGGATAGAGGACATTGTTTTCCCTGACAGTACACAATTTACCATCAATGCGCTGAAACAGCAAGGTGCCAAGGTACGGAAAAATGTAATATTGACCATTGATCCGGATATTTTCCCCCCGGCCAGCTACCTGTTCCCCTACCGGACAACGGAAAAGGAACAGGAGGAAGAATTTTTTGAGAAATTCGGGCGGGATTACTATTATGCGGACGGAATGAAGGTTTTTGTGCTGGACGAAGTGGTTGTGCAAGAGAACAAATCGGTTTCGTTTTACGAAAACTTTGCGGACTACCAATTGGACTCTTCACAGATAGCCACTTCCGGCTGGAATTCGATCGGGGATGTGATCACCACCTCTTTTCCTGCCATCACGATCGGTATTGATGAGAACGGAGACGAGATTTTAGAATATCATGGCAAGCCGATGCTCTTTGTATGGAACGATTTCCCCGAACCTTATAGAAGAGTGGCGCATCTCCGGGTGAATGAATTCAAAAAGATCTACCTGCTTAGGCCGGAGAAAGCGAGAATGTTGTATGAAGGAGGTGAAAACGGGGCTCTGGTGGTAGAGACGGATCCGTTTGCGCATTTAAAAAAATCGCCACCGACACACCGGCTATTGTTCACCCCGTTGGGCTTCCAGAAGCCGGATGCGTTTTATGTACCCAAATACGATGTAGATTCCGTCCGGTTCGACAACCGATACGACGAACGGACAACCATTTTCTGGGAACCGGTCATTCGACTCCGTTCCGGCGCTCCGTTCCGGTGCTCTTTCTATACGGCCGACACGCCCGGCAGCTATACGGTTACGTTGGAAGGCATCACAGCCACCGGCCGGCCGTTCCGGAAAAAAATAAAGTTGACCATTAAATAAAATCCTGTGCAACCGGCTTTCCCTTAAAAATAGGATGTATATTTACGAAAATAATTTATGCCGTGAGTGTTAAAGATTTTGAATACCATACAGAGATAGCCGCGGAGCCGGAAGAGGTGTTCGCTGCGTTGACCAATTCCTTTCAGATAGAGTTGTGGAGCGGATACCCGGCCGACATGCGGGCGAAAGAGGGATACGAATTTTCCCTGTGGGAGGGAGATATTACGGGTATAAACCTTGAAGTCAAACCCAATCGCCTATTGGTGCAGGAGTGGTTTTTCGGAGAGACGGAGCACCGCTCGGTGGTTCGTATAGAGTTGAAAAAGCGGCCGGGAGGGACCGATGCGCAGTTGCGGCACACCAACATACCGGAAGAGGTTTTTGACGAGATAACGACGGGATGGCGCGACTACTACCTAGGTTCCATCCGAGCGATGCTGGAGATGTACTGACAAGTGAATTACGGAAAATGAGCCGCATTACAGTTGTTGCCATAGGAGCTGGGGACCGTATGAACGCTTATACGGAGTACGCCCGTCTACATCCGGAAGAGTTGGAGATCGTCGCTGTGGTGGAGCCGAATCCGCTTCGTCTGGAACAATATGCTGCAGCATTTGGAATACCTGCTGCGCAGGCGTTTCCCTCCTGGGAAGAGTGCCTGCAACGCCCCCGGATGGCGGACGCTGTGTTTCTCTGTACACCGGACCCGCTTCATTACCGCCCCGCATTGGCCGCTTTGGAAAAGGGGTACCACATCCTGTTGGAAAAACCGATCGCCCAGAGTTGGGAACAGTGCAACGAAATAGCTGCCCGGGCGGCGGAATGCGGGCTGATTGTCGGTGTGTGCCACGTTCTACGCTACCATCCCTATTACCGGAAGATCAAAACAGTGTTGGAGAGCGGGGTGTTGGGCGAAGTAATCTCGGTCTGCCACCGGATCGAGATCGGGACCGAGCGTATGGCCCACTCTTTTGTACGGGGATTGTGGCGGAAAGAGAGTGAATCCAACCCCATCATCCTCTCCAAAGCATGCCACGACCTGGACCTGATCGTGTGGCTGACCGGCCGGAAGTGCTGTTCGATGGATTCGTACGGATCGTTGAAGTGGTTTCGGGCGTGCAACGCGCCTGCTGGGAGTGCGCTTCGCTGTATCGACGGGTGCACTGTGGAACCGGAGTGTCCCTACTCCGCCGTAGAACTGTACGGCCGGCAAAAAAGGTGGTTGCGCCATTTCGACATTGGCGAAGGGGCGGCGTTGGAAACCGTCATCCGGAAAGAACTGAAAGAGGGACCTTACGGGCGGTGTGTTTACCGGTGCGACAACGATGTGGCGGACAACCAGGTTGTGGCGATGTCATTGGAAGGAGACATAACGGTCGATTTCTCCTTGAACGGTTTTACCCGCGAAGGCGCACGCCGCACCCGGATTGCAGGCAGTCACGGGGAGTTGTTCGGGGACGAAAAACAGTTGACGGTGGCTCCTTTCCGGAAAGAGCCGGAGGTGTATGATTTCTCCGACACATACGGGGAGTGCAATTTCCACGGGGGAGCCGACCTGCACATTGTAGCTGATTTTCTGAAGGCAGTTCGAGAAGGGCGCTCTGCACACTTTCCGGTCCGTATAGAAGAGGCGTTGGAAAGCCACCGGATCGCTTTCGAGATTGAGAAAAAGCGCAAAGCGTATGATATATTTTAACTAATACCCAAACCAATGAAACAGTTGTTTCCCCTTATTTGCCTGTCTGCCTCCCTGTTTCTGTGTTCTTGCGGCTCCAAGCAGGTTTCGGAACTTCCGGTGATAGACGTGAACCGGTCATATCCTTCCAAAGAGTTGATTCTGCAGGATATTGCCGATGTGGAGTACATTCCGTTGGAAACGAAAGAGGGGTTCCTGATCGGGGAAGACCTTCGCGTCCAATACATGGATGAAGAGGTGATCGTGACGAACAACAAGGAAGAGATACTCTTTTTCGATCGCAAAAGCGGAAAAGCGTTGTACTCCTTCAGCCGTTACGGTAGAGGGCCCGGTGAATACCTCTCCATCCATTCCATCGCCGTAGACCGGAAAAACAACGAACTGTTCGTGACGGAAGGCTCCTTCTCTTCCGACCGGAATCCGGTATACGTATATGATTTGCAGGGGAAATACCTGCGCACTCTGGAGTATCATAACATCGGTTTTGCCATGCATTTTCATAACTACAACGACGACTACCTGTTTTGGTACAACCAGAAGACAGAAGATCCGTTTCCATACAAGTTGATGTCTAAAACGAACACTGTTTTTACGCAATTACCCGTTGAATTTGCCGGCCGGGATAAGATGTCCATTACCCAAAATCGCGAAAACGGTGGTATTATCACGATATCTCCGGACGGGAATGTTCTTTTAAAGATACCCGGAGGATATATCTTTTCGGAGCCCGGCCTGGACACTGTCTACCGGTGGGAGACTGCTACGGGGAAACTTATTCCTCTTTTGGCTCGTACCCCCTCTTTCCATTCGATGGAGTTTCCCATCGGAGTATTCATCACCGGGGAGAGCAGCGAATACCTCTTTATACGCACCATTGAACGCAAGTTTGACTTTGAGGCCTACTCGGGTTTTACAAGCGTTTACCTGATCCATGACAAAAAAGAGGGAATTTTTTACGAAGGCTTGCTGCTGAACGGAGACTATGTTGATAGAGAGGTATTTACTGTGAATAGCCGGGTTGCCGTTCCGGTTGGAACGAATGTGATCGGTTTGCAAGCCTGGAAGTTGATGGAGGCGTATGAGAACAACAAACTCCGGGGAAAATTGGCGGAGGTTGCATCGACTTTGAAAGAGGATGACAACCCTGTGGTGTTGATCGCTACATTTAAATAAAGGCCTGTGCAACGAACACGTATTTTAACAGGATGGTTGTTCTTTCTTTGGATCGGCAACAATATGGCCCAGGAGCCGGCAGATTATGTCAATCCCTTTATCGGGACCTCCAACTACGGTACGACCCACCCGGGGGCGGTCTGTCCGAACGGTTTGGTGTCGGTGGTGCCCTTCAACGTCATGGGCTCTCCGGAGAACCGCTACGACAAAGACGCCCGTTGGTGGTCCACTCCCTACGAATACAACAACACCTATTTTACCGGTTATTCGCACATCAATCTGAGCGGGGTGGGGTGTCCGGAGTTGGGCGCTTTGTTGCTCATGCCGACCGCGGGGGAGTTGCAGGTGGATTACCGGGAGTACGGAAGCGCCTACTCGGAAGAACAGGCCTCCCCCGGTTACTACACCAACTTCCTGACCAAATACGGCATCCGGACAGAAGTGACTGCAACACCCCGCACGGGATTGGCCCGTTTTACCTTTCCGGCAGGGCAGGGGAACATCCTGCTGAACCTGGGGGAGGGCCTGACCAACGAATCGGGCGCGTTTCTCCGGCGGGTAAACGACCGGGAGGTGGAAGGCATGAAAGTGTTGGGGACATTTTGCTACCACTCCCAGGCTGTTTTTCCCATCTATTTCGTCTTGCGGGTCAACAAGAAACCGCGGGAATCCGGCTACTGGAAGTTTCAACGCCCCATGACGACCGAAGCGCAGTGGGACGAACATAGCGGCCGGTACAAATTGTACACCCGCTACCACAAAGAGTTGGCGGGGGACGACATCGGCGCCTGGTTTTGCTTTGATGTGACGGAAGGCGAAACTGTGGAGGTGCAGGTGGGAGTCTCTTTTGTCAGCGTGGGGAACGCCCGGGAAAATTTAGACGCCGAACAGAAAGGATTTGATTTTGAAAAAATCCGGGCGGATGCCCGGAACGCCTGGAACAGCGACCTTTCCCGAATACAGGTGGAGGGAGGGAGCGAAGAGCAGAAAACTGTCTTCTACACGGGGCTGTACCACATGCTGCTCCACCCGAATATTTTGCAGGATGTCAACGGGCAGTATCCGGCTATGGAAAGCCCCGAAATTCACACCACCAACGGGAATCGCTATACGGTCTTCTCCTTGTGGGACACCTACCGCAACCTGCATCAATTTCTGACCCTGGTCTTTCCGGAAAGGCAGATAGAGATGGTCCGCACCATGTTGGAGATGTACCGGGAGTCGGGCTGGTTTCCCAAATGGGAGTTGTATGGCCGGGAAACCTACACCATGGAGGGGGATCCCGCTATCCCGGTGATTGTCGATACCTGGATGAAAGGGCTCCGGGATTTCGATGTGGAATTGGCGTACGAGGGGATGTATAAATCGGCGACCCTGCCCGGGGCGGAGAACCCGATGCGGCCGGACAACGACGACTACTTGCGGTTGGGCTACGTACCCTTGCGCGAACCGTTCGATAACTCGGTCTCCCATGCATTGGAGTACTACATCGCCGATTGGAATCTGGCCCGCCTGGCCGGAGCGTTGGGAAAGAAAAAAGACGAGGAACTGTTCCACAAACGCTCCCTAGGATACCGGCGCTATTACAGCAAGGAGTACGGCACCTTCCGCCCGATCCTGCCGGACGGCACGTTTTACACCCCTTTCAATCCGTTGCAGGGGCTTAACTTTAAGCCGAATCCGGGATTTCACGAGGGAAACGCTTGGAACTACACCTTTTACGTGCCGCACGACATCCGAGGGCTTGCTAAGTTGATGGGGGGACAGAAATCGTTTGTGGAGAAGCTGCAACAGGTTTTTGACAAGGGGTATTACGATCCGGCCAACGAACCCGACATCGCCTATCCCTACCTGTTCAGTTATTTCAAAGGGGAGGAGTGGCGCACGCAACGGTGTGTGCGGGAGTTGTTGGCCAAACACTTCCGGAACGGGCCAAAAGGGCTTCCCGGCAACGACGATGTGGGCGTTATGTCCGGCTGGGCGATCTTCAGCATGTTGGGTTTTTACCCCGCTTGCCCCGGCTTGCCGGAGTATATTCTGACGACGCCGGTTTTTGACAAGGTAACCATCCGGCTCAACCCGGACTACTATAAAAATCCGACCATTCAATTGGAAACCGATCGGCAGGGCGGACAGGATCCGTACATCCGGACGGTTACCTTGGACGGCAAGAAGTTGGACGGCGCTATCATCACGCACGAACAACTGACCGCTTCCCGCCGCATTGTGTTCGGGCTGTCGCCCACGCCTGTGAAGTAGTCTTCCGCTGCTATACATTGCTACATACCGGAAAGTCGAAACAATCCGTTTCGAAAGTGCTACTTTTGTGTCCTTTATTGATGGGGGCTTCTCCCCAATGTAGTACATAAAATGAATCGTATGAAGAAAATGATGATGGTGGCGCTGGCTTGCGTATCGGCGCTTTCGGTTTGGGCGGAAGGATACCAGGTGAACGCATTGAGCGCCAAACAGACCGGCATGGGGCATGTCGGAGTGGCCCGGCGCTTAGGAGCGGAAAGTATGCACTTCAATCCGGCCGGATTGGTAGGGATCGACCGGCACATGGACCTCTCCATCGGTATTTCCGGTATAGCTACTACGGCGCAGTACAGCAGGGAAGGGTACTCCGTCAAAACGGACAACCCGTTGAGCACGCCTTTTTACGCCTATGTGGGATACAAAATTTATGACAACCTGGCGGGCGGCCTCAGCATCACAACACCTTACGGAAGCTCCTTGAAGTGGCCCAAAAACTGGAACGGTTCTCATTTGATACAAGACATCTCCCTGCGATCCTTTGTCTTTCAACCGACCTTTTCCTATCAGATCACCGACAAGCTCAGTATCGGCGCCGGTTTGATGCTGGCTATCGGGAATGTGGAACTGAGCCGCTCGCTGATGAGCAAGGAGGATTTCCAACTGATCGGGGCGGGGATCGCCCAGTCTGACTTGCCCGATGCCATCAAACAGCCGATCGTGTCCGGGATCCAGGCCAACAACTACCCGCCCGCTGCGGCGACCTTGGACGGCAAGGCCGGGGTACGCGCCGGGTTCAATGTCGGATTACTGTATGAATTGTCTGACAAATGGACCCTCGGCGCTTCGTACCGTTCAAAAGTCCGGATGAAAGTCAAAGAAGGAGAGGCCTCCCTGGACTATGCCAATCAGACCGTAGAAGGGTTGATGAATGCACTGGGACAGGCAGGCGTTCTCTCGGTTCCGAAATACGATCAGGGAACGTTCCGGGCGGAACTTCCCCTGCCGTCCAACCTGACCTTTGGAGTCAATTTTCACCCCTCCGGCAAATGGGAGATAGAGGCGGATCTGCAGGTTGTCGGCTGGAATGCCTACGATTCCCTGAACGTCTTCTTCAACGAAGCAGAATTGGGCATCGCCCCCATCAAAGCGGAAAAGAACTACCGGAACACCATTATCGCCCGCTTGGGAGGTCTGTATCAGCCCACCGATCGTTTCACCCTTCGCGGCGGCCTCTACTTTGACCAGAGCCCCATCCGCCAAAACAACTACAACCCGGAAACTCCCGGCATGGATAAATTGGGGGTCTCCACCGGCTGCTCCTTCGAGCCGTACAAAGACCTCTCCCTGGATTTTTCCTTTCTCTACATACAGGGATTCTCCCTGGACGGCTCCTACATCTCTCCCAATGTAGTAACGGGAATGCAGGATGTATTTGCAGGACATTACAAGTCCACCGCCATAACAGTATCGCTGGGGCTTTCCTATAAATTCTGAAAAAACCGTGTGCAGAGATAGAATTAATTTTTCCGTTTTTTTTGCGCGAACAAAAATTGTTCTATCTTTGCACTCGCAAACAAAGGTGCCATAGCTCAGTCGGTAGAGCAAAGGACTGAAAATCCTTGTGTCCCTGGTTCGATTCCAGGTGGCACCACAGAATAAAGCAGTTACGAAAGTAGCTGCTTTTTTACATGTTTTCTGTGCGTTTCCGTTGGTCAAGTTAAATCGAGAATTAAATGAAGTTTAACGATGGATGTCTGTATTGCAATCGTTTATTACACTAATACAGACTGTTGATGTTGAAAAATTTTGATGACATTTTGGATTGCCTGACCTCTGCGGAGGCCGATCCGATGATTGTCCGCCCGGCGACGGACGAGGATATCGCCTTTTGCAACGAAGATTTGAAGGATATGGAATTTCCATCCTTGCCGGAGGGGTATGTCGACTTCCTGAAAATGCTGAATGGCTTTGCCTGGAACGGGATTGAGTTTTACAGTACCGATCAGGTTACAGATGAGGAGACGGGATACATCCTGTCGGACATCGTTTCGGCCAATGTAAATTTCGGGCAGCAGAACGATGACCTTGCACATTGCCTCCAACTTGGCCGCTCAGACGAAGATGTGTATGTTTACAATACAGCGAACGAACATTATGAAGTCTTGGACAGGACGGGCCGCGATGTAATGGAGGAGTACGACAACTTTGAGACCCTATTCACTGGGGTTGTTGCACCGAGAATATAGGAATCTGTAAAAACAAGACATCACTGCCGTTTGCAGGTATCGCGCAACGGGCATTCCGGACACTCCGTACAGGAAGTACAAGCGTCTTTGCCGGATTTTCTACTACGAAAAAACCGCCGGAAAACAAGCAGAACAACAGCTGCCAGAACAATATATACGATAATCTCCTGCCACATCTCAAAAAAGTAGCCCGATCCGGTACACCAAAAAGCTGATCACCCAGGCCAAAGCGGTAGTGTAAACGATCGTAAACAAAGCCCATTTCCGGCCGGCCTCTTTCCGGATCGCTGCCACAACCGCCATGCAGGGGAAATAGATCAGCACAAAAAGCATAAACCCGTAAGCGACCAGAGGGGTAAACTCCGATTGAATACTATTTACCAGCACAGCAGTATTCTCCTCCGTGTCCGGTACGTGGTACAGGATCCCCATCGAACTGACCACGATCTCCTTGGCCGCAAGGCCTGTTACAATGCTTACCCCCATTTTCCAGTCAAACCCCAGCGGGGCAATGACCGGCTCCACGGTTTTCCCGATGCGCCCGATGTACGAATGCTCCAGATGCTCCGGAGTGCCATACGCAAAACCGGAATTTTGCGGAAAATACCCCAACGCCCAGATGACCACCGAAGCCAACAAAATAATCGTCCCCATTTTCCGCAGGTACTGCACCCCTTTGTTCCACATGTGCACCACCGTATTCCGCAACGTAGGCATGCGGTAAGGAGGCAACTCCATTACAAACGGGGCGGAAGCCTTTTTAAAGAGTGTATTCTTGAGCAACAGAGCTGTTCCGATAGCTACGGCAACACCAACGGCGTAAATGGAAAGCAGGACCAATCCCCGGTGTGCGGCAAAAAAAGCGGAGACCAGCAGGATATACACAGGCAGGCGGGCACTGCACGACATAAAAGGCGTGATCATCATGGTCAGCAGGCGGTCTCTCCGGCTCTCCAGCGTGCGCGTCGCCATAATTGCCGGTACGTTGCAGCCGAACCCGATTAGCAACGGGATAAACGATTTTCCGTGCAAGCCGATCTTGTGCATCAATTTATCCATGATAAAAGCGGCCCGGGCCATGTAACCGGTATCTTCCATCAGAGAGATAAAAAAGAAGAGGATCAGGATGTTGGGCAGAAAAACCAACACCCCGCCGACCCCGGCGATCACCCCGTCCACGAGCAGGGCATTCAGCGGGCCCGGCTCTATCACATCGCCAATCCATGCCCCCAAAGAGGAGATCAATCCACTCCATCGGGAACTCGCCCAGATAAAAGGTCGCCTGAAACATCACCCACATAAAAAACAACAATACGGGGAAACCCAGCCACTGGTTGGTCAGCACCGTATCAATGGCATTGGTCAGGTGGCGCTTTCGCTTCCCCTCCGTAAACGTTTCGTTCAGGGCCCCCCGGATAAAACCATATTTCGCGTTAGTGATGAGTGTTCGGACATCCTCTTTGTACTCCCGGGTCAGCTCCTGGATGCATAGGTTGGTCGTTTCGTCGATTTCTGCGAAATTGGGCGCTTTCTCCAAAAGCTCCCGGATGATCCCGTCCGTTTCCAGTGCCTTGATAGCCAAATAACGGGGAACGAATTTATCCGTCAGCATTTTATTGGCAGTGATCGGGGCCTTCACCCGATCGATAGCCTCTTCCAACGCCTCTCCGTAATGAATGTGAATGTGGCGGGTCATCTCGCTGCGATCCTCAAACACCTCGATCACCCGGTCCAGCACCCGGTCTATGCCGACTCCGGAACGGGCCGTGGTCGGTACGATCGGAAAACCGAGCAACTCTCCCAAAAAACGGTAGTCCAGCACAGCCCCTTCCCGGGTCAGTTCGTCGTACATGTTCAAGGCCATCACCATCCGGATGTTCATGTCGATCAGCTGGGTGGTGAGGAAGAGATTGCGCTCCAGGTTGGAAGCGTCCACCACGTTCAGCACCACGTCCGGATGCTCTTCGGAGATGTATTTCCGAACATAGACCTCTTCCGGGGTGTATTCGGTGATTGAATAGGTGCCCGGCAGGTCGATCAGGTTGATCGTATAGTTTTTGTATTTGAATACGGCCTTTTTGGCGTCTATGGTTACTCCGCCGTAATTCCCCACTTTCTCCCGCATCCCGGTTGCCCGGTTGAAAAAAGAGGTCTTTCCGCTGTTGGGATTGCCGACCAAAGCGACATTGATCGTATGAGTGTGTGTCCGTATGATCTCCTTAAAGGAGTCGCCGGGCAGGGTACCGTTGTACGGGACGGCATTCTCGGTCGTTCCCCTTCCCGTCACATCCATCACCTCGATCAGGTCGGCTTCGCTCCGGCGAAGCGAGAGGTGGCAGTCCATCAGTTTGTATTCAATCGGGTCTTTCAACGGGGCGTTTTTCACCACCGTGACCTTCTCTCCCTTTACAAATCCCATCTCCACGATCCGGTTCCGGAAACTGCCGTGCCCGTGCACTTTCACGACAACGCTCTCATTTCCAGTGGGGATATCTGATAATTTCAGGAATTTTTGATCCATTGGTAACATTTACAAGGCAAAAATAGCGCCCTTTCCCTACAAACCCAATCCCTATATATAGGGATTTTAAAGCCGGTCTCCCTACATATACAGATCGCGCTCGCCTGCCGCGATGCGCCGGTAGTAACTCATAAAGGTGGGAAGCAGTTTTTTATCAGTAAAGAACGGTGTCTGTTCAATCTCTTGCAACTCCTGTTCGATGAGGCGTTCGCCGGCCAGCCGGGTTTCGGGGGAGGCGTAGTCGTTCAGGTACTCCCGGAAGGTCAGCACAGCGTTTAGTTTGCAGAATTTTCCTTCTACTCCTTTTTCCAACAGGCTCATAATCTTGTCCCCGGTCCTGCCGCAACGGTAGCCCGCCGTGCAGAACGAGGTAATATAGCCGTCGGAAGCAAGTTCCCGCACCACTTCGTCCAGGCTCCGCTGGTCGCCCAGCATAAACTGTACTTTGTCCGCGTTCTCCTCCTGCTTTTTCTTTCCGGCGTATGCCCCGATACCGATCTTGGTGGATGCATCCGTTTGGGTGCAGCCGTAGCCGATGATCTCCCTCCGCAGCCCGGACCGCTCCCGGGCGGTCACGATTAATCCGGTATACGGTACCGCTAACCTTAACACTGTCACCAACCGTTTGAAGGCGTCGTCCGCCACTAAGTAGGGGGAGTTTTCGCTGATGAAACTGCCGGGCGCCGGTTGCATGCGGGGAAAAGAGATGGTGTGCGGGCCGATCCCGAACTGCCGTTCCAGATCGTGGGCGTGGGAAACCAATCCCATCACCTCGAACTGCCAGTCGTACAGTCCGAAGAGGGCACCGATCGCCACATCGTCAATGCCGGCCTCCATGGCCCGGTGCATGGCGTAGAGCCGCCAACGATAATTTCCTTTGATGGTCCCGGCCGGATGTAACTTCGCATAGGTTTCCCGGTGGTAGGTTTCCTGAAAAACCTGATAGGTCCCGATGCCGGCCCTCCACAATTTTTTCAAATCGGCAATGCACATCGGCGCGGCGTTTACATTAACCCGCCGGATGTTGTTGAAACCGTTCCCGCCGGGGGTAGTCCGCTTGGCGGCGTAGAGGTGTCCCAGGGAGTCTGCCATGTAATCCGCATCGCTCCGCGGGTGTTCTCCGTAAACGGCTATCACCCGTTTGTGCCCTTCGTCGATCACTGCTTCCGCTTCCCGACGGATCTCCTCTGCCGACAGGATGTGCCGTTTTTCCGCTCTGTTTTCGCACCGGAAACCGCAATAGACACAACTGTTCACACACAGGTTGGAGCAGTAGATCGGTGCAAAAAAGACGATCCGGTTGTCGTACACCCGCTTCTTCACCTCCAGGGCTGTCTCTCTCATCTCCTCCAACAAAGTGGGATCTGTTACATTCAACAGAACCGCTGTCTCTTCTGTCGACAACAGCTGGATCTCCAACGATTTTTTCAGAATATCCCTGACCCGCCCGGGGGCGGGAACGCTCGCCGCCGTCAACTCCCCGACAATCTGTTCTTCGTTTATAAAATCCTTCCCGTTCACCAGAAACCTGTCAATCTCGTTCGGACGGATCACCTGTTTCACCCACGCTTGCACATCCATTGTAAATCCTCTTTTTGTGTAAAGAAAAAGCTGTCTCCCGGACAGCTTCTTTTGTATTTGATAATCAGTTTATTTTCAATGCCCAAGCATCGTAAAACTGGGAGTATTTGTCCCGGATCTCAAACACCTTTTCCCAAGCCTCCTCCCGGGTGTGGTAAGCAATAGCGCTTACCCGGTGCATCCCTTGTTCATTCTGCATGATGACGGAATCGCTAAATCCCATCCTGACCAACCGCTCCCGCAATCTGGTCGCCCCCTGTCTGTTTTGAAAACTGCCCAGAATGACGTGGTACGGTCTTAACACCTCTCCCGCCCCGATAACGGTCTCTTCCTGCTCGTTCGGCAGCAACATATCGGTTTCTCGGGTGGTCGGTTCAAAAAACTCTTCAATGGCTTTGATGGTTTCCGGTTCCGGAACCGTATCCGGGACTACCTCCTGCTTTTTAACGGGAACGACAATGGTTTCCAGTATTTCTTCCTCGTTCACGTTTTTTTTCTTCTTGTCTTTGTGCCCGAACAGCAGGTTCACTCCAAAGCGGGCACTGGTCGATTTTGTAGCGGTATAGTTAGCGCCCAAGGCATTGTCCGTGGTGGCATAGAGCTGTACCGGCCCCAATTTGGCGGTAATCCCCACACCCAGGTTCACGTAGTTTCCCGGCATCACCGTATAGGCCACAGAAGCGCTTACATTCCGGAGCAGCCGGGCATTGGCCGAAGCGGTCAGAGAAGGATAGAACTTTTTGTTCATCAGCGTCATCTCCACCAAACCACCTACAGAAAACAGTTTATGCAGATCGTACGAAGTGCCCAGGTACATTTTGGAACGCAGCATGGTGGTGTAAGCTCCCGACTCTTCTTTCAAACGGAAACGGTTTTTGAGGGTATCTACGAGGTCTTCAAAGGCATCTTCCAGCGGGGTGTAGTCCTCGTCGTTTTTGTTGCCACTGTTGGATGCATCGGCTCCCTGCCAGTTGAAGGTCGCATCCTGCGAGAAACGGTATCCGTCGCCTCCCCAACGGATGAATCCGAGATCCGTGAGGCTGGCGTAGAGTTTCAGACGTTCATTGAATTGGTACTCCGCACCCAGATCTAAGGCAAAACCGGGATTGTCCGTATTCAGGATCATGGAGGTAGAGAAATCGTCCGTATCCGTATCGATGTCATCCCAATCCAAATATCCGTTCTGAAGCGTATAGTTCAAGGTTACCGGGGCGGTCAACCGGATCTCCTGTTTGGAGTGTAGTCGCAACGTCTGGCCAGTTCCGCCCTGAACGCTGCCGTCGATGTCGATTTTCGATTTGGTCAGCTGCGCATTGGCAACCCCCAACAGAAATTTAGCCCGCGCCCCGAACGTCCATTTGTCGTTTACTTTTTTGGAAAGCCCGACGGCAAACTCTTCGTACGCCCGGGCTGTCAATCCGATGCCGCCCAATGAAAAGTTCTCCCCGATGTAGGGAGCGTTCCCGTTTTTCAGGAAGGTGAAAAAGCCTTTGTCAATCCCGAAAAGCAACTCGTTTTTCTGTGTGGCGTCTACGGTCAGGTACCAATTGTTTTTCAGGCGCACCCCCACCGTTAACAGGGAGTTTTCGTTGGTCAGCCCGATCAGGTTATGCTTCCGCAGCTTTTGGTACATCCCCTCAAAGTCCAACACCAGGGAGTCCGTACCGTCGTTTTTCTTTCGGATCACATCCTTCACGGAAAAGGAGGAGTTAAAATAGTTCACGGATATGCCGCTTAACGCCGGCAACCCTACCCATACGCCGTATTCCGGCTGGTAAGCCGGATTCAACCGTACCCGCTGGGGAAGGTTGGACAAATGGTACGAAACATTATTGCCATCCTGTCCGTTTGCCGTACCTGCCAGCAAAAAAACAGCAAACAACACACCTGCACAACACTTTATCTTCATAAGTAATAAGAATTTACGATTGAAAAAGCAAATTTATGTGAATAATTCAATAAAAACAACATACAACGGAAAAAATTACAAATTAAAGCCCAATTCCAAACGGGCCGCTTCGCTCATTCTGTCGGGGCTCCAGGCCGGATCGAACACCAGATCCACTGTTACGCTTTCGATCCCCTCGATCTCCCTGACCGTATCGTGTACCTGCTGCACGATCTCGTCCGCGATTGGGCATCCCGGTGCTGTCAGCGTCATCCGGATCAGCACCTCGGAAGGTTTGGGAAATTCGATATCGTAGATCAATCCCAACTCCCAAATGTCGACCGGAATTTCCGGGTCATACACCGTACGCAGTTTTTCAATGACCAATTGTTTCAGTATGTTCTCTTTTTCCGGCATTTTCGAGGCGTTTAATTACGATCCGGCAGCAAAGGCAATCGCATAGAGTTTGATCTGCTTCACCATCGAAAGCAAACCGTTGGAGCGGGTGGGGGAGAGGTGTTGGGAGAGTCCGATCTCGTCGATAAATTTCAAGTCGGCAGCGGCGATATCGGGTGGTTTTTCACCGGAAAACACCCGGATCAGCAAAGCGGCGATCCCTTTGGTGATGATGGCGTCGCTGTCCGCCGAAAACCAGAGGCGCCCCTCTTTCAATTCTGCATGGAACCATACTCTTGACTGGCACCCTTTGATCAGGTTTTCGTCTGTTTTATACTGCTCTTCCAACGGAGGCAGAGCTGTTCCCAGCTCTATCAGGTAGGCGTATTTGTCCATCCAGTCGTCAAAAACCGCGAACTCTTCTATGATCTCCCGTTCTTTTTCCTGTATCGTCATGTATCGTATACCTACTATTCTCCGGCGTGCAAAGGTACGACGGAATTTCAATATATGCTCTATTTTGCAGCTATTTTTCAGGCCTTTCCGCCTTCGAACAACGCTCCGGTTTTCCGGATGGCTTCGCAAAAGATGTCGATCTCTTCGCGGGTGTTGTACATGGCGAACGAGGCGCGGGCCATGCCGTGTACTCCGTAATGCTGCATGATCGGCTCCGCACACAGTTGTCCCGTCCGGATCGCAATTCCCATCCGGTCCAGCAGCGTTCCCAGGTCCAGCGGATGGATCGTTCCTACCTGAAAAGAGATCAGGGCGCTCTTTTCGGGGGCCGTCCCGAAGATCCGGAAATCGGGTATCTCCAGCAAGCGGCCGGTGGCGTATTTCAGCAATTCCCCTTCGTACGCTCCGATGGCTTTCAAACCGATCCCGCCGACATATTTCAACGCCTCTCCCAAGCCGATAATCCCAATAAAATCGGGCGTTCCCGCCTCAAATTTAAAGGGCAGATCGTTGTAGGTGGTCTTTTCAAAACGCACTTCCCGGATCATCTCCCCGCCTCCCTGCCAGGGCGGTATCTCTTCCAGCAACGCCTCTTTTCCGTACAGCACCCCGACGCCGGTCGGGCCGTAGATCTTGTGCCCGGAGAACGCCAGAAAGTCGCAGTCCAAGGCCTGCACATCGATCTCCGTGTGGGCGATGGATTGCGCCGCGTCCACCAATACTTTGGCGCCGGCGGCGTGCGCTTTTTCGATGATCTCTCTGACCGGGTTCACCGTTCCGAGCACATTGGAGGCGTGCACCACGCCGACCAGCTTCACCCGGTTGGTGAGCAACCGGTCTAACGCCTCCAGGTTCAATACCCCTTCGTCCGTAAACGGCAACACTTTCAGAACAGCTCCTTTCCGTTCGCATAGCATCTGCCACGGAACAATGTCGGCGTGGTGCTCCATTTCCGTGACCAGGATCTCGTCCCCTTTCCCGATAAACCGTTCCCCGAAAGAGTAAGCCACTAAATTGATGCTTTCCGTGGTGCCCCGCGTAAAGATGATCTCTTTTTCGGAAGCCGCCCCGATAAAGTCCCGTACCGTTCTCCGAGCCTCCTCGTTGCCGTCCGTGCAGACGTTGCTGAGGTAGTGTACGCCCCGGTGGACATTGGCGTTCCAATTCAGGTAGTAGTCGTCCATCTTGGCAATGACCCGGGCGGGGCGTTGCGAAGTGGCCCCATTGTCAAAGTATACCAACGGTTTGCCGTAGATCTCCCGTTTCAGGATGGGGAAATCGGCCCGGATCTTTTCAACATCAAACATGACGGTACGCATTATTTCTTACACTGCATTATACAGTTGTGACATTTGGAAAGTTCGCCCCGCAGCCGTTTTTCGATCAATTTGTCGATCTCCTCCCGCAACGGTTCCAATTTGACCCGCCGGACCACGTCGTGGGTAAATCCGAACATCAGCATCGTCCGCGCCTCGGCTTCCCCAATCCCCCGGGAGCGGAGGTAGAACAGCGCCTCTTCGTCCATTTGGCCGACTGTGGCCCCGTGGCTGCACTTTACGTCGTCTGCGTCAATGATCAGTTGCGGCTTGCTGTTGATCCGGGCCGTATCCGTCAGGAGCAGGTTGTTGTTGGCCTGGAAAGATTCCGTTTGCTGTGCATGCGGGGCCACCCGGACACACCCGGAAAAATTGGCCAGAGAGGCATCGTCCAAAACCCCCTTGAAATGCTGGTAACTGGTGCAATTCGGGGCGGCATGCTCAACGTATGTACAGGTGTCCGCGTGCTGGCTTTTATCCAAGATGTAGACTCCGTAAAGATTGCACGTGCCCCCGGCGCCTTCCAGACGAACGTATTGGTTGTTCCGGATCAATCCCCCGTACAGGGTTGCCGTATTGCTTTCAAAAAAGGAGTCCCGCTGTTCGGAAACAAACAGGGAGTTGATCAGCGCTGTCCCCAGGTGCTGGTTCTGGACCTGGTAATAATCGGCCCTGGCTCCCTCTTCCAACCGGATCTCGGTGACGGTATTCATCAGGAAATAGTGATCGGACAGTGTGTGTTCGCACACTACGATCCGGGCCTCCGCCCGTTTGCCCAACACCACCAGGTTCCGTTGAAAAGCCATCAAGTCGCGCGCTCCCCGGAGAAAGTTGATCAGTTGCAGAGGGCGTTCCAGCACCACTCCGTCGGGAATGTAGACAAATACGCCGTCCTGGGCGAAAGCTGTATTCAGGGAGACCAGGCTCTCCTTTTCGGCCGGGGAAGTATAGCGGTTGTAATGTTTTGCCAGCAAATCACTGTATTGCAGGGCGGCTTCCCGCAGGCTGCATACAATCACTCCGTCCGGCAGGCTCTCCCCGCTGCTGTTTTCACAACAGTGCCCGTTCAGGGTCAGGACCGGCCAGGCAGACAGGTCCCGGGCGGAACAGCTGAAAGCTTCGTTGAGATCCGATGGACGGAGGGGCTCTTTTTTCAATACGGCAGCGTACTCCCGACCAAATACCGGCAGCAGGTCAGTATATCGGTACTCCTCTGTTCCGCAGGGGATACCTCCGGCTTTTTCAAAAGCGGTAAAGGCTTCCTCCCGGCAAGCGTTGATGATCCCGGCCCCGCCTTCGTCCAGCGCTTTCCGGCCTTCCTGAAAAAGGGCGCGGAGGTCGTTGTTTACTGTTTCGGGTTGCATCATTACCGCTCTTGCATTTCGTTCCTGATCCAGTCGTACCCTTTCTGTTCCAGTTCGGCCACCAACTCTTTCCCGGCTGTTTTGACGATCCGCCCGTCGTACAGGACATGCACCACATCGGGTACAATGTAATCCAGCAACCGTTGGTAGTGGGTAATCACAATGGTGGCGTTGTCCGGGCGTTTTAATTGGTTAACACCTTGTGCCACTGTGCGCAGTGCATCAATGTCCAAACCGGAATCGGTCTCGTCCAGAATGGACAATAGCGGCTCCAATACCGCCATCTGAAAAATCTCGTTCCGCTTTTTCTCCCCCCCGGAGAAACCTTCGTTCAGGGAGCGGTTCAGCAACTTGCTGTCAATACCCACCAACTCCATTTTTTCCCGGATCATCTTCAAAAACTCCCCGGCCGGTAAGGGGGATTGTTTGCGGTATTTTCGGATCTCGTTTACCGCTGTTTTCAGAAAATTGACGGTGCTCACCCCGGGGATCTCCACCGGGTATTGAAAACTTAGAAAGATCCCCTCCCTGGCCCTGTCCTCCGCCGGCATGGACAACAGCTCCTTTCCATTGAACTCCACCGTTCCGGACGTTACCTCAAACCGCTCCCGGCCGGCCAGAACGGCGGACAAAGTGCTTTTTCCGGCGCCGTTGGGGCCCATAATGGCATGTACCTCTCCGGCTTTCACCTCCAAGTCAATTCCTTTCAGTATCTCTTTGCCTTCCACGGTGGCATGCAGGTTTTTGATCTGTAACAAACTCATGGTATCTTTGTTGTTCGTGATTTTCTGTTTATCCGCTACTATCCGATGCTCCCTTCCAAGCTGATCTGCAACAACTTCTGTGCCTCTACCGCAAACTCCATCGGCATTTTGTTGAGCACATCTCCGGCATATCCCTTGATGATCAACCCAACCGCATCTTCTGAGGAGATCCCGCGCTGGTTGCAATAAAAAATCTGGTCCTCTCCGATCCGGGAGGTTGTCGCTTCGTGTTCCACCCGGGCCGTCGAGTTCTCCACCTCCAGGTAGGGAAAGGTGTGCGCCCCGCACCGGTCGCCCAGCAACAGCGAGTCGCATTGGGAGTAGTTCCGGGCGTGTTGGCAGTTCTTGGCTACTTTCACCAACCCCCGGTAGGAGTTGCTGCTGTGTCCGGCCGATATGCCTTTGGAGACAATCCGGCTGCGGGTGTTGTTGCCGAGGTGGATCATCTTGGTGCCGGTGTCCGCTTGCTGGTAGTGGTTCGTAACGGCAACGGAGTAAAATTCGCTCACCGATCCGTCCCCTTTCAAAATGGTGCTGGGGTATTTCCAGGTAATGGCCGAGCCGGTTTCCACCTGCGCCCAGATCAGGCGGGCATTTTCCCCCTTGCAGATACCCCGCTTGGTCACAAAGTTGTAAATTCCCCCTTTCCCCTCTTTATCGCCCGGGTACCAGTTCTGCACCGTGCTGTACTTGACCTCGGCGTTTTTTTCGATAACGATCTCCACAATGGCCGCGTGCAACTGGTTTTCGTCCCGTTGCGGAGCCGTACACCCCTCTAAATAACTGACGTAACTCTCCTCTTCCGCCACGATCAGGGTCCGTTCAAACTGCCCTGTTTTGGCGGCGTTGATCCGGAAATAGGTGGAGAGTTCCATCGGACAGCGCACTCCCTTGGGGATGTATACAAAAGAGCCGTCGCTGAAAACAGCCGAGTTCAATGCCGCAAAAAAGTTATCCCCGGACGGCACCACTGTTCCCAGGTATTTTTTTACCAGGTCGGGGTGTTCCCGCACCGCCTCCGAAAAAGAGCAAAAGATCACACCCCGCTCCGCCAGCGCCTCTTTGAAGGTCGTTTTCACGGAAACGCTGTCCATCACCGCGTCTACGGCCACGCCGGAAAGCGCTTTCTGTTCGCTCAGCGGGATTCCCAGTTTGTCAAAAGTCGCTTTCAGCTCCGGGTCCACCTCTTCCCACTCTTTTTTAGCCTCCTGTTTGGGGGCTGCGTAATAGATAATATCCTGGTAATCGATTTCCGGCACAGCGAGTTGCGCCCATTGCGGCATCTTCATCGTTAGCCATTTGCGGTACGCTTTCAGCCGGAACTCCAGCAACCACTCCGGTTCCCCCTTTTTGGCCGAAATGGTCCGCACCACCTCCTCGCTCAATCCTTTGGCAATAGCTTCGGTCTCCACATCGGTCACGAATCCGTATTTGTATTCGCTTCCGGTTACCTCCTGCAATATGTTGTCCTGTTTGTTATCCATACCGTGTTCAATCCATAAGCAATTCATTCTCAACGGATGTACGCTTTCCCGGCTAAATCGTTAGCGCTTCTGTTCGGGAAATTGCAAAAATAAGAAAATTGCACAATAACTCATTATGAATCGTCGCTTCTCAGAACAAACACCTGAAAATTTGTGGTTTTTACATTTTTCCTTTCCTTTTGGCCTTTAGTCAGTCTTTGGTAGACCGTCTATAGAGTGTCCGTAGCGCATCCATAAACTGTCCGTAGGGTGTTATAATACCGAGGTGTTTTTTGTGTGGTATGTTTTGGAAGGAGCTCTTTTAGCTCCGAAATGGCAGCGTATGCAAGTGGAGGATTTGTGTGGTATTTTTTCGGAGAACATGTTTTTTCGTTTGTTTGGAGTCTGTTTTCCGGGATGTTGTTTGGATGCAATCTACGGGATTTATTTTATTTTCGGAAGGGAATGGGTGTTTTTTGTCGATACAAATCCCTTTTTTCGCCCCCCCCCATACAAACTTATTCCACACGGTTATATGAGTCCGTTTAAATCTGACAAAATAAACGAGTGCGGGCCCTTTATTTCAACAATTTGCAGGGAAAAACAGATACTATCCGGAAACGTCGTCTCCGGTGTACTTCAATAAAGATTAGCTCCCGTGCACCTGCCCGTATTTACAATCCCTCTTTAAAGCCGTAGAGGACGATAACGGGATTGCTCTCTTCTGTAAGGTTGGCTAACTCCGGATGCTGTTTACGCATCTCTTCACCGCCTATGTCGATCAGCTGATAGGCCAGTTTAACTTCGGCAAATTTATCCCCGATACCCACTCTCGGCCAACTGAATGCACCGAAAACACCTTCTTTCCGCTGTTCGACCCGGTAGACTTTTCCCGAACGTTTGGAATAGAGGTAGTTTTTCATCTTGCGGTCGGGGGAGACAACAGGCACGTTGAAATAATTTTTACTGTCTGCAAAAAGACCGGGGAAAGTATTCTTTTGAGAACTCAAGAGATCAAAATCTTCAGCGGTTATGTCGGATCTTAGATTGGATTCCCCGTCGATTTTTTTCATCTCTATCCGGTAGATTGCTTTTAATCTGTCCGGCGTGGCCCGGTAAATCGTATCGCCGAGTGGGCGGTGCACATATACCTGATCTTCAAACTTGTGAAGGTTGGGTGTTATCTGAAAACGTCCTTCTTTGTACCGTTTGGGCAGGGTACTGCCTGTAATTTCGAATGTATTGTCGGTAAAATAGAGTAAGTCGGTACGGTTCTCATACTCCTGCAAGCCGGGATCCGTCTCACTTATGCCGTATGCAGCACATACTAACTTGTTTTCAGTAAGGTATTCCATCGTGAAAAACCGAAATCTGCTTGGAGTAGAGGAGATAAAACGGCCGTCAAGCGTAAAGTGCAAGACTTTCTGTCCCATGTTATCATTTATGGCTATGGTTTTGTTATCAGGCAGCATTGCCACATGTTCAAGGCTAACATACTCCTGAGGGCCTCTTCCCCGCCGGTTGATAGTGGCCCGGTGCTTACCGTCCCGACCAAAAATAAAGACACTTTTCGTTTGAAATATATCGTAAACGATGATGTGGTTATCCGTTACAATTATTCCGCTTATGTTGCCCACCAGTGCTTTGTCGGAAGTTTCCAGCGGAATGATCTCTACATCCCGCACCCAATCCTGAAGATAGATTGTATTCTCGTTGGTGAGTACAATCTCTTTCATGTCCGAATGCTCAACCGGGATACGGGAAGTTTGTGATTTTCCGCAAAAAGAAAAAAAAACAGCAACTAACAATAAAAGGACAAGTTTATTCATGGCCAAATTTTATGAGCCGGAGCCTGCGTCCAAACTCCGGACTGTGTGTAATTTCTACTACCGGTTCAAGAATTAAAAATCAAAGGGCGTTGAACAAGGATCAAAGGGATCACATGCCGCGCTTCCCTGTATACAGAGGGTATGATACATCACCTCCCCATCGGGACATGGTAAGGAAGTATATACTGTTTGGTATATTTTTATTGAACATCCGGCTTTATCGGGCCAATCACATACATCTAAGCGGTCGTTGAAATGTAGGCCAGCCGGACAGAACATTAGAATGGGGACCCCCTTGGTACACGAAAAATAAGTCTGACAATCAATAGGATTGGCAATAAGCGTTGCATAATTTGACATATCATGCGGACACAGTTGAGAGGAGTTAAGTAGGGTAATCGCCATTAACACTGCTAATAACACGATCATTTTTTTGAATGTTGCATTCATGGTATTATAAATTAAAGTTTTATACATTTTTCTTTTGTACTGCATCGGCAGCAAATCCGCATTTGTGGCCCCCGTTGTTACTATGCGGGAGCCCGGGTTTTATTGCGTCGCGGGCGGTGTGTTCGGCATATGATGCCGGTAGTGGTTCGATTGTGATCATTCGTAATTCTGATTTTGTTATTACTGGGCGTGCGCCTCTATCTTTACTTGTTTAATCGCATCTATACCGTTGGAAACAAAGATCACTTCCCGATACACCTCCCCTGTTTCCTCCGCCGTAAATTCAAAATCCACGGTTTGGCTTTCTCCTGGTTCCAATACCAACTGATTGGATTCAAACAGTTTCAAACAAGTGCAACTGACACGGATGTCCCGGATCTGTAGCTGCACTTTTCCAGTGTTGCTTAGCGTCAATGTAAACAGTTTCGGTTGCCCCACTTTGCAATCTTCCAGGCGCACTTCACTTACCACCGATAGCGCTGCGTCCTCTTCAGGCATGTAGTTTGGATCGATGATGAATTTTGCCTGTATGTGGAGGTCTCCGTAGATGTAATAGTAGAAAATATCATCAAACATTAACAGTTGTTGGGCCCAATAGGCCGCTTCGTCGTGTCGCCCCTGCTTCTCTTCATTCAAACATTTAAGATAGACAGGCCAAGGATAGTTGGTTTGCTCCAAGTAGCCATTCAAGGCTTCACCGACGTCAACGCCTTTATCCAAATCCAGTTTGCAGGCGAGCAAATTGTTGAGCAGGGAGAGGTGACTGCCGTTTGTTACCGGGTAATTCCTGTCATAAAAGTAAGAGGTGCACAGTGTGCGACCATTGAGGGCAGATTGAATACACTGCAACGAGGGGCTGGCTGCTCCGGCCACAACAGCTTTTAGTTTACCTCCGGAAGTGAAGATGCAGGTCGTTGGCATCGCTCCGCTGCAAATCCATTGTGTGTACCACTTGTTCTCGGGCCGTGAAACGTCGACGATGTTGAACAGAGTATTCCGGAACATACCGTTCTGTGTACTGTGTCCGACGTTTTCAATGAATGTCTTGCAGGGCGGGCAGTCTGGACTGGAAAGTACAACACAAAAATTGGCGTCTGTCTTTTGGGCGCTGTCCCGGATCTGTTCAAATGTCTGTCCGTACAAAATAACGACTTCCTGCCGGCACGAGGAGAGGAAAGTCACAAAAATAGTAAGGATCACAACACAAAATCCACAACGGCGTAAGTTCACAAAAATACAGTATAAAATATCCGACATCGCAACATATTTAACAACAAAAACGTTTCAAATATGGTTAATTTTTTTAAACGTGCAAAACATTTACACATTTTTTCAGGTAAACGAGTGATTTTTTGGAGCGATCTGACACGGTTCATCAGGTTGTGTAAACGATCATCCGGGACAATTGCTTCGGCCTGTTTTTTGTGTTATAGATCTTAGATTGGATTCCCCGTCGATTTTTTTCATCTCTATCCGGTAGATGGCTTTTCATCTGTCCGGCGTGGCCCGGTAAATCGTATCACTGAGTGGGCGGTGCACATATACCTGATCTTCAAACTTGTGAAGATTGGGTGTTATCTGAAGACGTCCTTCCTTGTACCGTTTGGGCAGGGAACGGCCAATCAACACAAATATAATAGAACAACAAATACTGTTTTATCAGACGTTAAGCGGCTATTTGTCTTATCGCCCTACTTACACTATCTTTGCAACCGCAACGGATGCAGGCATTTGCTGCACAATAGAAACAAGGAGGCAATTATATGAGTGAGAAAGAAAAATACACGAAACTCTCCGCGTTGGGAGAATTTGGGCTGATTGAACACCTGACACAGGGCATCACACATAAAAACAGCTCCACGCTGAAAGGGGTCGGGGACGATGCGGCGGTGCTGGACTACCGGGAAAAAAAGATGCTGGTCAGCACCGATATGTTGATACAAGGCATCCATTTCGACCTGTCGTACACACCGTTAAAACACTTGGGCTACAAAGCTGTGGCGGTCAATGTCAGCGATATCTGCGCCATGAACGGCATACCCAAACAGATCACCGTTTCGTTAGCCCTCTCCAACCACTTTTCCGTAGAGGGGGTGGAAGAGTTGTACGCAGGCATCTACGCAGCCTGTGAACAGTACGGAGTAGACCTTGTCGGCGGCGACACCACCTCTTCCGTCAGCGGTATGTGCATCTCCGTGACGGTAATAGGAGAGGCCGAAGGGCCCGAAATCACCTGCCGCAATACCGCCCGTCCCAATCAACTCATCTGCGTAACGGGAGACCTTGGGGCCGCCTACATGGGGCTGCAACTGCTGGAACGGGAGAAGAGTGTCTTTGCCGGCCGGTCGGACGCCGTCCAACCCGACTTTTCCGGCTACGAATACATTCTGGAACGCCAGTTGAAACCCGCAGCCCGGCTGGACGTCGTCCGGCTGCTCCGGGAAAAAAAGATTGTTCCGGCCTCCATGATAGACATCTCCGACGGATTGGCCTCCGAACTGATGCACATCTGCCGGCAATCGGGCGTAGGCTGCAACATTTACGAAGAGAAAATCCCCATAGACTACCAAACCTACAAAATGGCGGAAGAGCTGAACATGAACGCCACCGTATGCGCCCTTTCCGGAGGAGAGGACTACGAACTGCTCTTCACCGCCCCCCTGGAGTTGTTCGAGGAACTCTCCGTCCTGGAACACATCTCCGTCATCGGGCATACCTGCAAAGCATCGGAAGGGTGCTACATGACCACCCGCGACGGCAACACCTTTGAGCTGAAAGCGCAGGGGTGGGCCAATTTCAAAGCGCCGGAAACGGCTGAAAAATAAGTACAAAGCTATGCCGGGATCCACCTACAGCCCAAAGATGCCCATAGAAAAGTTATTGCAAGAGGCCGATCGGCTGCGTGCAGCGGGCGACCGGAAAGGCCTTGTCTCTTTGCTCCGCCACCTCCTTGTGTACCGCCGTTTCTACTACGGGGAGAGCATCCGGCAGGAGAGGCAGGACGAATTGAGCGATGCGCTGCTGAAAGCCCTGCTGCTGGAGTTGGACGAAGAAGAGGAAGAAGGTATCGAGGCGGCCGAATTGAGTTATGCCGGCATCGGGTCAGCCCTGTCCGCTTTGCAGGACGATCCTACTCTTGCCGCAGAAGCGTATAAAAGGAGACTTCTTTTGCTTCACTATTTCGGCGACTACCTTACAGATGCGATCATCACGCTTTTTTTGGAAAAATACCGGAAAAACCATTTATTGGAAGCCCGGAGTTTAGCGTTGGCCTGTATAGAAAAGATGCGCATACACGACATGTTGTGGCTGGAGGAGTACTTCCCCGGCCTTATCGAAGCCGACGAACAGCTCAGTGATGCCTGTAACGCTTTTGAAGATAGTTGTGACCTGTCGGAGGAGGGGTTGAAAGAGGCGGACACCCTGCACCGGGTGTTGCACGCTTTTTTGAAATCAAAATACAAAGGGTAAAGAAAAAAGCTGTCCGGAAAGGACAGCTTTTTTTGCATCAATATTCGGGATCGTATCTTCTTTCTCCGTTATCTCTGCGGTAAGGTCTGCGACCACTGCTGTTTCTTTCACCGCCTTCTTCACGCGGACGCGCTTTTTTCACCACGATTTTACGTCCCTGAAACTCTGTTTCATTCAACGCATTAATGGCATTCATCCCCTCAGTGTCGTCGTCCATCTCCACAAAACCAAAACATTTAGAATTACCGGTATCCCTGTCCATGATAATTTTGGCAGAGCTTACATGACCGTACTCTCCGAAGAGAGCTTCCAAGTCCTCGCCAGTTGTGGCAGAACTCATTTTTGCAACAAAAATATTCACACTAAAAAAATTAAATTAATAAATCTGCAAAAGCATCCACGGAACCACTTTGCTAATTTTCAGGGAATCCGATCACTTTTACCGTCGACAAAGATAAAGCAAATTCTCCATACTCCGGATTTATTTTCAGAAATTTATTTTTGAGTCCCCCCCAATGCATTGGTACTTTCTTTTTTTGATTATTTTTCACGACATTTGAACCCTCGGAATCAGTTTAAAATTCAGATGACTATGCGTGCTTTTCGCAAAATGTATGGCAAAATACAAAACTTCCTGGCAACACTAAAACATTGGCAACAGCGTGCCGTGAAAGGTTATTCTTATCGCGATGTTTGGCATATTGACACGTGGTTTGAAACGATTATGCCGCAAATGCTGACCGATTTAAAACAGACCAAACACGGTGTTCCGAATGAATTTTGTAAACATGAAAATAGCTCGAAAGAAGAGATTGAGGAAGCTATAAAGGCTTGGGACGAAGTACTGGACAGAATGATCTTCTGTTTCCGGGAAATGAGTGATAACACCTGCTCACATACCAATGAATTTGAGGAAGAATATTACAAACAAAAATACAAATCTCGTAAAAATAAGAGAGTAAACTTGGAACCGTGTGAGGTTAATGAGGCAGACGTGCAATTTTATAGGATGAAAGAGGGTGAAGTTGAACCGCAATTGGCAAAACAGTATTGGGACAGATTAAACGAAATAGAAGCATATAAAAAAGGAATGCAGGAAGAAGCATTGGATCTGTTTAAAAAGTATTTTAGAAATTTGTGGGATTAATCCGCATAAAATAGCATCAAACACTGCTTTCAATGAACAAAAAGAAGATGAACGGCAAACGGGCGATTGTGGTCGGAGCTACTTCGGGCATCGGCAGAGGGTTAGCTGAAATATTGGCTCAAAACGGTTATGTAGTAGGAGTCACCGGCCGAAGGGCCGAAAAACTGGCGGAATTGCAGGCGCAGAATCCCCCGGCGTTCCGGATCAAGCCTTTCGATGTGTACGATACAGACACCGTTGTTCAAAACCTGGAAGAGTTGGTAGCAGAACTCGGCGGTTTGGACCTGCTCGTCTACAATTCGGGGACAGGCCACCGGAATCCGGCGCTCGATTTTGACAAAGAGATCGAGGCCATTCGGGTGAATGTGGTGGGATTTACCTGTGTGGCTGACTGGGCGTATGCCTTTTTCGCCCGGCAAAACAGTGGTCATCTGGCCTCCGTAAGTTCTGTCGCCGGCATTCGCGGGAACCGTTTCGCCCCTGCATACGGCGCTACAAAAGCCTATCAGATCAACTACCTGGAAAGCTTGCGGGCCAAAGCAAAAAAAGAGAGGTGTAGGATCCACATCACCGACATCCGCCCCGGATTCGTAGATACAACCCTGGCGCAGGGCGATGGCGTGTTCTGGGTGGCCCCTGTCCCCAAAGCCGCCCGGCAAATATACAAAGCGCTCCGGGCAAAAAAGCAGATCGCATACATCACCAAACGTTGGCGTTATGTAGCCCTGCTGATGAAAATCCTGCCGAAAGGAGTGTGGAATAAAATTTAAACAGACTCTTAGTCAGGTTCTGCAACGGTTTGTGTTTTTCACCAATAAGCCATACCTTTATCGAGGGAAAATTTAAACATCCGGTTTGATTCTTACGGGATAAAAAGATGGGATGAACACGATCATTGATCTATTCGAACGCAGTTGCGGGAAATTTCCGGACAATCCGTATCTGTGGGAGAAGCGGGAGGGGAAATACGAGGCGTTAACCTACCGGAAAACAAAAGCGCGGGTCAGGGGGCTGGCCGGAGGATTGCTGTTCCGGGGGTTGAAGCGGGGACAGCGTGTCGCTTTGCTGAGCGAAGGATGCAGCGACTGGGTTTGCAGTGAATTAGCCATATTGTACGCAGGAGGCTGCTGTGTTCCCCTGAATGTCCGGTTGACGGAACAGGAGTTGCTCTTCCGGTTGAACCACTCTGGCGCCCGTTTTGTCTTTGCATCGCCTTATTTTGCTGCTGTCCTGGAAAAGATCCGGCCCCAACTGGAATCGGTCGAGACTGTTTTTGTCTTTGGACGGGCTGCATTGATTGGTGCCGGATACACTTCTGTCGGAGAACTCATCAAAAATGGAAAGCGCTGGTTGGATACCCATGCCGGCAAACTGGAGCGGATAGCTGCTTCCGTACAGGAAGAGGACCTGGCTAACATTTCGTACACCTCCGGAACAACAGCGGAACCCAAAGGGGTGATGCTGACCCACGGCAACTACGTGAGCAACGTATTGCAGGCCGACACGCTGATCCGGATCCCCGAACACTACAGAGTGTTGCTTTTTCTCCCCTGGGACCACAGTTTTGCCCACACGGTGGGTATCTACTCCTTCATGTACAACGGAGCTTCTTTGGCAGCGGCGGATTTCGGCCGTTCTCCCCTGGAATTTTTGCGGAATATTCCCCGGAACATGCGGGAGATCAAGCCGCACATTCTGCTCAGCGTACCCTCCATTGCCCGGAACTTCCGGAAAAACATCGAGGCGGGGATCGCTGCAAAGGGGAAATTGGCCGGTTGTCTTTACCGCTTGGGATTGCGGTTGGGATATTGGTATTACGGCGATGGCAATTACAAAGGCAAGGGGTTTAAGGTGACGATGCGCCCGTTGATGTGGCTGTTTGACAGCCTTGTATTTAAAAAAATACGGGAAAATTTCGGAGGAAATCTCCGTTATTTTATCGGTGGCGGAGCTTTGCTTGACCGGGAGTTGCAGCACTATTACCGGGCGTTGGGCATTCCGATGTACCAGGGATATGGCTTGTCCGAAGCCGCTCCCGTCATCAGTTCCAACACGCCGGAATTCCATAAATTCGGGACTTCCGGGTTACTGGTAACCCCTATTGAGTTGAAAATCTGTGCATCGGATGGCCGGAAACTGCCTCCCGGCGAACCCGGTGAAATTGTCATTCGCGGGGGAAATGTCATGAAGGGGTATTGGCGGAACGAGGAGTCGACGGCGGAAACGATCCGGGAGGGATGGCTGTATACCGGTGACTTGGGGTATATAGATGGGCAGGGATATCTGGTCGTACAGGGGCGGTTCAAATCTTTGCTGATCGCCAACGACGGGGAGAAGTACAGTCCGGAAGGAATAGAAGAGGCCATCGTTGAAACCTCTCCTTACATAGAAAATTGCGTATTGTACAACAACCAGTCTCCTTATACGGTTGGTCTGATCGCCCCGGCTAAAGCGGCATTGAAAGAGTACGCGAAGAGCCGGGGGGTGACCCCGGACTCTGTAGAGGGATACAAATTAATGCTGGAGAAGATAGGAGAGGAGTTGTTGGAGTTCCGGCACGGCGGTAAACATGCCGGCCTCTTTCCGGAACGCTGGCTGCCTGCCGTGGTGTCGATCCTTCCGGAACCGTTGAGCGAACAGAACGGAACCATCAATTCCACCGGCAAAACGGTGCGCCGAAGAGTAACCGAAGTGTACCGGGAAGAGATCGACTACGCTTATACGGCGGACGGGAAGGAGATCCGGAATGTGAGAAATACCCGAAACATAAAAAAACTCATGGAGTCATAACTATGCGGCGACATACCGGTACCGTACACATCGGTACGCTTACACTCTCATCCGAAGAACCGGTAGCGGTTCAATCCATGCTGAACACCAATACGCTGGATACCGAAGCCTGCGTGGAGCAAGCCATTCGTATTATTCAAGCCGGCGGGCAGTTGGTGCGGATTACGGCCCAAGGGGTGAAAGAGGCCGAAAACCTGAAAAATATCCGGGAGCGTTTACGGGAAAAGGGGTATACCACCCCGCTCTCGGCCGATATCCATTTCAATCCGGAGGCTGCCATGGTAGCTGCCCGGTATGTGGAGAAGGTGCGGATCAATCCGGGTAATTTTGCCGATAAACGGGCGGTTTTTCGCCGGGTGGAGTATACGGAAGGGGCGTACGCGGAGGAGTTGCAGCAGTTGCGGGAAAAGTTTACGGCTTTTTTGGATGTTTGCCGGGAGCACCGGACGGCTGTCCGCATCGGCACCAACCACGGTTCGCTTTCCGACCGCATCCTGAACCGGTACGGGAACACGCCGGAAGGGATGGTGGAAGCTACGCTGGAGTACCTCCGGATTTGCCGGGATACCGGCTTCCGGGACGTGGTGATTTCCTTAAAATCAAGCAACTGCCGGATCATGGTAACGGCTGTGCGGCTGCTGGTCCGGGAGATGGAACGGGAGGGAATGGATTATCCGCTGCATTTGGGTGTTACAGAGGCGGGAGAAGGAGAGGATGGGAGGATCCGTTCGGCGGCCGGCATCGGCTGTCTGTTGAACGAGGGGATCGGGGATACGATACGGGTTTCCCTGACAGAGGCCCCCGAACGTGAGATCCCGGTAGCCCGCCTGTTGTTGGATGTATGTGTCCCTCACTATGAACAGCACAGAGCGGCTGTTTCGGGTACGCCCGCCCGCCCGTTTGTTGTGGCAGATGTTTCGGCGGAAGCGGCCATCGATGAAAAGGTGACAGGGGTGTTGGATTTCCGGGAGAAGGGGGAGGCAGATCCCGCTTTGGGACTGCGCTTGTTTGCCGGACGGAAAGCGCCCGAAGTGATCTATACCGAAGCGCTTGGCCCCGAGTGGACAAAACTGCCGGAAGAGACAATTGTTGTAGTGCCTTACGCGAATTTAGATGTGGCCGGTATCTACAACCGGAATGCTTCGCCCTTGATGACGGCAGCGACTTATAAAAAGGAGCACCGGGCGGCGTCCGGCCCGTACCGTTTTGTGGAATTGGACCACGCCGGGGAGTTGGATGCGGAATTGGCAGCGGTTTTACAACAGGATAAAAAAGCAGTGGCCGTTCTCTCTTCTGTTCCGGACTACACACACTACCGCTCTTTGTTTGATGCGCTTCGGACGGCCGGATTGCCGGACCTGCCGGTGATCATCCGGGTAAAGCCGGAACGGTTCGACCCGGAGCGGACGCCGTTGGAAATAGCCGCCCATACGGCGGGGCTCTTTATCGACGGTTTGGCGGCCGGCCTGTGGATCACCCTTCCGGGGGCAGGTAATGGCCTGCCTGCCCTGGAACTGAGCCGGAACATCCTGCAATCGGTGGGAGCGAGGCGCTACAAAGCGGAGTTTGTCAGTTGCCCCAGCTGCGGGCGCACCCTCTACAACCTGGAAGAGGCGGTCGGCCGGGTAAAATCGGCTTTCGCGCACCTGGATCAGTTGAAAATAGCTGTGATGGGATGCGTGGTGAACGGCCCCGGGGAGATGGGGGATGCCGACTACGGTTATGTCGGTGCCGGTAACGGAAAAGTCAATCTTTACAAGGGACAACAAATGGTCAGAACGGCCGTGCCGGAAAGCGAAGCTGTCGCGGCCCTGGAACAGTTGATTCGGGAAAACGGGGAGTGGGTGGAAAGGGTATAAATAAGTATATTGGGGAACACAATCATTTATGCAAATCACAAACCACCATTTTATGATTTGCATAAAAATCGCACCTTTGCAGAAAATGATTGTACTGTGGTTGAGAGGACGTCATTTTTATGAGGCAGGATTGATTTGCCGGAAATTTTAAGAAGCTGTTTCAGATAGTAAAAAAATTTGTCCAAGCCGATGTTAAAACATCGAACCTGGACAAATCAACTTTTAAAATTCGGAGGAGATTTAGATTCTACTCCCTCGTTACTGAAAATATCCGGATGTACCTAAAATTCATTCTGTTTGTCCGTTGTAGAGATACATTTTATATCATCGTGAACCAATCCGGCACTGTACCATGGGGCTCCGTTTTCAGTCCATTTGAATTTATCGGTAGTCCCTTTGGATATTTTATAATTTTTACCGCTGATTTTAACACCGAAGCCTGAAATCATTTCCGAATCGGCGGCTTTCACTTCTCCGTTGGATAACGGAGCTTTTTTGATTGCTACAATGTTGTCGGTCAAACAACCTGCAACGCCTTCATTGGAGTGATTGCCACGGGCTATCCATTCTGAACCGTCCACTTTTTTCTTGTCCACGAATTTTATGCCAACCAGACCTTCTGTATGCGCATGTCCCATCGCATAATAAAAATAGAAGCTGCCTTTTTTACTGCCGGTCACATGATTGAATATATTCTCCGGTAACCTGAAATATTTCCGGTTGACAGGCTTGGAGCCTGTATTGTCAATGGCATAGTAGTATTCAGGAGCCGTTTCCCCTTTTTCAAACTGACGACCGATAACATCCGTAATGACTTTCTTGTAAGGAATGGCTTGAAAAATACGCTCCTGAATGAAAGCATCAAGAGCTTCTTTCATCCTTTCCCGACGTGCAGGGTCTTCCACAAATTCCCACAGAGGGATCAAGCCATTTTCTTCATTAGACGAACCGGACGGTGAATATACATAGCCCAACATGGCCATTGAACGCGGATTATTAAAGTTACAGGATGCCTGCCATTCGGCCAGCCCCGTAATGGAAGTATCACCACCGATTTTGCGCTCCTTGACAATTTTACTTGTGTTCTTGTAGCACTCTGTATCTTGTTGACTGAATTTTTTACTCGAATCAAGTTCCAATATTTTTCCATCCGCTGATACGGGAAACTTGAAATGCAGATCCATATTTACCTGCGTGGTGATGTCACTTTCCCAAAACGAAGTTTCGCGCAGCATATAGTATTCGTACTTAGCTCCGTAGAAAGCTTTTGTGATCAGGTGAGTTCCGTAATCCAGAAACAATCTTTTCAGATCGGACAGAGTGGTCGGATAGAGTGGTGAGCCGTTCTCTGTAATGCCGTTGATGTTGTTCCATGCCTCTGACAGCATATACTTTTTCCAGCTGGCTTTCGCCTGTGGGTTCAATGACAGAGAGAATTTTTTGTCGATGAGCATTTTGATACCGTATTCATATGTATCTTCATTGTTCATGGAGTTGTTTGTGACAACGGAAAGATTCCCTTGGAAAGGTGTGGAATCACCCTTTTTCAAGCTTGCTCCCAGACTGAAGGTTTTGTTGATTTTTTGCGTTGTCTTCTCGTAAGTATCTCCCGTGATATCCGTTACGATGGAATCCGGCGTATCATCTACGCTGATATATCCGACTTGTTTCAGCAGTTCATAATCCAGAATTGCGGCAAGGCAATTATTTGAACCCAATTCGCCCGTGATGTCGCAGCCATGTCCAAAGCCTGTTTTAATAACCAATTCTACATCTTGCGGATTAACACTACCCAGCATACCGGGAAGTCCCGTACTACTAATTACTTTTTCTTTCATGACGTTTCGTTTTTAATTAAACCTGTTATTTTGTAAGCTTACACCGCAAAATTGGTTTTTTTACAACCAGGGAAGAAATTCTATTTTCCTGCATTACGATATGTATTCCGGACAGCTTGTTTCTGGTTCCCGGTATATTTTTGAGGATAGAAATCGTCTGTCTGACCAGCAGGGATAAGAACGAAAGCCGGTAGAAAAGTGATTTGCTGTATTGGAAAATTCTATTTTCCGGTAACCGCATATTCTTCTATCTTTGAGATGTAAGCTTATAAAAATCAGACGGTCAGATACAATAGCCGTCCGGAGATGCCGAAAAACGTATAGAGTAGGTGTAAATTTAATTTATAAAATTATGAATTGTGAAGTTACAGTAATTGGCGGAGGAAAATGGTTTGGTAATATTATCGGAGAGCCCGCCGGTGGTTTTCAGGTAAGGATGGCGAGTCAAGAGGGCTTTGACGCTGTGATTGCCGGAGCGCGACTTAAAAAGGAGTTATACCTTAAAAAACTGAGAGGCATCGATGGATACTCTGTAAGAATAGAGAATCATGTCGATGAGAGGATTGAAATATCATTCCAAGTGATAAATTATGTAATAATGTAATCTCTTCCTCCCTTTTCATCCCCGATGTCGATTTTCACCGTACATCGGGGATTTTTTTTGTTCAAAGGGAAAATGATCGGGAGTATTTGGAAATAAAAAGATGGATAATCCTTTCCATTTCCTTTCTTTAGTGAGTTTATTATCTTAATCAATTTAAATTATGAAGTATCTCCTATTAAAAAACTCACAGAATCTTTTGTACATAGAATTGCCAAAGGAATTTCAAGAAGATATTGAAATCATTTGTTTTAATACACAGGATGAACTTGAAAATTATCTCAGGATAAACAAAATGAAGATCTGTCACGGTCGATTCCGACAGTTATCGTTGGAAGCGAATGATCCGGTTGAAAGGATTACCATGCCGGATGCTTTGTTTGTACGTCAAAATGATTATTTCAAGAAAATTCCGTTTACAAGTATCAAATGGATAGAAGCTTCTCGGAGTTATAGCTATATTTACGTTACAGACAAGCCCCGTATTATCACCACTCACCCTTTGTCGGATGTAAAGAATAAGTTAGCACCGGAGCTATTTGTACAGATACATCGCTCGTTTGTAGTAAACAGGAATTTTGTAGATAAATTTGTCGGAAATATGCTTTATATCGATAATCAATCTTTCCCTATAAGTAAGAAATTCAGAAAGGATGTATTGAGCCGCTTCCTTTTCCTGGATAACATTAAAGGGTCATTGGAAAAGGCATCGATACCGTTCGAAGAAAAAGAGGAGCCAAATGAAAAAACAAGGTTTAAATTTGAACCGTACATATATCGCAGGATCTGATTTACGGCTATGTCTTTTATATTTGTGTCGTACAAAAATAAAACAATTATGGAAGACAAGATGCATTTTACCGGCCAAAATCTGGCGGCCTCCGTTCGGAGCAAATTCGGTGTTGCTTTAGGCGACTGTGGTCACACTCAAGTTCATGCGGAAAGGCTATAAGGCCCGGGATATTGTTGAACAATGCCTGAAACTTCCGGAATCGAGTATAATTTCACTTACCTGAACGGACTCGCCGGTCGTGGCAACGGACAACGAAACGCACTCGCTTCAGCCGAGATTTTCAGCCGGTTACGCCCGTTCGCGATTTCGATCGTGTCTTTGACGATTTTCCCCGAATCGGATTTGTATGTCCTAACATATTTTGGATGTAGTGAATATCAATATTTTCTTCAAGTAATAAAGTAGCAATGAACCCCCTTGTGAAAAAATCGAAAAAGGGGTACGATTTGGACACTGAAATATGTCTTTTTATGACCTCTTTTTGACCTTCTGGACAGACAATAAACAAAAATCCCCGCAATCTGTTGATATTGCGGGGGATTGTCTTCCCTATGTCGCTTTTCGGCTTTCTTTTCTTGTGGGCGCTGAGGGATTCGAACCCCCGACCCTCTGGGTGTAAACCAGATGCTCTGAACCAACTGAGCTAAGCGCCCGTGCTTAACAGCGGGTACAAATGTAGCGCTTTTTTCATTTCCTCCAAAATATTTTCAAAAAACTTTTTAAGAATTTATTTTTTACCTTTGTCCATAGCGTAAGAGACGGTTTAAATGGTTGGGTATGAATTTAATTATCCTTTGGTTATTTTTTGGAGCTTGCCTGTTTCTGCAACCGGAAAAAGGAGATCCGATCGTTCCGGTCGGAAAGGAGGGACGAGATTCTCTGGATCGGGTTCAAACGGATAGCTTGCCAGTACCTCCTTTCCCGGCCGATACGTGCCTCCCTTTTAATTACGAAAACGTCCGGAATTACATTTTCCGGCGGATGTATTACCCACCGGAAGCCAAAAAGAAGGAGATTGAGGGGACGGTCGTTGTGGGGTTCCGGATCGCGGAATCCGGGACGATAGACCGGGTCCGGATAGTCCGGCACGTGCATCCCCTCCTGGATTCTGCCGCTCTCCGCTTGATCCGGGATATGCCCCGGTGGCGGCCCGTCCGGGTGCGGGGAGAACCGACAGCTTTGGACTACGAAGTGCCGGTTATATTTGAACTGACAGAACCGTTAAAATAGAGGAGAGTCTTCCGCTTCGTAAGCGTGATCAATTTGCAGGGAGGGCATTTTATAGGCGGCTACCGCCAACTGATCACACCGTTCGTTTTCCGGTACGGAAGCGTGTCCCTTCACCCACACAAACCGTACCCGGTGTTTCCGTAAAACCGATAGAAAGCGTTTCCACAAATCGGGGTTTTTCTTTCCCCGGAACCCCTTCTTCTCCCAACCGAACACCCAGTTTTTTTCTACAGCATCCACCACGTAGCGGGCATCGGAGTACACCACCACTTCGGCACCCTCGTTTTTGATAGCCTCCAACCCAACAATTACCGCCAGCAGCTCCATCCGGTTGTTGGTAGTTTTCCGGAACCCTCCCATCAACTCCTTGCGGTACGGGCCGGAAAGCAAGACAACGCCGAAACCGCCCGGCCCCGGATTGCCGCTGGCCGCCCCGTCGGTATAGATCGTGATTTGGGGTGTCTGAGCTGATGCCGTCATAGATAGGGGTCTGTTTAAATTTTCTGCAAAAATACGAATAGTTCGTTGAAAAATGTATTTTTGTTCCCGCAATGGTGAGTTCCTTACAGCCATAAAAACAAATTAAAAACAGATGAAAAAAATACTCATTATCGGGGCCGGCGGGCAGATCGGGTCTGAGTTGGCGCCTTATCTCAGGGCTATTTACGGAGACAACAACGTGGTAGCTGCGGATATCAGCGCAGAGAAATGTAAAAACCTGGCGGAAGCGGGACCTTTCGAAGCGCTGGATGTATTGGACAAAGGCCGGTACATCGACATCGTCCGGAACTACAAAATCGACACCATCTTTAATTTGGTGGCGCTCTTGTCGGCTACGGGCGAAAAGAACCCGGAACTTGCCTGGAACATCAACATCGGGGCGCTCACCAACTCGTTGGGAATAGCCAAAGACAACAACTGTGCGGTCTTTACCCCCAGTTCCATCGGCGCATTCGGAAATGACACTCCCAAAGATAAAACACCGCAGGACACCCTGCAACGCTCCAACACCACCATATATGGCGTTTGCAAAGTAACCGGCGAGTTGCTGAGCGACTACTACTTCAACCGGTTCGGGTTAGACACCCGGAGCGTGCGTTTCCCCGGCCTGATCTCTTACATGACCCTGCCGGGCGGTGGGACCACCGACTACGCTGTGGAGATTTACTACGAAGCGTTGCGCAAAGGCGCTTTTACCTGCAACGTCAAGGCGGGCACCTATATGGATATGATGTACATGCCTGATGCACTCCGCGCCGTGGTGGAGCTGATGGAGGCCGATCCGAAAAAACTGAAACACCGGAACAGTTTCAACATTGCCGCCATGAGTTTCGACCCGGAAGGGATCGCGGCGGAGATCCGCAAACACATACCGGCCTTCCGGTTGGATTATCAGGTAGATCCGGTTAAACAGGCAATCGCAGACAGTTGGCCCAACAGCATGGACGATTCGGCAGCGCACGACGAGTGGGGGTGGAAAGCGGAATACGACCTGAAAAAGATGACCGACGACATGCTCGTAAAAGTAAAAGAGAAGTTAGCCAAAGGGTTGGCGTAATAAAAAAAGCGGCTTTCGGGCCGCTTTTTTATTTTATTGTGTAACTTCGGGGAGAAATTTAAAAGAGTATGGCCAAAAACAAATTCAAAGAAGAACCGACGGTAAAATCTTACATCACCGGAGAGGTAGAGCTGACCGCCAAAGGAGCCGCTTACGTCATCTCTCCCGAAAGCAAATCGGATATCTTCGTCGCCTTCCCGAACCTGAAACACGCCCTGAACGGGGACAAAGTGAAGGTATTGGTCTACGCCCGGCGCAAAGCGGAACGGATCGAGGGGGAAGTGGTCGAGATCCTGGAGCGGAAAAAAAGCACCTTTGTGGGGGTGGTGCAGCGATCCGACAACTACGCCTTTCTGCTCCCCTCCGGCAAACAGATGCCCTACGATGTTTTCCTTCCGCTGAGCCATTTGGGGGGAGCGAAAAACGGGGACAAAGTGGTCGTTCAGATCACCGAGTGGCCGGAGCACCAGAAAAATCCGGTGGGCACCGTGATACAGGTGCTGGGCCAGCCCGGCGACAACGATACGGAGATGAACGCCATCATGGCGGAGTACGAACTGCCTGTCGCCTTTCCGAAAAAAGTGGAGAAAGCAGCCGAACGCATTCCGGACGAACTGCCGGCCGGTGAAATCGCCCGCCGCCGGGATTTCCGGGGAACGGTGACCTTTACAATAGACCCCAAAGACGCCAAAGACTTCGACGACGCCCTTTCGGTGCGGGAAGTGGGGAAGGGGCGCTACGAAATCGGCGTACACATTGCGGATGTGAGTCACTACGTACAGCCCGATACGTTGTTGGACCGGGAGGCGTACGCCCGGGCGACGTCGGTCTATTTGGTGGACCGGACCATCCCCATGTTGCCGGAGAAACTCTCCAACGGCCTCTGTTCCTTGCGGCCGGATGAAGACAAATTCTGCTTTTCCGCCGTATTCGAACTGGACGCAGAGGCCAAAGTAACCAGCCAGTGGTTCGGCCGGACGGTGATCCGTTCCAATCGGCGCTTCACCTACGAAGAGGCGCAGGAGATCATCGAAGGAGCGCCCGGAGAGTACCAAAAAGAGGTGCTTTTGCTGAACGGGTTGGCGCAGAAACTGCGGGAAGAGCGCTTCCGGGGCGGCGCTATCGACTTTGACCGGATAGAGGTAAAATTCAACCTGGACGAAAAAGGAAAACCGTTGGGTGTCTACTTCAAACAGTCCAAGGAGGCCAACAAACTGATCGAAGAATTTATGCTGCTGGCCAACAAAAAGGTGGCGGAAAAGATCGGGAAAGGACAAAGCAAGCAGAAGGCCAAAACCTTTGTCTACCGGATTCACGACAAGCCGACGGAAGAGAAACTAACGGACTTCAACCGGTTCATATCGAAATTCGGCTACGGATTAAAACTCTCCAACCGGAAAGCCTTGACTGCCTCCATGAACAACCTCATGCAAGAGGTAAAAGACCGTCCGGAACAGAACCTGATAGAGACCTTGGCCATTCGCACCATGGCCAAAGCGGTCTACTCCACGGTCAACATCGGCCATTACGGCCTCGCTTTTGATCACTACACCCACTTCACCTCGCCCATCCGGCGCTACCCGGACGTAATGGTACATAGGCTGTTGCAACGCTACCTGGACGACGGCCGCTCCGTCAGCCAGGAGAAATACGAAGAGATGTGCGAACACGCTTCGTCGATGGAGCAACTGGCGGCCAACGCGGAACGGGCCTCCATCAAATACAAGCAGGTCGAATTTATGTCGGACAAGATCGGAGAGGCCTTTCAGGGGACTATCTCCGGAGTGACACAATGGGGATTCTATGTGGAGTTGGAAGAGTCCAAATGCGAAGGCCTGGTTCCCATGCACGAGCTGGAGGACGACTACTACGAGTTCGACGAAAAGAACTACTGCATCGTTGGCCGCCATTACGGCAAGCGCTACCAATTGGGCGACACCGTCACCGTTCAGGTAGCCAAGGCCAATCTGGTCTCCCGGCAATTGGATTTCGTCCTGCTCGAAGAGGGACGTCCGGCCCGTCCCCATCGTTCCGACCGCTCCGGGCCTCCCGCACAGGACGAATGGCAGAGGCGTCGCTTCGGAAAGAGAGGAAAAGACAAAAAAGGGTTCAAAAAGAAAAGAAGATAAGGCATGATCACATTTTTGGCAGGAATCGCCTTATTGATCGTTGGCTATTTTACCTACGGAAAATTTACGGAACGCTTCTTCGGCATCTCTTCCGAACGGGCCACTCCGGTCTGCCGGCTGGCCGACGGGGTAGATTATCAGCGCTTAAAACCCTGGAAAATATATGTGATCCAATTTCTCAACATAGCGGGGTTGGGGCCTATCTTCGGGGCGGTGCTGGGAGCGGCTTACGGGCCGGTCGCCTATCTTTGGATCGTGTTCGGTTGTATTTTTATGGGGGCGGTGCACGACTACTTTTCCGGCATGCTTTCCCTGCGGAACGACGGCATGAGCCTGCCGGACATCATCGGCAAATACTTGGGGAAAAACATCCGGAAACTCATGGTCGTCTTTACGGCTTTTTTACTGATAGCCGTAGGCGTATCGTTTGTAAACGGGCCGTCGGTGCTGTTGGCAAGCCTGACCGGTTGGGACATGCGGATCTGGTTGTACGTCATCTTTCTCTATTACATCATCGCCACCTTGCTCCCGGTGGACAAGATCATCGGGAAGATCTATCCCGTAATGGGCGCCGCATTGATCTTTATGGCCGGCGGTATCCTCGTTACGATGCTGTACCAGGCGGTTGCCGGAGACATTGCAATGACGGAACTGACAGGGGAGACCTTGGGCAACCTGCACGCCCAGGCAGACAGCAACTACCTTTTCCCCACCATGTTTGTGATCATCTCCTGCGGGGCCATCTCCGGTTTTCATGCCACGCAATCTCCCATGATGGCCCGTTGCATGACCGATGAGAAGTACGGGCGTCCCTGTTTTTACGGGGCTATGATCACAGAGGGCATTGTGGCCATGATCTGGGCCGCCGCCGCCATGGCGTATTGCGGAGGGCCGGAAGGATTGAACGCAGCCGGCAAAGAACCGGCGGTATTGGTGGAAGAGGTCTGTAAATCCTGGCTGGGGATAACCGGGGCTGTCATCGCCATCATTGGGGTGGTGATCTGTCCCATCACCACCGGAGACACCGCTTTCCGGAGCATGCGCCTGATCATTGCGGATGCCTTGAAATACACGCAAAAGCCGGTCAAGAACCGCTTGTTGGTAACGGTACCCATCTTTGTCCTGGCCTATTTTTTGTGCCGCTTTGACTTCTCCACCTTGTGGAAATATGTGGGCATCTGCAACCAGGTGCTGACCTCCATTACGCTGTGGGCTGGTTCGGTCTACTTGGTCAGGCAGGGAAAACCCCATTGGATGTTGTCGTTGCCGGCAGCCTTCCTGACGGCAGTCTGTATAGCCTATTTTATGGTCTCTTCCCACAAAGCGGGCGGCCTGAATTTAGATCATACCGTCGGTTGGATATCCGGAACCGTCGTCGCTCTGGGTATACTGGGATTCTTTTTGGGCCGGCGCAAAAAGATCATTGCAAACAGACAAAACCATGAAACCCGCATGCGAACAAACGCCAAAGAAGATGTTGTTGCAAAGGGTTCCATACGACCTAATGAGAAAAATACAACGTATGAATAAAAAACAGAGAATAATTTTCTCCTCCGCCTTGGGGATCCTCTTCCTGGTGCTGATCTTCATGCCCAAAGGTCGTCTGTTGGATCGCTCCATGGACGAAGTGGACATCACCGACTCGGCAGAAGTCCGGGAGATCGTTTACAAATACGGAATACCCATCGACGATTACCACGTAGACTACGGGGTGGTGAGCAAAAACCAAAGCCTCTCCACCATTCTGGCCGCCCACGGATTGTCCGGGCGGGAGATACACCGGCTGGTCGAATCTTCCAAAGGCGTTTTCAATGTCCGCAAGATCCGTCCGGGGCAGGCATACGCCTGTTTTTACCCCCGGGACACGACCGCTCCGATGAGCTTCTGGGTCTACGAAGCAGGCCCCCGGAGCTACGTACTTTTCGACTTGCGGGATGACTACAAAACCGAAGTTGTGAAATACCCCGTGGAATGGGTCCGGAAACAGGTCGCGGGGACGGTGGAATCCTCTCTTTGGAACGCCATGTCGGCATCCGGCACCGATCCGGTGCTGGCGGTTGAATTGGCGCAGATCTTCGGTTGGACCATCGACTTTTTCGGCTTGCAGAAACAGGATGAATTCCGGGTGATCTACGAACAGGAGTTCGTAGAGGACAAAGAACTCTCGAACTTCCGGATCCTGGGGGCCCTCTTCACCCATGCAGACAGCGCCCACTTCGCGATTCCGTTTTTTCAGAGCGGCGAGTGGATGTATTTCAACGAGCATGGGAAGAGCCTGGAAGGGGCCTTCCTGAAAGCGCCGCTGGATTTTTTCCGCATCACCTCCCGCTTCTCCAACAGCCGTTTCCATCCGGTCTTAAAGCGCTACCGTTCGCACCACGGGGTCGACTATGCAGCTCCCGTGGGAACACCCGTCTACGCCATCGGCGCCGGTACGGTAACAGCCAGGGCATACGACAGGAAAGGCGGCGGGAACTATGTAAAGATCAAACACGCCAACTCCTACGTCACCACCTATATGCACCTCTCCAGATTCGCCAAAGGATTAAAGGTCGGGCAGAAAGTAGCGCAAAAAGAGGTGATCGGTTACGTGGGGAGTTCGGGGATGTCCACCGGCCCGCACCTGGACTTCCGGGTACACGAAAACGGTCGTCCGCTCGATCCGTTAAAGATCAAATCCCAACCCAAAGAGCCGGTAAAACCGGAGAACCAGGCGGCATTCACCGTCTTGCGGGATTCGGTCGTCAGAGAACTGCGGAGTTTGTAATTAAGAGCCTGTTTACATTTCTCACTCCTCGCCGAATGTTTCGGCCTCCTCTTCGGGAACCTCCAGGTCGTCTGTTAGCAGGCCGGTTTCCGAAGGAGGCAGCATCTCCACCGTATTCAGCCGGCGTTGGATGGCCCGGGTCCGCTTGCCCATCACCTCCTCGATCTGATTACCGGCGGTCTGGATGTTTTTCTGGGCTTTTTCCAGCAGCCCGCCGAATTTGGTAAATTCCGTCTTCACTGCCCCCAGCACTCGCCACACTTCGCTGCTTCGCTTCTGGATGGCCAGGGTGCGAAACCCCATTTGCAGGCTGTTGAGAATAGCGGCTAAAGTAGTGGGGCCGGTAACAATGACCTTGTAATCCCGTTGCAACTGCTCCATCAGTTGCGTCCGGCGAACGACCTCTGCATAGATCGATTCAAAAGGAAGGAACATAATGCCGAAATCGGTGGTAAAAGGCGGGTCCAGGTATTTTTCCCGGATCTCCTTTCCCATAGTTTTGATCGTAGTTTCGATATTTTTCGAGGCGGCTTCGATCCGGGCCGGATCGTCCGATTCATAGGCTTCCAGCAACTGCTCGTAGGCATCCTTGGGGAATTTTGCGTCAATAGGAAGATAGACACATTGGTTCGCGCTGTCCTTGCCCGGCAGCTTGACCGCGAACTCCACCAACGTATCCGATCCTTTTTTGGTCTTCACATTCGTATCGTACTGTTCGGGCGCCAGCACCTGCTCCAGCAACATCTCCAACTGGACCTCCCCGATGTTTCCCCGCATCTTTACATTGCTCAGCACCTTTTTCAGCCCCCCCACATCCTGGGCCAAATGATGCATCTCCCCCAACCCTTTCTGCACGTGTTCCAACTGTTTACCGACCATCTCAAACGACTGGCCGATCCGTTCGTGCAGGGTTTTCTGCAATTTTTCGTCCACGGTGGCGCGGATCTCCTCCAACCGTTTTTCGGTGTTTTTCACCAACTCCTGCTGCCGCTTGTCCATCTCCGCGAACCGCTCCTTTTGCAACTCCAAAAACGACTGCATGTTCCGGGAGAACATATTGCTTTGCTCCTCCCGGTTTTCCCGGGCGGTGTTCCGCAGCTCCTCCCGGAAGTAGCGGAGTTCCTCTTTCAGGCTTTTTTCCAGTTTTTCCACCTCCTCCGCCAACGGAGCGACGGGGATCTCCGGGATGCGGCTTTTCCGGAAAAGTAACAGGAGCGCCAGCAGCATGTTGGCGCCGAGAAGCGATACGATCAGTATATCCATGACCCGGTTATTTTTGTTTGTTAGCAAGCTGGCCGCAGGCAGCGTCGATCTCTTTTCCTTTGCTGCGCCGGATGTTCACCACCATGTTGCGGTTTTCCAACAGGCGGACGAAGGCATCCCGCTGTTTTTCCGGCGAAGGGCGGAAGCCGGAACCTTCCACGGGGTTGTATTCAATCAGGTTGATCTTTATGGGGAATTGCCGGCAATACTCCGCCAGCAGGCGGGCGTCCTCCAAGGAGTCATTGATCCCCTGCAGCAACAGGTATTCAAAAGTAGGGCGGGTCCCGGTCCGTTCCGTAAAATATTTCAGGCTCTCCGCCAAAACGGCCAGCGGGTATTGCCGGTTCACCGGCATCAGGCGGCTCCGCACCTCTTCCCGGGCGGAGTGGAGGGACACAGCCAGGTTGAAACGCGCCCCGTCGTCGGCCAACCGGCGGATCTGTTCCGGGATCCCCGCCGTGGAGAGCGTGATCCGGGAGGGAGACATGCCCAGCCCGGCAGGATCGGTAATATGGCCGATCGCCGTCCCGACGTTTTCGTAATTCAGCAGCGGCTCCCCCATACCCATAAAAACGATGTTGGAAAGCAGGGAGTTTTGTTGTTCTGCCTCTTTCCGGGCTTCGGCCACCTGAAAGAATATCTCCCCCGCCGTCAGGTCCCGCTTGAAGCCCAAACTTCCGGTGGCGCAGAAGGTGCATCCCAACGGGCAGCCCGCCTGTGAGGAGACACATACCGTATATTTCTCTCTGCCGGGGATCAGGACGCTCTCCACCTGCCAACCGTCCGGCAGTTCCCAGGCCGTTTTAACGGTCCCGTCCGCGGCGGTGCGCCGGATGGCCGCCTTTGGCGCCGGCAGGGAAAAATGGTCTGCCAGCAATTTCCGGCAGGCCTGAGAAAGATTGGTCATCTCGTCAAAAGAACGCACCCCTTTCTGCCAGAGCCATTGCCGGATCTGTTTGCTTCGGAAAGCCTGTTCTCCGTTCGATTTCAGGAAAATTTCCAATTCACCGGCGGAGAGTTCCCGGATGTCTGGGGCAGGTTCGTTCATAATTTCGTTGTATTGCTACTGCAAAAATACGATATTATCCAAAAGAATTTCCGACAATGGTAAAAAGTTACGATCCGGCGCTTATCGCAAACGATTTAGTTCTATATTTGCAGCGATATTGCTGTAAAAAATTCAATTTAATAGGTTTTCGATGAAAAAGCTACTGATCAGTACAATAGCCCTTCTTGTTTTTTGTACGGTAAAGGCAGACGAAGGCATGTGGCTGCTCTCTTTGCTAAAAGAGCAGAATATCGACAAAATGCACGAATTAGGTTTTAAACTCAGTGCAGAAGATATTTACTCCCTGAATCAACCCGGCATCAAAGACGCCATTGTCGGTTTGGGTACGATTGGCCGGCCGTTCCGCCACTTCTGTACGGCGGAGATCGTTTCCCCCAAAGGATTGTTGATCACCAACCACCATTGTGCCTTTTCGGCCATTCAACAACACTCCTCGGTAGAACACGACTACCTTTCGGACGGTTTCTGGGCCTACAACATGGCCGATGAGCTTCCCAACTCCGGCATGACAGCCTCCATTCTGGAGCGGATGGAAGATGTGACAGAGCGGGTAGCGTCCGGCTTGAACGAAGAGATGGACGCAGCGGCCCGCGCTGCGGTCATCGACAGCATCGGTGGTGTCATCGTAAAAGAAGCTGTCGAGGGGACGCTCCTTACCGGGAAAGTAATCTCCCTGTTCGAAGGTAACCAATATTTTTTGTTCCTCTACACCATCTACAAAGACGTGCGTTTAGTGGCTGCGCCTCCCCAGAGCATGGGCAAATTCGGCGGGGACACTGACAACTGGAGCTGGCCGCGGCACACCTGCGACTTTGCCATGCTGCGCATCTACACCGATCCGAACGGAGAGCCGGCCGAATACACTTCGGAAAATATTCCGCTTACACCCAAACACCACCTTCCGGTATCCCTGAAGGGAGTTCAGGAAAACGATTTTGCCATGATCCTGGGATTTCCCGGTACCACGGATCGTTTTGCTACCAGCTACAGCCTGGCCAACACCATGGACGTAACTAACGCCATTCGCTACAAAGCCCGCACCGTTAAATTGGCCATTATGAAAGAGGAGATGAATAAAAGTCCGAAAACCCGCATCCAATACGCCTCCAAGTACGCCGGTTGCGCCAACTACTGGAAATACTCCTTCGAGCAGAACAAAGCGTTAAAACGACTGAACACCCTGGGACACAAACAGGAGATCGAAGCAGAGTTCACCCGCTGGCTACAGGCGAACGCCGGCCGGACAGCACAATACGCAGAGGTACTTCCGTCATTGCAGAAAGCATACGAAGAGTCTCATCCGTACGCAGTGGCCCAAGCCTACCTGATGGAAGCGTTTGCCGGGCCGGAGCTCCACCAGTTCGCCTACCGCATATCAGGTTTAATAGACGATTGGTTCGACAAGGAGTTGCCGGAAGCGGAGCGGGCTGAAGCCATGACCGAACTGAAAGAGCTGGCAAAGGAGTTCTACAAAGATTACAACGTTGAGCTGGACGCCCGGCTCTTTGCCGACCTGTTCCGGATGTACAACGACGAAATCGGCAGCGACCTGCATCCGCACGTAATCGGCCTGATCAACGATAAATACAAAGGAGACTACACTAAATTTGCGGAAGAGATCCGCCTTCACTCCCTGTTCCGCAGCGAAGAAGCGCTTCTGGCCTTTTTAGAAAAGCCAAACCGCAAAAAATTGGAAAAAGATCCCGCTTACATTGCCGGGCGCTCTTTCTACGAAATGGCGATCAAATTAGCGACCTTCACCAACGACAACCGAGCTGTCATCGACCGGAACAACCGGCTCTTTGTGCGCGGCCTTCTGGAGATGGAGAACGGAAAAGCCTTGGCGCCCAACGCCAACTCGACCATCCGCCTGACGTATGGAAAGGTAAGGAGTTACACTCCCCGCGACGCTGTTTTTTACGATTACCACACCACCCTGACCGGCGTGATGGAGAAGGAAAATCCCCAAAGCGCCGAATTTACAGTACCGGCCCGCCTGAAAGAGCTCTACAAGGAGAAGGACTTCACTCCTTACGGAACAGAGAACATCGTCACCTGTTTTATCACCGATAACGACATTACAGGCGGAAATTCCGGTTCTCCGGTCATCAACGCCAACGGCGAACTGATCGGCACCGCTTTTGACGGCAACTCCGAAGCGATGTCCGGCGACATCGACTTCGAGGAAAACCTGCAACGATGCATCAATGTAGACGTGCGCTATGTATTGTTCGTCATCGACAAATACGCCGGCGCCCGCAACCTCATAGAAGAGATGACCCTTGTAAAGTAAGAATCTGTTTAAAGAGTAAAACCAAAAATCATACCACATGAAAAATTTAGATTGGAGCCAATTGTCTTTTGGGTACACCAAAACCGATTACAACGTACGCGCTTATTACAAAGACGGGAAATGGAGCCCGCTGGAGGTCAGCGAATCCGAAATGCTGAACATCCACATGGCCTCTACCTGCCTGCATTACGGACAGGAATCGTTTGAAGGATTAAAAGCCTTCCGGGGAAAAGAGGGCAAGATCCGCCTCTTCCGGGCGGAAGAAAACGCCAAACGGATGATCAACTCCGCCGACTACATCATGATGCAGGCGCCTCCTGTGGAACTCTTTGTAGAAGCGGTGGCCAAAGCAATTAAACTGAACGAAGCGTACGTACCGCCTTACGAATCCGGTGCCAGCCTTTACATTCGCCCGCTGTTGATTGGGGTAGGGCCGCAGATGGGGGTTGCTCCGGCAAAAGAGTACATGTTTGTGGTCTTTGTCGCTCCGGTAGGCCCTTATTTCAAAGCCGGCTTCAAACCGGTGAAAATGATGTTGGAACGGACGTATGACCGGGCGGCCCCGAACGGGACCGGCCACATCAAGGTGGGCGGGAACTACGCTGCCGGGTTGAAAGCGGGCGTGATTGCCCACGACAAAGGCTACTCTACGGCTATTTTCCTGGATTCCAAGGAGAAAAAATACATCGACGAGTGCGGGCCGGCCAACTTTTTCGGCATCAAGAACAAAACGTATGTGACGCCTGCGTCACACACCATATTGCCCTCTATTACCAATGCCAGCCTGATGATTCTGGCCGAAGATATGGGCTTGAAGGTAGAACGCCGGCCGGTTCCGGTGGAAGAGCTGGAAACTTTTGAAGAGATAGGGGCTTGCGGAACAGCTGCCGTAATCAGCCCGGTGGGGCAGATTGACGACCTGACCACCGGTAAGAGCCTCCATTTCGGGAAACCGGGTGAACCGGGCGAATGTTCCACCAAACTGTACAACCGCCTGCGGGCCATTCAGTACGGTGACGAAGCGGACAAATTCGGTTGGGTAAAGATCATCGAATAACCGGATAGTAGTTCCCTAAAACGACTTTCGGGCTACAAGGGTGTTTAACTTTCAAACACCCTTGTAGCCCGAAAGTTTTTTTGTCTTATTTTTGATGGTTATGCTTCACTTGTTTTCCATCAGATTTTGCACCATACAATGCTAAGATGAACATGATAGTGATTGAATATTTGACTTGATTAAATGGGGCAGGAAGACAAAATAAGCGCTATCTTTGCAAAAACGATTGTTCTATGGAAGGGATGTTAATCATACAGGAAAGAGTGAAAAATACGATCATTCTTGGTGAAAGTCATTTCAGGGAATTTAAAACCGCATTGGAGGGGAAGCCAGACAACAAAAAACCAAGATTAGTAAAAAAAATCTGTGAAGACATTGGTGAAGCATTGGTTTCGTTTGCTAATGCAGATGGAGGTGAATTACTTATTGGTGTCGAAGATAACGGAACAATTACCGGCATACCTCATCGAGAAGAAGACATTAACTCCATGCTTGCTGCACCTCAGACTCATATTTATCATGGACAGGAACTTCCTTTATCCAGTTCAACAAAATTGGACATAGACGGAAAAACTGTTTTATATTTTGCTGTGAATAAAGGTATTGCTCAAATCTATCAATTGCCGGACGGTAGATGTGTTCGCAGAAAAGATAAATCCACAATGCCCGAATCTGTTGATAAAATACATTTTGAACGACAGGAAATACGTTTACGGGAATGCGACAGCCAATTTGTTGACGGAGCATTAGTAACCGACTTAGATTTACAACTTTTACAAAGCGTGGCGGATTCGTATCTTAAAGGTTTAAGTATTGAATTGTTTTTACAGCAAACGGGTTTGGCAGTTTATGGAGCAACTGGACTGCGGTTAAAAAGAGCGGCTTTGTTGTTGTTTGCCAAATCAAATGAAATCAGTCGTTGGCATTCAAAATGTCAAATACGATTTCTGAAAGTGAATGGTAACGAACTAAAATCAGGTGAAAATTATAATGTAATCAGCGATGAAAATGTACAGGGAAATATCTTTGACCTTTGGTTAAAATCATGGGAAAGTTTCCGCCCGTACTTGGCATATAAAACCGAGTTTGGCTCCGATGCAAAATTTGAACAGAAATATATTTATCCTGAAGATGCCTGCAAAGAAGCCATGCTCAATGCTATTGCACACAGGGATTATTCTATTCAAAACGGAGTGGAGATATATATATTTAATGACAGGATAGAAATTAAAAGCCCTGGCGCCTTGCTGTCTACCATAACGATAAAGAATCTTTATGAACTTGAAGGCGCACATGAATCCAGGAATCCGCTTATCGCAAGAATACTGCGCGAAAATAAATTGATGCGGGAATTGGGGGAAGGAATGAAGCGCATATTTAACCTAATGAGTGAAAATGAGCTTGAAAAGCCTGTCCTGTATTCTAATGGCACGTGGTTTAAAGTCACGTTAAGTAATAAAACAGTTTATTCTCAGAAAGAGCAAGAGTGGTTAAGTCTATTTAAAAGGTATGATTTGACAAATAATCAGAAAAGAATAATCTTGCTCGGGATGGAAGGAAGGGGGATTTCACCTGCCGATATAAAAAATTCGTTGAATACTCGCGAATTAGAAATATATACAGCAGAAGTAACAGCTCTTCGGATATTGGGCTTATTAATAGAATTTCGAACAAATAGGCAAGCTGCGCAAAAAGCTCGCCAACTGGGGAAATCTAATGATCAAATAACAAGATTTAGGGTAATTATCCCCAAAGATCACTAAAGCTGTTTACGAAGAGAAAAATGATCTCTTTCCCTGTTTCGACAGAGTTTATTTTACACACCCTCGTGAAGAAATAAACAAAGGCGCCCCTCTCCGGGCGCCTTTGTTTGAAAAGCGGTTGCTTTTTACGGTGTTAAAGCCGGTTTTCGGTTTCCACATGCTCCATACCGATGCGGATGGCCTCGATATTCATCGGGATCAATTTGTGGTGGCGTTCCGGCAGGGATTTCTGCAATCCCTTCTCCACATTTTCTACCTTCACAATCGGTTTCACTTTCAGAAAACCGCCCATGATGATCATGTTGAAAATCTTCGGGTTACCGTTTTCGGCAGCCAGGCGGGCGCCTTCAATCCGGTAAATGTTGATGTCTTTGCGCACAGGCGGGCGGGTGATGCCATTCGGGTCATACAACAACGTGCCGCCCGGCTTGATCCGCTCCTCAAACTTATCCAGCGACTGCTGGTTCAAAATAATACCCGTATCAAACCGTTGCAGCACCGGCGAACTGATCCGCTCGTCGCTGATAATAACAGTCACATTGGCCGTACCCCCGCGCATTTCGGGACCGTAAGAAGGCATCCAGGAAACCTCCTGGTCCTGCATGATCCCCGAGTAAGCCAGGATCTTCCCCATGGAAAGCACCCCTTGTCCGCCGAATCCCGCTATGATGATCTCTTCTGTCATAATGTTACGATTTTTTAATTAAATATCTTTGATATCTCCCAGCGGATACTTCGGGAACATATTCTCCCGCATCCAGGTATTCGAATCCACCGGCGTCATCTTCCAACCGGAATTACAGGTACCTACGATCTCTATAAAAGAGGTACCCTTCTGCAGGCGCGTATTCTGGAACGCTTTTTTGATAGCGTTCTTCGCTTTGCGGACGGCGCCCGGCGTATCAGCGCTCTGGCGGGTCACATAACAGGTCCCGTCCAACTGCGCCAGCAACTCCGTGATCTTCATCGGAAAACCGTTCAGTTTGGGATCCCGTCCGTAGGGAGTCGTCGCCGTCACCTGCCCCAGCAGAGTCGTCGGGGCCATCTGTCCCCCCGTCATCCCGTAAATAGCATTGTTGATAAAAATCACCACAATGTTCTCCCCCCGGCTGCAAGCATGCATAATCTCCGCGCAACCGATAGAAGCCAAATCGCCATCTCCCTGATAAGTAAACACATACTTCTCCGGATGGAGCCGGCTGATACCGGTCGCAACCGCCGGAGCGCGCCCGTGTGCGGCCTGTGCCCAGTCAATGTCCAAATAATTGTACGCAAGCACACTGCAACCTACGGGAGAAACCCCGATAGTCTTATCCTGAATATCCAACTCCTCGATCACTTCTCCGACCAACTTGTGGATCACGCCGTGCGTACACCCCGGACAGTAGTGCATGACATTATCGGTAAGCAGCGGAGTCTTCCGGTACACCAGATGCTCAGGCTTTGTAATATCTTGTATATTGCTCATATCTTTAAATTTAACAGTTATCCATTACAATCCAAACGCACTCTTGAACCCCTCCAACACCTCTTCCGGCGCGTGGATCACACCGCCCAGCCGGCCGTAGTGCTCCACCTTCACCTTTCCGTTCACCGCCAACCGCACATCATACACCATCTGTCCGGCGCTCATCTCCACAGAGAGCATGCCTTTCACACGGCCCGCCCATTTAGCCAACGCCTCCATCGGGAAAGGATAGAGCGTAATGGGACGGAAAATACCCACTTTAATCCCCTGTTCACGGGCCAGGTCTACCGTTTTCTGGCAAATCCGGGCGCTCGATCCGTAAGCGATCAGCAGGTAATCGGCATCCTCACAGGCAATCTCTTCGTAACGCACCTCCTTCGCCTCAATCTCCCGGTACTTCGCCTGCAATTTCCGGTTAAACTTCTCCTGTCCGTAAGGGTCCAGTTCCAACGAAGTCACAATGTGGTGTTCCCGGTTCTTCTTGCCCCGCAACGCCCAACTTCCGGAGATCTTTTCGATCTCCTCGTCCGTCCATCTCGGTTTAAACGGAGAGAGCTCCACTTTTTCCATCATCTGGCCGATCACCCCGTCACTCAGGATCATCGCCGGATTGCGGTACTTAAACGCCAACTCAAAACCGAGGTCCACAAAATCGTTCATCTCCTGCACAGAAGCCGGCGCCAACACGATCAGGTGATAATCGCCGTGCCCGCCTCCCTTGGTGGCCTGGAAATAGTCGCTCTGTGCCGGCTGAATAGTTCCCAATCCGGGCCCCCCCCGGACCACATCCACCACCAGACAGGGCAGTTCGGCCCCAGCCAGATAGGTGATTCCTTCCTGCTTCAGGCTGACCCCCGGACTGGAAGAAGAGGTCATCACCTTCTTGCCGCAGGTAGCAGCCCCGTACACCATATTAATGGCAGCCACTTCGCTCTCGGCCTGCAAAACCACCATGCCGGTCTCCTCCCAAGGCTTGCGGAGCATCAACGTCTCCATCACTTCCGACTGCGGAGTGATCGGGTATCCGAAATATCCGTCGCACCCGCACCGGATAGCAGCTTCGGCGATCACCTCATTCCCTTTCATTAATTTTATTTCTGACATCGCCCTAATGTTAAGATTCTACACTCATTTTATACACACTGATCACCGAATCCGGGCATACCAGCCCGCAACTCGCGCAACCGATACAACCGTCCGGATTTTTCATCCAGGCATAGTGGTACCCCTTTCCGTTCACGTTGGGATTCAACTCTATGACCTTTGTGGGGCAAGCCACAACGCACAAGCCGCAACCCTTGCATTTTTCGTTGTCAACAACGATCGCTCCTTTGAATTTTGCCATACTAAAATTTATAATGTAGTTAGAATTTTTACTCCTGTACCGGAAGAAAATGCAAGGGATAAAAGTATACTTAAAAATCCAATCCTGCAAAGACGTTTGGGATTTTGCCGCCACTTTTACCGATGATCCCGGGCGAACCGTGCCAACCGCTCCTTCAGCAACTCCATTTTATCCGAACCGACCTGCGACACACAGGCCCGCAACCCTTCCCGTTCGCTGCCGCACCCCTTCAACGGAAGCGAAGAGATGCCATAATGGAGCAACTCCTTCGCCAACTCTCCCCCGCTCATGCCCGGGTACCCGATGGTAAAATAAAAACCGTCGCCGACCTCTTGCTCCCCGTCTTTATCATAAACAAAAGTGAACCCGGCGTCCCGGAACAGTTTCTTCATCGTGCGGGCGCGTTCGCCGTACACCCGCGCATCCTCTAAAATATTCAACCTTCCGTCGTTGGCGGCTTTTAAAATAGCAGCTACGGCATATTGGGGAGAGTGGGCGGTCCCGGAGGTTTGGGTATAGATCAACTTGTAAGCCAAAGTATACCCCAACTCTTCGGAGCCGTACCGGGCTTTCAGGTGCGGATACTTCCGGTTAAAAAGAGCATCCGAAATGCAGAGCAATCCCAGGCGCTGTCCGGCATAACTAAACAACTTGGAACTGGAGATCATCAGGATATAATTGTCCGAATACCGGGCCACGGAAGGCTGAAAAGGCGCCTCGCCCGGATGCGACAGATCTTGCCGGAAATCCATGGCAAAATAGGCCAGGTCTTCCAGAGCGACAACATCATACCGGGTGGCCAGTTCGCCGATGATCCGCAACTCCTCCTCCGTCAGACACACCCAGGACGGATTATTCGGATTGCTGTAAACGATTGCGCAAATGTTCCCGTTTTGCAAAAAACTTTCCAATTTCTCCCGCAATTTCAAGCCGCGGTATTCGTAAATATCAAAGGTGATGTAGGGTTTTCCGATCACCTCCAGTTGTGTCTTCTGAACAGGAAAACCGGGATCAATAAAGAGAACCGTGTCCTGTCCCTCCTTGCACTCCGTCAAGGCCATGAACGAGACATAAGCAGCCTGCATCGCACCCACAGTAGGGAGGATGTGTTCCGGCCGGATCCCGACATCCATAAAATTCCGGACAAACCGGGAAGCCTCCGTCGAAAGCTCCGGGATCCCCTCCAGCATCGGATAGAACTGTGCGACCCCCTTTTGCAGGGCAGCGATCTCCGCATCCGTCCCGATCCGGTTCGGAGCCAAGCCCGGTACCCCCATCTCCATCCGGATATAGGGCTGCCCGGAGGCTTTTTCCAACAGATTGGCCACTTTAACAACATCGCGTATCGACGCGTTGTCCAAATGGCCGACCGCTGCTTGCCGCAGCATTTCATCGACCAATTCCTGGCTGACGAGGTTGTGTTGCATAGTATTGAATGAATTACTTACATTTTGAAACAAGAATAGGCATTTTTCTTGGAATCATCAAGAAATTCACCCTTTTTAATTGAAAACACGCAGCAAAATCCCCAATGCACCTCCGCTTTACAACAGAAAACACACAACAGGCAGGAAAGTGAATAGAAAGAGAATGGAAAAGCATATGCAAAAGGCAGGAAAAGGGTGCCCACCCCTACGGAAAGAAAATAAAAAGCCCTATTTTTCCAACAGAATAACCCTTAAAACCCAACGTAATGAAAGCTAAATCAACTGAACTATTTGAAAACTTTGCCGGCACCACCGGAGAAATCACCGCGACACATATTGCCGGCCACCTGATCGTTCGCAAAAAGAGCCACCCGCTTGATGCCAAAACGGACTCCCAAAAAATCATGCGGCAATACTTCTCCGTCTACACCCGGAACTGGGCAAAACTCACCCACGCACAACGGGACAAATGGAACGCCGCCGCCCGGGAAGCATCCGCTAACAAAACCTACTTCGGCATCACCGGAAAAATCAGCGGCTTCAACCTCTACGTAAAATCCAACATCAACCTCAAGCTCATCAACATCTCCACCGACCTACAGGAGCCCGTCCGCAACATACCCCAAAACCCGCCGTGCGTTAAACCGTCCGAAATCTCAGGAAACAGCATCATCGTAGAACTTACAGAAAACGTCCACACAGACGACACCGTCATACTCCGCGTCGCCCCCATCCAAATCGGGCGTAGCGACAACTACAAAGGTTTACGCCAAATGGGGACAATCGCCGGCGGAAGCCGGCAGACAGACATCACGCAAAAATTCCACGAACTATTCGCCCCTCCCCTAAACGGCGAGCGGATACAAATCCAAATCCACGCCATCAACAAAAAAAGCGGCTACGCATCCGCAAAGCGCGATGCCCTGCTAAACACCACCATCCCCCAATAATCGGAAAAGAAGCAGGAATTTCATATTTTTGTAGTGCCAAGCCACTGTTCATCGCTGCCGCGCGATAGCGGAGGAAGTAAGAAAAGGTAGCATATACAGAATTTGAGTTATGACAAAGAAAGACGCTGTACAACTATTCGAGAATCGCCGCGTTCGCTCCGTGTGGGATTCCGAGGCAGAGAAATGGTATGTTTCTATCGTGGATGTTATTGGAGTGCTTACGAATAGTGTCGATGGCCGGAAGTATTGGAATAAACTAAAACAACGTCTTAAAGAGGAGGGAAATGAACTGGCGACAAGTTGTCACCAGTTGAAAATGCGCGCCTCTGACGGCAAGATGCGCCTAACCGATGTAGCCGGCGTGGAACAACTTTTCCGGTTAATACAGTCAATACCTTCCCCGAAGGCCGAACCGTTCAAACAATGGTTGGCCCAATTGGGGCGTGAACGATTGGAAGAGATGGATGATCCGGAACAAGGTATAGAAAGGTTATTAGAGTACTACCACCGGAAAGGCTACTCCGAAGCGTGGATCAATCAGCGCCTGAAATCTATTGAAGTTCGCAAGGAACTAACAGACGAATGGGAGAAGAGAGGCATCCAAAAAGGGCAGGAGTTTGCAGTACTGACCGATTTGATCACGCAGGGATGGGCCGGTATGACCACGAGACAGTACAAGCAGTACAAGGGATTGAAAACAGAAAGCCTGCGCGACAACATGACCAACCTTGAATTGGTTCTAAACATGCTTGCCGAGGCTACGACCACCGAAATATCCAAAGAAAAAAAGCCAAAAACCGTAGCTCATAGCCGGAAAATTGCAAAACAAGGCGGCAAAATTGCCGGAAATACCCGAAAAGAGATAGAGGAAACAACCGGAAAGAAAATTGTAAGCCCGCTTAATGCCGGGAAAGCATTGAAAGATCTGGGAGATGGAGAAAATACCTGAACAAATAGGATTCAATAAGAAATGTTTCTGCGGTTTTTACCCTATTTTTGCGAATAAGAAAAACAGCAGATGAACTTAGAGCTACTCATAGCACGGCGCTTGCTGAAAGGCGGGAACAAAGGGTCGGTATCGGTGCCGATCGTCCGCATCGCGCAGGCGGGGATCGTGCTGGGCGTTTGCGTCATGCTGCTCTCCATCTGCATTACAGGCGGATTCAAAAAAGAGATCACCGACAAACTGACCGGATTCGTGTCCCACGTCGACATCGGCTCTTACGGCGGGAACAGCGCCTATGCGGACGGGCACATCCGCGTCTCCGACACCCTGCTGGCCAACATTACCGGCTTCAAAGCGGTGCGGGAAGCCTCCGTATACGTCAGCAAACCGGCCATTCTGAAAACCGGCCGGGAGATACACGGGGCGCTGCTACACGGTGTGAGCGCCGCCTACCGGGGCGACTTCTTCAAAAAAGAGCTCCGGGAGGGACATTTCCCGGACTTCACCACCGAACAGGCCTCCGACCAGATCCTGTTGTCCGCCTCCGTCGCCCGCCTCCTGAACCTCCGGGCAGGCGACAAACTGCAAGCCCATTTTGTCCAGGATCCGCCCCGGGTGCGCGTCTTTACCGTCAGCGGCATTTACGATACCGGTTTCCGGGAATACGACGATGTCTTTGTCCTGTGCGACATCCGCCACCTGCAACGGCTCAACGGTTGGGCCCCGGAAGAGGTCTCCGGCCTTTCCGTAACCCTGTGGGACATCAACCGTTTAAGCGAAGCGGCAGAAGAGATAGAGGCGCAGTTGGGGTGGCAGGAGGGGGGCGACTTCTACCGCATCAACACCCTGTACGGGACGGCCCCCGAAATATTCGACTGGCTGAACCTCCTAAACATGAACGTATGGATCATCCTGATCCTGGTCATTTTGGTAGCCGGGATGAACATGGTATCGGGCCTGCTGATCCTGATCCTCGACAAAACCGCACTGATCGGAATATTGAAAGCATTGGGATACCGGAACATCCGGTTGCGCAAACTGTTTCTGTACGTCACTGCCGGCCTGGTCGGCAAAGGAATGCTGTGGGGAAACGTCGCGGCACTGCTGCTGGCTGGCCTGCAATACTTTTTCCGGCTCATCCCCCTGGACCCGGAGAGCTACTATATGGACACCGTACCGGTCAGCTTCGACTGGCCGGCCATCATCGGACTAAACGCCGGCGTATGGTTCGTTTCCATACTGATGTTGATCGTCCCGACCGTACTGATCTCCGGGATCCAACCGGTCAAGGCGATCCGTTTTGAATAAAAACATAAACAGATGACGACCGGGCAAAAAATAAGAAAATTTTACCGCCGACACAGCACAGGTCTGTTGGGGACGGTAATCTTTCATCTGCTTTTGCTCATCTTCCTGCTCAGTGCAGGGATCTCCCGGTTAAAAGAGCGCAACGAAACCGAACTGGAATTTGCCGTACCGGTGCCGGAAATAACCGAAAAGGCGCAGGAAGAGAAAACACAGCGGGAGGAGTTGCGGCAAAAAACCTCCGCCGAAGAGGTAGAGCGGATGCTGCGCTCCATCGCCGTCAACGAAAACGCCCGGAACAACAACCGCGACTCCCGCGTCCAGGAGTACATCGACGAAGTGACCAGAGAGTTGGAAGCCGGAGGCGCAGCGGGGCGCTATGCAACCCGGACAGACCAAAATTACCGGAAAGACAGCCTGCAACACGACCGAGACCGACAGGAGCGATTGTTGGACTCACTGAAATCAACCTTCTACTCCGGAGAGAGCAGTGTCTCGTACAACCTGCCGGACCGCTACGCCCGCATCCTGCCCATTCCCGTATTCAAATGCGAATTCGGCGGAAAAGTAATCGTAGTCGTTCAGGTTGACCGAAAAGGGCAGGTGCAGAAAGCCGCCGCTGTTCCGGAAGCCTCCGCACCCGACGATTGCCTGCTCGAAGTCGCCGTCGCTGCCGCCCTTCGCTCTGTTTTCAACGAAAAACCCGGCGCCCCGCCCTTCCAGTCCGGCACCATCACCTATAATTTCGTCAAACAGTGAGAAATTTTAAATTATTGCATTAACTTTGTTTTGTTGAACGGATTGCGTATTATTGCAACGCCTCCTTGTCGGGGAGATGTAGTACCGCACCAAACAGGATGTTTATGGGATTATTTTCAAGAAGGAATAAAAAAATTCGCACAACTTACGAAGCCGAAACGCTGAGGAAACTCTTTCAGGAAGATCACGCGCTTCACACCCGGGTAGAGAACAGCGAAGAACTGAGAAGATGGAGGGAATTAGACAACTTGGTAAACGATCCTGTTTTTAAAGCCCGGCGCAAAGAGATCGAGCAACTGCAATACAAAGGGAGTTCCTACTACCTCCGGGAAAAAGAATACAAAAAACTGCTCCGGAACAGAAAATTAAAAGCCTATTACCAGGTCAAGGAATCGCAGGAGTTAGAGGGATACCTGCACGTTCGGGAGTCGGACCTCTACGAAGAGTACCGGAAACTGAAAGTAGTGGTTACCGCTCCGGGATTCGACAAGAAACTGCGCCCTCAGGAATATACGGAGTACCGGAAACTCCTGGCCGACCCCAAGATCAAAGCCCTGAACCGCTTTGAAAAAAACCGGAAATACCGCTACTACACCGAGATCCGGGAGACCACTTTACCGGAGGAATTCGAAAAACTGGTACCCTACATCAAATCGGACGAATTCCGGGAGAACCGCTCCTTCCTCCTGAACAAAAAGAGGTACCAAACCACCGAAGACCACAAACTCCTGTGCGAATACGACGCCTTGGGAAAACAGCCGGAAATCGTCCGATACTTCCTGTTGGACCGGGACGTACACTTCCACAACATGGCCCGCTGGGAACCGGTTTTTACGGAAGAGTTCGACCGCGGGCGGTTGGACAAGAACCGGTGGATCACCCGTTACCACGCAGGAGAACGCTTCCTGAACGACACATACGGGGTTGGGAACGACGTACAACTCTTTACCGGCGACAACATCTCCTTTACCGAAAGATCGGTCATCCTGCACTTCAAAAAAGAGCAGATCATCGGCAAATACTGGGACTACAAACGCGGTATCCGGGAAAAAGAGTACCACTACACCTCCGGGCTGCTGAGCACGGCCGCCTCTTTCCGGCAGCAATACGGCCGGTTTGAAGCCAAGATCCGGTTAACCACTTCCGCTGTCCACCAGAATTTTTGGATGCAGGGAGAGGAACAGATGCCGCACATTCAGATCCTGGATGCCGGAGTGGGCGGTTTACGCATGGGACACACATACTCCCGCAGAGGAGGTATCGGAAGCTCCATCGCCTCGATAGCGGACCTGAAACTCCCCCATGATTTTTACATCTTCACCCTCGAATGGACGCCGGACAAACTGGTGTGGAGGATCAACGACACCGTCGTCAAAGAGGTCAAAGAAGACATTCCGAACATTCCGATGTACGTTGTCTTCAGCCTTGGCTCCGGCGAAGAGCCTGCCGCCAGATATGTTCCCGCCCGGATGGAGATCGAGTGGGCCCGCTTCTACAAACTGAGGGCGGAAGAGGCCGGAAAGAAACGGAAATGATCCGGAAATGGCCCGCTCACTGATCCGGCAGTGCGCCGAATGGTTCCGGGGATTGCTCCGTCTGTTTTATCCTCCGGCCTGCGTTGTTTGCGATACCCCCTTGGTGCGGGGCGAGTGTTTCATCTGTACCCACTGCCTGTCGGAATTTCCCTACGCGGAAGGTGCCTTTTCGGTGGAGCTGGAAAACAATTCGGCGGAGTGCTATGTTCTCTTTCATTACAACAAACAGAGCCGGTACCGGAAATTGGTGTATGCCGTCAAATACCATTCGGGCAAAGAGTTGGGGTATTATCTGGGCGGGTTGCTTGGAAAGCGTCTGAAACGAGTGGAAGAGATCGACGCCGTTGTGCCGGTTCCCCTCCATCCCCGGAAAAAACGGAAACGGGGCTACAACCAATCCAGGCAGATCGCAGCCGGAGTGGCGGAAGCATTGGGCAAACCGCTGTGGGACGATGTCGCCGTCAAGATCCGGCACACCCCCTCCCAGACCGGGAAAAACGCAACCGATCGCCGGAAAAACGTGGAAAATGTATTCCACCTGTGCGCTCCGGAGCGCATCCGGGGCTGCCGCCTCTTGGTAGTAGACGACGTAATCACCACGGGCGCGACGCTCTCCTCATTCCTCCACACCCTCTCCGAAGCCGGCGATGTATACCTCACCGTCGCCTGCCTCGGCCGTACGGAACTCTGATATACGCGATCTTCCGGTGCTTTCCTCTGCTTTCTCAATCCTTTTACGGTCAAATGTTCCGAAAAATCAGAATATTTTGATTTTTCAGAACATTTTGGTAATTTGCATGCAAGAATACCCCATAAGATTATGAAGAACAAATGCAGAAATCGCTGCAAACAGACTTTGAAAATGAGAAAAATAGTTTTTACGATCCTTGGGGTATTAGCGATAAACCTGACTTCTGGACAAAATGCTTTTTTGGTACAATTGGCAGATTCTGCCTGTACGCTGACAAAGCAACAGGTTATATACGACCCAACATATACCCGGATTGCCTATCCAAATGGGGATGTACCTGCCGACAAGGGAGTTTGTACCGATGTTGTGATCCGTGCATACCGGAAATTAGGAATTGATCTGCAAAAAGAAGTTCACGAAGATATAAAGGCGAACTTTGACAAATATCCTAAAAACTGGGGCCTTTCCCGGCCCGACAGAAACATAGACCACAGACGGGTTCCCAACCTAATGACCTTCTTTTCCAGATTCGGGACAGCAAAGAAAATCTCACAAACACCGGACGATTACCAACCGGGCGACATTATTTGCTGGGATCTGAACGGGCGTGGACTGACACACATTGGAATTGTGTCGAGAAAGAAATCGGATGACGGAAATAGAAATTTGATCGTTCACAATATTGGCGGAGGGCAAATTTTGGAAGATTGCCTGTTTAACTGGAAAATAATCGGACATTACACGTACGGGAAATAGTGTAAATACTCCGACAGTCAGCATGCTATTCAAAACGACAAATAAAAAACAGACAGAGAACAAGGATGGAAAACCTAAAAATTCGTCAGATCCAAAGAGAAGAATATCCTGTTTTAGAGGATTTTCTATACCATGCGATTTATTTACCGCCTGATGCTGCCCCTGTGTCCCGTGAAATCATTTTTGAACCTGAAATTTTTGTATATATCAAGAATTTCGGCACGAAAGACGACTGTGGAGTTGTGGCGGAACAGAGCGGCCAAATCATCGGTGCCGCCTGGACTCGGATAATTCCTGCATACGGCCACATGGACAACGAAACACCTGAACTTGCCATTTCCGTTTTGCCGGATTTTCGGGGAAAAGGAATAGGAAGTGAAATGATGAAAACGCTTTTTGACTTATTGCATGAACGTGGATACAAACAGACCTCCCTCTCGGTACAGAAAGACAATCCCGCAGTACGATTTTACGAGAGATTAGGCTACGAACTCACCGGAGAAAGGATCGACCATGCAAATCACGAAGATTTTTTGATGGTGAAATATTTATAAGGCATAGCATAAACAAATAAATGAAAAGAGGATGAATACATTCTTTATGACAGTAATTGCATTGATTGCATTTGTTGTGCTCTATTTTGCAGGCATCAGATGTTTGATCAACACCAAATCATTGGGAGAGAAAACCCGGGAATTTTTACAATTTGTGATGCACTATGCAATCGTGTTTGTCATCATGGTTTTAGTGTTGTACCTCGTTCAATTGGGGGACAGCAAAGAGAACTGGCAATTGGGACTGTTCCCCGTTTTAACCGTAGCGTTTTTTACGCTGTTCTTTTATTTTATCCCCACATTTTTGCTGGCTTACCTATTGTATCCGTTCAAATTCATAAACAAGCGGAGTAAATTTACCATGTGGGTTGTAATTGCTCTTGCCATCCTGTTTCTGATTTGCACCGGAATATTCGCCGTGGCCTTATCGCTCTGCAATATGTAAATGTTCCCCTACCGGACGAAAACCTCTACTTTTGATAAAAATGGAGGAAACATGCATCTTTTTGTATAAGATAAAACGATAGATACAATTTTTCGATGGCGGATGTAATGCATCTTAGCAGGAAAAATACTTGTAAGAGTACAGCATGCTTTATTTTTTTTGAATAATTGTTTGTAGATGTTAAAATTTCACCTACATTTGAGACGTATATATAATTTATTAAAAATAAAGCAATGAGGAAGCATATTTTAAATCAATTGGAAGAAACGAAATTTCAGAGTTTCTATTTAGCAGAATTAGTCAACAAATATCAGCGCCGAGAATTGTTTTTCAATATTTTTTTAGCGTTTGCAGCTTCAACAAGTATTGCAACATGGGCAATTTGGGGACGTTTGGGAATGCTTTGGGGCGCTATTATTGCTGCTTCTCAAGTATTAACGGTCATTAGGCCTTATATTCCTTACAATAAGTACGTCAAGCAGATGAACGAAAAATACCAACAACTCAATTTATTAAGCACAGACGTAGAAATACTGTTGTATAAGATGGACGGTAAACACATATCAGATAAAGAGGCAAACGATGCTTTTTGTGATTTAAAAGGAAAGGTTGCAGCGATTAATCATTTTGATGACGAGATCATCTTTAGAGATGATGAGAAAATCGAGACAAGAGCGATAGAAAAATTGAAAAAGTATTTGGTAAAATACTACGACGAGAATGAGGAATCAAACGAGTAAAAACATTAAAAAGTATCGTTATGAAACTTGAAGATTTAAAGGCAAAATTAGAGAAGTATCCGAAGCTTTCAGAAGAAATAACTTCAATGGTGAAAATCAATAAAAAAGCGAGTGCTAATAATACAAGAAGCATTACTAACACAATGCATGCAACATTGCCACCGCTTGATAGAGATAAACTGAAAAAAATAAAAAAATGAAAACGTACATTACGGTCTTAGATTCAGACAGAAATAGGTATAAGAATATCTGGAGAGCAGTTCAGTGGAATGATTGTTTAGATTCAATAAGACAGAACTATTGTTACACTGCAGGAAACAACAAGGATTTCCCGAAGAGTCCGGAAGATAAGGAAATTGGACGGAAAATTGTTGAAGAAACTTCAGCACCAAAGCACATACGCAAAAACGCAACAATAATTGAGATTACGAAACCTTGAATTTGACAGAAAGTTCCCAAATCAGTAATTTAGTGATGTATGAAAACAATAATTTTTTCATTGTTGTTGTCTGTATTATTTGCTTCCTGTAGCAGTTTTTCGGGACATCTAACAAGAAGATACAGATCAATTGAAGTCATAGAAGATGATAGCATAATCAAAGAGAGAGTTGACGTACATGCCTATACTATTGAAAAAGACGGATCTTATGCACCCAAGACAATCTTCGATTTATCCCCTGATGCACAAGCTGCTTTAATCTCTGAACTTGCTAAAAAAGAGGTGAAAACCGATGCATTCATCTCAGGATTAACACGCGATTTTTCTTCCAAGTTAAGTGATACAACAGGAATTATGGATTATTCACTGCTTGAAACAAGAATTGTTGTTTCAATAAGGAATAAAAGCCATCAACCTGCTGATAGAATTGCAAAAATTAATATTACACTTACTATAGATACTACAAAAAATAATAGCATTACGTTTTTGAGTTGCAACAAATTGACGACAGAATATCAAACACTTGATTTAGGTAAATTACATTATTCAAATACGCAAAGTGGAGAACTTGCAGGAAAGTCTTTCATAGCAGCTAATCGTGAAGGTGCAACGACAATAAAAGGAGAAGGAGCCGGAGAAGCAAAACTATCAGCAAACCGTTCTTTCTCCGAAGAAATATTACTAAAACAAAGAATGGTCGCTTCAAATGCCTTTATTACCCAAAATACACTATCCCTTTACCAAGAAAGTATTGGTGGAATAGATTTGACGGGAAACATTTTAGCCGATATAACTCTTGAAATTAGAAATAGTCTCTTAAACACTGAAAAAACTTACTCTTTTTCAGAACTTTCTACACAAGATGTATCAAATATAAAAGTTAGTGAAAAATTAATCGTATATCCAACAGTAGAAAACCTTAAAGTATACATTACATTTGAGGCAGATTTCCGTGAAGTTTCAAAGAAACATCAGACTATATCCGAATCGGATGATAAGGTAAAATTGTATCATGGCGAAGTAAAAGATGCCAATAATGTAGTAATTCTTCCAATCATCAAACCTAAGCTTTGGACACTTACATTTTCTGAACTCCCACTTAGAATAAGGAACATACATACTAATGAGGAAGGAGATTTACTTTTTCACTCTCATGATGATGCAAAAAAAATGGTTGCGTGGTTAAAGTCAAAGTATAATGAAAAAATGAATGAAAAAATCGTTGTTGGTTCAAAATATGAGATCTCTATTTCTGAATTCGAAAAAAGTATGAATATAGAATGTCTTACGGTAGCCATTTATAAAAATTAGACGCATAAAAATAATCATTTTTATGCGTCTAATTTTCTCTGATCGAGCCTGTATCCGTTTACCAGATTCTTGCTGACTTCCATGCTCGCCGGAGTGACCATGGCCCTGAGCGATGTCATTATCAGTACGCGGAAAGCGAAGGGACATTGATGTGCAAGAAGCGTAAAAGCGAAGCAGCTTCGGCACACAATGCCCCGAAGCGTTCTGTCCCCCCCCCAATTCCCAAGAACAACAAAGAAATCTAAACAGACTCGTAGTCTTTGTTTGCAGTCTGGTTTTTATCGTGTACATTTGTTCGTCGGAAAACAGCATGCTCCGGAAGTATATGAAAAAAAACAACCCCCTCCTTTCCTGTGGATTCTTCCTGCTGATCCTTGCAGTGTGGCTGCTGCCGGCCGGCTGTGCCAACAAAGGGTATCCGGAAGGAGGGCCGAAAGACGAAACCCCGCCCCGGGTAGTAGCAGAAGAACCAGTTTCCTATGCTACCGGCTTCAACAAAAAATACATCGACATCTATTTTGACGAATACGTCACCCTCAAAGAGATCACCGAAAAATTCATCATCTCCCCCCCGCAAATCAAAAAACCCAAAGTAAACCTCCGCGGAAAATACATCCGGGTAGAATTTCAGGATTCGTTGAGAACCGAAACCACTTACAGCTTAGACTTTGCCGACGCCATCGTAGACAACAACGAAGGCAATCCGCTCGGGTTTTATCGCTACGTCTTTTCCACCGGCACCCGGATCGACACGCTGGAACTGGGCGGTTCCCTGGTAGATGCCATATCCAACGAACCGATGTCGGGCGTCCCCATCTTTTTATACGAAGGCCTAGCCGACACGACACCTTTAAAAAGCATCCCGAACTACGTGGGACGGACAGACAGCGTAGGACGTTTCCGGATCACCAACCTGAAAGAGGCCGATTACCGGGTCATGGCCGTTGTAGACGATAACCGCGACAGCAAATTTACACCGGGGGCGGAAAAAGTGGGTTTCATCGACTCCCTGATCCGGCCGGAGGTGCTCCGGACGACCGTTACGGATACATTGGAAGGAGATTCCGTGGCAGTGATCACAAAAGAGATATTCGGTCCCAATGACCTCCAGATCCGTTTATTCCAGGAAGATCCGACCCAGCTCTACCTGGCGAACGAAGAACGAAAACAGCGAGAGTTATTGACCTTCACCTTCAGTATCCCCGGCAGGAACGACTTCTCCATCCGGTTGGCGGATTCAATCCCGGTGGCGGATTGGTACTTCCCGGAGATCTCACCCGGCCTCGACACCATCAACATCTGGATCAAAGACTCTACCATATACAAACGGGATACACTGTACGTTTTGCTCGACTATCTGCGGACCGACAGTACCGGGCGCCACTCCCCCTATGCGGATACACTGCGGATGACCTTCTCCGAGAAAAAGCCCCCCCGGCAGGGCAACCGGAGAAAAGAGGAAAAGAAGCCGGCCGTCGATTTTACGGCCATCAAGATACAATTGTCCGGAGAGCAGCACATCAACAGACCGTTGACCGTTGAATTCGACCGCCCCGTTACCGGCAGCCCCGCCGGCAAGATCCGGTTGGAGGAGAAATCGGATACACTCTACCTGCCGGCCGAAGCGGAATGGGTGCAAGACTCTTCCAACCTTCGCCGCTTCTTTCTGAAGCACAAGTGGCAACCGGAGGGCGACTACCGGCTGGTGGCCGATTCCGCTGTCATCACCGACATTTACGGCCGTCACAACGACAAATTAGAGCGAAAGTTCAAAATCCGGGCCGAAGATTCGTACGGAAGCATCCGGGTAGAGATGCAGGGAACCGAAGGAGAGGTTGTTTTACAGTTATACCGTTCAGACGGGAGAAAAACGACCAAAGGAGACAAAAAGTTTAACGTTTGGGCGGAAAAAACCGTACAAAAGGACGGAATATATGTTTTTGATTACTTAGACGAAGGGCAATACCGCTTACGTGCCGTATTGGACCGGAACGGGAACGGAAAATGGGACACAGGGCTTTACGGAGAATTGCGCCAGCCGGAGGAGATCCGTTACCTGCCGGTAGAGCTCCGGGTTCGGAAAAATTTTGAGATCGAGCAGACGTTTGATCTGAACACTCCGTACCGGGGCGGCGAATTGTTGCGGGATGATTCGGAGAAAGACAAACCGCCCGGCCGGCGTTGATGGAGGATGAGAGTAAATCTAAAGAGAGGAGGATGAGAAAGTATCTAGTCATAATAGGAGTTGTTTTGTTGGTATTCTTCCGGCCGGCTCAAGCCAAAAACCCGCCTGTCGAGGAGTTGACATATTCCGGTTACTACAATTGGGGAATTGTCTGGATGAGAGCGGGAGTAGTCAAATTTACCGTGTCCGCTTCGGAAAAATACCCAGGTGCCGTCAAAATAAAAGCAACAGGCTCCTCCCTGCCCTCCTGGGACTGGATGTTTAAGCTCCGGGATACGCTGGAGTCCCATTACAATCCGGCGACCTTCCTGCCTTACGAATCCGCCCGGATGTCCCACGAAGGAAACTACCACAAAACATTCTATTACAACTGGGATTACTCCAAGGGGGTCGTTTATGCCGATATTCACCGGATCGGAAAGTACAGGCGGCGGGATACCATTCCGTTGTTGCCGGAAACCTGCGACATGCTCTCCGTGGCCTGGAAAGCCCGGGAGTTGGAATTTGAAAAGCTGACGCCCCAACAACTGATCCCGATCAAAATAGTGCTGGACGATAAGATCTACGAATTGTACGTCCGTTATCTGGGGACAGACCGGGTCAAAGTCGGCGGAAAGAGAAGGGATGCGTACGTCTTCTCTCCCCTATTGGTGGAGGGCGATGTTTTTAAAGGCGGAGAAGGGATGAAAGTGTGGGTCAGTATGGACGAAAAACGAATTCCGCTGATGGTGGAGGCCAAGATCCTGGTCGGGTCCGTAAAAGCGATCTTAGACACCTTCTCCGGTGAATACAAATAGTTGCGCTGTATAATCATATAAATAAAAACACAATGAAACTGCTTATTTCCCTAAAAGGGGCCACGCTCCTCCTCCTGTTGCCGGGATTGCTGTCGTGTAAAGACAAAGGACCGGCTGCCCTCTCTTCCTTATCCGGAGCGCCGGGAGAATTGTTGGTAGTTATGGAAAAGCAACCTTGGGGATCGTCGCCCGGAGACACAGTGAAGGCGTGGTTCGCACAGCCCCAGCCGGGCTTGCCGCAGATGGAACCGGTATTCGACATCCTGAACATTCCGTTCGCTTCCTTCGAAGGGCACCTAAAGGGAAACCGCAACATTTTAGCCATACGGATCTCAGAGCGGGTGGATTCGGCCACACTCCGGTACAGAGAGAACCCCTGGTCCCGCACACAGCGTTATTTTGAGATCTCCGCACCCGATACCGCCTCTTTTTTCAAATTGTTCGACGCCAACAAAGAGAAGATCATGGCCGTGTTTCTGGATGCGGAGCGCAACCGGTTGGTTTCGGCTTACAAGAACAAGCCGGACAATAAATTACAGCTCTTTTTCAAAGAAAACTACCACTTGAATATCAGTTTTCCTCCCGAATATATCCTGAACAAACACGAGAACGGATTGGCCTGGATCTCCCGGGAGACCAAAACCGACAGCCGGGGCGTGATCTTTTTCCAGGAGCCATACACAAATACAAAACAGTTGACGGCCGCCGGCGTGGTGAAACACGTCAACGCCCGGCTGAAAACACAAATCCCCGGTCCGTCGGAAGGCTCCTACATGGCGTTGGATACGCTTTTGCCCGTAGATACGCTGGCCTATCCCTACGCAGGGGAACACTACGCCCTGCTGTTAAAAAGTATCTGGATCGTGGAGAATGACTTTATGGGAGGCCCCTACATACTGAACGTGGTTTTAGACAAAAAAAACGAACGGGTACTCTACTTCATGGGCTACGTCTATGCGCCGGAAGACAAAAAGCGGAACCGCATCCGGCAGGTAGAGGCGATTTTGTTTACGATGGAACTGGAAGAGTAACCTCCAATGCAGAAACGAACTCTTTACAGCCTGATCTTTGCGGCGACGTTGGCCCTGCGTGTCGCAGCAGCGGAACCGGTATTGCCCGGCATCACAGACATCCGGAAGTATGCGGATACCTGGGAGGATAAAAAAGTGGCCGTTGTGGCCAACCACACCTCCGTCATTTACACAGAAGGCGCCCCCCATCCGGAGCATACCGTTGATTTCCTCAGGAGACAGGGGGTGCAGGTAGTCAAGATCTTTGCCCCGGAACACGGATTCCGGGGGACGGCAGATGCGGGGGAACAGGTAGGGGACTACACAGACAAAGCTACCGGCCTGCCGGTCGTCTCCCTCTACGGCAATAAGAAAAAACCGGCGAAAGCGGACCTGAACGGCGTGGATGTTGTGCTGTTCGACATACAGGATGTCGGCGTCCGTTTCTTCACCTACCTCTCCACGCTCCATTACATCCTGGAAGCCTGCGCCGAAAACGGGATCCCCGCACTTGTAGCGGACCGGCCCAATCCGAATGCCTTTTACACAGACGGCCCGGTACTGGAACCGGAATTTACCTCCTTTATCGGCTTGCACCCCGTTCCCCTTGTATATGGCATGACAATCGGTGAATACGCCCGGATGATCAACGGAGAAGGATGGTTGGGCAACAACCTGTCCTGTGACCTGACCGTTCTCCCGTGCCGGAACTGGCATCGGGACCGGGTGACAGAGTTGCCGGTCAGACCTTCGCCCAATCTGCCGGATAAGGTATCTGTCCTGCTATACCCTTCAGTCTGCCTGTTCGAAGGGACCGTTGTGAACGAGGGCCGGGGCACCGAAACCCCTTTTCAGGTATTCGGCCATCCGGAATTAAAAAATATGCCTTATACCTACGTGCCTCGCAGCATAGAAGGGATGAGCCGTTCGCCCAAATGTATAGGACAAACCTGTTACGGCAGGGATCTGACCGGCTGTTTCGACGAGGTAAAAAACGGAAAAAAACTCCGGCTGGATTGGCTGCTGGAGGCTTACAAAAACTACCGGGGAAAGGCCTCTTTCTTTACTCCTTTCTTTGAAAAATTGGCGGGGACGGAGACCCTGCGAAAAGCCATTCTGGCCGGCAAAAGCGAAGAAGAGATCCGAAAAAACTGGGAGGAAGGCCTGCGCCGCTTCGAACACATCCGCACCCGCTACCTCATCTACAAATAACCAGGCTTGAGGCCGTAAAAGACCTCCGCAGTTTGCCACAGCCGGTGTTCCGTACGTGTTCCGAGCGTATTCCGTACGTGTTCCAAAGGCACCGTAGGGTAAGAACAGACTATATTCAAACAACAAAGATGTGGATTATTTCCCAAAGAAATGTTGCCGTCGATACGCACAAACCAACAAAAATCATTATATTTGCCGCGTTTTGTTCCGAACCGTTGTACAACGGTAGGATTAAATGGGAATCAGGTGTGAATCCTGAACAGTCCCGCTGCTGTGAACCTGTAGAAACGCTAAACAGTTTCTAAAAAGTCCGGGCATCTCTCAGCCACTGTCGCCCCAGGCGATGGGAAGGCGCTCCGGACCGGGTAAGTCAGAAGACCTGCAAAACAGATCCGTTTCAATAGCTTTCGCGGAATTAGCTATGGCAATATGTAGTATCAGTAAAAACAGGTTCTATTGGCGCAGAGGTGCTCTTGGTTTGCTCCTCGGAGCTTTGTTATTGTCCGAAGCAAAGGCGCAGGTTTGGGACAGCGTGCAAACACGGGAGTTACAGACCGTAAACGTAACGGAAAAACGGAAACCGGCAGTGCTGCGTTCCCCTGTCCCGTTGCAGGTGCTGGATGCCGGGCAGATCCGGCGATTGGGCTATCAAGATGCGGGAGATGCCGTCCGCCGCTTTGCCGGGGTCGGGGTCAGGGATTACGGAGGGATCGGCGGATTGAAAACCATATCGGTCCGGAGCCTGGGGCCACACCATACAGCCGTTACATACGACGGGGTAGCGGTCGGGAATGTACAGGCCGGGCAGATCGACCTGGGACGTTTCCCGTTGGACAACCTGGCGCAGATATCCCTGACAGTCGGCCAGTCGGCAGATATATTTCAGCCTGCCCGCCTGGCAGCCTTCGGCAGCGTGCTGGCTTTTCAAACCGAACGTTTCGCTCCCGTAAACGGCTCCGGACAATGTTGGGCGCTCAACCTGAAAGCAGGCTCATTCGGTTTTGCCAATCCATTTCTCCGCTACGGCCGCCGTCTTTCCGAACGGGCTTTGCTCTCGGTAGAGAGCAATTACCGGCGGGCAGACGGGCGTTACCCCTTTACGTTGGTAAACGGAGACTTCGTCAGCCGGGAAAAACGGCAAAACACAGCTGTCAACGAGTGGAATTCGGAAGCCAATCTTTACCATACCTTTCGGGACAGCTCCTCCCTTTCGCTGAAGGCATCCTACTCCCGGTCGGACAGAGAATTACCCGGTTCCGTCATTCTGTACAACCCGGCCGGCCGGCGGGAACGGTTGCGGGAGCAGCATGTTTTGGTACAGGGAGGGTACGAAAAACAGTATGAGTCCCCCTGGAGACTGAAAGGGTTGTTCAAATACAACCGGGCATACAGCGAATACCGGGAACACGATGCCAAATACGAAGGGGGAGTGCAGGAGGAGAAGCACAGACAGCAGGAGTTTTACGGTTCGGGCATGCTTCTTTTTACTCCGGTCGGCAGGATCGCTTTTTCCGGAGCGTCCGACCTGACGGTGAACACCCTGCATTCCGGATTTTATCCGCTCCGGGAACAAGCTGCGCTAACCCATCCGGTGCGCTATACCTCCCAGACCTCCCTCTCTTTTCAGTATCTTCACGAACGCTTTTCTCTGACGGGAACCCTGCTGAGTACCTGGATCACGGAACAAGCTGCATCGGGCGAAACGCCGGATGACCGCTACCGGTTCACCCCTTCACTCTCTTTCTCGTTCCGTCCCTGGACCTCCCGCTCCCTGCGTTTCCGGATCCTGTATAAACAAGCTTACCGGGTCCCGACCTTCAACGACCTTTACTACTTGCGGATCGGGAACCTGAAACTGAAAGCAGAATCGGCCCGCGAATATGGGGCCGGAGCAACCTGGTCTGGAAAGGGCTTGCCTTTCACCTCTTACATCGCCCTGACTGTGGACGGATACTACAACAACGTCCGGGACAAGATCACGGCTATACCGACCACCTACATCTGGAAGATGCAAAATACGGGAAAAGTTCGGATCTGGGGGGCCGACCTGACGCTAAAAATGCTTGTCCCGCTGGGAGATCGTTCTGAACTCTCCCTTTCGGGGAGTTACACCCGGCAACGGGCGGAAGACGTAACCGACCCGTCGGCATCGTATTACAAACACCAACTCCCCTATACGCCGGAACACTCCGGAAGCGGAGCGGTCAGCGTGGCGTTTCCCTGGGCAACGCTCTCTTATACGGTGATCGGGGCGGGAGAACGTTATGTGAACAAAGAGAACGTAGCCATGTATCGACTGCCCGGTTACGGGGAGCATACCATTTCCCTGCACCGGGAGTTGGAGGCAAAATACGGAACCTGGCGCTTACAGGCCGAATTAATCAATTTAACCGACGAACAATACGCTATTATTCAATACTATCCAATGCCGGGACGCTCTTTTCGGGTATCGGCGACCTGTTTGTTTTAAACCCAATTTAATCAAAATAAAAACGTATGAAAATCAGAAATCTATCTTTGTTTGCAGGGCTTTTTGCACTGCTTTTAAGTAGCTGTCACGACGAAAAAAAAGGTGATCCGATCTTGTCGCCGAATGCTTCCGTCTTTATTTTGAACGAAGGCAGCATGAGCGGGAACAATGCTTCGATTACGCTATACGATCCTGCCGGAGAGACAACCGTGGCAGATATTTACCGCGCACAGAACGGAAGACAGTTGGGCGAACTGGCGCAAAACATCCTGGCGTATGATTCGGAGTTGTTCGTAACGGTTTCAGGCTCCCGGCTGATCTGCCGGCTGGGAAACGACGGAAAAGAAAAAGGCCGGCTGAGTATGGCGCCACACGGGGATCCGCGTTATCTGGCGGCAAAAGACGGAAAATTGTATGTGACGGTATACGGCACACCCGGCCGGGTATTCCGGCTGAATGCTGCCACGTTGACCATCGAAGACAGTGTCGTGGTGGGAAATAATCCGGAAAACATCGTCCTGTCCGGTTCAAAACTCTATGTTTCCAATGCCGCTTACGGAGCAGGGGAAACCATATCCGTGATCGATGTGGCTTCGTTTACCGTGACACAAACCGTTCCCGTCCGGAAAAACCCGAACGACCTGCTGGCCCACGGTCCCGCTGTCTATGTGATCTCCTGGGGAGAAAATTGGGATGCGTTCGATCTGCAGCAGATCGACACCTCTTCCCTGGCCGTCCGGGTAATCACCAAGGCCAACAAGATGGCGGCCTACCGGAATAAACTATATATGGCCTACTCTACCACAGATTGGGGAAGCGGAGAGACCACAACGACTTTTTCTACCTACGATCCGGCTACGGACCAGATAGGCAGCGGGAATTTTATAACAGGAGATGCATTGTCAAACAAAACTGTTTACATGCTCAACATCCATCCGGTCAGCGGGCAGACCTACATCTCCACAACGGATTACGAGACGAACGGCTCCGTGTATGTCTTTCAGGACGGCCAACTCACCGGCAGTTTTACCAGTGGCGGAATCAATCCGACCAAAGCCGTATTCGTAAATAAATAGCGCAACATGAAACCCACACACCTCGTTTTATTGCTGCTCCTGCTCTGGGCAGTGGTCGGTTGCCGGCAACCGGGAAACCGTTCCGGCGGGTCCGGTGACGGCTATATGCACCATGCAGGAGGCCTTACCGTAGAAAAACAGGAGAGTTGTACCCGTATCCGGATCCGGGATCCCTGGGATACCACCCGGATCCTGCAACAATACCTGTTGGTGCGGGAAGGGGTGCCGGCTCCGGAGGTACTGCCGGATGAAGTGTTGGTCCGCATTCCCCTGAAGCGCGTGGTAGTGGCAACAACGGTTCATTGCAGCATTTTGGAGCTGTTGGGCGTACGGGATGCAATCGCCGGCGTATGCGAAGGGCGGTATGTTGCACTGGATTTTATCCGGGAAGGGTTGGCAAGCGGAGCCGTTACGGATATCGGAGAAGCTACGACTCCGGATGTGGAGAAACTGATCGCTCTGCATCCGGACGCTTTTATTACATCGCCCCTGAACAACGTGTCCGGCGGAAGAGTCGAAAAGACAGGCATCCCGCAGATCAAGTGTGTGGATTATATGGAGTCCCTGCCGTTGGGACGTGCCGAATGGATCCGGCTTTTCGGCCTTTTTTTCGACAAAGAGGCGGTAGCGGATTCCCTCTTCCGGGAACGGGAAAAAACTTACCGGGAAACAGCAGCTTTGGTAAAGGGAATTTCCCGTCGGCCGACCGTACTGCCGGAGATGAAGTACGGACCGGTCTGGTATGTTCCGGGTGGAGAGAGTTACATGGCTCACCTGTTGGAAGATGCCGGCGCTGCTTATTTTTATGCGGAAGATACACATTCCGGCTCTTTGGCCCGTTCGTTCGAAGAGGTGTTTGAAACGTGCCGGACTGCGGATTTCTGGCTGATCAAATACCACCGTCCGCAGGATCTCTCCTACGGAGATCTGAAAAAGGAGTACGAACCGTACAGTTATTTTGACGCCTATAAAAAACAACATATTTTTGGATGCAACTCCGCCCGGGTGCCTTACTACGAAGAGAGCCCGCTCTATCCGGATTTGTTGCTGAAAGACTTCGTGGCGATTTTTCACCCGGATCTGCTTCCGGGATATCAGAACCGTTATTACCTGGAGATGGGAGAATAGATAAACGTATGAAACCGTATACCCTTTGGATATTAACCGGACTTATCCTGCTGCTTCTCGGAGCTTCGCTTTTCTTTGGCTCGGTCACCATCCCTATCCGGGCGGTACTGGCCATCCTGACCGGTCAGGAAACGGGACAGGAGACCTGGGAATTTATTGTGTTGCACTCCCGTTTGCCGCAAGCAGTGACAGCGCTCTTCGCCGGAGCTGCCTTGGCTGTGGCCGGCCTGATGCTGCAAACCCTCTTCAATAACCCGTTGGCAGGTCCCTCCATTTTGGGGATAGATGCAGGGGCAGGCTTGGGGGTTGCACTGATCATGCTGCTCTTTGGAGGAACAGTGGGAAACGTGGCGGCCGGACTGTCGCTCTCCGGCTCCTTTGCGGTCATTACCGGCGCTTTTCTGGGAGCTGCCGGAATACTCGGGATTATCCTCTTTTTCTCCACCCTTGTCCGGAGTACGGTCATGCTGCTCATCATCGGGATCCTGGTGGGGTATATCACGGCTTCCCTGATCTCTTTGCTTCATTTTATATCCGATCCGGAAGGAGTCTTTTCGTATACGATGTGGGGGATGGGCGATTTCTCCGGCGTATCCCTGAACCGGTTGCCGCTTCTTTGTGGTCTGCTGGGCATCGGTTTAGGCATCGCCTTGTTGTTGATGAAGCCTTTGAATGCCCTCTTATTGGGCGAACGATACGCCGAAAACTTAGGCGTTAATGTCCGGCGTGTCCGGATCGGTTTACTGGTCAGCACGGGGATACTGACAGCCGTGACGACTGCTTTTTGCGGGCCTGTCTCTTTTATCGGATTGGCGGTTCCGCACATCGCCCGCCTGCTGACCGGTAGCTCCAACCACACCTTGCTGTTACCGGCTACCTTGCTATGTGGGGCGGCAATCGCTCTTTTGTGCAACCTGATCACTGTACTGCCGGGCGCCTCCGGCCTGTTGCCCCTGAATGCGATCACTCCGCTGATCGGCGCGCCGGTGATCATTTACGTCATCATCAACCAGAAAAAAATCCAATATTTTAACTGATGGTACAAACCGCTCATTTCCCTCACCCTCCGGGCGTCCTCCGGGCGGAACACTTGGCGATCGGTTACCGCTTGGGCAGGCGGGGAGAGAAACGGCTGTACGATCAGCTCTCTTTTGCCTTGCACCCGGGCGAGTTGACCTGCCTGCTCGGGCCGAACGGCGCTGGAAAATCAACATTGTTGCGGACCATCGGCGGAACACAGGCTTCGTTGGACGGAGCGTTGTTTCTGGAAGACCGGGAATTGAAAAAATTCCGGGAAAAAGAGCGCGCCCGCCGGATCGGGTTGGTACTGACAGACCGCACGATGGCCGGCGGTTTGCCGGTGCGGGAATTGGTAGCTCTGGGCCGGCAGCCCCATACCGGATTCTTCGGCCGGTTGGGGCGGGAAGACCTCCGGATAGTAGAGGAGGCGATTGCTGCCGTTGGCCTGGAGGAGAAGAGCGAAGTGTATGTAGCGGAGCTATCCGACGGCGAACGGCAGAAGGCGATGATCGCCCGGGCTATCGCCCAGGAGTGCCCCGTGTTGTTGTTGGACGAACCGACCGCTTTTCTGGACGTGGTCAGCCGGATCGAGATCTTGAACCTGCTGCACAGGCTGGCTACAGAACACGGTAAGACCATCCTGCTCTCCACCCACGATTTGGAACAGGCGCTGTTGTTGAGCGACCGCCTTTGGCTGCTCTCCCGGGAGCGCGGGTTGGAGTGCGGGGTGGTCGAAGACCTGGTCTTTTCCGGCGCCTTAGGCCGTCTTTTTTCGCGCAACGGGATCACCTTCGATGCCGGCAGCGGCAGTTTCCGTCCCGAATTCCCTGTGGGGAAAACGATCGCTGTGCAAGCCGAAGGTACATTGCTTTTCTGGGCTAAAAACGCGCTGATGCGCAACGGCTATCTGCCGGCCGAAGAGGCCCCCCTCCGGTTAGAGGTCAAAGCGCCGGATCAATTCTGTGTCACAAACGGATCTACCCCCCTCTTCCAGGCCGCTTCCTTCGAAGAATTTATCCGGAGGCTAAAATCCATACCGGATTCGAGATAAAAAAGGATGCCGTACAGGCATCCTTTTGAAATATATAGATAGGGTTGTGAAGAAGCCCACCGTTCAGTATGTGAATTTCCCGAATTCGCTGAGTATGGTGAGCTTATTGCCTTGGTCGCTATTGTCGAGGCAACGGCCGACGATCTGTGCGTCAATGTGAAAACTTTTGGATATATCGATGATTTCAGGGGCCAGTTCCTCATTAACATACAACTCCATCCGGTGCCCCATGTTGAACACCTTATACATCTCCTCCCACGGCGTGCCCGATTGTTCCCGGATCAGGCGGAACAGCGGAGGGACCGGAAAAAGATGATCTTTTACTACGTGCATATTCTCCACAAAGTGCATCACCTTGGTCTGGGCGCCTCCGGAGCAGTGTACCATGCCGTGGATATCCTTCCGGTGCAAGTCCAAAATCCGCTTGATCACCGGCGCATAAGTGCGGGTGGGGGAGAGTACCAACTTTCCGGCATCGGTGCCGGTACCCTCCACCGGATCGGTCAACCGGCACTTTCCGGCGTACACCAATTCCGCCGGCACAGCGTTGTCGTAACTCTCCGGGTATCTCTCCGCCAGGTAGTTGGCAAAAACATCGTGCCGGGCGGAGGTAAGTCCGTTGGAACCCATGCCGCCGTTGTATTCCGTTTCGTAGGTCGCCTGTCCGTAAGAAGCAAGTCCGACAATCACATCTCCGGGCCGGATGCGGTCGTTAGAGATGACATCTTCCCGTTTGATGCGGCAGGTGACGGTGGAATCCACGACAATAGTGCGCACCAAGTCCCCGATATCGGCAGTTTCCCCGCCGGTAGAGTAGATATGGACACCGAGCCGGGCGTACTCCTCTATCAACTCCTGGGTTCCGTTGATGATAGCGGAGATCACTTCGCCGGGGATGAGGTTTTTGTTCCGTCCAATGGTGGAGGAAAGCAGGATGTTGTCGACGGCACCCACGCAGAGCAGGTCGTCGATGTTCATAATAAGCGCGTCTTGGGCAATCCCTTTCCAGACGGAGAGATCGCCTGTCTCTTTCCAGTACAGGTACGCCAAAGAAGATTTTGTGCCGGCTCCGTCCGCGTGCATGATGTTGCACCACGCCGGGTCTCCGCCCAGATAATCCGGTACGATCTTGCAGAAAGCCTTGGGGAACAGCCCCTTGTCGATATTTTGAATAGCAGCGTGCACATCCTCCTTGGAAGCGGAAACGCCCCGCCGGTTGTATCTTTCGTCTTTTCTCATGAGTATGCTTTTACGCCTCCAAATGTACGTAAAAAAGAGATAAAATCGCTATCTTTGTCCCTGCAAATTACTGCACTGTCCAATCCATGAAGTGGCAACTCTGCATATAGCTATTCTGCTCCGGGCCTGTCGGGGAGTCTCTCTCCGGCATTGAATTGTCGTGCCCGTTTCTGAAAACAGCGTTTAATCCATCCATTTATGAATTAATCGTTTGCGCGGAAAATGACCGTGCAGCGATGTCGTTTTGTAAAAACACAACATGATGAAATACACATACAAACAAATCTGGCTCATCAACTTGCCTGTAATGCTGAGTCTTCTGATGGAACAACTGATCAATCTCACAGATTCCATTTTCCTCGGTTGTGTCGGGCACATCGAATTGGGAGCATCGGCGATCGCGGCGATGTATTATATGGTCATTTATATGCTTGGCTTCGGGTTCAGCATCGGAACGCAGGTCATCATCGCAAAGCGTAACGGCGCAGGGCGGCGCGAAGAAGTCAGCAGGGTGTTCTTTCAGGGACTTTACTTTTTGTCCGCTTTCGCCCTCATCGTTTTCGTGCTGTCTAAACTGTTTTCGCCTGCACTGTTACGGCTGCTGATCTCGTCAGACGATGTCTGGCGGGCGACCGTGGAATACATCCGGTGGCGCGATTACAGTTACCTGTTCGCCTTCCCACTGCTGGCGATCCGTGCGTTTTTCGTCGGTACCACCCGCACGAAGATCCTCACTTCCAACGCCATCGTCATGGTGGTGTGTAACATGGCGTTCAACTACCTGCTGATCTTCGGAAAGCTGGGATTTCCGCGATTGGGGATCGGCGGGGCGGCCGTTGGCTCGTCGCTGACCGCACTCGTTGGGCTGCTGTTTATGATCGTCTATATGCAGCGACGGGTGGAGAAAATGCGTCCCGTTTTCGATCCCCGGCTGTCGCTCCACCTGTTAGACATATCGCTTTGGACGATGGTGAGGCAATTCTTCTGCACCGCCCCCTGGTTCCTGTTTTTTCTCGCCATCGAACATTTGGGCGAAGTTGAACTTGCCGCTGCCAACGTGGTCAGAAGTGTCTCAATGCTATTTTTTGTGATCGTTATCTCGTTTGCCACGACGATGATCTCGCTGACCGGCAACCTCATCGGAGCGGGTTTGACAGCGGAAGTAGTGCCGACCGGCCGGTGGATCATGGCGTTGAATTACGGGTTGGGTTTACCGCTTATCGCACTTGCCTTTATCTTTTCCGGGAGCCTTCGGCGGCTGTTCACCGGCGATGCGGCCGTTATTGCGACAGCGTTCGCACCTTTCTGCGTGATGCTTTCGACCTTCCTGATCTCCGTCCCCTCCTACACCTGGTGCAACACCGTGATCGGCACGGGCAACACCCGGGTGGCGTTCATCATCCAGATAATCACCATACTCATCTACCTGGCCTATCTGTTTCTGCTGTCGCGTTTGCCGGACATTCCTCTGGCGATGTACTGGACTGCCGAACAGCTATATGTCATCGCGTTGCTTGTATTATCGTGGACCTGGCTTAAGCGGAACAGATGGGGACGCAAAAATGAAGAGTCTGTTTAATAAACTTAAACAGACTCTTATAGCTGAACATTATTTTATCGGGATATAAATCTCCGTTTTCAGTTTTTCGGGGGCGGTGGTGACGGGATCATTGCAGTATTTTTCGAATACCGGTTCGTCGCGCAGCGCACATTTGCAGTCATCTCCACACCCGCAATCTTCACCGCAGGTGCAGTTGGCAGGTACCCACTCGCTGTAGATCGCATCGTACACCGCTCCGACCTCGTTGTAGGGGCCGATGTGGGTGAAAACGGCATAGCGGCCTCCGGGGATGGCTTTGATCTGCACCTCGCCTGCAGCCACAGCAGGTTTACGGATCACCAAACAGACATCTGTGCGCAGTTTTGCAGGATCTGTCGACTTGGGATCATCGTGGTAAATAGCAATGTGTTCGATACCCGCTGTAAAGAGCTTTTGCGCCTTGACCTGCTCCCACAGTTTTGCAAATGCGCCGGAGAAATCAAGGCTGCTGTATTCGCCTGTGAACGAAATGCAAATAGCATTTTTCGGCTCAAGCTCCACGATCTTCGGGGCTTTGAGTTTGACGGACGGATTGTTTTGTGGTGTTTTCATATTGTATAGGTTTTTGGTTAAACGATATTCGCCGGGTGTTGTATCGTAATAGTGTTTAAACGCCTTGTTGAGCGATGCCGGAACTTCGAACCCCACCTTGTAGGCGATGGTCTCGATACTCAGATCGCTGAACCGGAGCAGTTGGGCGGCGGTTTCAATTCTCAACCGCGTGATATAGTTTCCCAGCGGCTCGCCCCGGAATGCCTTAAAGATGCGGTGAAAGTGGAACGGTGAAAAATTTGCTACAGCAGCGATATTCGCCAACTCCAATCCTTCGTCCAGGTGCAGATTGATGTACTCGATGGCCGCCGCAATGCGCCGCTGATAGATCTCTGTGGTCTCAGGCCTTGTCATATAATCTGTTTTTCTCCATGCAAAGATAGGCCGGTTTTTTGCCAGGCACTTATCCTGCCTTGCTAATTACATCTAAGAGTTCCGGCGGAGAAACTTAAACAGACTCTTATTTGGCGATGGTCACTTTTTTGCCCGTAAGAATACTGATCGTATAGAACAGTAGTCCTGCCCAGACGAAAACGAAACATACGAGGTATTCCATACCAAAAGTTTCATTGTAGATGAATATGCCAAGAAGCAGTTGTAGCGTGGGACTCAAATATTGGATAAAACCCATGGTCGACAAAGGGATAGCCTGTGCGGATTTTCCGAACCAAAAAAGCGGGATTGCTGTCACAAGACCGCTTAGGATCAACAACGAAGTGATTAGTGCGGACGAAGGGAACAGAGATGTTGCACTACTTTCCGCCGTATAGCATAAAAATGCTAAAGCAAACGGAAAAACCATCATGGTCTCAACCGTAAGCGCAGGCATAGATTCAAGATTCACTTTCTTTTTCAACAATCCGTACAGGCCGAAAGTGAAAGCCAGCAGCAATGATATCCAGGGAAAATTGCCATAACTGATGGTAAAATAAACAACACCGGTCAAAGCCAGTGCAACGGCTGTTTTTTGCAGAATGGCCAAGCGTTCTTTTAAAAAAACATAGCCCAGAAATACGTTTATCAGCGGATTGATATAATACCCCAGGCCGGCCTCGACAATGTGATCGTTTGTTACAGCATAGATGTATATCCCCCAGTTGGTGCTGATCAAAAACCCTGCCAATCCTAACCTGAATAACAGTTTGGGTTGCTTCACATAACTGATGAATGTTCGCCGGTTCGTAAAGAACACCCAGATCAGGAGAAATACAAACGCCCATACAATCCGATGAGCCAGCACATTTACGGCAGGTATTCCTGTAATCGCTTTCCAGAAAAGCGGAAAAAGTCCCCAGGTCACATAACATACCAAAGCGTAAACAATTCCCTGACTGTAGCTCAATTTTTTAGGTTGGGATGACATGGTGTTGCAGTTGTTTTTCTCTTTTAGACAGACTCTTAACATCGGGAGTGACAAAAAATCCCGATAAATCATTGATTTAACGGGATTTGCTTTTTGAATCGCTACTTGCGCTCCTCAGGTAGGACTTGAACCTACGACCTACGGATTAACAGTCCGCCGCTCTAACCAACTGAGCTACTGAGGAATTTTTTGTAAAGCGTTGCAAAGATAGTGCTTTTTTTGAATGCTGCAAAAAACGGAATTAAAAACTTTTTCCGGGAATAAATTCTTCTCAGCAGCGTGAAAAAGCGACTTATTCACCTAAGGAGAATACCTTTTAGAGGCTTAAAAACAGCTTTTTAGGAAAAACCACTTGGTTTAATTCTAAAAATAGTATAGCTTTGTAAGCTATGTAATTTGCGAAGATGTGAGTAAGGTGTTCCGGAAATACGGTTTATCTCTTTTCTTGGTGTTGCAAGCCGGAGTTTTGTGGGGACAGTCCGGATTGGTGCTGACGGGTAATTTTAAGAGTTGCCCGGGTCAAATCAATTTTCCGGTCAATCTGCAGGTGTCGAATTACTCCGGATACAAAGATGGTTCGTTTACTGTGGATTGGGGAGATGGAACGAAGCAGACCGGATTGACATTCGCAGAGATTCAAGCGATTTCACACAACTATTCACCCACACGTAGCGAACTGGGAGTTTATGTACTTCAGGTGTCCGGGGAACGGGTTTCCGATAGCCAAATCGTGACGGTAACCCAAGAGGTGATCAACGAACCTCCTGCGCCGGCATTGACTGCAGGTACTGCGGGGATGGATCCGAGTTCCTGTCTGGGAGAGTCAGAGGCGAATTTCAGTATAGGGGGATATGAGAACAACTCTTCCGAGACCACATATACACTCCATTTTGGTGACGATGGACCTGATCAGACCTACGGACGAGGGGAAATTGAAGCCAGGGGGGGGAACATGTCCTACTCTTTTTCTCAATCGCACTGCGAAGCGGGATTCGGAAGTGAAGGGTATGTGATTACAATAACGGCTACGAATGCTTGCGGAGTGACCAAAACACAGACTGTTCAAGGATTTTATGTATACAAAAAGCCGGAAGCAAAGTTCTCTTTTCTGGATGAATATGGGTGGGATAAGCCAACCATTACCGCTTGTGTGGGGCATCCGTTTTCTCTCCGGAACGAGACGGAGCCGGAAATGGATTTCGATTGCCGGGAGATTACGGATGACGTCACCTACACCTGGATGTTCCAGAACGGCAAGCGGGGGGGGGCCGGGGATACGATCATACAGACTAGCCTGCGGGTATTTTCGTGGATTTACGACAAAGCCGGAACGTACAACATCACATTGGAGGCCCCTCCGACCAATTGCGGGGACGGAGATGTCAAAACCGTAAGCATTGTTGTCAGGGACAGTGTGCAGGCGGACTTTGAATACGACGGTAGTTTTGCCAACGGTTCCGATACCCTGTGCGCTGGTCCGGTTTGGATCAAGAATAAGTCGAAGCATGCAGATCCGCTAAAATATGATTGGGCGATCTACAACATAACGGAAGACAAGGGCGAGGCAGAGGATTTTAGTTACTTGGTTGGTGACACAAGTTCCACGGATATACGGGTGACGTTTGGGCCGGGGAGTTACCTGATCGTGCTGGAGGCGGCTAATAATTGTTCGAAAAATATTCGGATAGACACCCTGTATGTAAAGGCGAATTCGCGGATCAGCAGTTTTGGCACACTACCGGATTTCTGTCCGGGAAACACATTGAGCATCGATTCGGTCGGGATCGAGTACGAATGGGTCTTTCCCGATCAGCCGGAACAGCCGACCTGGACCGTTGAAGGCGGAAACGAAGGTACGGACTGGGAGTGGGCGGAGGGAAGCGACGCACACGACACCATCCCGTACATCCGGTTTATCAACCACGGCGAGTATGTGGTGAAAGCGACATTAAGCGGAGTGGGGTGCGGAACGCCGGCTTCGGTGGAAGATACGCTGCTCATTTACGATCCGGAGATCAACATGCAGCTCTTGCCCGACAGGACGGAACTGTGCGAAACAGAGACGCTGACCGTTACCAACAGCTCCACCGGTACCAACCTGCAGGCACCGGTTTGGCGAGTGTTAATGGAAGAGGGGCTGCCGGCTTCTAACACTGATTGCAGTTACAGCATCCTTGACGCTACCCGGACGGAGTTCTCTTTTAACAAATACGGAAAATACAGGATCCGAGCGGTCTTTGTTGCGGAGTGTAGCCAGGATTCCACGGAGATAGCGATACTGGTAAAAAAAGCCCCTTCCGTTACCCTGAGTGAGCTGAGCCCGATCTGTCCGGACACATTGGACTTCAAAGATTTTGTCACCTACGTCTGGAACAGCAACCCCCGGGCGGCCACCTGGACCATTACGCCGGATGTGGTGGACGGATACAAATTTATAGGTTCTACACCCGCCGATACAATGCCCCGGATCGCTTTTGCCAAAAAGGGGAGCTATCAGATCAGGGTGGAGGTAGACAAGGCCGGATGTGCCGTAAGTTCCTGGGAAGCGGAGCAAGTATTAACAGTGGTAGACTCTTCCATCACAGTAAACATTGTACCGGAGCGTACCGAAGTGGGGGAGGACAGCGTGTTGCGCTTTTCCAATACCACCGTCGGCGAATCCCTATCATACAGTTGGTCGGTGACCCCGGCTTCCGGTTCCGGAGGTTTTGACAGTTTTGATGCCAAAGCCACCTCCCCGGAGATCCGTTTTACCCGCTGGGGGAACTACACCGTCAGCGTCAATCTAGAAGGGCCTTGTTCCCATTGCGGTCCCATCGAATTTCCCATCGTGGTACACGGTATTCCCGCCTTTACATTTTCCCGCAGCGTCCACAACTTCTGTACGGAGGGAGCTACGGAGCTCGACCTTGCTTCATACATGACCTGCGACTCGGCCGGAAACGACGATATCCGCTGCCAATGGCGGATCACGCCTGCTGCCGGCTATACCTTTACGTCCGGAACGGAAACGGACATGTATCCGAAGATCCGGTTTGACGCTCCGGGCGTTTACACGGTATCCCTGGAGTCGGAAACAACATTCGGAGGAGTCCGGACAACACTTCCGCTGACAGTCAATGTACTCTCTTCGCAGATAGAGGCTTCGGCCACCCTTTCCGCGCTTTCTGGCTGTGTGGACGATCGCTTTGCGCTCACCCTCACAAACACCTCTGCGGGGGATTCTTTGGCCTGTCGGTGGGAGATCACTCCGGCGTCGGGTTGGAGCGGGGATCTTTCTCAGGCATCTACGGTTGTTGAGTTGATCGATGTACAAGAGTATACAGCCATCCTGACAGCAGAGAACCGGTGTGGCGAAGACACTACCCATTACCGTGTCCGGGCCTATGGAAAACCGGAGGTGGAACGTTTGCAGAATAGCCTGATCCGGGATGTCTGCGAAACCGATTACCTGTTTGAAGGCGTCCGGCACATCGGCTACATCCGGGAGAACGGGGATGCCATCACCTACCGGAAATGGACGATCAGCCCCGAAGGGTATATCTGGGAAAACGGCGCGGACGAAAACAGCGACCGTCCCGACCTCTCTTTTGAAGGGGGGAAGAACTACGAAGTGAAAGGGGTGTTCAAAAACAGTTGTACGGATACCGTGTCAGTTGTGTATACCGTTACGGTCGACCGGTTCGAACCGGTTTTGACCATGAACGATACGGCGGTATGCGCCCTGACCGCCCCTTTCCTGTTGGTAGCGGCGCCTTCCGGAGGAGAGTGGCACACCCTGGCCGGGAGTGTCGTCCGGGAGGTTTCCGAAGGAGAGTACCGGTTTGATCCCTCTATTGATGCGGCGGCAACGTACACATTGGTCTACACCAAAGGAACCCTCAGTTGTACGGCTCACGACACTCTGGAGGTTTCCGTACACAAATTGCCCGAACTGGTGTTGGGAGGAGACCGGGAGATGTGCCCGAATGATCGGGAAACGGACCTGACCCCATCGTTGAATCCGGGCGGGGTGTGGAACGGTGCCGGTATTTCGGATGGAAAGACCTTCCGACCGGAGTTGAGCGGAGAAGGGGAGTTCATCTTGCTTTACAGATACAGCGATCCGGTGACAGGTTGTGCGGTTTCGGATTCGATCGGTATGACCGTTCACGCCTTGCCGGCCCCCTCTTTTACCATTGGCTCGAACTTCTGCTTTGGTCAATCGGCTCAGTTCATTCCGGCCGAATTGGGCTTTGGACATCGTTTTGTCTGGGATTTCGGGGACGGAAGCTCAAAAGAGACAACGGTGGATGCTCCGGCGACGTACCTGTATAAAAATCCGGACCTGGTCTACGTACAGGCGGAAGCGATCTCGGTTTTCGGATGCCGGGACACTTCGGAACCGGTTCAGGTAGCCATCACCGCCCTGCCTCCGACTGCTCACTTCCTGTTGGACAAAGACGACGGCTGCGGCCCGCTGGATGTAAACGTGGCAGTAGATGCCGGCCTGTACACCGACACCACGCTCCTCTTTTCCTGGCGGTACGGGAATGGGCAAACCTCCGACGATTTGCAGCCGGGTCCGCTCCGGTACCTTTCGACGGTCGAGGACACAACCTATCGGATTGAATTTTCCGTATTCAACCGGTGTGACACCAATCGGGTAACCAAAGAGATCCGGGTTGGCTCTCGCCCCCAAGCCTCTTTTGTAATGATGAACCGCTATGAGTGTTCGCCGGTAGAGGTGCCTTTCGTCAACCGGAGTACGGGAACGGCTAACGAATATTACTGGGATTTCGGGGACGGAACAAGTACGACGGACCGGGATCCGGACCATACCTATTATGCGGAAGAAACGGCAGAGGAATATACCGTAACACTCTTTGTGCAAAACGAATGTTCGCGGGACACAGTCAGCAAAGAGTTGCTGATCCGCCCCAATACCATCCGTCCCCTCTTTAGCATGGACAACCGGCGTGTTTGCGCCCGGCAAGAGGTTCGCTTTGACAACTACTCCACCGACCGCGCCACTGGAAATGCTGTCGGATTTGTGGATTATTACTGGGATTTTGGCGACGGCAACTTGGACACGGGGTGGGATGCGTCCCACACCTACACCCGCCCGGGAGTCTACCCCGTCCGGCTCTTCCTGGACAACGGTTGCGGTTTTTCGGTAAAGAGCGATTCCATTACCGTTTTTGCGCTTCCGGAGATCAAGATCTCCGGAGGGGATTCCCGGTGCGAAGGATTGCCGCTGGATTTTGCCGTAGAGAGCAGCGAACGGTTGCGCTCGGTAGAGTGGGACATGGGGGATGACTCCGTACATTACAGCCAGGTGCCTTTTGAATACGTGTACGAAAATGCGGGCCGGTACGCCGTAACCGTTCTGGTGAAATCAGCCGCCAGTGCAGGTTGTCCTGCCTTTGCCCAAAAAGAGGTCGAGGTCTGGTCGGGTCCGGATGTGCGGATCGAACCATTGGACACCATGGCTTGCCCGCCCTTCCTCTATGTGCCCCGCATCACCGGCAGCGGCATCTATTTCAAGTGGGACTACGGGACCGGTGAAGGGTTGAGTGCGGACAATTCTTACACCTATCACAACCAGACAGAGGTAGAGACGGATTACCTGATTACAGCGTATGCGGAGACCGGAAAAGGGTGCAAAGGGGAATACAAAGGGCATATACGCCTCTACCCACAGCCGGTGGCGGCCTTTTCCAAAGAGATCTTCTACGGGAGACCGGAACGGGTGCTGTTCGTCAACGATTCGCAGGGAGAAACCCACGCAGAGTGGACAATGCCCAACGGACAAGTGGAAGTGACCATGGGAAATGTAGAGTACGCCTTTACCGGCAAAGGGCAATACCCGGTATCACTGCTCGTGGAGAACGAGTACGGCTGCCGGGATACCGCTGTAAGTGAACACCTTGCGTACAAAAGCGGGCTCTACTTCCCGGACACCTTTATTCCGCACAGCGAAAACGGGTCCGTAAACAACTTTCGGGGGATCGGGATGGGATTGAAGGAGTACCATTTGGAACTTTTTGACCTGTACGGGAACCGAATATGGGAAAGTAAAGCGCTGGTGGACGGTATGCCTGTGGAGGGATGGGACGGGACCAATCCGAACGGGGAACCGCTTCCGCAGGGGGTCTATATGTGGCGGGCCAAGGCGGTCTTTTTCAGCGAAGATGTCTGGACAGGATCGAACAATCCCTCCGGGCAGGAGCAATCCACACAGGGTGCTGTGTTGCTGTTGCGGAAATAAATGAGACGAGTTATGGGTAAGTTTTGGATATACGGGATATTGGCGGCGGTTGGATGGTTGGGGTCTGTTGAGAAAGGAAGTGCGCAGGATTCAAAGTTGCCGCACCCTTTTATGTGGAAATCCTTTAACAACCCCGGATACAGCGGGTTTGAGGGGTTGATGAACGTGAACGTGGGAATGCGGCGGGCGTTTTGGAGCAAACCGTTGGATTTCAGGAGTTATTTCGTATCGGCCGACTACCCGTTCCGGGAACAGCGATCGCTGGGATTGGGAGGGATCTCCCTCTTTTACCAGCGGGACCAGGAGAAATCGTTGATGTACGTGACGAACTCGTTGGGACTGTCCCTCTCCACCCGGATAAAGGTTTCCCGCTCAACGGTACTGCAATTCGGCATTCAACCGATGCTCTACCTGAAAAGCCTGGATCCGAACCGGGTGCGGTTGGGCGACCAGTACGACCCCTACTACGGGTTGGTATTGCAGGTCTCTCCGGAACTGATTGAATTCTACACCGACCATGTGACCCTGTTCGACATGGCCGCGGGGATATACGGACGGACCGATTTCAATACTGGCTTTAAAGGGGTTTCCAGTTTGGAATACGGTTTCTCGGTCTACCACATCATCGAATCGACCCAATCTTTTTTATCGGAACACGGTTCCGTCTCTTCGGAGGAAAATTTGTTGTACCGGCGTTATTCCGGCTATCTTTCGTATACACATCCGTTCCCGATTGGGTACGAACTGCAAACCACCCTTTCACCTTACCTGATGATGGATATGCAGTCAGTGATGAAGAACATACAGTTCGGTGTGGCGTGGGAAGAGGAGCGCATCGGTATGTTCGGTCTGGGCTTCCGGAGCGATCAGTACAAAGGGTTGAGTATCGGCACCTTGTTGCTCAGTCTGGGCGTAAACATCATGCGCAGTTCGGAGCAGGGGTGGAAGTTGGGCTATACCTTCGAGGTGCCTGCACACCAGGGGACCATGTACAAAAACACCAGCCACTCGCTCTCCCTGCACTGGTATTACAAACACACCCCACAGCGGTGTGTGGCGCGTTTTGACAACCGTCTCCCTGCGGGGTCCGGCGGTCGGGGGGCGCGAGGGAAACGGACGCGAACGTTCCGGTATTGATTACAGTATAAAGAAGAGATATGGGTGCAAGGCACTGTTTACCGGTTATGTTGCTCTTCCTGCTGTTTTTCGGGAAGGGGCAGGACGTATTTGCGCAGGCCGATAAGTTGGTATTGCAGGAGGAGAACAATTTTCTGTTTTGCCAATCGTCCGGAAGTGTGTTTGACACCCGTTTCTCTGTTCCCGGCAGTGCGGATTTGACTGCTTTTGAGGATGGCTCTTTTTCAGTGGTATTTGGAGATGGGAGCAGTCAGGGGGCTTTGACGGTGGCAGCGTTGAAAAGCGGAGTTGCACATACCTACAACGGAGCGGCCGAGTATCAGGTAGTTTTCTCGGGCCGGGTAAAAGGAGGCTCTGTTGTTAGCAAAACTTATTCGCTCAAGGCTTATAACAGGCCAACCTCCAATTTGTCCATTGTGGATCCCAATGCCCGATGCTTAGGCAGCGAAATCACGTATACGGTCAATATGGCAGACGCGGCTTTTACTGAAATGTACTCCATTGATTTCGACGATGGTACGCCAATCCAAACATATACTGTAGAGCAGTTGAAAGCATCGGGCGGGAAGGTGACGCATACGTATAGCAGATCCTATTGCAATCCATGGCATCAGGGTTCATCGGGAGATAATTTTACAATTAAGGTTACGGCACAAAATGCATGTTTTTCGCGGGAAGCCACGAATCAGGAGTATGTGGCCGAGCCGCTAAAAGCGCAATTTTCGTTTGACCAATTAGCCGGTGGGCGATTATGCACTTTTGAAAAGGCACATCTTCGGAACCTGACATCCGGAGGTATGGGAGAGGATTGTAATCCGACCCAGGTCAAATATAAATGGGTGTTTTCCGACGGAACGACCTCGAATGAGTTTCAGCCGGATATAGAGTTTGGGGAACCGGGTTCCTACAACATCAAATTGATAGCCACCAATAACAGTTACGCTTGCGCATCGGATACGACTACGGAATCCATCCTGGTAATGGAGCGGGTGAAGGCGGATTTTACGATTCTCAACGATACGATTTGTGCAGGAACAACCTTGAAGTTTACCAACAAGAGTTCCGGGGATTCCCCGAAACCGTACAGATGGGGTGTCGTGCCGTTGGATGGAGGGAAGGCGCCTGCTGCGCCTGGCAATGGTACCATACATCCGGCAATCACCTTTCCTGATTACGGGCGTTATCGGGTTACCCTTTACGTAGGAAACGATTGCTCCAACGACCAGAAGGATACCATTATTACGGTGCGTAAAGATCCGGAGGTGCTCCAATTGTATCTTCCGACGGCGATTTGCCCGTCCCGATTGGATTTACAGTCTCGCGTGCGTTACGCCTGGAACGGGAACACCCCTGTCCCGGAGTGGAGTATTACCCCCGGCACGGGCTTTTCCTATGCGGTAGGCACCGGCCCCAACTCCGAGTACCCCGTGCTGGATTTCAATACTCCCGGAAATTACACCGTGACGGTGACGCTGAAAACAGTGGGATGCCCTGCCGGCGGATTGACCCGCACAGCGACATTCCAGGTGCGGGATCCCAAGATTGTCCGGACCTTGTCGTCAACGGTGACCGATATTTGCGAAGGGAGCATGGTCTCTTTTACCAGCACCTCTACCGGGCAGGATCTGAAACATGCGTGGAGTGTCACCCCCTCGTCCAATACAACGTTTGTCAACGGCAGTAAACCGTCGGATACCAGCCCTTTTGTTCAATTCAACACATACGGGGATTACGGTGTCAGATTGACTCTCTCTAATAACTGTAATTCATTGGACACTACTATTTCCGTACACGTGAAGAAAGAGCCCAAAATCTCCTTTTTTGAGCCGAAAGGAGTGGTTTGTCCGGAAGATATATTGGATTTTAGCGATTACTTCAGCGCTCATTTCTACAACAATCCGGTAGAGGCGGCGTGGAGCGTATCACCGGCAACGGGGTTTGACTATATCCGTGGCACCGACGGCACATCGACCTATCCGGTAATCCAATTCCACGACCCCGGCACCTATACCTTTACCGTTAAATTGAACGGGGTTGGTTGTCCGGTTGCCGACATGTTGCAGGAAGAGACGCGCACCGTCAAGGTGCGGAACTCCGCCATGAGCTTGAATTTGACGGCATCGGAAACAACCTTGTGCGAAGGGAATAACCTGGATTTTTCCATGAAAGGGGTTTCCGGTCCAGATGACGCCCTGTTGTACCAATGGAGCGTTGTGCCGGAAGATCCTGCCGGGAATTTTGTGTTTGAAGAGTACGGCACCGATAAGCCATTGGCGCGGGTAAAATTTAATACTTGGGGAACCTACCGGGTGCGGGGAGAGGTGCGAGGTTATTGCGGAACGTTGGATTCAACGGTCGTTGTTACAACTCAGAAAAGTCCGGAAGTCCGATTGCAGGATATAACGGGGATTTGTCCGGGCGTACTGGACCTTTCGGAGTATGTATCGTACGTTTGGTACAACAACCCACCAGAAGTGGCGTGGGAAATCAAACCGGTCGGTGCCACACCGCCCGGCGGTTCTACCTATACAGGCGGAACGGATGCAACCGACCTCTACCCGCAAATAGACTTAAAAGAGAAAGGAGAGTATATTGTGCGGGCATCCCTCTCTTCCGTGGATTGTAAAGAGGATTTTTTACATGCGCAGCAAGATTTTGAGGTATACGATACCACCATTGTGGTCGATGCCGAACCGATGGGGAACACCGACATTTGCGAAGGAACCGAGGTATTCTTTCGCAACCTGAGCGTCGGCCAGGGATTGGAGTGGCGCTGGGAGGTACAGCGAACTGGCGGAACTGACGGGACGGATACTTACTACGCCTTTACACAGGGGACCGTAGCGGACGATCAGGCGCCTGTCATCCGTTTTGACCGCTACGGAGACTATACGGTCACCCTCTTTATTGACGGCACCTGTAACCACAAAACCAAGAGTTGGCCAATCACGGTCCGAGGTGTTCCCGCCATCCGTTTGGAGGGCCGGATGAAGTCGCTTTGTGCTGGCCGGGCGATCGTTGACCTAAAAGAGTACATTGAATACACAGACCTGAAAAACAATGATGTGGACTACTATTGGAGCGTGATCCCGTCCACCGGCGTCTCTTTTCAGAGCGGGGTGCAGGATACGGAATTTCCGGTCATTACCTTTTCACAACACAACCAGTATATCGTGACGTTGGAGGCAACTCCGCAATTGCAATGCGGCTCCGGCCCCGACCCTTGGATGGAATTTGAAAGCCGCATCAACGTCTTGGACGAGGAGTTCCGGGCGGTATTTGAAACGGATACAACGCATTGCCTCTCCGATACGCTCTGGCTGGATAACAAGTCGGAAGGGGACTCCTTAACCTATCAATGGTCGGTAGCTGCCCGGACCGCTTCGGGAGGAGGCTGGCAACTGACGGGCGGCGGGGCGACGGCGGAAGAGCCCGGACTGAAGCTCTCCGAGACCGGATTTTACGACGTTACCCTGGCCATTCGGAACCTTTGCGGCACAGACGATACCACCTTGGCCATCCGGGCGTTTGCCGTTCCGGAGGTCAACATACAGGACATTTCCGGCGTTTGCGAGCCGTTCGGGTTCCGGGCGGCCGACCACGTAACGGTCCGGGAGAACAACGACCCCCTGTGGTCCGCCGAATGGAGCGTAGTACCGGCTCCCGCCTCCGCAAGTTTCAGCCAGACCGATTTTTACCCTGAGATCCGTTTTTCCGCCGGGGAATATGTGGTACAGGTACAATACAAGAACAGTTGCTCTCAGCCCGGTACGGCTAATTTCACCATTCGGGTAGACGAATTTATTCCGGTTACTTTGCCGAACGATACGACGGTTTGTGTGCGGACGGATCCTTTCCCGCTCATCGCAGCTCCGGATACCGGCCGTTGGAAGTCGGCAGCCGGGAAGGTGCTCCTCCGGCCGGATGGCTACTATTTCAATCCGGATTTCTCTCCCTACTTTGAAGGCGAAACACAGGTGATATACGAATTGCAGAACGGCTCCTGCCTGGCCGTCGACTCTTTTGGGGTATACCTCCGCCCACTGCCGCGGGTCAGCGCAGGCGATACGCAACAGATGTGTCTGAACCACGAGCCGTTGGCCCTGACGGGAGAATCTCCGGCCGGAGGCTATTGGACGTATGCCGGCAATCCGCTTCCCGGCGGGAAATTTCCGGCGGTTGCGGAGGGGGATTACCCGGTGGTCTACCACTATGCCGACCCCTACAATTGTCTCAATGCCGATACGACGAAGGTCACGGTACACCCGCTGCCCCTGACCGGCTTCGTTGTGGATACGCTGCCGTGTATCCGCACGGCGGTGCTGTTGGATACCGATCAGCCGGAAAATACCTTCCGCTGGGACTTCGGGGACGGGAGTGTCGGGGAGAATACCGGCGATACCCTGCATACCTACACCGGTTACGGTTTCCGGGAGATCCGCGCCGAGGTGGTTTCCGTGCACGGCTGTATAGACTCGGCTGCTCTCCGGCGGATCGAAGTGCTAAATGTGGCCCCTCCGGCCCTTTTTGACATCAGCTCGTTGACGGGGTGTACCCCCTTTCAGGTGGCCCTCTCCGTGGATGAGGCGGTATATGCCGACGACCACAACTACCTCTCCTTCCTCTGGGATTACGGAGACGGAACAATCGGCAATACCTTGTTGCCTGTCTCTCCCCGGATATACGACGCGCCGGCTTGGGACACTACCTTTACCCTCTCCTTTGCCGTCGGGAATAAATGTACGCAAAGCACCTGGGATACCGTGATAAACGTTGGCTCCCGCCCCAAAGCCTCCTTTGTATTGCAGCACCGCTGGGAGTGTTCGCCCGTACCGGTCGAGGTGCAGAACACCACCACCGGTAACCGGAGCGTCTTCAGTTGGGACATGGGGGACGGGACGCTTTTCGGAGACATCCGCAACCCGGAACACGAATTTACGACCCAGGAACAGTCGTCCAAATATTACATCACATTGACGGCTATCAATCCCTGCGGAACAGACGCACATACCGACTCCCTGATCATCAAGCCGCGGACCCTCTCCGCCCACTTTACCCCAGAAAAAACGTACGCCTGCGTGGGAGAGGAGTTGCACTTCCGGAACAACTCCACCGATACTCTGACCTTGGTGGAGAACACCTATTGGGATTTCGGGGACGGGAGCCGGGATTCCCTGTGGAATGCCAGCCATATTTACAATCGGGCAGGGATTTATCCGGTGCGTTTGTGGATCGATAACGGTTGCGGCTTCGATACCATTACGGACCGGATCACGGTCTATCCGCCGCCCGAACTGACTATTTTGGGAGAAAAAACGTTGTGCGAAGACGAGGAGTTCCATTTCTCGTACCGATCGGATCAGGTGTTGAAAAAAGTGGATTGGGATCTCGGCGACGGCCGGACGGGCGTTCGGGACAGCCTGACGCATCGCTACGCAGGGTACGGTAAATTCAACGTAATGTTGACAGGGGTTTCCGCTCACATGTCGGCTTGCCGCTCCTCCGTCGTGCGGGCGGTGGAGGTATACAACAAGCCGATCGTCTCCATCCTCCCGATAGATACGGTTGCTTGTTCTCCCTTCCTGTATAAGCCGGAAGTGCTTATTACGGGGCACGCTTCCCTGTTGTGGGATTTCGGAAACCTGTCCGGACAGAGTACCCTGGGCGAGCACCGGTATGTAAACGATACCTACGGGAAACAGGACTTTACGGTGAAGGTTCATGCGGAAACGGACAAGGGGTGTACCTCCGGATACGAGCGGTACGTTTCCGTTTATCCCCTCCCCAAGGCTGGCATCGAGAAAGAGGTTACAAAAGGGAGACCGGAAAAAGTATTGTACCTGAACCGTTCCGAAGAGGCGGCCGAATCCTTTTGGATATACCCCGACGGCCATCTGCTTTACTCTTCGGAGAGCGTGGAAATGGACTACAACGAGAACGGCCTTTACAACATGGGATTAGTCGCCAGGAATTCGTACGGTTGCCCGGATACCGCCTGGTTGGCGCACAAAGTGCTGTTCCGGGGATTGTTCTTCCCGAACACCTTCATACCGCACAGCCGAAATGAAAAGAATCGCCTCTTCAACGGGATCGGGATGAGTTTGAGTGAATACCATTTAGAGGTATATGACCAGTACCAGAACAAAATCTGGGAGACCCGGGAGTTGCAGGACGGCAAACCTGTCGGAGGCTGGGACGGTACCAGTATAAACGGAGAGCGGATGCCACAGGGCGTTTACCTCTGGCGGGCCAAGGCGATCTTTCTGGACGATACAGTCTGGACCGGAGAGAACAACGACTCCGGGGTTGTTGAGACCGTACAGGGAACCGTTTTGTTGCTCCGGGAATAAAAAAGAAATAGCAGGCAAAAATGGAAACGATCGATTTTTTCAAAGGAGTGAATTTTGCGGTGACTGTGTGTGACCGGGAGGGGACCATCCTCTACATGAATGATAAATCGGGTGCTATCTTTCTGAAACCCGGTAGGGAACAATTGATCGGTGCCAATGTGCTGGATTGTCATCCGGAGCCGGCGCGCAGTTTGCTGGACAGTATGTTACAAGATCCCCGGACCAATGCTTACACCGTTGAGAAAAACGGCGTGAAAAAATTGATCTATCAAACTCCCTGGTACCGGGAGGGAACGTATATGGGATTTATGGAGTTGTCTTTAGAGATACCGGCAGAGATGAAACATCATGTCCGCAAATCCTGACGTTTCAACAGACACTAAGCTTAATTTTTCTATTTTTGCAGATCAATCCACATAAATGAAACTATGAAGGTATTGTTGTTGGGAAGCGGCGGGCGCGAGCATGCGCTGGCTTGGAAAATGGCGCAAAGCGATCAATTGGAAAAACTGTATGTGGCACCGGGCAATGCCGGAACGGCGGAGATCGCCGGGAGCCCGGACCTGGCCGTAAACGATTTTGTTGGGATTGCGGAGTTTATAGCCAAGGAAGGGATCGAATTGTTGGTGGTTGGGCCGGAAGATCCGTTAGTGGGGGGTATCCGGGATTTTCTGGAGGCGGACGGCCGTTTCGCTAACCTGATGATCATCGGACCGGGAAAATCTGGCGCCCGTTTGGAAGGGAGCAAAGATTTCGCCAAGGAATTTATGCTCCGACACCACATCCCGACAGCTGCGTACCGGACTATTACGGCAGAGAAACTCGAAGAAGGAAGAGCGTTCCTGCGGGGCCTGACCCCTCCCTACGTCCTGAAAGCGGACGGATTGGCTGCCGGGAAAGGCGTCCTGATCTTAGACACCCTGCAGGAGGCAGAGCGGGAATTAGAGGAGATGCTAGCCGGAAAATTCGGAAAAGCGAGCAGCCGGGTGGTCATAGAAGAGTACCTCTCCGGCATCGAAATATCCGTTTTTGCGTTGACGGACGGCACCTATTACAAAGTGCTCGGGTCGGCCAAGGACTACAAACGGATCGGAGAGGGGGATACCGGACTGAACACAGGCGGCATGGGGGCCGTATCGCCGGTACCCTTTGCGGACGAAGCGTTCAACCACAAAGTAGAAGAGCGGATCATCGCCCCGACGGTAAACGGCCTGAAGGCTGACGGGATCGACTACAAAGGCTTCCTCTTTTTCGGATTGATGAACTGTGGGGGAGAGCCGAAAGTGATCGAATACAACGTCCGGATGGGGGATCCGGAGACAGAGGTCGTCATGCCGCGTATATCCTCCGACCTGTTGCGGCTTTTTGAAGCAACGGCTCGCGGGACACTCTCCGAAGCCGCTTTCGAAACGGATCCCCGTTCTTGTGTGACGGTGATGTTAGTGGCTGGAGGCTATCCCGAAAATTACCGCAAAGGCGATACCATCCAGATCGGGAACACTGGAGAATGCCTTGTTTTTCAGGCAGGGACCAAGCGCATCGGGGAGAAGGTCGTAACCAACGGAGGGCGAGTCATGGCCGTCGGTTCGTACGGAAAAACCATCCGGGAGGCGTTGGAAGAGGCTTACCGGGGGGTGTCACAGATTGGTTTTCAGGGTAATTATTTCAGAAAAGACGTCGGACAGGACTTGATGAAGTTTACAGAGAGATGATATTTACCGGTTTCTTGCGTTCCAGGAAAGCATTCGCGCTTTTACTGTTGCCTTTTATCTTGGCAGCCATTGTAGTATCCGGCTACTGTTTCCGGCCTGTTTTCCCCTATGTCGCTCCCTATTCCCAAGGCTTACTTAGCGTAGATCTGCCAGACACCTTTCCGCTGGTTTGGAACACCGTGTTGGGAGGGGTAGCTGTTTTAGTGGCCGCTTGCCTGCTCTTTTTGCTCAATGCCCGGTACAAACTCTTGCCCTACAACACGCCCGTTCCCTCCTTTCTCTATGTGATGATGACCGCCGGATTGTTGATCAACCGGGGATTTGACTCGATGCTGGCGGCAGTTTTGGTCACCATACTGGCTTTTTTCAGTCTGCAGGGGGCCATCAATAACAACAAAACCAACGCCCCTGTTTTTAACTTCGGCTTATGCATCATCTTGGCGGTGCTTCTTTTTCCCAAATTCGCCCTGTTGCTGTTGTGGGCTTTTTGTGTGATGCTTTTTTCGGGGCGTTCTACCTTAAAAGACATTCTGGCCCTTTTACTGGGCATCGTTACACCGTTATTCTTTGTCGTTTTTTATTACTTTTGGGAAGAGCGTCTGGAAGATATGTGGCCGATGTTCTGGGGGATTCTTGTATCGGGCGAATACGTGATGGGGATCGGAACCAGTGAAATGATCCGGTACGGCTTTCTGCTGCTGTTGCTGATTTTTTCCCTCTTCTCTTTGTTAGCCAATTACGGAGGATCTGTTGTCAGCCAGCGAAGAGGCGTGTTCTCCCTGCTCTCCCTGCTTTTTTTCTGCGGCGCTACCCCCTTTCTGGTACCGGGGATCTCGCACGATTTTATGTACCTGCTGGCCTTTCCGCTCACTTACCTGTATACCAACTACCTGGCCACCCTGCGTTACGCCTTGTGGGGAGATATCCTGTTCCTGCTCTTTTGGGTCAGTTGTTTTACGGAGTGGTGGCTTACGGTTTGAATTGGAGCATCTCCCCCCGGTACCCTTCATCAAACACGCCGTTTTCGTAAACTTTCCGCCCGTTGACAAAGGTAGCATACACCCGGTAGGTTAAACGCTCCCCTTCCAAGGGCGACCAACCGCACCGGTACAACAGGTTCCCTTTTTCGACCGTCCAGGGATTCTTTTCAACAATACAGATATCGGCTTTGTATCCTGGGCGCAGAAATCCCCGCTCTTGAATTCGGAAAAGCGCAGCCGGCGTGTGGCACATCCGCTCCACCACAATCTCCGGTGTCGTTTCGCCCCTTTCCGCCAGTTCCAGCATAACACACAGAGAGTGTTGCACCATCGGCCCGCCGCTGGCCGCCCGTGTATATACACCGCTCTTCTCTTCAAAAGTATGCGGGGCGTGGTCGGTGGCGATCACATCGATAATGCCGGCATTTACCGCTTTCAACAGCGCGGCTCTGTCCGTTTCCTGCTTGATGGCAGGGTTCCATTTCACCATATTCCCCTTCTCCCGGTACGCCTCGTCGTTAAACCACAAGTGGTGTACGACCGCCTCCCCCGTGATCCTTTTCTCCGGCCGGAAGGAGCCGTCCAACAACCCGGTCTCTTCTGCCGTACTTAGGTGTAACAGGTGCAGCCGGCTTCCGAATTTTCGCGCTAAGGAGACGGCTAAGGAAGAACTTTTCAAACACGCTTCGCGGCTCCGGATCTCCGGATGGCAGGTGGGAGGGATATCTTCACCGTAGCGCTCCTTGAAACGGGCCAGGTTGGCTTCAATGGTCGGATTGTCTTCGGAATGAGTGGCAATCAGCAACGGTGACTCCGCAAAGATCCGTTCCAGGACGGGGAGTTGGTCCACCAGCATGTTCCCGGTGGAGGAACCCATAAACACCTTGATCCCGCAAACCGTAGCAGCGTCGGCTCGTTTTATTTCGTCTAAGTTTTCGGAGGTTGCCCCTAAGTAAAACGAGTAGTTGACCAGCGAATTCCGGGCTGCAATCTCCTGCTTCTCCTCCAACAGCCGGCGGGTAGTAGTCGGTGGATTGACGTTCGGCATATCCATAAACGACGTGACCCCGCCGGCTGCCGCCGCCCGGCTCCCTTCCGCCATATCTCCCTTGTGGGTAAGCCCGGGTTCCCGAAAATGCACTTGGTCGTCAATCACCCCCGGAAGCACGTAACGCCCGGCAGCGGAAACCACCTGGCACCCGGCTGTCTCTTCTGGGGAGAACCGCTCTTTGATCGCTTCGATCCGGTCGTTTTCAATCAATACATCCGCTTGGAATACCCTCCCTTCATTGATCAGCGTTCCCCCTTTAATCCATGTCCTCATAACATCCCAACAACTAAACGTTACTAACTACACGCTACTGTTTGTATTTCCGGGTAAAGATACTCCCCAGTTTCATGGCGATGACCCCGAAGATCGCCTCCGTAAAGATCCCTCCGCTCATTTTGGAGGTGCCCCGGGTGCGGTCTGTAAAGATGATCGGCACCTCCTCAATGCGGAAACCGCGCTGCCGGGCCGAGAATTTCATTTCGATCTGAAAAGCGTACCCCTTGAAGCGGATCCGGTCCAGGTCGATGGTTTCCAATACCTCTCTCCGGTAACAGACAAACCCGGCCGTTGTATCGTGCACCTTCATACCCGTGATCATCCGAACGTATTTGGAGGCGAAATAGGACATCAACACCCGGCCCATCGGCCAATTTACCACATTCACCCCCGTCACGTACCGGGAACCGATCACCACATCGGCGCCCTCCCGGCACCTTTCAAAAAGCCGCACCAGGTCGTCGGGGTTGTGGGAGAAGTCGGCGTCCATTTCAAAAATGTATTGGTACCCCTTTTCCAGCGCCCAGCGGAAACCGGCAATGTAAGCCGTTCCAAGCCCCTGTTTCCCGGGCCGTTCCAGCATGTGCAATTGGGAAAATTCCGCCTGGAGCCCTCGGACGATCTCTCCCGTACCGTCGGGTGAATTGTCTTCGACGATCAACAGGTCAAATCCGGGCTTCAGGCCGGCGACGTAGCGGATCATCTGTTCGATATTCTCCTTTTCGTTATAAGTGGGGATGATAACAACTCTTTCGTTCACAATTTCCGGTTATAAGTAGTTCATAATTTGTTCCAGACGGTTCCCCCGGGATCCTTTCACCAAAATGCAGGCGTTCTCCGGCGTGTGTGCGCTGAGATACTCCGTCAGGGCCTCCGTATGCTCAAAATAACGTATAAAGGTACAGGTATTGCGGCAATGTTCAAAAGGATGCCCGACCAAGAGCGCCTCGTCGAACTTTTTTTGGGATAGCAGTGCAACGATCTCAGAATGAGCGATTTCACTTTCAGCACCCAACTCCTTCATCTCCCCCAGAATGACCATTTTGTGCGGAGCATTCAGTTCCGCAAAACTCTCCAATGCCGCCCGCATGCTGGCGGGGTTGGCGTTATAGGCGTCCAGGATCACCGTATTCCGTTCGGTTCGGACCAATTGGGAACGCATGTTGGAGGGTTGGTACGCCTCAATAGCGTCGCGGATCTCCAACGGGTCCATCCCGAAAAAAAGCCCCACAGCCGCCGCTCCCAGGACATTGGCGAAATTGTAACCGCCTGTCAGCCTGGTTTTGATATAGAGATCTCCCTTTCCTGTTTTCAGGGAACATACGAAATACGGAACACTTTGTTTGATCTCTCCTTTGACATCCCCCTCCTTTTGTCCGTAGAGCGTCCGTTCAATCCCTTCGGACAGCTCCGTCAACAGCGGATCATCGGCAAAAACAAACAGCCGTCCCTTCCGGGCTGCCACATGATCGTACAACTCTTTTTTGGTGCGGACGATCTGTTCGTAACTCCCGAACCCTTCCAAGTGAGCCCGGCCGATGTTGGTGATCAGTCCGTAGTTGGGATCGGCTATGCGGCAGAGAAACCGGATCTCTTCCGGGTGATTGGCCCCCATCTCCACGATGCCGAACTCTGTCCCTTCATCCATATTGAGCAACGTCAGGGGCACCCCGATGTGGTTGTTGAAATTTCCGGCCGTTGCCACAGTGCGGAAACGGCGGGAGAGCACAGCATGACACAACTCTTTGGTAGTTGTTTTTCCGTTGGTTCCCGTAATGCCGAGGATGGGGATGCCCAACCGTTGGCGGTGCAGTCTCGCTGTCTCCTGCAAACAACCCAGGACATCCTCCACCAAGATCATCCGGTTGTCCGTACGGTAAGCAGCTTCGTCGATCACCGCACAGGAGGCGCCATCCTTCAACGCCTGTTCTGCAAAGCGGTTGCCATTAAAGTTTTCCCCTTTTAACGCGAAAAACACATCTCCGGGCGCAACACTGCGGGAATCCGTCGTTACCCGCTGGCCCTTGACATACCGCTCATACAAATTGATCACATCCATCCGATCTTACTATCTTACGCTCTCAAAAACAAATAGAGGCACCCGGCAGGTAACCTCTATTTACACGATTCCAACATTATCTTTTTTATTTTCTGCCCGGATCCGGCCCGATGTGGCTCATGGCGCACCGGAACCCAATATCATTGGTGGATTTTTTCTGGTTCAGATACCTTCTGGCGCTCGGAGTGAGCCAGTAAGCCCGGTCTCTGAACGAACCGCCCTTGTACACCCGGGACTCGTCATCGATCAGCGTCGTGGTCTCCTCTTTGGTCTGGTAGTACATATCCGATGTCCCGGCATCCCCCTCTGTAGACTGCCAATTGATATCATTGGAGATACGGGATTGCAGGTCACCGTCGTTGAAGTTCCGGTTGTCTGCTGTCCGGTAGTTTTCGCGGGTGGCCAATTCCGCATCGGTTTGCAGCCGGTTCCGCATACGTCCCAGGCTGTCTTTCTGGGCTAAATTTCCCTCTTCGTCCAGCAGCGGAGTGGTAAACATGTTTCCGCGAAACGGATTGTACGCCGCTATGTCCTGAAACGACAGCGGACGGTATACATCGGCCACCCATTCGTTGACATTCCCAGCCATATCATACAGCCCGTAATCGTTGGGATAGAAAGACATGACCGGGGCGGTAAAGATATAGCCGTCGTTCGGATCTCCGGCCACACCGCTGAAATCCCCTTCGCCTCTGGCAAAGTTGGCCATCATGCGTCCCCGATTCTTCTTTTCCGCGTACCGCACCCAAGAACCGTCCCAAGGATAGATGCGGGAGTTTCCGATCCGTTCGTCCTCGGTATTCCCGACCAGTGCGAAGGCTGCGTATTCCCACTCTGCTTCCGTAGGCAGGCGGTAGGCCGGCAGGAGGATCCCATCCTCTGCTCTTACAGGCCGCCTGTCTCCACCCATTCCCTTGTAATTATTTTTAACACTTCCGGCATATTGCCCGGCCAAATATGCCTCCGTATTGAAGTTGTTTTCGTCGGCCTGATTCGTCGGATCGTGGGCCAACACATTTTTGTCGATCAGGATCTGTTCGTTCACCCGGTCCGTCCGCCAGATGCAATATTCGGTTGCCTGTTCCCAACTGACCCCGACAACGGGGTATTCGGCAAAATTCGGGTCGCGGAGGTAGTTGGTAACATACGGTTCGTTGTAAGCCATCTGGTTACGCCAAACCAAGGTATCCGGTAACGCCTTCTCGTAAACCTCCGGGAAACTGACAAAAACCCGTTTCAGGTAACCGAGGTATTCCAACCAGTCAATATTGCATACCTCGTGTTCGTCAATATAGAAAGAAGAGAGGCTAACCCTGCGGGGAATGTTGTTCCAATCCTTCATGACATCTTCCTGGGTCTGTCCTAAAATAAACGTTCCTCCCGGAATAAAAACAAGTCCCGGCCCTGCTTTCTGCCCCTTCCCCTTTTTGTCCTCAACCCCGCCGTTCTTCTTGTCGTTGTAAGCCCAGCCCGTAGTGGAAGATTTTTTGCCTCCTCCAAACACACCTCCGAACAGGCTCTTCACTTTCTGGCACGACGTGGCTGAAAAAAGCAACATGCAACACAATCCCCAAGCAATGATCTGATGTTTTCTCATGAGTATAGTTTTGTCATTTTATGATAACCGACCGATTTAAACGAACATAAATCTAATCCACAAATATACGCACTTTAATAGATTTCTGAAAAAAACTGCCACATTTTTTCAGAAAACCACCCGACAACCTTGATATTGACACTTTTGTTTTCTATTTTGTAACCCATAAAAAAACGCACACAGTTGATATGAAAATCAGAACAGGGATCGGATTTGATGTACACCGGCTGGCAGAAGGGCTGGAACTATGGATCGGAGGGATCCGGATCGAACACGAAAAAGGGAGTGTGGCGCACTCCGACGGGGACGTACTCATCCACGCCATTTGCGATGCATTGCTTGGTGCGGCCGGTCTCCGGGACATCGGCTACCACTTCCCGGACACTTCCGGGGAGTACAAGGGGATCGACAGCAAGATTCTGCTCCGGAAGACAGCCGACCTGCTGCAGGCAGAAGGGTATGCGATCGGAAATGTGGACAGCGTGATCTCTATGGAGCGCCCCAAACTGAAAGCATACATTCCGGAGATACGACAATGCCTGTCGGCAATACTGGGCTTGGAACCCGGAGACCTATCCGTCAAAGCCACCACCACCGAAACCTTGGGATTCGAAGGCCGGGAAGAAGGCGTGTCGGCCTATGCCACTGTTTTGATATACAAAGAATAGAGAGAGCCGGGAGTTGCATTGCTCCCGGCTCTCGGTTTTATAAGTGTACTGCCTCCCCGTACGCTGCTGCCGCCGCTTCCACAACAGCTTCGTTCATGGTGGGGTGCGGGTGTATGGTTTTGATCAAGGCATGACCAGTTACGCCTGCTTTCCGGGCCAACACCAACTCGGCGATCATCTCCGTCACATTAGCCCCGACCAAATGGGCGCCCAACAGCGTACCGGCTTTGGCATCAAAGATCAGTTTAACAAACCCGTCCGTAGCGCCGGCAGCACTGGCTTTTCCGGAGGCAGTGAAAGGAAATTTGCCGACCTTCAACTCAAATCCTGCTTCTAGGGCTTTCTCTTCGGTCAGACCAACGGAGGCCACTTCCGGGGTCGTATAAGTACAGCCTGGAATATTGCCGTAATCGATCGGTTCCGGCTCCAGGCCCGCCATCTTCTCCACGCAGCAGAGAGCCTCCGCCGAAGCAACGTGCGCCAGCGCCTGTCCGTGTACAATGTCGCCGATGGCGTATACCCCGGCCACATTCGTGCGGTAAAAAGCATCCACTTTGATCCGGCCGTTCTCCACGGCGATCCCGGCCTCCTCCAGACCAATGTTTTCGATGTTGGGCATAATCCCTGCCGCGGAGAGGACGATTTCCGCCTCCCGTGTCTCGATCTCCCCCTTTTTGTTGCGGATGTTGACCTTCAACAGATCGTCCGCTTCTTCTACGCTCTCTACGGAAGATTTGACCAACACCTCGATCCCCGCCTTTTTAAAAGAGCGCCCCATCTGTTTGGAAACCTCCTCGTCCTCCACCGGCAATACATTGGGCATAAACTCCACCAGCGTCACCTGCGTACCCACAGCATTATAGAACCAGGCCAATTCCGACCCGATAGCCCCGGAGCCCACCACCAGCATAGAGGCCGGTTTCCGCTCCAGCGTCAGCGCCTGCCGGTAGCCGATGATCCGCTTGCCGTCCTGCGGAATAGCGGGCAACTGCCGGGAACGGGCGCCGGTGGCCAAAATAATATGCGTCGCTTCGTATTGCGTCTTCGTTCCATCACCGGCAGTCACCTCCACCTGTTTGCCGGCAGTTACTTTGCCGTGCCCTTCGATGAGGGAGATGTTGTTCTTTTTGAAGAGGTATCGAATCCCTTTGCTCATCTTGTCGGCAACTCCCCGGCTCCGGGCGATGATCGCGCTGAAATCGGCTTCCGCGCCGGCAAGTTTGACGCCGTACTCCTCTGCGTGACGGGCGTATTCCAATACCTGTGCGGATTTCAGGAGGGATTTGGTGGGAATACAACCCCAATTCAGGCAGATCCCCCCCAGTTCTGCTTTTTCCACAACGGCAACGTTCATGCCGAGTTGCGAAGCGCGAATGGCGGCTACATATCCGCCGGGCCCGCTTCCGATAACAATCAGGTCGTACTTCATAATCTTTTCTGTTTTTAATAGGTGCTCCGATGCGGAGACAAAACTAACAAAACAAAAAAGATAATCCAATCGAAGCGTCTGTTTAAAATATCCTGTTGCTGAAAAAGAAAAAAAAAGATACCTTTACGAACCTTGAGAAAGGTTAACAGACTCGGAATACATGACGTAATTTAAACCTGAATAAACGATGAATCTATTGAAAATTTTAGGAATGGTTGCAGTAGCGGCGGCGACGCTGTGCGCCACGGCACAGGAACATGCCTTGTGGATGCGGGATCCGGTCATCTCCCCGGACGGTAAAACCATCGCTTTTTCCTACAAAGGGGACATTTACACCGTTGGTCGCGAAGGAGGCCGGGCGGTCCAACTGACAACACACGCCGCATACGACGCCTACCCGGTCTGGGCGCCGGACGGTAAAACCCTCGCGTTCGCTTCCGACCGGGAGGGGAGTTTGGATGTGTACACCCTGCCCGTACAGGGCGGAGCGCCGTTCCGCTTGACAAACAACTCTGCGGGAGAGGTCCCGGAAACCTTTACGCCGGACGGTAAAACAGTACTGTTCCGGGCCGGATATATGCCGGACGTCAACTACTCCCGTTTCCCTTCGGGCGCACAAATATACAGCGTAGGCGTACAAGGCGGCCGGCCGGAACTCTTCCTGACCGTTTCGGCATTTGACATCCAATTCGACAAATCCGGAAACCGCATCATATACCACGACAGGAAAGGGTACGAAGACAACTGGCGGAAACACCACACCTCTTCCGTCACCCGCGACATCTGGCTGTACGACCTGAAAACAAAAAACTTTACCAACCTGACGGCCAAAGAGGTAGAAGACCGGAACCCGGTATTCTCCGGCGACGAAAAGAGCCTCTATTTCCTGAGCGAACGTTTCGGAGATTTCAACATCTGCAAATTGGAGTTGAGCAACCCCACAGCGGTGACGCAGATTACCAAACACACCAAACACCCGGTTCGTTTCCTGACCATCGCAACCGACGGCACACTCTGTTACTCCTTTAACGGGGAGATCTACACCGTACAGGAGGGGCAGCAGCCCCGAAAAGTCGAAGTAACCGTTGTTTCCGACCGGATCGAGCAGCAGGTGCAGCAATTGACCACCAACGGAGGGGCCCGGGAAATGGCGCTCTCGCCCAACAACAAGGAGATTGCGTTTATCTACCGCGGGGACGTTTTCGTGACCTCCGTCGAATACGAAACCACCCGGCGCATCACCAATACGCCGGAACAGGAGCGTTCCGTGGAATTTTCTCCGGACGGGAAAACATTGGCCTATGCGTCCGAACGCAACGGCGGTTGGAACATCTACACCACCAAACTGACAGACAGCACTGATAAACTGTTCGTATACGCTAAAGAGTTGAAAGAAGAGCAGATCACCGCGGAAAAAAGCGCTTGCTTTCAACCCGCCTTCTCTCCGGACGGCAAAGAGATTGCCTTCCTGCAAAACAGAACAGAATTGAAAGTAATCGAGCTGAAAAGCAAAAAGATCCGGACGGTTTTAGAAGGAAAATACAACTACTCCTACTCCGACGGCGACCAATGGTACGAGTGGTCGCCGGACGGTAAATGGTTTCTGGTCAGCTATTTTGAAAAAGGCGGTTGGCAGAACGAAGATGTCGGTTTGGTGAAAGCCGACGGAAGCGGGGAGATTCACAACCTGACCAACAGCGGCTATGTCGAACGGACTCCCCGGTGGATGATGGACGGCAAAGCGATCATCTGGACGTCCGACCGGGCCGGATTCCGCAGCCACGGCAGTTGGGGATCCTACTACGATGTCTACGCATTCTTCCTCGATCCGGAAGCGTGGGACGAATTCCGACTGAACAAAGAGGAGGCGGCCCTGGCCAAGGAGCAGAAAGAGTTGGAAAAAAAACAGGGTTCCTCCGGGAAAGCGGACAAAAAAGACGACAAGAAAAAAGAGGCGAGCAAATTGCCGGAGTTGAAAATGGACCTGGTCAATATAGAGGACCGTACCACCCGACTCACCATTAACTCCTCTAATCTGGGGGCCGCAGTCCTGACAAAAGATGCCTCCAAACTCTATTATCTGGCCCGCTTTGAAAGCGGTTTCGACCTGTGGGTACGTGACTTCAAAGAAGGTTCCACCAAAATACTCGCCAAGTTGAACAAGGGGGGAGGGGCGTTGGAGATGGACAAAGAGGGAAAAAACCTCTACTTGTTGTCCGGCGGCCAGATCTCCAAGATCGACGTCGGCAGTGGAAAAACCACCTCTGTTTCATACAGAGCCGAAATGGAACTAAAAAAACCGCAGGAGCGGGAGTATATTTTCAATCATACTTGGCAACAGGTGGCGGATAAATTTTATGATCCGACCTTGCACAGCGTAGACTGGGATTTCTACAAAAAAGAGTACGCACGTTTTTTACCCCACATCACCAACAACTACGATTTCGCCGATTTACTGGGTGAGTTATTGGGAGAGTTGAACGCTTCCCACACCGGGGCCCGGTACGGTGCGCCGAATTCGGCCCGACAGACGGCGGTATTGGGCGCTTTTTACGACGACACCCACAAAGAGGATGGATTGTTGATCAAGGAGGTGTTGGAAAAGGGGCCGCTGACAGCTTCCAAAACCAGGATCAAGGCCGGGGTCATCATCGAAAAGATCAACAACGAACCGATCCGGGCCGGTGAGAATTATTTTCCCTTGCTGGCCGGGCAGGCCGGAAAACGGGTCTATCTGTCGTTGTACGATCCGCAGACCAAAGAGCGCTGGAGTGAATACGTAAAACCAATTGCTTTGGGCGTGCAGAACAGCTTGCTGTACGAGAGATGGGTAAAAGAGAAGCGGGAGTTGACAGATCGCCTGTCCGGCGGGAAAATCGGCTACGTACACATCAGGGGCATGGACAGCGAAAGCTTCCGGAAAATCTACTCTGATATTTTCGGGCGGTTCCGGAACAAAGAAGCGATCATCCTGGATACCCGTTCCAACGGGGGAGGCTGGTTGCATGAAGACCTGGCCATCCTGCTGAGCGGGAAAAAATTTGCCGAATTTGTCCCCCGTGGGCAGTACATCGGGCAGGATCCGTTCAATCAGTGGACCAAACCCTCCGCCGTGATCATGGGAGAGGACAATTACAGCAATGCGCACGGCTTCCCGTGGGTATACAAAGAGTTGGGGATCGGAAAATTAGTCGGCATGCCGGTTCCGGGCACCATGACGGCTGTCTGGTGGGAAAGCCAGCAGGATCCCTCGTTGGTGTTTGGGATTCCCGAAGTGGGCATGAAGGACAACCAAGGGCGTTATCTGGAAAATCTCCAACTGGAACCGGACGTGCGGGTAGAGAACGACCCGGCTTCCGAAATCCGCGGAGAGGACAAACAGATTGAGGAGACCGTGAAACTTTTATTGAAAGAGATCGAATAATCCGGAAGACAGATGATTTTAAATAGATGAGGTATAGCAGATTTTCTATTCTCTTACTGCTCTTTTTTCTGCACGCTGGTTGTCGCCGGGGTATGGAAAAAGAGACGGTTTCCGTGACCATTCTGCCGCAGAAATACTTGGTGGAGCGTTTGGCCGGGGAGCTGTTGGAGGTCAATGTATTGGTGCCGCCGGGAATGAATCCGGCTACGTGCGATTTAACAACCGGCGTATTGAAGAAACTGCACGACAGCCGGATCTGTTTTACCATTGGAAACCTCCCTTTTGAAACAGCACAACTCTATCCGGTATTGCAGGGGAAAGAGATCGAAACGGTCCGACAGGCGGACGGATTGAAGTTGCTGCCCGGCAGTTGCGGGCACGTTGCCGACCCGCACGTCTGGTTTTCCCCCCGGAATGCCGCACTGATGGCCGAGGAGATTTGCCGGGTGTTGGGAAAAAACTATCCCGTACACCGGGAGCGTTTCGCTGCCAATTTGGAACAACTGCGCCGGGAGTTTGCCGAGGTGGATTCTTTAGCGTTGGCGGCGCTGGATGGTAAAATGCAGCGTATGTTCCTCATTTACCATCCGGCGTTGACCTATTTTGCCGGAGCTTACGGTCTGGAGCAACTCTCCATCGAGGAAGAGGGAAAGGAGCCCTCTCCTGTTCACCTGAAAAAGGTTGTGGACCGGGTACGGGAAAGAGAGATACCCCTGGTTTTTGTACAGAGCCAGTTCGATACGCAGAACGCGGAGGCGATTGCTCGGGAGACCGGCATCCGGGTCGTATCGATCGATCCCCTTTCCCCGGATTTGAAAGCGGAGTTGCTTCACGTCGTTCGAATACTCTCCGAAAATCTTCGTTGAGCCGTGGGGACCCTCTTTGAATTGAAACAAGTCACAGCCGGCTACGACGGAAACCCGGTATTGGAAAACGTAGATTTCCGCGTGGAGGAGTTCGATTTTATTGGGATTACCGGCCCGAACGGGGGAGGAAAAACCACCTTGCTGAAAGTGATACTGGGCTTGTTGAAACCGTCGGGCGGTACGGTTGCTTTTTCGGTCCCGCTCCGCAACCTGTTCGGTTACCTGCCGCAACAAAACGTTTTCGATAAACAGTTTCCGCTGACGGTGGAAGATGTAGCACTCTCCGGGTTGTTGTCGGAGAAAGGGATTTGGAAAAGATACACACGCGACGACCGGGAGCGGGCCGCCGCCTTGTTGGAACAATACGGATTGGAAAGTTACCGCCGCGCGCCGGTGGGCGAACTCTCCGGCGGGCAGGCGCAACGAGCTTTTCTTTGCCGGGCGCTGATCGCTTCCCCCCGCGTGTTGGTATTGGACGAACCGACCACCTATGTGGATGCCGGTTTTGAGCAGGAGTTTTACGATCTTTTGAAAGAGTTGAACCGGCGACACACCATTCTGTTGGTTTCCCACGACAGGGATGCCGTCCGTTCGTATTGTAAAACTGCTCTCCGGATAGATCGGAGTGTACAGACGGTACATACCTAAGGAACTGCTTATGGCGGAACTGTTGCACTATACCTTTTTTCAGCATGCCTTGATTGCTACCATTCTGGTAGGGATTGTATGCGGGGTGGTCGGTACTTACATCGTCGCCCGGCGGATGGTCTTTATCAGCGGAGGGATTACCCACGCCTCTTTTGGGGGATTGGGAATTGCCTGGTACCTGGGTTTTCCGCCCCTCGCCGGCGCGGCGCTCTTTTCGGTGGCATCGGCTTTGGGGATCCATTGGCTCTCCCGCCGGCAACGCATCCGGGAGGACTCTCTCATCGGTATTTTCTGGTCGGCGGGGATGGCTATCGGCATCCTGTTTATTTACCTCACGCCGGGCTATGCGCCGGATCTCATCACCTACCTGTTTGGCAATGTATTGACGGTAACCCGCCCGCAGATTTGGGTGATACTCGGTTTTGCGGGCGTGACGCTGCTCTTCTTCGCCCTCTTCTCCCGTCCGCTGTTCTACATGGCTTTTGACCGGGAGTACGCCCGCACCCACACCTTTCCGGCTTCTGTTCCGGAGATCGGGGTGACATTGCTGATCGCCCTGACCATTGTTCTCAGCATGAAACTGGCCGGCATCATCCTGATCATCTCGTACCTAACTATTCCCCAGGCTATCGCCTCTCTCTTCAGCAAGGATTTCAAACGGCAGCTCCGGATCGCCCCGTTGGTCTGTGTACTCGTTTCCGTAGCCGGCCTTTTCCTCTCCGCCCTTCTGAACATCCCCTCCGGCGCCGTCATCGTCGCCTGCCTGCTGTTCGTATACATATTCTTATGGCTCCTTCGTCGCCTGGGCTTTTTCGTGTGATATCCCCCTTCTGTTTCTCGTTCGGTTTCCATGATTGGCCAATAGAACATAACTACCCAATACGATGGAAACAGTGAAATTCAGTGATGTGGAAGATAAGATCCTCCTCATCCGCAACGAAAAAGTGATCCTTGACAGCGACGTTGCCGTACTCAAATTCAAGCACACTATCAAACGGAAGGAATAATCCATCCAAAGCCCTTACAAAAAAAAGCTGCGGGAAACCGCAGCTTTTTTTACAGATATGTTCGCTTCTATTTTTGGAAGAACCCCAATTGATCGGGATTGAAGTTCCGGATGTAAGCGGCATAAGAGGCGACTTTCGCCTGTCCGTACTGGATAAAGATCCCGGCGGATTTGGCAAAGCGGGCTTCCCGTTGCGCATCCGCCAACAGCAGGTAACCGATGATGGTGTACCCGGCGATCTCCACCAACCGGCGGGCGTGGAAATCCACGTATTCGGGACACTCGGCTTCCGCCACCAACTGCGTACAGGCCTCCAACTCACCGGTCATCTCCTTCAACGTGTAACGCAACGGCTCGTACTCCGGAGCGATGTGTGCCTGTTCGTACACTTCGCGGATGTACTTGGCGTACTGCCCCGTGGTTACCCCGCGGATGGCGGCTACCACCTGCAACTGCGACGTCCCCTCGTAAATGTTGGTGATCCGGGCATCCCGCACATAGCGCTGAATGGGATAATCCTTCATGTAGCCGGAACCGCCGTGGATTTGCAGCGAATCGTAGGCAATCTCGTTCGCATACTCGCTGGCAAACAACTTCTGCAACGGCGTAAAAATATCGGCCAACCGCTGGTACTCCTTCATCTCGTTGCGCTCCTCTTTTTCCAGCGCCCGCTCGTGCGAGAGGTGGTAATAGGTCTTGTAAATATCCACAAACCGGGCTGTTTCGTACAGCACGGAACGCATCCCGTGCAGTTTCGCCTCCATGTTGGACAACATCTCGTACACCGCCGGGAACTCGATGATCGGCTTGCCGAACTGCTTCCGTTCCTGTGCATACTTCAACCCTTCCCGGTAAGCCGCTTCGGCGATACCGGTGGACTGGGCGCCAATCCCCAACCGGGCGGCGTTCATCAGGGACATCACATACTTGATCAACCCCATTTTGCGTTCGCCCACCAATTCGGCCGGTGCGTTCTTAAACACCAACTCGCATGTCGGCGAGCCTTTGATCCCCAACTTGTTCTCAATACGGCGCACTGTGACGGCGTTGCTGTTCCGGTCGTAAATAAACATGGAGAGGCCGCGGGCGTCTTGTGTGCCTTCTTCGGAGCGGGCCAACACGAGGGAGATGTGCCCGTCGCCATTGGTGATGAACCGCTTCACCCCGTTCAGGTACCATTGGTTCTCTTTTTCGTTAAAGGTTGCCTTCAACTGTACGGCTTGCAGGTCGGAACCGGCGTCCGGTTCGGTCAGGTCCATGGCGCAGGTCTCCCCGGCTGATACGCGGGGCAGGTATTTCGCCTTCTGCTCCTCGTTGGCAAATTCGTTGATGGTTTCGGCGCAATCCTGCAATCCCCAGATGTTCTGCAATCCGGCGTCTGCCCGAGCCACAATCTCGGCTGCCATGATAAAGGGAGTGATCGGGAAGTTCAGCCCGTTGTACTCCCTCGGCAGGGAGATGCCGTTCAGGCCGGCCTGGTTGATAACGTCCAGGTTTTGTTGGGTGCCCCGGGCATATTCTACGTGCCCGTCCACCACTTTCGGCCCCTCCTCGTCCACCGATTCGGCGTTTTCAGCCACTACGTCGCCGCAAATCTCCCCGACGATTTCCAACACCTTGTCATAATTGTCAAAAGCGTCCTCGTAATCCTTCGGGGCCTCTTCGAACTGTTCCTTTTGGGTGTAGTTGCGCTCTTTCAGCTCCACGATCTTTTTCATCAGCGGGTGCGCCAGATGAAATTTTATATCTTCGTTGTCTGTGTAAAAATTAGCCATATCTCTCCTTATTTACTGTTCTTTTTGTAATACTGGATCATTTTCGGGATCACCACATTCAGGTCGCCGGTAATCACGTAGTCGGCAAACTTGTTGATGGGGGCATTGGCGTCGTTGTTGATGGCGATGACTAAGGAGGACTCCTCCATGCCGGCCGTGTGCTGGATTTGTCCGGAGATACCGCAGGCGATGTACAGCTTCGGCCGCACCGTTGTGCCGGTCTGGCCGATCTGGCGCTCGTGTTCCGTAAAACCGGCGTCTACGGCCGCCCGGGAGGCGCCGACCTCTCCGCCCAACACCTCCGCCAACTCAAACAGCAGTTTGAAGTTCTCTTTGGAGCCTACGCCGTACCCGCCGGATACAATGATAGGGGCCGCTTTGAGGTTCACTTTCGATTTTTCAATGTGGCGTTCAATTACCCGGATGACAAAATCGGCCTCGTTGAGGTATTTTGCCACGTTGATCTTCTTTACCTCCCCTTTGTGGTTCGGGTTGAACACCTCTTTCTTCATCACCCCTTCCCGCACGGTAGCCATTTGCGGACGGCACACCGGATTGACGATCGTAGCCACAATGTTCCCTCCGAAAGCAGGGCGGATCTGGTAGAGCAGGTTGTCGTACACCTGTTTCGTCTTCGGGTCTTCAAACGAACCGATCTCCAAACTGGTGCAGTCGGCGGTCAAACCGCTGTGCAGCGCCGAAGAGACCCGCGGGCCGAGGTCGCGGCCGATGCTAGTGGCGCCCATAAAGGCAATCTGGGGCTGCTCCTCCTTGAAAAGGCCGGTCAGGATGGCGGTGTGCGGCAGGGTGGTGTAGGGATACAACCGCTTGTCGTCGCCCGTCCACAACACGTCCACACCGAACGGAAAGATCTGTTCGCCGATCTTCTCCAACCCGGAACCCAGTACGACGGCTTCCAGTTTTACGCCCAATTTATCGGCCAGTGTGCGCCCTTTGGTCAGCAACTCCAGGCTGACGTCGGCCACCACACCCTCTTCTATTTCGCAATATACAAATACACTGTTCATACGAATCTGTTTTTATGTGTTATCAACCAATGGTGTGGTTGGCAATCAATTCTTTCATCATCTCCTCGATCCCGGCGTCGGAAGTGTCCAGTACTTTGGCTTCCTTGGCTTGGAATACCACGCTTTCGATGTGTTTCACTTTGGTGGGCGAACCGCTCAACCCGAGGTCTTCCGGATTGCTTTGGATGTCGTTCACGCTCCACTCCGTGATCTTCAGGTAGGGGCGTTGGGAGGCCATGGTCACATAGTCTTCGTCTGCCTCCTGCATTTCGGAGGTTGCTTTGGCGTGTTTGTACTTCATCACCAACCGGGCGTTGCGGGGGCGGCAGGGGGCGGCAGAGCCGTTCACCGTTACCACGCAGGGGATCGGCCCTTCCACCACTTCGCTTCCCCGCTCCAAACGGCGCCGGATCTTCAGTCCTTTTTCGTTGCACGCCAGGATCTCTTCAGCATAGGTGATCTGGGGCAGGCCGGACTTTTCGGCCACCTGTGGGCCCACCTGTGCGGTATCTCCGTCAATCGCCTGACGGCCGCAGATGATCAGGTCGGGCGAGAGGTTTTTCAGGGCGCAGGTCAGCGCGTAGGAGGTCGCCAGCGTATCCGAGCCGGCAAATGCCCGGTCGCTCAGCAGGTAACCGCCGTCCGCTCCCCGGAACATCGCTTCGCGGATGATCTCCGCCGCCCGTCCCGGGCCCATGGTGAGGATGTGCACGGTGGTGCCTGCTATCGTATCTTTTAGTCGCAATGCCTGTTCCAGGGCATTCAGATCTTCCGGGTTAAAAATAGCGGGCAGAGCCGCCCTGTTTACGGTTCCGTCGGCTTTCATCGCATCTTTCCCGACATTTCTGGTATCGGGCACTTGCTTGGCCAGAACAACGATTTTTAGTCCTTTCATACGTTTATATTGTTTTTCATTAAAAATCACGCAAAGATAATACTTTCATCGAATTAATTCTAAATTGCCTTTACTTCCGGGCGAGGGCAAATGCCCGGCCGGCGTGGAGGGCTTTCAGGTTCATCTCAATGACTGCCTCTCCCTTGCGGGCGAAAATGTCCCGTACGCCCGCTTCCAGATAATCGAAAGGGATCTCGATGAACGGGGAGGCGGCGCCCAGCATCACAAAGTTGCCGGCCCGGATGTTGCCCGCTGCCTCTTTGGCAACGGAGTCGGCGTCGATGACGATGCGGTGGGGCAGGTCCTCTAATGTCTGCATCAGCGTTTCTGTTTCGGGGTAGTCCGGGATGTTCACGAATGGGGTGGAGCTGGTTACCACATAGCCGCCTTTTTTGAGGTAGGGTAGGTAGCGCAACGCCTCCATCGGTTCTACGGAGAGAATGATGTCTGCTTTTCCTTTGGCGATCAAATCCGAAAAGATGGGTTGGTCGGATATCCGCATAAACGACTGTACGTCGCCTCCGCGCTGGCTCATGCCGTGCGTTTCGGCCTGTTTCATGTAAAGGTCGTTGGTCAGGGCGGCGGAGCCTAAGGCGGCGGCGATGGAGAGGATCCCCTGTCCTCCTACGCCGGCTATAATCATATTGGTGTTCATGGCATGTTGCTTTTAAAATGGTACGGTTTAGGCTTTTTTGTCCCGGCGTGCTTTTTGGATGCAGACCCGGCGTGGGATGATCACGGATACTCCCCGGTATTCGATCTCTTCGCGGAGGATCCGGCACAGTTCTTCGTGGTTTTTGGGTACGGGGTTCAGCACCCGGATGTGTGCGGGGTCAACGCCGATGCCTGCGCAAATGTTCTCTATCCGCCCGAACGCTGCAGAGTCTTGCCCGCCGGTCATGGAGGTGGATTCGTTGTCTGAGATGATGATGGTGAGGGGTGTTTTTTCGTTCACGGCGTCCAACAGGCCTGTCATGCCGGAGTGGGTGAATGTAGAGTCTCCGATCACGGCGACGGCCGGGAAGAGCCCGGCGTCCGAAGCGCCTTTCGCCATGGTGATGGAGGCGCCCATGTCTACACAGGTGTGGATGGCCCGGAAGGGGGGCAGGGCCCCGAGGGTGTAGCAACCGATGTCGGAAAAGACCCGTCCTGTGTTGTACAGGCGGATGACTTCGTTCAGGGCGTTGTAAACATCCCGGTGGCTGCACCCTGTGCAGAGGGCTGGTGGGCGGGGCGCTACAATGTCGGGTACCGGGGCGCCTTCTTCTACCGGTAAACCGAATGCTTTTGCCAGCAGATCGGGGTTTAGTTCTCCGTCGCGGGGCAGTGTGCCGTCTAACCGGCCGGTGATGCGTTTGTCGCCGGGGTAGCCTTTCAGTAACTCTTCTATGATGGGGTATCCTTCTTCTACCACGAGAATGCGTTCACACTCGCCCAGGATCTGTTTCATTTGTTTGCGGGGCAGGGGGTATTGGCTGATCTTTAATACGGGGTAGGGGGGATGGCCGCCGAAGCATTCCATGACGTAGTTGTACCCGATGCCGCAGGCGATTATGCCGAGTGATTTGTCGTTTCCTTCTTTGTACCCGTTGTACGGGGAGTTTGCGGAGGCTTCTTTGAAGTCGGCTTGTTTGGCTAACAGCAGTTTGTATAGTTTGCGGGCGATGCCGGGTAATAGGATGAATTGTTGCGGGTTTTCCGGCAGTTTTAGTTTGTTTTCCGGCAGCACATCGCCGGTTTTTACCCCTGAGCGGGAGTGCGCCAGGCGGGTGGTGATCCGCAGGATGACGGGGCTGCCGACTGTTTCCGACAGGGCGAATCCGTAGCGTGTCATGTCGTATGCTTCTTGTTGGCTGGAGGGTTCTAATACCGGGATTTGCGCGAATTTGCCGTACATGCGGGAGTCCTGTTCGTTTTGGGAGGAGTGCATGGAGGGGTCGTCGGCCGCTACGATTACCAATCCTCCGTTGGCGCCTGTTACTGCGGCGTTCATGAAGCAGTCGGCCGCTACGTTCATGCCTACATGTTTCATGCAGACTAATGCCCGTTTTCCGGCGTACGACATGCCTAATGCCGTTTCCATGGCGGTTTTTTCGTTGGATGACCACTCCCGGTGGATGTTCCGGTCGATCGCTTGTTTTGACAGTTGGATATACTCGGTGATTTCTGTGGAGGGGGTGCCGGGGTAGGCGTATACACCGGATAATCCGCTGTCAATGGCTCCCTGGGCGATTGCTTCCACGCCTAATAATAATCTTTTTTCCATAGTTCGGACACTGATTACATACACAATTTGGCTAACGTTTGCGAAGGTAATCAAATTTTCCGGAACCTCTTTTCCTTCCGGAGAAATTCATCGGGTTTTGTGGGGAGAGGATGAAGAGTCCGGCTAAATTTGTTGATGCTTTAAATGTTAAATTTTGTGTGTTTGCTCGAACATGGTACGACTATGGTACGACTATGGTACGACTAAAACAGGATGTCCAGATGGTCCAGGCGGCTTCGGCTTGGTTGTGGAGCATTTCCAGGCCATTTTGGGTGTGGGCGCCTTGTTTTTTGCCCGATGCCAGGAAGCGGGTTTTTTCCGGGTTGTATGCCAGGTCGAAGAGGTAGTGGTTGGCGGTAAGTTGTTCGTAGGGGAGGTCCGGGCATGTGTTGATATCGGGCCAGGTTCCCAAGGGGGTGGTGTTGATGATCAGAGGGGTGTCGGGAAGCAGGGCGCCGGCCTGGAGGTAACTGATGCATTTGGTTCCGGAAGGAGTGCGGGAAACGGTTGTCCATTCGATGCCGAGGGTGTCTAATATGTAGCAGACGGCTTTGGCGGCCCCGCCGTTTCCGAGTACCAGCGCTTTTTTTACCTGTTTCGGCACGAAGTTTTCCAATGACTGCCGGAATCCGGTTGCATCTGTGTTGTACCCGCATAGTTTTGTGCGGTTGCCCTGCCGCTCTATTTTGACGCAGTTGACGGCGCCGATGGTTTCGGCTTCCGGGCTGAGGTGGTGGAGGAGCGGGAGGATGGCCTGTTTGTGGGGGATCGTTACGTTGAAGCCTTGCAGGTCCGGGTGTTGCCGGATCAGTTCCGGCAAGAGGGTGATCTCCGGCAGTTCGAAGTTGCGGTATTCCGCTGCGATCCCTTCCCGTTCGAACTTTTCGGTGAAGTATTTCCGGGAGAAGGAGTGGCCCAGCGGGCAACCGATCAATCCGTATAGCGGGCGAACGGGCACGGCTCAGGCGTTTTTTTTGATCCGTCCGGCGGCGTATTCGATGCCCCAGATCAGGAGGAATCCGCACAGGCACATGAGCAGGGCGGTCCAGACGCCGGTGTCGAATGTGTCCGGCAGGATGTTCCTTTCGGTAATCGCTTTTTCTACGCCGTGCCGGTCGATGTAGGTTTCTAACGGCTCTTTCCACGGCCACACTTTGTTGAGCGACCCGATCATAAAGCCGGTCAGGGTGGCGACTGTTACGGCGTGGAAATTTTTCAACAACCAGGAGAGCAGGTGTGAGAAAGAGATGATCCCGGCGATGGCGCCGACCGCAAATAGGCCGATGACCGGAATGTTTAGTTCTCCGACTGCTCTCATGAGGTATTCATACTGTCCCAGCAGCAGCAGGATGAAGGCGCCGGAGATGCCCGGCAGGATCATGGCGCAGATGGCGATGGCGCCGGAAAGCAACACGAACCATCCTGTTTGCGGGGTGTTTGCGGGGCTTAATATGGTGATCAGAAAGGCGGCGGCGGCCCCGGCTGCCAAGGCGATGATTGTTGCGGTGTTCCAGCGGGCCACTTCTTTGGATACCAGTAGGGAGGAGGCGATGATCAGCCCGAAAAAGAGTGACCAGATCTCGGTGGGGTGGTGGGCCAGCAGGTAGGTCATTAACCGGGCCAGGGAGAAGATGGAGAGGCCGATGCCGCAGACGACGGCGAACAGGAAGTTGCCGTTCACCTTTTTCCAGAAAGCGCCGAATTTGCCGGTGAAGAGTAATTTAACCGCTTGCAGGTTGATGCTTTTGATGGAGTCCAGCAATTCTCCGTAGATGCCGGTAATGAAAGCGATGGTGCCGCCGGAGACGCCCGGCACTACATCGGCTGCTCCCATGGCGACTCCTTTTAGCACTACGAGCAGGTAGTTCTTTTTTTGCATCTGGTTATATGCTATTTAAAGAAGACATTCCGGTGTTCTGTCCTGCGCAGGTCGAATACTGTTTTTACCGGGGAGAAGGTGCTTAACGGGACCTCTACGAAGAGGGTGATCCAGTTGGCCATCGCCCCGTTCCAGAGACCGGGCAGTTCTTGTACCCGGATCTCTTTCCCGTGGTAGGATTTTTCGGTAATGAACCCTTGAGAGTGGTCGATAAAGTCCAGCAGGTCGAACCGTTTTCCCCGGTAATTTTTTGTTCCGCATACTAAATCTACCGGGTTGAAGTGGGTGGAGCGGTCGAAGATCTTTTTTTGTTCTTTGTCTTTGGGGTCGATCTGGGCCGATTCGATGATCATGAGGCGCCGGCTTCCGTCGGCCGCTTTTACCCAGAACGGTCCGCCTCCCGGTTCTCCTTCGTTGCGTACCATGCCGCATACCCGCACGGGCCGGTTGAGCAGGTCGAACAGGAAGCGGATGTGTTTCCGCCGGTCGGTAAATGTCAGGCCTTCGGGCTTTTTGTAGCCGAGTTGTGATTCGAGGAAGTGTTCGATTTCGTCTACCTGTTCGTCGGTGATGTTCCGTTTTATCAGCAGGTCTAATCGTTCGAATATTTTGCTTTGCATCTCCAGCAGGGTGCCGGCCAGCAGTTTTTTGTATTTGACGGTGTCTCCTTTGCTGCGGTCGGGCAGGACGTTGTCGATGTTTTTGATGAAGATGATGTCGGCTTTGATGTCGTTGAGGTTGTGGATGAGGGCTCCGTGGCCGCCCGGGCGGAACAGGATGTGCCCTTTTTCGTCCCGTACGGGTGCTCCTTTTTCGTCGATGCTGACGGTGTCGGTGGCCGGTTTTTGTATGGAGAATGATACGTCGTATTTTACGTCGTATTTTTTCTCAAATACTTTGCATATTTTTTTCAGGCGCGCTTTGAAATGGGGCAGGTGTTCTTCGGATACGGTGAAGTGGAGGCGGGCTTCTTTTTCTACTTTGCCGTACAGGGCGCCTTCTACCAGGTGTTCGTCCAGGGGCGTCCGCACGAAGTCCCGGTATATGTGGAAGTCTATGAGTCCTTTGGGGGTGTTTCCGTAGTTCAGGCCTTTTTCGGTTAAGAGGAATTCCAGTATTTCCCGGTATTCTCTTTTTTCGAGCATTTTATCTATTTTTTTGCCGGTTTTCCACAGTTCGTTTTTGAGGTGTTCGTAGAAGGGGTATTCGTTGAGGCTGAGGAAGAAGTCCCGCATTCCGTCCCACTGTTTGTTTTGTATGAGGGTGAGGAAGCTTTCGTTGTCGTCCCGGTAGGTTTCTATGAAGTGGAAGAGGGCTTTGAACATGCGGGTGGCGGAGCCGGAGGCGGGTACCATTTTGATTACGTCGGCGTTGCGGCTGCCGTTTTCGTAGAGGTCGATCAGGTATTCTTCTTCTTCGGCCGGTATGGTTTTGATGCCGTTTTCCGGGGTGGCGGGCTCGCAGAGCTGTACGAAGCCGAATCCTTTTTGAAAGTTTTCCAACTGGTTGTCGATCGCCTCTTTTTTTATCCCGCGTTTTTTGAAATCCGCGATGTCCGCTTTTGTGTACATGGTCCGAAGTTTAGGTAAACAATTCTTCTGCAAAGTAGGGTAATTATTCCCATTTTTCAAACAGATGGGCTCTTTATTCCAGGGTAACGGCCTGAAAAAATTCTTTTTCCACTGTCGCTTCGGTCTGTTGTTTCCGAAAGCGGGGCTCCGCTGCGGTTTACTATGCTCCGGCTTTTGCTGGAATCCGCAACCTCCTCAGTCGCGTTGCTCCTTCGTTGAGCAGGGCGGATTCCGGACGCTCAGCCGGAGCGAGTAAACCATTCGCAGCTCTCGCCCATGCTTTCGGAAATCAACAGGCCGAAGCTTGGCGCGTTTCGGAAAATGATGTTGTTCCGGGAAATGTTTGGTGGATGTAAGTTTAAAGAACAGTAAATGAAATAAGCATTTTTGTGTTATTTTTAACGGGAAAGTGGACGGATGTAAGGAAATTTGGGTTACCTTAGCGCAGTGTAAATCTGTATACTGGCAAAATAATGGAAAGAGATGCGTTTTTACGGATTTTTTTTCATAATTTTGTATGTGGACGTTTTTTGAATAGCAGAGGTGGGACGTTTTAACTTGGTGGGGTGTATGATGAAAAAGATTTTAACCATTGGCTTGTTGTTGTTGGGGGGTATCTGCACAGCGCAAAATGAGTTGTTTTCCCGGCAATATTTTTTGAATAATTATTTGATGAACCCGGCTGTGGGGGGGATCAATGATTATATGGATCTGCGGGCGTCGTATAGCCGGCAATGGACGGCGATTGAGCACTCTCCTACATCCATGTTGTTGACTTTTAATGCGAACCTGGCCAAGGAGAAGGACCAGGTGTTGCGCTATTCGCCTTTTGAGAAACGGTATGCGGTGAGCAAGGGCGGCCTGGACCATTATGACCGCCGGATTAAGCACGGTGTCGGGGCGAAAGTTGTTTACGATAAGATCAACGGGTTTACGTATACGGATGCAACGGTGAGTTATGCCGCTCATATTCCGTTGACCGGGGCGTGGACGTTTTCCGCGGGGGTAGGGGGTGGTTTGTCGCTGTCGGCGATGGATCTTACCGGCCGGTATTTGGGGGAGGACTTGTCCGATCCGTTGCTGAACAACGGGAAGCGGAATGAGATGGTGCCGCTGGTGGAGGCGGGGGTTTGGCTTTACTCTACCGGGCCGTATGTTGGCGCTTCTTTGACCCGTTATATGGAGGATCCGTACGATGAGGACCAGAAGGCGCGGTACATGAATATTTATGCGACGGCCGGTTGGCAGTTGCAGGCTTCCGAGCAGTTTGTGATCGTTCCTTCCGTGATGTACAAGCATGACGGTTATTCCGGGCACAATATCAATGTGAATGCGATGCTTTGGTTTACGGATATTGCCTGGGCGGGTGTTTCGCTGCGCAATTTGGAGCATCCTTCGGTGCATGTCGGGGTGCTTTGGCGGAATACGCTGGAGTTGAATTATACGTATGACATTAATAAGAGCGAATGGGGCGGCTCGCACGAGATCGGTATTGCTTACCGCATCTGGAACAAGGCCGATGATTGTAAGAATAAATGGTATTTTAAATAAGCAGGGGGATGGTACGAGCAGGTTTTCGGATCGGGTTGCCGGGCCTTTTGTTGGCTGTGTGGCTGGGGTTTTGTTTTCCGGCTTTTTCACAGGTGTATTATGTATCCGTGAATGGCAATGATGGTAATAACGGCCAGAGTAAGGAGATGCCTTTTAAGACCATTTACAAAGCGCTGGCACAGCCCGGAGTGACGGAGGTGCTGGTTGCCGTAGGGGTTTATCCTGTTTCGGGGAAGATGGGGCAGCCGGGGGAGTTGGTGGTGCCTACGGGCGTCACGGTAAGGGGCGGTTACCTGGTTGTTGACGGGACGATGACAGATACCCAGACGGACCATCCGGAAAGTATTGAAAACCAGACTATTTTACAAGGGGACTCCTCCTGCCGGATCGCGGTAGTGGGGGGTATTTTGGAGAACGTAACGGTTGCGGGGGGGCGCACCAAGGGGCAGAACGGAGGCGGCGTCTATGTGGAGCCCGACGGGGTTGTGCGGAATTGCATTGTTCGCAACAATTCGGCGACCGGTGGGAAGGTGAAGGTGGGTGATCTGTTTATGGAAAATTCGGCGGGTTTTTACTTTTTAAGCATGCAAAATTTCCAGATAGAGTTAAAGGAGCAGTTGGTGGGGGTTGTATTTTGGGTGAATCCGAACGACAATGTTCCGGACGAGGAGAAGGGAAAAGTGATTGCCTTTGCAACACAGAGTGCTAAATTTGCGGACAAGAACCCGGAAGAATACCCATTTTCAACCCCTTCTCCGCTGTATTATCCGACTTCCCGACTCGCTATGAGGGATCTGGATGGTGAACGAAATACGATTGATCTGCTTACTTACGATCCGACTATATTCCCGTTGACGAAGTCGTGTCGTGACTACAGAAGCGGTGAGGCGGACGCTGGCCGGTGGTATATGCCTGCTTGTGGAGAAGTTATGCAAATGTACGCAGAGTGGCTTGCGGTCAACAACACGTTTAAAATGGTGTGGGACAAAATGACACCGGAGGAGAGGATGCCCTGTTTTAATTTTCCGACGCGTGCTCTTGCTAATCGACCTTGGGAGGTCGCCGCCTATTGGTACGGCACATCCTTGTACACTTCCACGTTATTTAGTGACCAAGGTATTTGGGTATATCAGAGTCCCCGTACAGTGGGTGTTCTGTTTAAAGAACAGACCGGAAGAAGTTTGTGGAATAGTGCCGGAGTAATGACATATCCGATCCGAAAATTTTAATACGATGAGAGCGGTAGTGATCAGTATATTGTTGTTTGCTTGTCTGACGGAATCTCGGGGACAGGGGATCGGAGGAGGGGTTTATTTGGAGGATAACGCCCTCTGTATCGGCTCTGTGGTCCGGAACAATCAGGCCCTGGATGGATTCGGGGTTGCGGGAGCTGCCGGGCACCTGATCAATTCGACGGTTGTGCAGAACGAGGTGCTCCCTGTGGACACGGTTGATTTCCAACCGGGCGATATCTATTGCGGAGACGGAAAGATACGGGATACGGCGGCGTACAGAAAACGGGACACCATGGATGCCATTGGCATTGTTTACTGGTGCCGCTTTGATTCGGATGTTCCTTACCCCCGGGGGGCTGTTGTGTCGTTGGAGGAGTTTCAGGGCCAGTGGGGGGCAGATATATATGTAGGGCAAGATCCGGAGATAGGTTATTCGACAAGAGGGTTAGATTATTCAATGGTGATGGTTATGGATACGGCCTGTTATACCATTACCCGGCATATTTACGAAGCGGCCAAAGCGTGGGGTGGAGGGGCAGAGTCGTACGCCGCTTACACCTGTTACCGGTATCATCATCCGGCCGAACAATCGACTCTGGAGCATCCGGATAGCAGGGAGGTGCAGTGGTGTTTGCCGACCTTCCTGTATTTTGTACGCATTTGGGCCGCCCTTCCGGAGGTGGAAGCGACCCTCTCTTTTTTGCAGGGGATGCGGGAATACGGGGGAGCGCAGTTGTTTTTGGCGGGAAAGGATTCCAGTAAGCCGTGTTGGTATTGGACTGCAAATGATGGAATGGGGCCACAAGGAAGGAATAGCGTGTTTCTCTTTGGTATATTTGGCGGCGTGCAGGCGGATTTTACACAGACTCTTGAATCCGATAAAAATCAACTTAATTACTACCGTCCGATTTTTATTTTTTGACGGAGACGGGTACGTTTTATGACGAGAAAAGTGAACATAGTGCTTCTGCTGCTGTTTGCAGGTTGTTTCCTCCCTCTTTCGGGGGGGGCGCAGGTCCGGTATGTCTCCTCTCCTTCTCGGGGAAACGGGAACGGAGAGAGTTGGGAAAATGCCTCAAGCAACATTGGAGAGATGCTTGCCCAGGGGAGTGAGGTGCGGGTGGCTTTGGGAACCTATGTGCTAAATGAAGAGTTGTTTGTTCCGGCGGGGAAACGGTTGACAGGGGGGTGGTTTGACGGCGAGCGGGTGGAGAGTGGAACAGAGAACACGGTCCTGGAAGCCCGGGGCGAACACCGGGTGGCAACAGTGGCCGGCTTGCTGGAAGGGGTGACGGTCACGAAGGGGTTGGCTGTGCGGGAGGATGGAGGCGGGTTGTTGGTCGAATCTACCGGGGAGGTGCGCAATTGCATTGTCCGGAACAACCGTTCGGCCCGTTATTATCCGCAGGTGGGGGATTATTTGGACAAAGACGGCAACCTGATACCGCAGGCGGGGTTAACCCCGTCCAATATGCCCGATGTGCGGGCCGTTGTTTTTTGGGTCAATCCGGATACGCTGGCGTCTAAAGGGAATAGAGGCTGGGCTGTAGCGGTGCCGGACGGGCCAGACGGGGAGTTGTACAGTGGTCCGATGGATTTTGTTACCACTTGGGCTGAGACGGACGGTATATTGACCGATCATGCGTGTGCCACCCTGCGCGAAGCGTTGGCGGATACGGCCGGATGGGCGAATACGCAACGTATTGTGGCGAATTCCGACCCGGAAACGACGAGTGTGGCGCAAGCCTGTTTGGATTACGGGCGGGCAGGCGAAGAGATCCGGTGGTATTTGCCGGCGTTGGGACAGTTGCGTCATTTGGTCAGTGAGCTGTTGCCTGTGTATGCGTCTTATGCGCGCCTGATCCAGAATGATGCGTATCAGAGTTTAATCATGTATAAGCCTTCTTACAGTTCAACCGAAGTAGGAGACAATGCTGTATGGAGTATACAATTTGATAGTGACTATTACAATGAGAGTGGATACAACGGAGTAAATAAAACACGTAGAACTATCCCTAGTAATTTTCAATTAATACCGATAACCTCTTTTTGAGAGATGAAGGGTGTGATCTATACATGCATGGTGCTGTTTGCCGCCGTAAACGGGTGGGCTCAAACCGGGGGGGGGATCTATGTAAGGTCCGGCGGGAAGGTTGTCGGTACGGTTGTGCACGGGAATCTGGCGGAAGACGGGTACGGGCTTGCCGGAGGGGATGCGGAGGTGATCAATTCGACCGTTTGCACGAACGGGCCGATGGGCAACATCATGGACGGCATACAACCCGGAGACATTTATTGCGCGGACGACACCATCCGTTCCCGGGCCGATTACGAGAAGAGAGCGGAAAAAGATGCCATCGGGGTGGTGTTTTGGGTAAACAGCAACTATTATGCCGCCTACCCGCGCGGGTATGTGGTGGCGTTGGAACAGTCCCTGCAACAGTGGACGGCAGGTATCCCCCGGTATGCAAACGCCCCCCTGAGCGATACGGCCTGTTACCAAAAGACACAGGAGCTGGCGGCGGCCGGCAATGAAGCGGCGATGTATTGCGCCGGATATGCCGCAGGCGGAGAGGTTGCAGGGAGATGGTGTATGCCGGCCGGGAGGCAGTTGTCGTTGCTGTATACGAATCAGGCGATTGTCAGCGAAACGTTGGATTTTCTCTCTAAGCCTGAGGAAGGGGCTGTTACAGGAAGTATAGCGGGCCTGGAGGAGACGTTGTATTGGAGTGTGAGCATTCGGGATGCGATGTATGTCTGGATGCAGGAGTTTCGGGCGCCGGAGGATATGGAGACGATATATTCAGGATCTTTTATCCGCCTTGATCCGAGTGCGGACCCTGCAGCTTATGCCGTACGTCCGATTTTTGTTTATTGATTAAGCGTTTTGGCCATGATAAAAAGAGTACATTGGGTGATGTTGTTGCTGTTGCTGGCGTGGGGAGCGCAAGCGCAGGAGGAAGGAGCTGCCGTTAAGCTGGGAACCGGAGCGAAGGTGAAAAATACGATTATCTGGGGAAACAAAGGCATTCAGTTGAATCCGGAAGTTACTCCGGAAACTTCTCATATTTTTGCACCGGGGGTGGCATCTCCCCTTTTCCTGGATTCGCTGAACGGAGATTTCCGTTTGAGAAAGGGGTCGCCCCTGATCGATTCTGCCGATGTGGATACCGATGCCGGGATGGGCCTTTATTTTGATGAAAACGCCCTTGATTTATGGGGAAATCCCCGCCTGAGCGGTACGAAATTCGATATCGGGGCGCACGAATACCGGCTTTATAAGATTAGGTTCATCAAGGCACCCGAGGTCGTTATTGAGCAGGTGGCGGTGGATGGGCATGCCAGTGACTCCAATGGAGTGCATCTGGGGGAGACCTATAAATTCAGGCCCGTGTACGACGGTATAACGGGAATAGAGACGGACCTGGTTATTGTGCGGGACCTTACTTCGAATGAACTGATACCGGATGAGGACGGGTATTATTATATCAGGGACGTTCAAACAGATAAAGAGGTCGAGATCATTGTGACGCCTCCTATTTTTGTCCGGGCCATGAAGAGTGCGAACGGAATAATAGCGGTGACCAGAGAGGATAACACTACTGTCTCGACGCTTGTTAAGGATACGGTTATGGTGGTGGAGGAGAACGAGGAGGTGCGTTTGGATACGACGGCGGACGAGGGGTACTACTGTTACGATGTGTATGTGGCAGCAGATGCAACCGGGCCTTGGTCATCCATTAAAAGCAAGGTCGGTGCAGGAAAATCTTATGCCGTTACGGGGGATGTTTGGTTTAGAGCGGAGTTCCGGCCCCGGTCCATCTCTATTGAATTGGAGGTAAACGACAGAAGTCGCGGAACGATCACTGTGACCGACAATGATTCTCCTCCCAATACTTACACGTTGGATGCCGGGAATACCGGATCGGGGAGTTTTACCTATGCGCCCGACAGGAGTTTTTCCGTAACAGTCGCCCCGGAAACCGGCTATGAGTTGTCCTCGTTGACGGTATACGACGCGGACGGGAGTTCAAATGCCGAAGTCATCACCGCCGCCAAAACAACGAATATGAGGTTGAACGGGTTGGTGATCAAAGCCGTTTTTGTACCGCTTACATATACGGTAACCTGGGATCCGCTCTATGCGACGCTTGTTGTTACACCGGGAACAATGGAAGTGAACCCGTCCGGCGGGTTTATGATCGAAGAGGTAGAATACAATACCACCCTAACCGTTACTGCAACACCAGAGGAGGGGTATAACGTTACCGGACTGACGGCGAACGGATTGACTACGGGTGTCTCTGCGACCGGAACTCCTTATCAGTGGAGCTATGTTGTGAAGGGCAATACCGAATTGGATGTGACAACCGACTTGCAAAAGCAGACGGTAACCATTACTTCCAATACGCCTTTGGTCTTAGCGAATACGTGGTCGACGGCCCCTGTTTTGACGGGCGCCGGGGGCGATGAAATAGCGTATGGGAGTACGTTGGAGATCACGGTGTCTCCGGCAACCGGCTATGAGTGCATCCGTGCGGTGGTGAACGGGGCGGCGCCTCAGGCGGTGACCGGAAATAAACTCACGCTGCCGGCAATTACTTCGGCCCAGACGGTGGAATTGCAGTTTACCCGCATCCCATACGAAGTAACCTATATCAATGCGACCCCCACCATGGGGAGCCTGACGGTGAGTAAACAGGAGCCTGACGCCAGCGCCTGGACGGCTTTTGTGAGCAGTCCGGGCAGTGCGGCGTACGGGGATAAGATCAAGGCGGAAGTTTCTCCGAATACCGGTTATAAGCTTAAATCCCTGACGCTGACCCCTGACGGGGAGGGCCCTGTGGATTATACGTCGGCAGGAACCTTTGCAGTGGACCTGGAGAAGGACCTCGCTATTGCGGCGGAGTTTGAGCCGATCCTGTATACTGTTACGTTGAGGAAGGTATATGATCCTGCGTATGCAGGGCCGGAAGTGACAGGTACGGCCCCGACTGAGGGGAAGGTGGAGCTGAAGGTGGGGGGAACTACCCGGTTGACGGTGGATTATTCGGATGCGGACCATACCGGGACGGTCCAGTTGCCTTACGGAACGGTGGTGCAGGTGGTCCCGACGACTAATGTGGACTATGTTACCGACAAAATAGAGGCGGACGGGACAGACATTACAACTCTCCGGCAATTTACGGTGACGGGGGATGCGGAGGCCGATGTATGGATTGTATACCACAAGACCGATTTTGCGGTAACCTGGGAGACGGTTTACACCGGTTTTACCAGTACGATCGATGTACAAAAATCAGGTGGGGGCACTGTTCTTAACGGCAGCAGTTATCCGACCGGTACTGCTTTGGAGGTGATTGTGGACCAGCAGGCGGGGGAATTTTGTACGGGGGTTTTTGCCAACGGGGTCGATATTACCGGAACAGATCCAGTGGCGAATCCTCCCACGGCAAGTATTAGCGGGGAGGCGATCCACTTTACCGCCGAGTTTGTTAAAATGTGTCGTGTTAAAATTACACCTCCGACGGGGGGCACCATTACTGTGAAGGACGATAAGGGTACCGTTTATAACGACGGTGACCCGGTTCCGGCCGGTACGACGCTTAAGGCGACCCTGGTGACTACGCTTCCCGGTTATTATTGCACCGGGTTGACCGCCGAGGGAAATTCGTTGTATGCGTGGAGCGGAACCTCCACGACCTCTCCGCCCACGACCACCGGGGAGCAAACGTATACGATCCCTGTGAACCATGCAGGCGGTGATATTTTGTTTACAGGGACCGCGGCAGAATACTACTGTGTCAGGTTTACCACACCGATTAACGGAACGCTGGCGGTTGAAGCCGACGGGACTGCCTTGTCTGCCGGAACGCAGTATTGGTATCCGAAGAATGCAGCGATCGGCATTACGGCGGAGAATACGACTACAGGGTATACATTGAATGCATCCCGTGTTGTAAACAACGCGGCCGATGCTTCGACGATAGTGTTGGACGAGATCAGCGCCGACCACTACGGGTTGGCAGCTCCTTTGGGGTTGGTGAAAGAGTTGGACCTCTCTGCCACGTTTGTAAAGAAGGAGTACGCTGTTACGTTGAATTTGACAGGCCTTGGAGCAGCAAGCCGGACTGATGCCCTGGCGGCTATCGGGTTTACGGGGACCGGAGCGCCCGATTTAGATGTATTGTGGGAAGATGCAACTGATATAAGTGTCACTGTGCAGGTGGCCCACGGGGATAAATTGACCTTGCGTGCGGAACCTAAGCCCGGTTTTGCTGCCAAGCTGCAATTCAACTCTGTGGACGAACTGTCTCTTACCATGAATGTGATCAATCGGACAACGCCTGCCATTACGGGGCCGATGGTGATAGATCTAATCTTTGAACAGACTTATCAGGTTGATTACGATCCGACAGATATTTTGAAAGTGACCAAGGGGGGGAATGCAGTAGTCCGAAATGCGTATGTGTTTGCCGGCGATGTGTTGCGGGGCTATACGGTGACCCCGGCCGTTTCTGACAAGTACAACAAGCTGGTCGTTTACAACAGTAGCGGCATGTCGGAGTATGTCAGCGGTATGGCTACGCAAAGCGACGGCACCATTGAATTGGACTTTACGATGCCGGCTTATAACGTGTATCTGGATGCGGAAAAAGGGTTGAAAACTTTTGATCTGTCCACTGACCTCACAGATCCTTCCCTTGCAGCTACCCTGACGGTAAATAACCTGAAGGGCGGCCCTCCGGTGGAAGTTGTGGCGGGCAGTGATGTCTTGGCGTACGGGGATGAATTGCGGGTGGATATTACTTTACCTGCCAATGACGACCCGGCGCTGGGCGCTTTGACGGAGTCGTTGTATGAGGTAAAAGCCGTTCGGGTAACGATGGGTGGAACCAATCTCTCCGGTTCTTTGTCCGGTTCCGGTCTGGCATATAGTTATGCGGTTCCGCTACCGGTTTCGGGAGATGTGGCCGTTACCGTTACCCTTGCGCGTAAAAGGCAGCATCTTATTTTACGGGTTGTCCCGTCCGGCAGGGATTTTGGGATTGAATGGAGTTGCGATACCCTTCCCGGAGGCGCGTGGACGACTCCGGTTGTCTACAAAGGTCCTGCAGCCCAAACAAGTATTTCGTTGCCGGTGGGCACGAAGGTCAAAGCACGGGCTGTCGGAAGCGAGGAGGGGTATGAGTTGGAGTTTTTCCCGACCAGCGGTCAACAAATAACGACAGAGATTGACCGACAGTTGCAACTTGGTGGGAGCCTGAATTTGTCGGTTCGCTTCAGACAACAAACATTCCCGTTACAGGTTACGGTAAAACCGGCAGGAGGCGGAGTGTTGAAATGGAGTGGCAGCGAATTGGTCACGCAACGGGTTGTGTACGGCACATCGCTTTCTTCCATTGTTCCCGAACCGCTGAATACCTATTTCCGGTTGGATTCGGTAACGGCCTATATGGGTGGGGTCAATTTGTTCAAGAATCAGGTGTCTCCTTATGAAATAAGCAAGGTAACCGATTCGGTGGGTATTGAGATGCGTATGACCCGCCTGTATAAGATCCAGAAGGATGTAGTGGGTGCCGGAGATATCGAGATACGCGAATTTGGGCAATCGGTTTCTGCCGTAGACGGTTTGTTTCCGGCGAATACCATTTTTCAGATAACGGTTTCCCCTCAGGACGACAGTTATGAATGTGTTTCCTTGCAGGCAATGCACTCGATGGGGGGTAATGCATTTATTCCGTCCGCCGGGGGATTGTATAGTATTAACCCGAGTTTAACTCAATACGATATTGTTATCCGGGCGGAATTTGCTTTAAAGACGCACGAAGTTTTCGTTCAGCGCGAACCTGTCGGAGGAGGGAATGCCGTTTTGTACCAAGGGGATAAAAGTAGCGGGGGAATTTTGTTGCTGGAGTTGGCGAACGATGATCCGCAGACGGCGACCATGCCGGTGTTGGTGGAGCACGGGACTACTCTGCATTTTTATGCGGAACCTAATGGAGCGGATTATGAGGTTGCTTCCCTTGTGACAGGCGCAAACACGCTTTATACCCAGGGACAGCTGGTGGTGGTTACTTCGGATACCGTTTTCTCTGTGTCGTTCGGACGATTGTACCGGTTGCAAATTTTAGATGATAGCGTACAGGTGTATACATCCGGCGGGATTAAACTTCCTGCGGACACGATGCTTGCGGAGGGTACGCCGTTGTATTTTGCAGCCAGCCGGTTTGGGAAGGCGTATACGGAGGTGACCCTCCGGGAGACGGGAGCGGACCCGGCGGATCCAGCCCTGGAAGCGTGGACGACGGCGACCGACGGGGTGATCGAAGACCATTTTGAGATGCCGGGAGTCGATGCCGAAGTGAACGGCGCCAGCGATTGGAAGCGGTATACTGTACGGTATTCCGTTGCTCCCGATCCCCACGATGTACCGTCCGGAGATGGACAGTCTGCTATTACTGTACGCTCCTTTACCGGTGTGTCGCCGGGAGTGCCTGTCGCCAATGGCGGTTCGGTGCAGCACGGAGATTCTTTGGAGGTGGTGCTGACCCCCCATGCCTGGTACGATGTTGTGTCTATGACGGCGACTGTGGACCGTGTGCCGGCCGGTGTAAAATCGGGGGCGGATACGTTGCGGATCGCGGAGGCGCTGGGCGATGTGGAGATAGCGGGTGTGGTGCTACGGAAGCAGCAAAAACTTTACATTTACCTGGAGGAGGAGGCGCTGGCTGATGGAGATACTGTCCGGGTGATCACGGAAGATGGAATACGGCATGACTATTTGGTATCAGACAGTTTGCCGGTAGATGTTGGTTCGAAAGTGGTTGTACAGGCTTTGTCCGGCTCCGCTTGTGTTATGGATTCGTTGATCACCGATCTGGGTGGGCGAGTCGTTGCTAAACCTTTTGAAACGACATTTGATATGCCGGTTGACAAAACGGCTTCGGTGACTGCTTATTTTTCTCTAAAAGAGTATCCGGTGCTGTTTGCGACTACTGAGGGAGGTACGATCATGGTTACGCCGACCTTTGACGGGGCGGTCGGTTCCCCGATAGACTCCGGAGATTTGGTCAAACATTATACCGAATTGGCGATTTCCCTGACTGCGACGAGTGCTTCGTATATTTACCGGCCAGGCAATTTTATTACCCGGGTGGGAGCGAATGTGGCTGCAAATCCCGCTGTGGTGCCTTCCGTGACGGATACGGTGCGGATTGAGGCGACGTTTGAACGGGTGTACGAGGTACGGGTGGTTCAACCGGATGTGAAGCAGGGAACGCTGACTATTGCTTATGCGGGTAACAGTGCGGTGGGGAAACGGTATCTGGCCGGTACGGAGTTGGATGTAGCGCTTGTTCCACAGACGGGGTATGAAGTAACCGGGCTTTTCATGAACGGGGTTTCGCAGGCGATCCTCCCGGCAGGCGGTGTTATTGTGTGTGAAGTTCCGGACAATCCGGCGGTGGATAGCGTAGAGTTTACGGTTACGTTGGCGGTGAAGCAGTATGATATTAAATATTTTGTATCCGGGAACGGTTCTTTGGCGGTGGAAGGGATGGCCGGCGGCCGGGTACTTTATAGCGATGTGAGCGGGGTGAGTCGCGCTGTTTCTCATTTCGATACGCTCTACCTGGAGGTGTCTCCGGGCTCTCCGGCTTACCGGGCGGTGAGGTATATTGTGAACCTGCCCGACGGAACTCCCCTTCCGGTGACGGCGACGGATACTGCGATCGTGGTGACGGGAAACCTGACTGTGGAGGTGGAATTCGAGAAACAGTACGTAGTCATGTTTGAACAACCGCAGCAATTGCCGCGCCCGGAGGGCACTCTTACTGTTACACAGGACGGGCGGAACATCACTTCCGGGGAGTATGTGTGGGTGCCGCAACTTCAGAGTACCGGTTCGTTGTCTATAGACCTGGTTGAAGGGGAGGGGTATGATGTGGAGTTCCTGACGGTAAACGGTGTGGCGGTCAGCCAGCCTTTCGGGTTTGGATTTGCGAAAGAGGAGTTGTTCGATACCATTGTGATCGATGCGCAGTTGAAAGTCCGGGAACTTACCGTGGCGGTTGTTCAGCCCGCTTATGGAAAGATTGATTTGGTGGAACGGTCCGTTGATGATGGGGCGACCTGGCAGCCTTTGCCGGTGTTGACGCCTGTTACGGTGGATTATTGGGATCAGATCCGCGCTTTTGTTACTGTGGATGATCCCGCCCAGTTCCGGACGGATCACCTGTCGGTTGTGTCGGCGAGCGGTACGGGTTCGTTGCAGGAAGGGGTGGCGTGGACGATGAAGGAGGATGTGGTGTTGGAGGCGGTGATCATTCCCAACACGTATACTGTTTATTACGAGCAGCCGGACAACGGGGCGTTGTGGGTGGAAACGTTGAACGGGGATACGGTTCGGGATGGCGAAGCGGTTTATTACCTGACGAAATTGATCGTCCGGGTGCAATTGGACGACGAGGTCGGGTATGAATTGGCGGAGTTGACTGTTGATAATGTGGGGGTGGATGACCAGGATACCGTTACGGTGGAAGCAGATATGTATGTGTTTGCCCGGATCGCCCTGCGTACCTGGGAGGTAACGACTTCGGCTACAGGACAGGGAGTTATACATGTTTACGATGAGCATGGATATGAGATATCTTCCCGGGCCGATCCCGGGTTGGTGAACCATTATGAGCGATTGCAGATCTCGTTCCGGCCGGCTGCGGGTTGGATGCTTTATGCACACGATTTGACCGGAACAGCTATGCAGCTCGACTCTACTTTTGTGGTGGAGGGGCATGTGGCGATCTTTGCGGATTTCCGGCAGATGGAGGAGTATCAGTTCCCGGCTGTTTTTACGCCGAACGGAGATGGTCAAAACGATACCTGGCAGGTGAAAGGTCTGTGGCAGGATCCGGAGAATACGTTGGAGATCTACAACCGGATGCAGCAACGGGTGTATAAGGTTTCGCCTTACCTGAATGAGTGGAACGGAACGACGGATGACGGAACGATCCTTCCGGCCGGGCATTACATCTATAAGTTGACGACCGGGAAAAAGGTGCATACGGGGATCGTCTCTATTGTGAGAAATTGACGGGAGGCATGAGTCAGTGAGTTATAATTTAAAATCAGCATGTGATGGGAACCATTCGACAGTATTTGTTGTTTTTGTTGCTTTTTGTTCCTTTTTGGGCAGATGGCAATAATGTTCGTGTGGTGGGTGTTGTTCGAGCCCCTGCGGATTTGCTTTCCGGCGGTGTAGCGACGATCCAGCTTACTTTGGAATGGGAGAATTCGTGGCGCGATGATTATAATCACGATGCGATCTATCTTTCTCTTCGCTACAAGGTATTGAGTGAATCGACGGTAGAGTGGCGTCCTGTTTATTTGCAGGACGGCGGTCACAGTGCTACGAACGGTTATGTCTATACGCTTTCTCCGGGCAGTGTATCCGGGCGTAACGCGGGTATTTTCATTTATGCGGGGAGCGCCCGAACGGGAACCGCCCGAACCGCCGTTTCTTTGAAGTGGGATTATGGTACGACGACCGATCTGGAGGCGTTTCAGTTCGCTTCCTCCGATGTCGTGATCGCCTGTACGGGGATCGAGATGGTCTATATTCCCCGTGGCGCCTATTCTTTGGGCGATTATGCGAATACGCAGGACTCTTCTCAGTGGAATTTCCGCCAACGTGATTTTTACATTCCGGATTCTCTGAATTTGGTCAGTACGCAGTATGTGATCATGTCTCCGGAGTCTGTGGCGAGCAATCCTCCCCATCTTGCGGCCAACCGTATCAACGATATCTCCGGTGTCGGCAGTGACGGGAGTATTACGAATGCCTGGATCGCCAACTCTACGGAGGCGACCCTTTTGTGGACGATCGATTTTGGCCGGCTGATCGGTCCCTCCGGCGACACGACAGAACTTCCTCCCGCCTCCTCTATTCGTCGGGTGGAGTACATCTCTTTGGAATCCCTTCCCGGTTACGCTCCTGCTGAATGGAGCTTTTGGGGTAATCGGGACAATCCCCTCACGGGCAGTTCCCCCTGGGAGGAGCTTTATCGCGGAACTTCTTCGGATTGGAATACGAGCCTTGAGCGTGTCTATCCCGGTCAGAAGCTGGTCCGTCTTCCGGCTCCCCGTAACTTTCGGGCGTACCGTATCATCGTCAATCGGGATCAAATGCCTGCGGGGCGCTCTCCTGTCCTGAAGACGGTCGCGATGGCTGACACTGCGCTCAGCCGGATTTTTGACCATACTTTTGTTGTAGATACAGTGGTTACCCGCATCGGTGGCGTTTACGGCCTTTTTTCCAATGACGGCGAGGTTAGCTGGAATACTTCCAGCACCCTTCCTTCGACCTATCCGAACGGTTACAACGCTTTCTATGTTATGAAGTACGAAATGTCCCAGGATCAGTATCGTGGTTTTTTGGGTATGCTTACCCCTTCGCAACAGCAACAGCGTACTCTTGGCGCCTCTCTCGACGCCCTGGATCCTTTGGATAACCGGTATGTTTTCGGCAGCGACCCTACGCAGCCCAATTTCCGCAACGGTATCGTTGTGTCTTCCCGCAGTGATCAGGGCGATACCGTGGCTTTTGCCTGTGATCTTAATCGTGAGAACGGTGTTGCCGCGGATGGTGACGGCCAGGCTCTCGCTTGCAATTACCTCACCCCGTTAGACATGCTTTCTTACGCAGCTTGGGTGGGTCTTCGTCCTTTGAGCGAATTGGAATACGAACGGATCTCCCGTGCGCCTTATCCTTACGTTCCTTCTGTGCGCGAGTGCGCCTGGGGAGGTGTTGACGCCATTCCTCCTTCGGGGTTGATGGACGGCGGTAAGATCAACGAACGCTTTTCGACGGGTAACATCAATTTTAACAAACGTCTTCCGGGCCCTTCCCGGGTGGGGATCTTTGCTTTGGAGGGTAATAGCCAATCGGCTTCCGGATCAAGTTTCTGGGGTGTGCATGATCTCAGCGGTAACCTGAGTGAACTGTATTACAACGTTAGTTCCACAGGGCGTACCTTCAATGCCACACGTCATGGCAACAGCGTTCACGAGTCCCTCAGTACGCTTGATGTTTGGGGGTGGGACACAACCTCCTCCTCTTTCGGTCTTCGGGGAGGTAACTTCCTGAGTACGATGGATATTGAGTTGGCAGTATCCGACCGCCGGAATGCTGTTCGGCACATCCGCAAGAACGACTTCCGGGATTCTACGGTGAGTTTCCGTCTTGGACGCAGTGTTCCGGAAGGCCCCAAACTTTCGAGTATTCTTACGCTTGAGAATGGTCGTACAACCTCTTCCGGCAGCGTATCCGACACGGTATGTGACGGTTCCGATTACCACATCGTCGGTAACAGCCCTCCCGGCACTTATGCGCTTTATTTCCTTTGGTACCGCAGCGAGAATTTGGGTAAGACCTGGGATTTGGTACGGGGTGAAAACGGCAGCGACCTTTTCTTGGAGGGGTTGACGAACCGCGGTATGCGGGCAGGTGTTTTGCATGAATACTGGTTTAAGCGTAAGGCTATTCGCGACAACAGCGATGGGGTGAGTTCTGTCGTAAAGATCGTTGTCGCAAATCCGTCTTATACCGTGAGCCGTCTTCGGGATACGATCGACGGTTACGGGAAGGGTGCGGGTATAACGGTAATAACGCGTTACCCGACTCAGTTTGAGTGGCGTTATTTGGCTACCGGGGCTGTTCTTCCGTCGACGAACAGCAGCACGCAGAGTTATTACCTTCCGGATCGGGCTCACCTTTCCGATGGAACGGGTAAGCCCATGCACGGGAAGCGTACGGTGATGGTTACGATGCGGATCGCAGATGCTTGTGAGCGCAGTGAGATTATCGAGGTGGATGTGATCAATACGATGGACAAGGATATCATGAAGGTGAAGGATTATGGCGGTTACCGCGGTTGGGGCGAGGGTACGTATGCCCCGAGTTGTGAGGGTTACCGGCGGCCAACGGGTGGTTATGAGTACCGGGGGGATATCGGCAGCGGGATCTACCGGATCGATCCGGACGGAAGGCACGGTCCTTTACGACCGTTCGACATTGAGTGTGACATGACTACAGACGGCGGAGGATGGTCGATTCTTCGTACGAATACGCCGAGAACACGACGTAGGGGATATGAAGGAGGCGGTCATGTGATTTTCTCGCATCTGCCTTACTCTGCAGTCGGGGTTGTCACAACGGAAGCACAGATTGTCGGTTTACGAGCGGTTTCGACATCTGGTTACCAATATGTAAAAAAAGAGTGTTTACACTGTGCAATGAGTTCCAGTTTGTGGTATACATACGGTTCTGGAGGTAGTATCTCTTATACGAATTGGCCGAATTATGCGAATTGCAGTCCCAATGACCAAGTTTGGCGGGAAGCATCCGGGAATATAACGAATGTAAACTATATCCCGGTCAGACAATTTACAGGGGATGATACGGGTGACAGTGTCGAAGATGCATATTATACTTTTGGAGACGTGTATTTCCGGTGATCGTACCTGTACGGATGATTTGGTCGCCGTGATATAAAGGAATGTTGGACAGTCCCGTAAAGATATGAACCGTTTTTTATTAGTTGTTTTGTTATCTGTTTCGGGAAAGGTACTTTTTGGCGACAATTTGCATTTCTCGGAGGTCCGTGTAGTTTCCGCGTCGGATACGGAGGCTGCGTTGGAGTTTGTTGTTTCCTGGAACAACTCCTGGCGAACGGCTTCCAATTTGGATGCGGTTTATCTGTTCGGGAAGTACAAGTTCTCCGACTCTTCGGATTGGCACCATCTTTATTTTACAACAATTGCTGCCGACCACACTTCGGATGCCGCTACGGAACAGCTTCCTGTTAACGGTGGTCGTGGTCTTTTTGTTCGCCGTTCTGCCAGTGGCCGCGGTTCTGTACAGGCAACTCTTCAATTGAAGGTGAACCTGCTGGGGAATGTTTTGCTTCCGCTTACGGCCTCTGCCATCACTTCCGGCGATCTCCTTTTTTCGATTCAGGGGATTGAAATGGTGCTGATCCCTGCGGCTTCTTTTTACGCGGGCGATCAAGAGGCCTCCGGCGCTTTTTCCAATGCTGCCTTTGGAACGATCCTGCCGGAATATGATCTGATCCGTATAGATTCGGGTTATGTTTACTCTTCCAACGGCTCTGAGAGTATGAATGCTTCTCGTGTTGCCAACCGCCACAAACAGGGAGTCTACGACGCCTCCGCCCGTTTAGATTGGTGTGGGACGGCCATTCCGGCTATGTGGCAGGTGGATTTTAAGACGGCTAAAAAGATCCTTTATTTTGGTGTTTCCGGTGTTTCGGGTTTGAGTTGGGGCGGTTTTCCTCCGGCACCTGCGGGGGATTGGTTTCTGGAGGGTTCCAATGATAACTCCGTTTGGATGGAGTTGTGGCGAGGTGATCCAACGTATTGGGGGCAGTCGGCGGTATCTTATCCGGTTCAGGCGATTCGAGTGAGTACCCCGGGCAGTTACCGGTATTACCGGATCCGCGTTACAGACAACCAGTGTTCTGCTTTGTGGAATAACATCCGCATCAATAATGTGGGGATGACGGAGAACGATCTTTCGAAAATCTCCGGCGATGCTTTCCCTGTCCGGATCGCGAATGAAAATACCATTCTTCCCACATACTACCCGTCCGGTTTTCACGGTTTTTATGCGATGAAATACGAGTTGAGCCAAGAACAGTATGTCAATTTTCTGAATATGCTTCCGCGTTCGGCACAATACGAGCGTACGATGGGCGGTTTGCTGGACGGTTTGGAAGAAGGAGAGTATATTTTCGGCGACCGGCGGGATGCACCCTCTTTCCGCAACGGGATCATTTTGAAACAGAAATATCCGAATACCGGATTGCCGTATGTTTTTGCCCATGACCTTACCGGGACGGATTTAGATAATTCCGGGACGGACGGTCAGACGGTGGCCTGCAATTACCTTTCTCCGTCCGATATGTTGGCTTATGCGGAGTGGAGCGGGCTGCGGCCTTTGAGTGAATTGGAGTACGAAAAGATGTGCCGGGGAGCTTTTCCGGAGGTGCCGAAGGGCGGATCCTTTGCTTGGGAGTGGAGTGAAGTAGAACCGTTAACGGATGTGGTCCGTTTGGGTGAACCGGAAGAGGCGCTTTTACCCGGTAGCACGGCAAATGCTAATCTTGACGGCGGATCCAACACCGTCGGCGCTCCTGTTCGTGTGGGGCTTTTTACCCGTCCGGGGGAGCGAAAACAGGCGGGGCTTTCTTATTGGGGCGTTTCTGACCTGACGGGCAATTTGAGCGAGATATACTGCAATACCGGCGTGTATGGACGGCAGCAGAATCGTGCGGTACACGGCGGCGGGCGATTGGATGCAGACGGCAGACACGTTGTTCCCGGTACCGATTGGCCCCGTGAAAAAGATGCATACGGTGTTCGCGGAAGCGACTATGCGACTCCGGTAAGCGAGGCCTCTGCTTTTGAGCGCCGCCGTGCCGAAGGTTATTTTACAGGTATGGCCGAACGCTTGCCCATAACCGGTGTCCGTTTGGGTTTTTCGACAGAACCGGTTCGTATGGTTGCGCACTTAACGTTGGAGAATGGTTTGCGTTCTTCTTCCGCTTTGGTATACGATACGGTTTGCGCTTCGCTTGCCTACTGCATAAAGGGAGAGAGGATCGGTGCTCCGGAGGCTTCTGTCAAGTACCTTTGGTATGAGAGCACGGACGACGGCGTTTCCTGGCAATTATTGACGGAAGCAGGGTGTGATCTCATCCTCCGGAACCTGACGGATCGTGTTCCGGAGAATACAGTTCGCTGTTTCCGGTACAAACGGATCGGTGTGGCGTTTGAAGAGATGTCTGAAACGGGAACGGTTTGTTTGGTTGTGGCGCATGGTTATACTGTTAATCGTTTTTCCGACACCATTCGCCCTTGCATGCTTTCTAACGAATTTCAAATTACGACGCCCCTGCTCTCTACATTTGAATGGCGGTGCGTGGAGAGTGGAAAACGATTGGCTTCTTCTACGTCCCTTGTTTCTTCGTACGCGATTCAGATGGACGATTTGAAAACCGATCCGACGGAATTTCCCAGCGGTAATTATAGTGTTCATGTTAACATCCTCATGGCCGATAAGTGTGTCAGCGACCTTTCTTTGCGGATTGATGTTATTCCTGAGACTGTTTCTCCTTTTAAAAGTTCGGCTGATGTATCCTATGTGTATGGAACCAATACATTGGAACTGAATGATAATTGGGGTGGTCCGGATCGGCAGCAATGGAGTATTGTGGGCGGGAATTATGGAGATCTGTCTGTGAGTGCAGTTGGTGTTTTAAGCGGGATTGCTACTACTTTTCTGCGGGTGGAAGTAGAAGCTGTTTGCCGGGATTTTCCGGATCGGGTATACCGGAAAAGATGGTTAGAGACGCTCCGAAGCCTTTCTTATACGGGAGGTGTACAGCAGATGGCGCTTCCCGGCGGCACTTTCCAACTGGAGTGTTGGGGGGCGCAAGGAGGAACTATGGAATCCGGCTGGACCGGCATAGGCGGATACGGGGGATATACTAAGGGAAAATTGACGTTGGAAGCATGGCGGATGTTTTATGTGTATGTAGGCGGATCGGGACAGGGCTACAATTCAGGGCGCTCCACGCATGCGGGTGGTTGGAACGGTGGAGCTGCCTGTTATGGCGGCGCTTCCGGCGGGGGTGGCGCTACGGATATTCGAGTGACGGGCGGGGCGTGGAATGATGTTGCCTCGCTTCGCAGCCGGATCATGGTGGCTGGTGGCGGGGGCGGTTCCAATGACAATCAAAACGGTGGAGCGGGTGGTGGTTTAACCGGCGGTATCGGCGCCTGTTCCAGCGGATCCGCTGCTTCCGGTGGCACTCAGACCAGCGGTGGAACCGGGTGGGTAAACGGATCGTTTGGAACCGGCGGTGGTTCTCCCAACAATTACAGCGATGGCGGGGCTGGCGGCGGTGGGTATTACGGCGGCGGAAAATCCAGCGGGAGCTCTTGTGCAGGAGCAGGCGGTTCCTCTTTTGTCAGCAATTATGCAGGGTGTAATGCGGTAAATGCTTCCGGAGTACACACCGGACAATCCGGGCATTTCAGCGGGTTGCTCTTTTCCGAAACGGGTATAACGGCCGGGCAGCGAACCGGCAACGGAATGATGAGAATAACATATCAGTAATGTGTAATGAGTTGGATTAAACGTTTGTTTGTTTGGGGTGTCAGTCTCTGTGTATTTCCATTATATGGCGACAATTTGCATTTCTCGGAGGTCCGTGTAGTTTCCGTATCGGATACGGGAGCTGCTTTGGAGGTTACTGTTTTCTGGAGCAATTCCTGGTGCCACTCTTACAATCACGATGCGGTATATCTGTTTGGCAAGTACAGCGAGGATGAGATTTCGGGTTGGCGTCATGCTTTCTTTTCTTCGGATGTTTCCTCTTATAGTGTTTCTGAAGGTTATAGTGTAACGCCGACCTCTGATGGTCGTGGTTTGTTGCTTCGTCGTACCTCTTTTGGGAGCGGAACTTCTGAGGCGACGCTCCGTTTGACCTGGTCTCTTTCGGGCAATGAGCTTTCTGTGGTGTCTGCCTCTTCCGTTCTTTCGGGTGCTGTCCGTTTTTCTCTTCAGGGCCTTGAAGTGGTTTATCTTCCTCCCGGCCCCTTTTATGCGGGCGACGGGGTTTCGGAATCCTCCTTTTCGACCTCTTTTTTCGGCGGTATACCTTCGGAGAGCGATCTTATCGGCACGGATGCGAGCTATGTTTACAGCGCGAACGGTAGCGAATCTTCGGGCGTGCATGCCGGCCGTGCTGCGGACCGGTACAACCAGGGAGTTTACGATGCCTCTTCCCGTCACGACTGGTGCGGTACGGTTCTTCCGGCAACCTGGCAGGTAGATTTCGGCCGCGCGAAGAAGATCCTGTATTTTGGTGTTTCGGGGGTCTATCCCGACAACATCCCTCCGGCTCCTTCGGGTACGTGGTACTTCGAGGGTTCTACGGATGGTTCTTCCTGGTCCCCTCTTTGGAGCGGCGGTCCTGAGTATTGGGGTCAGTCCCGCATCTCTTATCCTGTTCAGCAGGCGCTCCGTGTTGTTTCCCCGGGTTTGTACCGTTATTACCGTATCCGTGTGGATGGGAGCCAGCAGGCCGGTTACTGGAACACGATCCGGATCTCCAATGTGGCGATGACGGAGGATGATCTGTCTCTTCGTCCGACGGACCAAGCTGTTTTGATGGACGGTTTCCACCCGGAACTTCCCTCTTCTTATCCATTGGGTACGGAAGGCTTCTATGCGATGAAATATGAGTTGACCCAGGAGCAGTATGTGACCTTTTTGAACCAGCTTCCCCGTTCAGCTCAATATGCGCGCACTATCGGCGGTGTGTTGGACCGTTTGGAAGAGGGTGATTATGTTTTCGGTGGCCTTCCGGGTTCTTCTTCCCACCGCAACGGTATCGTTGTTCACGATCGGCGTTTGAACAGCGGTCTTCCGATTGTTTTTGCGTGTGACCTGGATCGTTCCAATCCCGCTAACGGTTCCTCCGACGGTCAGTCGGTTGCCTGCAACTACCTGAGCCCCGCGGATCTGCTTTCCTATGCAGAGTGGACCGGTTTGCGCCCTATGAGCGAATTGGAATACGAGAAGATGGGCCGCTCCTTTTCCCCTGTTTCCGAGATTGGTGCTTTCCCTGCCTGGGGGAGCGCGCTTTACGTTCCGGGTACGGATCTCTCCTCTGCGGGAACTTCGCTTGAAACGGCTGTTCCTTCCGATGCCAATGTGAATGCGGAGGGTCATCTTCCCGGCCCTCTTCGTTCTGGTTCTTTTACTCGGGGTGGCAGTCGTTTTGAGTCCGGTATCTCTTTTTGGGGTTTGTCGGATCTGAGCGGTAACCTGAGTGAGATTTACTGCAATACGAACTCCTGGGGCATTCAGTTGTCGCGTTTTGAGCATGGCGGGGGTGAGGTTACTTCAGATGGGAAGCATCAGATTTCCGGCCTGTATTGGCCTTCCCATCCTCTTGCTTACGGCTGGCGTGGCGGGGATTACGGTTCCGATCCTGTCGCTCTTTCTCTTTCCTATCGGGGTCGGTCTTCCTCCGGTGTTTATGACGATCTGTCGCTTCGTTTTCCTGTGGCGGGTATTCGTTTGGGTCTTTCATGGTCTGATCCTGTTGGTCGTTCGGAGTTGTTGCTTGGTAACGGTCTTTTGACGGGTGTTTCAGAGGTATGTGATACGGTTTGCGACGGTACGGCGTATGAACTTCGGGGTGTTGATGTTCCGGGTTCCGATCCTGCCGTTTACATTTGGTACGGCAGTGACGATGGGGGTATTAGTTGGCAGAACCTGCATGTGAACAGTGCTGTTTTGCGTCTTCCGGATCTTGTTTCCCGTGTATCTCCGGGTAGAGTGGTTTCTTTCCGGTACCGGCGTGTTGTTTATACGTCTTCGGGTCTTTTGGAGAGTGGGGTTGCTGTTTTGGTTGTCGGCCGGGGGTATACGACGGATCGTTTGTCGGATACGATTCGTCCCTGTATGGTTTCGGAGGGTTTTCATATTACGACGCCGCTGCCGGCAACGTTTGAGTGGAGATATATAGAGAGCGGCAAACAGGCAGCAGCAGTTTCTACCCCTTTTACGTCTGCCTGTTTTGTTCAGGTGGCGGATTTAAAGGAACGGCCTGAGGAGTTTCCGAGTGGCAACTACAGACTTGATTTGAAAATAAACACAGCGGGAAGATGTATTGATAACCTTTCTTTGCAAGTGCATGTTACGTCGAATACGGTTTCTCCGTTTACGAAATCGGAAGAGCCGTATGTTTATGAATCCAATACGTGTATCCTGAATGAAAAATGGGGTGGGCCGGACCGGCAACATTGGAGTATTGTCGGCGGCGGATATGGAAATCTGTCTATTGATGAAGCTACGGGAGTGTTAAGCGGTATCACCACTACTTTTCTGCACGATGTTGTGGTAGAGGCTGTTTGCCGGGATTATCCGGACAGGACCTATCGGAAAACAGTAACAGAAACGGCCCGGATCATCTCTTATGTGGCGGCGGCGCAGCCCCTCGTTCTTCCTGCAGGAACATACAATATAGCGTGTTGGGGAGCGGATGGGGGGATGGGTAACGGAGGTTCGAATCCGGCCGGTTATGGAGGATATACGGAAGGAGAGATCTTTTTCCCGTCTGTGCAAACCTGTTATGTGTATACGGGAGAGTACGGTAATGGGGTGAATACTGTCCGGGGGTTCAACGGCGGTGGCCAGGCTCCTGCTGCCGGCGGGCATAATGGGGGCCGTGGAGGTGGGGCTACCGATATCCGGCTCACGGGAGGTGCCTGGGACAATGTCACCTCGCTTCGCAGCCGGATCATGGTGGCCGGAGGAGGAGGGGGCGCCCAACCCAATTGCGGGGGAACTCAGACTTCGGCCGGCCATGCGGGGGGATTGGTGGGAGCCACTTCTCTGAATCAGGGTGGTTCTTATGTTAATAACCGCTCGTTCGGAGGATCGCAGACGAGCGGCGGGGCTTTCCAGTTGGGGAGTAATGCCACCAACAATGGGGTTGTAGGAGGTTTCGGTATGGGCGCTTATGCGAATACCTGTGCTGCGGGTGGCGGGAGCGGTTATTATGGCGGCGGTTCCCAGTATACTTCCGGCGGCGGGGGTGGCTCTTCGTTTATCAGCGGGTATGCTGGGTGTAATGCTGTAAACAATGCCGGTACCCATACGGGACAACCGGTGCATTTCAGCGGAATGACATTTACGAAAACCGTTATGCAGGGGGGGAGTGAAAATACCCACGGGCGGGCGCCGGGGGGGTATGGGAAGGCACTTATAACATTTGTAACCGGTTTGTAGCATGTAATGGCCTTTTTTTGAAACACCGGACTGATCGATCATCTCCGTGCAGTATGGATTTATATAACTATAAAATAGAATAGATGCTTTGTGAATAACAATATGTTTTATTATTATTTGAACGTATGTAATCATAAGATGGGATGATAAGTCGGATTTTTATAGAAAAATACGCAAAAATAAGGTGCGAATCGTTAAATAAATCCACCAAACAACAGTCCATTCGCATAACAATTCAAAAAACCAACCACCATTCGCCCCCAAATAACTAAGAAACAATTATTTAGGCAGCGTAAAAATGTAGTTTTTTCAAAAATATACATACCTGACATTCAGCTTGTTGCAATTTTTTTAGAAAAATATATTCGGTGATTCTTGAAATTCAATATTTTTTTTTTGGGATTGCGATTAATTCTATTTAATTTTGGTGGTAAGATTGAGGAGTATGTGTATCGATAGTGGAAAGAGACAAATGGGAAGGAAGTTACCATTGTTGCTATTGCTGTTTTTTACAGTGACCGGGTGGGCGAATAATGTTCGCATTGTCGGTGATGTACGGGTGGCAGTGGAGAACATTGTCCGTGAGCAGGGGCAACCAATGGTGGCGACGTTCTCTTTTACCGTTGAGTGGGACAACTCCTGGCGAGATGAGTTCAATTACGATGCTGTGTATGTTTTCCTGAAGCACAAAGTGCGGGGATCTGGAGAGAAATGGTACAATGTTTATCTTCAGGATGCCGGTAATACTGCTTCTTCGTCGGGAGATGAATATGTTCTGGAATTGAAAAACACGACCGGGACGGCCAACCGTAACGAAGGATTTTTTCTTTATCGGAAAGAGAACGGTTGTTGCATTTCGTCCGTGGAGGTTACGCTCAAGTGGGACATTGAATCCACCGACCGGCCCGACGGTTTGACTCTTGCTCATTTTGACCAAAGGCAAGTGTTGATGTCGGCGATGGCGATTGAAATGGTTTACGTTCCCCGAGGGGCTTTCCGAATGGGCGATACCTATTCGGCGAACCATTTCCGGAAAAGATACCTTTCCCTGCCGGAAAAATACGATATTGTACCTCACGCTGTCCGCTACGGTACGACTTCTACCCTGGGGAGTGTGCTCTATTGTGATCCTCAGATAGCTGCCAACCAGATGAATGATCTCTCTGCTGATCCGGATCCGGTTACCGGTTTTCCGAATAACAGTTGGTATGGGGACGGATACGGTTACGGAGGCTACCAAGGGTGGTCCTGTGTGTTTGCAGAGCCCCGTGCAGTCCGCTATGTGGCTATAGAGAGCGTGCCGGGATATGTGCCGTCCAGGTGGACGTTGGAGGGGCAATCCGAGGGGATTGAGTGGAAGACTATTTATACCGGTACGGGTGCGGATTGGGAAACTTCCCTGATACGGACCTATCCGCCCACCCGGGCGATACGGGTGGCGGATCTGCCTGAATTGTTTACCACTTACCGGATCCGGGTGGAGAATAGTGATATGGCCGGAAGCAATCCGCCGCTGATAAAAAATGTCGCCATGTCGGAGGTGGACCTGCGGGCAGAGGTGGACAACAGTGTGCTGATCAACGAACCGGTCACGACCCTTGGCACCTGGATGGGACTGGAAGCCGGGGACGGGGACGAATGGATGGGAAAAACCGATGAGAATTACCCCAACGGTTATCCTGCTTTTTACGCCATGAAGTACGAGATCAGCCAGGAACAATATGTTGCTTTCCTGAATAAACTGACCATTGGACAGCAACGGACACGGACTATCGGAGGGGAGTTGGAGCACCTGGAGGAGGGAGAGTATGTTTTCGGAAGCGACCGGAAAAATCCTTCGAACAGAAACGGGATTATTCTGTTGCAGCAAACCGCAGGCGGTGAGCCGGCAGTGTTTGAAGCAAAGATAGAACCGGGAAGGAGCGACGGGACGTTGGCCTGTAATTATCTGAGCCCCGAAGATATGTTGGCTTATGCGGATTGGAGCGGTCTGCGTCCCATGACTGAAATGGAGTACGAAAAGATGAACCGCCCCTTCTTCCCGACCGAAAGTGTTCGGGGCGGATATCCGTGGGGCGGATATCCGGGAGGCCCTCCGGCTTTGGATATCAGAGAGGTCACTGTTTTGTATGATCCGGCCACGCGCCGGGAACGTCCGTCTAATCCGAGCGCTAATGTGAATTTCAACCAAACAGTGACAGGTCCTGTCCGTAGCGGCGCTTTCCTGACCGGAACAAGCAGACGGGAACAGACGGGCGCCGGTTTTTGGGGAGCGATGGAAGGCGCCGGTAATTTACAGGAGATATGTTACAATGTAAACAGTGAGGGACGTCTGTACAGAGGGTTGGCGACAACTCTGCACGGGAACGGCTATTTAGATGCCAATGGAAATACCGATATAACCATCCGCAACTGGCCCCTGCACCACAACGCTTTTATTTTGAAAGGCGGCCATTGGGCCGATACGGAGGAGAAATATTTGGCGGTTTCCGATCGTTCCCGGCATCAGAATTACTACACCTCTATGAAGACCGCCCGCCGGGACAGCACGGTGTCGTTCCGCCTGGCTCACACGGCTCCGAAGAGGAGTCTGGTTACCCACATCTCTTTGGAAAACGGATTGTCTACGGCCAATACGGGCGGCGTAAGTACGGCGGCAGATACGGTTTGCCACCGGGATATTTATACTATTCGGGGAACGTTGCCGCCGGAAATGGCCGATAAGCTTTATACGGTTGTCTGGTATAAAAGCGAGAACGGCGGGGTCAGTTGGGAATCGGTCGAAGGCGCCGGCGATCAGAATCTGACTGTGCGGAAACTCTGGAACATGCATACTGGGGAAGACCGGGTGATAGAATATTGGTTCCGCAAAGAGATTTACGGAGAAACCACCGATGCCAAATCGGATGTTGTTGTATTGAGGATCCTGAATACCCATACCTCTTTGAGCAGGAAAACAGATACGTTGGATGTGTACGATCGTTCATTGGGCGTAAAAGTGAACGTAGAGATGAAAGCCTCTTTTGCCTGGCTTTTTGACGGGAAAGCTGTTGATGTGGCTTACGACGTTTTGCCGGGAAAGCCGGGCAAGGCTGTAGTGGGCGCTCCTCTTTACAGTTCTTTGAGCGGGGCGGATACGGAGTATGTTATTCGTTCCCGTTTTATGAATCACTGTACGGTTTACGATACGGTTTCCGTATATCGCAGGCCCACTCCCCCGATCTTACTGTCTGATGCAGCGAATTGGAATGAGGGGTGCGGAAGTTTTATGCAGGATGCCAGGGACAATAAAATCTATCGGACGGTGAAGATAGGCATGCAGTGTTGGATGGCCGATAACCTGAATTATGTGGAGATCGGCAGCCGGTGTTATGAAAATAAGGCTGAAAATTGTGAGAAATACGGAAGGTTGTACAATTGGAAGCAGGCGATTGGAGAGTGGTATGATGTGATGTGGGTGCGCGGCGTTTGTCCGGCCGGTTGGCACGTCCCGAACCACAACGAATGGTTGTTGCTGGGCCAGGACGTACCCTCCGGGAGAGCCTGGAGAAGTCAGTTGAATCTGTGGAACGCGCCGACACAATTGGTGAACGGCTCGTTTGAACCCAATCTGGCTACCAACAGCAGCGGCTTTTCGGCTTTGCCGGGGGGAGGATACTTTTTTTCTTACAGTACGTCCACTGCGACCAGCAGTGATCAATTGAAGCGGTTGACCGGCTTCTATGATCTTCGCGACAGGGCTTGGTGGTGGAGTTCAACCGGAACCTCCTCTTCGTTCGTAACCGGTAATTCTACAGCCAATGCCATAACGACCATACCGATGCTTGCTACGGTGAATTCCGAGAACACGATCACGCTCCAAAATCCGGCTTCTTCTGCCATATCGACTCCGTTTTACGGACCGGTGGACTATTTGGGAAATGCAACTTCCCTGAATGAAGATGCCCGCTACCATGCTTCTGTGGCCATACAGAACAATTTTTATTTCAGTGTGCGTTGTTTAAAGGATTGATAAAATAGGAATTAGTGAAAAAATAGATAGATAGTATGAAGAGGTTTGCGATACTGTGCCTGTTTGCGGCGTTTGCGGGGAATATCTGTCGGGCAAACAACATCCGGGTAGACGGAGATGTCCGGGTGACGGGCAATGATGTCAGCGGAAACATAGCCACGGTCAACATTAAATTGCAGTGGGACAATTCGTGGAGGGATGCTTTTAATTATGATGCTGCGTATGTTTTTGTGAAATACAAAGTGGACGGAGAGGGGGAACTTTGGCATCATGCCACGCTGATGAGCGACGGACATACGGTAACCCCCGGATATGAAACTCTGCTTTCCAACACGACCGGAGAGACAGATAAAAACCAGGGAATTTTTGTGTACCGCTCCGGAAAAGGGGTCGGTTCTTCCGTGGTGGAATTGAAATTGAGGTGGAATATCACGGGAAATCCGAACAAGGTATTGAATACCGACCTGTTTATTTCCAACCGGGTGTTTATCACGGCTATGGGTATAGAGATGGTCTATATTCCGCGGGGAGGATTCCGGGCCGGCGATACCAGGTCTGTGAAAAAATTTGAGTACAAAGATGTAACCTTTCCGGCTAAATACGATCTGTTGACAACGGATCTTGTCAGGGAGTATTACTCTTCCAAATCCAGAGAATTGGTATCCGATCCCAATCCGCCCGCTTTTGCCATCAATGGCATCAACGATGTTAATCCGGAAAAGAGCAATGCCTGGGTAGGGCGTACGGATACTCCCGAAGGTGTAGACTATGATGATTTCTGGCAGGTGTCTTTTACCCAGCCGGTGGTGTTGAGGAGTATTGCGATCGAGAGTATTGCGGGCGGTGTGCCGGCCGAGTGGAAACTGGAGGCCTCAACGACGAGTGGGTGGAGGGCTATCTATCCGGTCAATTATCAGGATGACATTTACGCTCTCGGGAGTGAGTGGGCGACAGGATCGCACCGGACCTATCCCTGTACGCGAACCCTGCGTATACCGGACGATCCGGAAAATGAACAGGGATACTCTACTTACCGTATTACTATTAAGGGGATTCCTGCCGGGGGAACTGTCATTAAAAATGTTTCCATGGGGGTTGCCAATGTATTGGATTCTGTGGATAACTCTGTTGTGATAGACGGCCCGCAGAGCCGGATGCACAACCGGTACGGCCTGTATGCCGAAGACGGCGATACGTGGTCGGGTTTGACGGATGTGAATTATCCGAACGGATACGGGGCCTTCTTTGCCATGAAATACGAGATCACTCAGGAACAGTATGTTACTTTTCTGAATAAACTGACTGCGGCTCAACAGCGGAACCGTACCATCGGAGCGGTAAAATTGGAATCGTTGCTGGAGGGACAATACGTGTTTGGGGACGATAAGAATAACCCGACTGCCCGTAACGGCATCAAATTAGCCTCCATTGGTGTGAACGACGCACCTTATGTATTTGCCAATGATTTAAATCCCCTGAACGAATATGCGCAGGACGGCGACGGACAAACCATTGCCTGTAATTTCCTGAACGGAGGGGATATGCTGGCTTATGCCGACTGGGTGGGTCTGCGTCCGCTGACGGAGCTGGAATATGAAAAAATGGCCCGCCGCCCCTTCCCCGAACACGCTATCCGGGGAGAGTATGCCTGGAACCAGGCTGTCGATGCAACAAAGGCTACCGGCTTTTTCGGGACAACAGTCGGTAAGAAGACCGAGCGTCCGGCATCCGGGAACGTAAACATGGAGAACGGCCAGGAGGGACCGTTGCGGGTAGGCTCTTTTGCTGCCTCTTCCGGCGGTCAGGTTGCTGCGGGCGCCAGTTTCTGGGGATTGATGGAGTTGAGCGGAAACCTGGGTGAACTGTACTACAACGCCAACACGGTGGGCCGGGGATTTCGCGGTATGCAGAATATTCACCACGGAAACGGCCAGTTGGCTGCGGACGGGAATACGGATGTATTGACGGATTACTGGCCCTGGGCGGAACAGGCATTTTCCCTGCGGGGCGGCAGTTATCAGGATGTGAAGGAACGGGTGCGGATTTCCGACCGGGAACGGAACCTGAATGTGTTCGGCAGCATCAGCGAAGTGACTGGGATGAAGAGCCCCACCATGACTTTTCGCTTGGGGCGGACAGCTCCGGTGCTTACACTAATATCCGAGTTGGTGTTGGAAAACGGGCAGAGTACGGCCATGAATGCGATCGACTCCGTCTGTTCGGGTGTGGATTACATTATCAAGGGAACGATACCCAAGGAGATCACCGGTTCGTTCCGGATCGCCTGGTTTATGAGCAGTGATAAGGGAACAACTTGGGATTTGATGGAGGGAGAAGAGCAACCCTCCCTGAATATCAAGAATTTGCGTAACATCAACCTGACGCAGGATCTCTTTATGAATTTCCGCTTCCGGAGACGCATTTTCAGCGATCGGTACGATGTGGTTACCACGAACGATGTGGAGATCAATGTGATCAACAACTCTTTGATCGTAAGCAACAACCGGGATACCTTGGATGTGTACGACCGCTCTAAAGGGTTCCGGGTGGAGACCCCGCAGGCGGCTACATTTGCCTGGACCTGGTTGCGGTCAGGCGTAAATAATAACCGGCCGATCACTCCGGAGTACCCTGCGATCGTTGCGGGCAAAGTGCAACGCCATTTCTTTGCCTATACGGACTTTGAGGACGGGGCTATGTTTCTGGGAACAAATAAGATCCTGTTGGAGGTAACTGTTATGAAAAAGTGTCCGTTGCAGGATACACTCTATGTTTTTGTGGAAGAGTCTCCCTCGCCGCAGGATAACGGAGAGACTTTTGTCTGCGGGAATATATTACAGTTCGAAGAGGAAAGGTACCGCACCATTGAGATCGGCGGCCGTTGTTGGTTTGCAGACAACCTGAGGCGCACACCGTCTACCGGCAGTTACAAGTGTTATGACGAATCGTTGGAAAACTGCAAGAAATACGGGTATCTGTATAACTATCAAGCTGTGGCCGGGCAGGTTTACTCGGATTTAACGGGGAGTGCAAAATTTCAGGGAATTTGCCCGCCGGGGTGGCATGTACCCAGTAATCCGGAGTGGTTAGACCTTCTGACAGCTATTGGTCAGAACCCCAATACGCGAAACAATGCATTGAAATTGCAAAGCCCGTTAAATGACTGGGGGTGGAACAGTTCTACTGCTGCTGCCATGACCGACGAAGCCAAGATCGGAACCAACGAAAGCGGTTTTAGCGCTTTGCCGGCCGGAGGCCGTTTTTTTGCAAGCAACACCGGTTATAATCCGAGGATGTGGACAGCTCGCAACGGTTTTGGTGATTTGCATTCGAGGGGGTGGTGGTGGACCTCTTCCGTAGCACTTTCCACTTGGGGTGGAAATAGAACCAATGACAGGAATGTTGCGATGATACCCTATCATGTTACATTAAATTTTCATGAAGAGACAAAGCTGGGTGGGGGAGCGATAAGCACCGCGCCTTCGAATATGACTTATTTGGGCAACACATTGTACACGAATACCCTGGCAGGGGGGAGCACTTACGGATATTTGACCAATAGTGTATTGAATGCATACTCCTATGCCTATTTGTATACCGGTGAAAACCAAGCAGGTTGGAATTCGCTGTATAATACGGCTGCGGGAAATAACATTTGGCAACAGTTTTATTTTTCGGTTCGTTGCATTAGAAATTATTGATGTAAAATAACAAGAGAAGATATCACAGAGATGGCTGTAATAAGATATTTGGTGACGGTAATCGCGGCGGTGTTGTTGACGGCGCCGGGGGTTTGGGGAAACAACATCCGCATCGAAGGGGATGTGCGTGTGGCGCGGGAGGATGTGGTCGAAAACATTGCCACGGTACGAATTACCGTGAAGTGGGAGAACTCTTGGCGGGACGCATTTAATTACGATGCGGCCTACATTTTTCTGAAATACAAGGTGGACGGAACCGGCGAGGTGTGGCACCACCTGCCCCTGATGAATTCGGGACACTCCGTCAAACCTGCCGGTGATTTCGGGTATGTCCTTGCCAATTCCAACGGCAGTGGCGGGACGCAGCATCGAAATGAGGGGATCTTTATATACCGTTCCGGAATAGGACGGGGGGATGCGACTGCCCAGTTGGAGTTGAAGTGGAACATTACCGTCAATCCGGACAGGGTGTTGAACGAAGACCTGTTTACCAACAACTCGGTGTTTGTGTCTGCGATGGCCATTGAAATGGTCTACATTCCCCGCGGAGGTTTCCGGGCGGGCGATACGCAGTCGGACAAGAAGTTTGAATATGGGGACGTAACGTTGCCGGCATCCTACGATATTTTGGGCACTTCTGCTGTAAAAAGGTGTTTTTCTTCCCGGGAAACGGCGACGAATCCCCCCTCTTTTGCCATAAACCGGATGAATGATGTGACCGAAGATGAGACCAATGCCTGGGTGGGCCGCGTGGATGCACCCGTTGAAGAGGTAGATTATTTCGATTATTGGCAGGTGGAGTTTAACAATCCGGTGCGGATCCGTAATTTTGCCATTGAGAGTATTGCGGGCAGGGTTCCGGATGAGTGGCAATTGCAAGGATTGTCCAGTGGCGGAACGTGGCAGACCCTCTATCCCGGCAGCAATGAAAATGTTTACGCTCCCGGGACGGATTGGGCTGTAGGTTCCCACCAGACCTATCCTTGTACCCGCACATTGGCGATACCGAACTACGAAAGCAACTACAGTACATACCGCATCCGGATCAAGTCGATGCCGGCCGGTGTCTCTCCGGTGATTAAGAACATCGCCATGACGACAGAGAACTATTTGTCCTTTGTGGACAACTCTGTGGTTATTTCGGAGCCGACGACCAAGCTGGATGCCCGGAACGGTCTCTTTGCCCGTGACGAGGATACCTGGTCGGGTGTGACGGACGCCAATTATCCCAACGGATATGCAGCTTTTTTTACCATGAAGTACGAGGTGAGCCAGGAACAGTACGTGGCATTTCTGAACAAGTTGACAGCGGCCCAGCAACGCAGCCGTACCATTGGCGGTGATTTGGAACATTTAGCGGAAGGAGACTATGTTTTCGGCAGCAGCCGGACAGAACCCAATTACCGCAACGGGATCAAAATATCCCGGGTGGGGGCGAGCGGCGCTCCGTACGTTTTTGCCAACGACCTGAACAGTGCAGACGGGGCCTATTCTCAGGAGAGCGATGGGCAGACCATTGCCTGTAACTTCCTGAATGCCGGTGATATGTTGGCGTATGCCGACTGGGCCGGATTGCGTCCCCTGACGGAATTGGAGTACGAAAAGATGGCTCGTCGCCCCTTCCTGGATACGGTGGTGCGGGGCGAGTATCCCTGGAACCGGAATACGGATTATCTCTCTGCTCCGGCCATAGTGTCCGACGGGACTGTCGGGACAAAAGACGAAAGCGTGACGGCCGGTAACATCAATGCCGCCAGATTGGAAAACGGGCAGGCTCAACTGCCGGGACCGGTCCGGGTAGGCGCTTTTGCCAAGTCGGCGGAACAGAGTTCTCAGACGGCTGCCGGCGCCGGCTTTTGGGGTGTGATGGAGTTGGGGGGAAATCTGAGTGAGATTTACTACAATGCCAATACGGAGGGGCGTGCCTTCCGGGGAATTCGGGACATCTACCACGGAAACGGGAAATTGGCCTCTAATGGACAGGCCGATGTCTCTTCCGCACTTTGGGTTTTGTCGGAGAACGCCTTTGCTGTCCGGGGTGGGAACTTTGGGGATTTGGCCGCCAGAACCCGTACGTCCGACCGCTTTTGGAACAAGGGGGTGTTTGCCAACATGAACCAGGTAAACGGCTTGCGCGACAGTACGCTTACTTTCCGGTTGGGGTACACGGCGCCCGTACAGACCCTTGCCTCTCCGTTGCAGTTGGAAAACGGGCAGACAACGGATCTGGCCCTTGCTGTCGATTCGATCTGTTCCGGTTCCGATTACCTGATCCGGGGGACCCTCCCGTCGGCCATCACCGGTATTTACCGCATAGCCTGGTTTATGAGCAGCGATAAGGGGGCAACCTGGGTACTGATGAAGAACGAGGAGTCGCCCTCCCTGCATTTGGAAAATCTGCGGAACATCAACTCCAAAGAGGACAGTTTTATCGAATACCGCTACCGCAGGCGGATATATAGCAACGGACCTGATGATACCACAAACGATGTGCGGTTGTTGGTTATCAATACGTCGCTGAATATTGACCGGTTGGTGGATACGGTGGATGTGTATGACTATTCGCAGGGGATCCGGGTGCAAGCTCCACAGGCGGCCACCTTCTCCTGGACATGGATCCGTGAAAGCAGCGGCAACAAGGCCATCACTCCGCAGTATCCTGCCATCAAAGCGAACAAAATACAGCGCCATTATTTTAAGTATGCCGATTTTTTTGACGGTTCTCAGTATACGGGCGATCAGAAAATACTTCTCAAAGTGACTGTTTTGGGCCAGTGTTCCAGTTATGATACGGTTCGGCTCTATGTCCGCGAGCGGCCGGTGGAGACCAATGCGGTCAACAACGATGCGGCTAAGACAGCCAATGCCGATTTCCGGTGCGGAGATATTTTGGTGGACAACGAAGAGAACGTTACCGTGTTCAAGAAGTACCGGACGGTTGACATCGGTGGGATGTGCTGGTTTGCAGACAACCTGAACCGTACTGCTACAAACGATATCGGTGCTTCGTACTGCTACGGCGGGGACACAGGCGATTGCAACGCGTTGTACGGCCGGCTCTACAACTACAGAGCTGCTACTCAAAATGCTGCTGCAGCCCTGTTAACAGGAACCATTAAAGGCATCTGCCCTACGGGGTGGCACCTGCCTTCCAATGCGGAGTGGTTGGATTTGCTGCGTGCGATCGGGGTAAATCAAAATGCGGCCGGAAATGCGGTAGCCCTCCAAAGCCCGCTGAATTCCTGGACAAACACCACCGATGAGAACCGGATCGGTACCAACAGTTCCCGTTTCAGTGCGCAGCCCTCCGGAGGACAATTTTGGTACTATACGGGTAGTGTCTCTGCGAGCTACGGACCATACGAATGGGAATACCGCACCGGTTATGCCGATCAGGGAAATCGAGCATGGTGGTGGACCTCGACAGTCGGATCACTTAATTGGCATCCCCATGATACAAGAAGTTATGCCGCGATGCCTTACCACGTTGTATTGAATAATCAGAGCGGAACACCGGTGGCGACAGAACTCTATGCCCGAACGATTTATACAAGTACTTCAGCGACCGCAGCAGCAGGGAGTTATTCGGTATTGACGGGACGGCATCATTATTATCTTGCCAGGAATTATACTAATGGAGCTTGGAATTTAACTTATAATATGGAGGCTACGGATGCTATGTGGAGCAACTTTTATTTTGCAGTCCGTTGCGTTAAAAATTAAAGAGTACAAAAACATTGGTTAGACCAAATGCTTTAACATGAAGGCGTTTCTATATAGCATACTTTGTTTACTGTTCTGCTTGCAGACCGGCATGCTCCGGGCGCAGGAGGAGGGCGATCCGACGCCTGAACCGGGCATCTCCAAGGTTCAGTTGGTACAATCTCCTGCCGAACGGTCGGTTTTTGCTTTGGGAGAAACGCTCATTTTTACATTGGCGATCACGGAGGAGGGAGATAATACCAAAACGTATTCGTGGAGGAAGGTCAAGGCAGACGGCAATGACGAAGAGATCAGTAATGAGCGGGAGTTGGAGATGATCCTCGGTTCACTGGCTGACTCCGGCCGGTATTACTGTATAGTGACGGATGTAACCAACTCTTCGGCGGAGCACTATTCGGATACCGCGGCGATTTTTGTGGAGGGCATTGTTTCGGTGCGTTTGAAAAATCCTCCGGCCGGCGCTTTGGCCATCGGAGGGGCGTTTACACTTGAATTAGATATTGAAGAGGGAGGGGATCATACAAAATCGTATTCGTGGAGAAGAGTAAACGATGAAGGGGAAGATGAGTTTTTGGAAACTGATGGGGAGCGTTTGATTTTCCCGACACTGTCGCTTGCCGATACGGGACGTTACTATTGTGTTGTAACCGACCGGACAGATTCGTATAAAACGTACCGTTCGGATACGGCGACGATCCGGGTGACGGGGATCGCTTCTATTCAGGTACAGTGTGATCCGGACCGGTCGGATTTTGTGGTGGGGGAATCGGTGACTTTTACCTTGGGGATTACCGAAGGAGGGAATAATGCCAAGACCTATTCCTGGAAGAAGGTGGGAGATGACACCCCCATCGGAAACGAAGCGACTCTAACACTCTCTAATCTGTCGTTGAGCCATACGGGCAGCTACTATTGTATTGTAACCGACCAAACCAATCCGGAGAATCCTTACCATTCCGATCAGCGAGCGATCCTTGTGGAAGGGATCGGGTCCGTACAGGTGGAACAGCTTGCCGGACGAACCACTTTTGTGTTGGGAGAATCGATCGCTTTTACGGTGAAGGTCACGCAGGTGGGGGTAGCAGATCTTAGCTATGCGTGGAAAAAAGCGGGCGATGAAGGATCGGTGTTAAGTACGGAGGCGAATTTGGTGTTGAATGACGTCTCGCTTGCCGATGCGGGGCGCTACTATTGTGAAGTTACGGATGATACCCATCCGTCGGCTTCCGGAAATCCCTATAAATCGAATGAGTATACCATAAATGTGCTGACTACTTCCGCGAGGGTATTTGGTGTTAGCCGGTTGTGCGTGGGAGATTCGGTCCGTTTGGCCCTTGCATTGAGCAACGAAGGAGAGTACTCTTACCGGTGGTTTAAAGTGGGAGGCTCCTCAACGCCGCTGACAACAGCTACCTGGTTAATTGAAGACCTGACCCCGGCCCACTCCGGAAAATATTATTGTTTGGTGCAGGATGTGGCCAACGGTTTTGAAATAACCTCCGATACGTTGGATGTATTGGTATCGGAATATCCGGTTGTCGGTTTGACTGTGAACGGGCTCGCTCCGGAAGATCACACTGCGACGTTTTGTTACGATTCGGAAATTACCTTGACTGTTTTCAATCAGGCTTCGGGACAGCCGGAGGCCATTGCTTTCTGGACAGGTAACTCCCTGCAAGGCGATCTGGAAGATACGGAGGTTAACTTTCGGCTGAAATATACATCGCTTTACCGGGCGGTGATCACCAACAACGGGTGCGTGCGGGAAGATTCCGTACGGATCGTGATGAAACAGCCGCAGGTGTTGTTACCGGAAAACCGTTACGCAATTGCCGGGGAGACCGTGACGTTGGCTTCGTTGGCGCCGGAAAATTCGGATTACCGTTTTTATTGGAACAACGGAGATCAATTGAATGTATTTTCCGGCGATGCCTATACCTTTCCGGTCGAAGAGGGAACGACACCTGTTTCTGTGCGGGTGCAGACCGCTTCCCTGCCGGTGTGTACAAATTACGATACCTGTTATGTGACCGGTTTGCCGGCGATGAATTACACGACTTCTGTCAATGACGGGTATGTGGTGAGCCGCAGCCCGCTCCGGATCATTCAGAACGATACGACACTTTGCGCCCGTATGGACCTGCAATTGGAGGTCGCTTATACCGGATACGACGGATATACCTACGAGTGGCTGAAAGCGGGGGCGGAAGAGGTGCTTGCCACGGGCAGGATACTGACCTTGAAATCTTTGGAGGAGACCGTTCGGACAGACTATTTCTGCCGGGCGTACGACCTGGAAAAGGGAGCGTATGTTTATTCGGATACGGTGACGGTAGTAGTGAAGTACCGTCCGGTAGCCAGTATTACGGGGGCTGATGATGTGACACCGCTGTGCGGCGGTTATCCGTTGACTTTGACCGGGGGAAGCGGATTGGCAAGTGATCCTCCGGCAATAACGTATCATTGGCAGGGGTCGGGCATGATGAGTGGTACGAACAGTAAAGTGCTGAATGTAAAGGTAAGCACCAACGGGACCTACTCTTTGATCGTGAGTGCAAATGGCTGTGCCGATACGGCAGAATTGCACATTCCGACCGTTGTGCATTACGTGGATATTCCTGCACAGTTGATCTTGCCGTTGCCCACCGATGGAGTTCATTTTACGGCGGAAAAACCCGAAGACGGTTATTTGACCTGGTTTATACAGGGAGTAGGCGGAGAGCGAAAGGTGCTGGAAACGGGAATGACGGCTGGGGCGAGTTTAGATATTCGTGGGGGTGATAAATTGGTGATCGCCCAGATGCGCAAAGATGGTTGTGATTTCAGGGATACTTGCCGCGTGCTGATCCGGGAGTTTGCAGAACCGGTAGGCAATGAGAATGATTATGACGACGGTTTTGCCATTTCCTATCCGGATTTGCGGGTGACCAACCCGACTCCCAGAGTGTGTCGCGGGCAGGATGTGACCCTCTCTGTGTACAATGAGGGGTACGACAACTACAAATACAAGTGGTACAAAGAGGGAATAGCGGAAGCATTACCCGGCAGCGAAGGGAGTTCTTATACCATTTACAGGGCAGAAGCGGGAGCCGGAGGAGATGGCGGAAGGTATTATTGCGTTGCAACGGACCCGGCCGGCCGGGAGTTGGTTTCGAATATGGCAACCCTGACGGTGCAAGACGGGCCATTGGCGGAGATCACCTTCCTGAATGACGAAACAATAAACCGGTTGGAAAGCCCGATACCGGTGTGTTACGGTTCAACGATCACCATCGGTACGGGATTGAGTTATGTTACGTCCGGAGGAGGCAGCCATTCAAATCCCGAAGTAGCGGACAGGTTGCTGTGGACGGGCGAAGGGATCGTTTCCGGACAGGGTACCGACAAAATTGTGGTAAGGGTGGGGAATACCGCCCGCTTTACGTTGACGGCTTCGAAAAATGCCGGGTGTTCGTCGCAGGATACCATTACGTTCCGGGTGGTTAAGCCGGAGGTATCACTTGATTCCAAAGTGTTGGTACGGGAAGAGGACGCTGAAATTACTTTCAAAGCTTCCAGCCTCCAGTCTGTTTTTGCCTGGTCTAAGAACGATGAGCCGACACCGGACGAAAGCGCTACTGCCACCATGTTGTTTGATGCGGATGGGTATGTTGTGGTAACGGTGAGTGAAGAGGGTTGTTTGGCCAGCGATACGGCTAAGGTATTTATCCGGAAGAGAGCTTCTTTTGCGGGGGGAACGAACGATGGTTTCTCACTATCCCGCCCGGCGCTGGTGATCCCGGGTACGCTGAAGCAGATCATTGCCTGCCCGGATGAGCAGATAACTCTCCGTACACAGCATGCGGAGTATGCCAATTATAAGTACGAGTGGTGGAGGGAAGCGAACGGCTACGATCCGGAACTTGTCCATGCGGGAGCCGTGTATACCTTTACAATGGATCAGAATGGCTTTCTGGCGGGCAGGTATTACTGTACGGTGATCGATCCTGATTTCGGGGAAGACGATCCGCGCCATTACCTTTATTCCGATACGTTGGAGATTATACACAGGGTCGGTCCTTTGGCACAGATCGCCTCGAACAAAACGGAGTTGTGTGCCGGAGAGTTGTTGGAATTGAATGCTACGGCTTCCGCCAGTGGAGTCGGGCAGGTCTCTTATACGTGGAGTGGAGAAGGGGTGACGGAGGAGAACCAGTCTTTGGGTATTTTGTCGATTTACCCGCAACAGAGTGGAGTTTATACGGTGGAGGTTCGTAATCAGAACTGTTCCGATACGGTCAGTGTGGCGATTACGGTGTCTCGTCCGCAGATAACGTTGCCCGCCCTGATCAAATTGCCGGCTCCGGTGTTCAATTACAATATGTCTGCTTTTCAACCGGAGGGTGCGGCGACTGTTACCTGGAGTTTTCGGAACGATGCAGGCCATACAAACCCCGGAAGTGTGAACCTGTTGAATATAGATGGTGACGGTTGGATCATTGCAAGTTTACAGGATACCGAAAGCGGTTGTGCGGCATTAGATTCCTGCCGGGTATTTGTGAAAGATATTTACTCCTTCGGAGGCGGGGCGGATGATGGTTTCAGTGTGTTGGAGGTCAATACGCGTGTATGGATGGAACCCCGCCAGGAGGAGATAACGTTGTGTTTAGATCAGGAACTTGTGTTGAGGGCGGCGGTAAGCGGTGTGGGACGCTATACGTATAGTTGGCATCGCGTGGAGGATGATGTGGAAGGAAAGCCCGGAAAAGTACTGGGGACGGGGGAGCAATGGGTGATTGACTATGTTACAACTGCAGATGAAGGGAGTTATTATTGTGTTGTTACGGACCAGGAAGAGAATGATCCGGAAGGGGGAGGCAAAAAGCAATACAGGACAGAAAATATACGGTTGATCGTAACAGCCGGGCCGATCGCTCAGATTGCGCAGCGGCTGGGAGGTACCAACTGGAGCGCCTGTGTGGGAGAAACAATAGATTTGCTGGGAAGCCTGGCCCCGGAATCTCCTGTCCAGGGGGGGATTGGTGTGGTACAGTACACTTGGAGCGGAGATTATTTTGAAGAGTCCGAAACGCCGGAGATCATTTACGCCAGGCCTCAGAGGGACGGATTGTACATATTGACAATCAGCCACAGCGAAACAGGGTGTGCTGATACGGTACACGCGCGTTTTGTGATGCGTTCTCCCCAGGTGTCTTTGCCCAGCACCATCACCATGCTGAAGCCGGGGATGCTTCAATTGGAGGCGGAAGCGGACGAAGAGGGACGTTTCCAATGGTACAGGGATGTTTATCCGTCCAATATATTGAGTTATGTAAATCCGGCAAATCTGGATATAAAACAGGATGCAGCGGTGATCGTACGTTTTGACCAGGAAGGGTGTTATGGCTTTGATACCACACAGGTATTTGTCAGAATGGATGCCGCTTTCAGGGGGGGGGGCGACGATGGTTTCATGGCATCGGATATTCATCTGGTCGCCCAGGTAGGCAGAAAACGGCAAGAGGTGTGCCGGGGTGCCTTGATTGAAATACCGCTCCGGGTGGCGGAAGTTGGCAGGGTATTGCGTTACAATTGGTTTAAAGTCGGTGATTATACGGTGCTTGGCCGGGAGAAGAATTTGGTGTTGTCGGCCAATGAGGTTAGCGATGGCGGGCAGTATTATTGTGTGGTGAGTGATCCTTCCATAGAGAATCTGGCAAAGGGGTCGGTGTGGTCGGATACCGCAACGGTTGTGGTTCTGAACGGGCCGCAGGCCAAAATTTCCGAACCGAACGAGATAAGATTGGCCAATATTTTCTGTAAGGGAGCCGAAGTGCTGATCAGCGCTCAGGCGACGGAGAGTCGCAAGACCAACAACACGGATGTCTATACATACGAGTGGTTTGGGGAAAACATCTCTTACGTTGCCCGTGATTATGAGATCAACGCCAAAATGGGGAACAGCGGACGTTATATTGTAAAAGCGTCCATGGACGGTTGCTCTACGTATGATACCATTGATATAAAGATATACGAACCGGCGATTGAATTGACGCCGGTGATCTACCTCTCGAAGCCCGGGACTGTTTCTCTTTCTGTGGAGAATCCGGAGGAGGATGTGATCCGCTGGTATCAATACAATCAGAATTGGTACGCCGTTGCTAACCCGACGACGGGAAGCAGTTGGTCGAACGATATCCTGGAGGACTCCTATGTGGTTGCCGAACGGATCAAAGACGGATGTTTCGGCTACGATACCTCCCGTATTTTTGTCAAATCGGTCTTCTCATTCCTCGGAGGAGAGGAGGATGGATTTATGAGTGCGGGTTCAGGCTATTACAACAGGCGGATAGAATTTACGGATTATATCTGCGAAGGCGATCTGGCTACTTTGTTCGTACAGGTTGTCGGAGACGATTTTTATCGCTATAAGTGGGTGAAGGTCGGGGATGAGTCCAGAGAGTTCACCCCCTCCTCCCTGTGTAAGATCGAAAATGTAAAGAAGAGCGACGAAGGCTACTATTACTGTATCATTACGGATGTTAACAACAGTAAAACCCTAATCACCGACCGGGTGTACATGCATGTCAAGGAGAAGCCGCGTACTTCGATCGTTGTTTCGGATCCGGAGATCTGCTATGGGGAGATGGCGGTATTGGAAGCAGCTCCTTCCGGCTTGACGGCCGGGGTGGATTACAGTTACCTGTGGAGCGGAAAAGGCGCCGTATCGGCAACGGATTCGGTGTTGAAAGTACGGGTATACGAAGCAGGCGATTACATTCTCTACGCTTCGGACGGGGATTGTTTTACAACGGATACGGTTTCCCTGAGCGTGCGGAGGACCGATTTGGATATTCAGATGGAATACCACATCAAGCAGGGCGACAGATTGGTTTTACATGGAAAAGTAAACGGTTCACCCACGGAGTTATTGAATTGGCAGATAGGCAACAATCCTTATCGGGACCGGAATCCGCTGGTATTGGAATCCTCTTCGCTTTCGAGAACACAACCTTTCACTGTCAGTACGACCGGAAAATGTGTGGTAACCGTAAACGGAATGATCTATGTGCGGGAAAATATGGCCTATTCCGGAGGGTATGACGACGGGTTTGTGTTGCCGAACGATTTGCCCCAGGTATTGGACCAGTGCGGCCAGTTGTTGGGGTGTGATGTGGACACGGCGTTGCTTTGGGTCAGAGTGGTTGAAACGGAGGACCTTACCATCAGATGGGAGAAATTTTACGAAAATCTGGGGTATTGGGATGTTTTTGAAGCCGAAGGGAAGGAGAACGTGAGTGGTTTTGAAAACGATAGTTTGGTATTTACCAGCATCATGGATGTGGATGAAGGGCGTTATCGTTGCCGGTTGCAAAATGCGTACGGGACGGTATTTTCCCGTGAGATCCGTTTGGTGAAGGGAGGTATCCCACAAATCATTGCACCCCTGAATTCCGTACCGATCTGTGAGAAGAATGAGATCAGTTTTATTACCGATGTACGGATCCCTCAGAACGGTACCCGGACAGGATTGACCTGGAAGTGGTCTTTTTCCAAAGACGGATTGAACTTCGCCCAGTTGTTGCCGGCTGCCGATTTCACCGACCGTTCGATGAGCATTCCGGATTGCAGGGAGAGCAACGAAGGGTATTACAGGGTGGAAGCTGCCAACTATTGCGGTTCCGTATTGGATACCACCTTCCAGGAAGTGTGGGAGAAACCGCGTTTTATAACGCAACCGACCAATCAATATGTTTGCGACAAGGGGTTGATCCGCCTGACCACCGCAGTGGAAGGAGGCGGGACGTACACGTATGCTTTGTGGCAGGTTGAAGTGGACGCTCAGGGGAGATACGTTCGGGATGTACGGAGAGTACGGCCTGCTATAGCGGACCCCTCCTATACGTTTACCTATGTTATGCTGGAAGACGACGGTTACTATCAATGGCGGGTTTACAACGAGTGTGACTCTACCCGGAGCAATCCCTTCCATTTGATAGTGGAAGAGGAGATTCGTCCGAACTTTACAGCGATAGACACGACGTTGTGTGTCGGCTTTAATGAACGCTTTACGCTGCGTGTGGACAACAGCAATGTGGCCAACCCGACCTCGACGATGATCTATTACTGGACAAAACAGACGGCCCTCCGGGGGAAAACCAATTTGCCGGGAACGGGAATGACGTACGAATTGATCAATATGCAGGATACCGTGGCGGGGGTTTACATCTGTTACGTGAAACACTCTTGCGCCGCTAAACCGATCAAGCAGTATAATATCAAAACACATACCCGTCCCAAAATCACCATTGACTTGCCGACTGTTCCTATTGAGCAGTGTATAGGTACCAAAGATATAAGTATGTTTTTGGATTATACTTCGGATGCAACGGCAGGGGAAGTGCGGTTTACCTGGTCGCAGAACAACTCACGGAGACTGACGGACGACGGACACTACAGGGGGACGACAACGCCGCGTTTGACCATTGACAGTCTGATACCCAGTGATAACGGAACCTATTCGGTTGTGTTGGAAAATGTTTGCGGTACTACGCTTAGCGGACAGGCAACCGTTCGGGTAAAGATGCTGCCGGCTTATACCCGTACGCTGGAAAGCCAATCGGCCAACCTTTGCGTGGGAGACAACTTGGCGTTGCGGGTGGAAGCGACGGGCGAACCTCCGATCATGTATATCTGGTCAAAAGATGGAGATCCGATCGGGACCTCTTCTCCGACCTTGAACCTGAACGCTGTTACCCACGACGCTACGGCTACTTATTGCTGCGACATCCAGAATGACTGTAGCATAGAGGGGGTAAGGACCTGTGCGGAAGTGGACGTGATCACGCCGCACCTTTACGACCTGCAAATTGTGGATGCAAACGGAAAGGTACTGAGGAGTGGCGGATATTGTGCGGAGGATTTCCTGGATCTGCGCCTGAGCGGATTTGACGAAAGGGCGGTGTATACGCTGAAAAGAAGGACCCGTTTGGACAATACGAACTATACGACCCTGGCGGTTGTTGCTGGCGCTACGGCGGACAGGTACGTTTCATTCGGGAAGTGGGGAGAAGGGTATTACACTGTGGAAGCGGAGATCAAGGTTGGGACGAAATCCTGTAAGTTGATCATGAACAACGTAGATGTGCACCTTTTCCAGCATCCGACTCCGAAGGTGTTCCCTTTCTACGTATCGGATCCGATGTGTGCGGATGAAGATGAGGGGCAACTGACGCTTGCGGGAACGGAAGATAATCTGGATGTGGAGTACAGTTTGGAGTACTACGATGATTTGTTAGGCCGTTGGTTTGAGCGCAGGAGTCAAGAAGGAACGGGAAACTCTTACACTTGGACTGAGAGAGCCCGGGTATACCGGGTGATGGCCCGGAATACTACGTCTGGTTGTACCATGCTAATGGGCCAGGACACGTTGACCCCGCGTCCCTATCCTGTTGTCTATGATCTTGTTGCGTTGGGAGGAGATACGACGGCCTGCTTTAACATGGAGAGCGATGTGGTATTGCAGCTTGTGAACAGCGAGCCGGGAACCGGCTACACCCTGATGAAGAAGGATGGAACCGGGAATTGGGAATCTACCGGACGGTACACGACCGGAGGAGACGCCCTTGAGTGGGACAAGCTGAGGGGCGGAGAGTATACTGTATTGGCTGAAAGCGACTATGGCTGCCGGCTGGAGATGGGAAATATCCAGGTGACGGATCTGCCTCAGTTGGCGGTCTACTCTATGCAGGGCGGAATTGTCTATTGCGAAGAGCAGGCCGACGAAACATTTTCGGTTGTGTTGGAGGGGTCTACGGAAGGTATTCAATATGATTTTTATGCGCGCTCGAACGGAGCTCGGGTGTATACGGCGGAGGGGACCGGTTCGTCGTTGATCTACGATGTGGCGTTGAACAAGAATGAGACGTATTACGTGGTGGCTACCGATGTCGCAGAGGGGTGTAAGCAGGATATGAACGGCGAAACGACCATCGAGGCAAACCACCTGACGATTACGGTGGATGAGAGCCAGACGATAGATGTAACCACTTCGACCATCTTACCGGTTTCCATTCAGGGAGCGATGGGAGAGGTTTCGGTTGTGTGGCAGCCGAGCGCCAGGATTCGCTCTGTCGATCCGGAAACTCACTATGCGACTACCCGGCCGTTGGATTTCGGAGAGCAGTTTTTGGTAACGGTTACAGACGATTTCTGTACAAAAGAGGCTGTTACCCGGGTCAATACAGTAGGTCAGGCATTGATGGTGGAGATACGGAAGTCAGATTGTTATACGCCGTTCGACGAAAGTCAGGATACCCTCTTCCTGTGCAGGAACGAAGCCGTGAACCTCTGTGCTTACATGAGCGGGGGTACAACTTACCAGATCAAGTGGGCGGATGATTATTACCAAGACAGCATACCGAACTCCGGGAACAGTAAATTGTCCTACACCCGGCAGGTGGACAGGGACGGATTTATCGTCTTCCACGCCCGTGCGCAGATAGTCGGAATAAAAGGTGAGGTGGTTACGCAGGAGAAATCCGATACCTTGTGGGTCAAGATGCGCGATGTCCCCACGATACAGTTTGGCGTGGAAGATCTTACATGCGTTGTTCCGGGTGAGGAGACAGCTATTGTTCTTGCCGACTCGGAAGAGGGAGTTGAGTACTCCTTGAGCTACCGGCCGGCTACCAACGCAAGGTACACGGCTTTTGGAGAACCCCAGACCAGCGGTACGAACGGTGAAGAGATCCGCTTCCCCATTGAGGCTTATTCGGATGCGGAACATGCCGGTTATTACCAGGTCACTGCCCGGAAAACCCATACCTCCCACGATGCCACCCAGTGTGTAACACAGTCGTTGCCGGTGGAATTGAGGAGGGCGCCGCGGACTTATACCATCAGCGGAAATGACGGCAATCTCCTTTCGTCTTACTGTGCGGGCGACTCACCGGATACGGTTTTCGTCAGCTCCAGCGAAGTGGGCGTAACCTATCATTTGAGGCGCCAGAACCTGACGACCGGAAGTGCTGTGGTCAATATTGCACAGACAGCCGGGACCGGCGAAGCGTTGCGGTTTACGGGGAGTAACGGAATGGGCGGAAGCGGTGGAAATGAGTACGGAATGACAGTCTTGGCTGTTTTGGGCCGCTGTTCCGCGCCAATGGACGATACGGTAAGGATCGATGTAAAAGCCCGTCCGGGAATAACGGCGCAGAATGTGGAGGGGATGAAGAACTTCTGTGATGACAAAGATGAAATTAAGGTTGTTATTCTGGATCCGAAAAATACGGTGACTTATACGTTATATAAGGATGGCTTTGACGAGGTGATAGCCCGGGAGGCTGCCTCTTGGGATAGCCGGACCATTGAGCTTGTCATACCGAGGGGAGAATTTGAACACTATTCGGGATTGATCGGTTCTTATACCTTGGTTGCCATAGATCCGGCGAATCTTTGTACTGATACGGTCAGGAGCTTAATAGTGAGCGAGGCGCCGGGAGAGTTGTCCATAGTTGACAACGAAGCCCATGAATACATCTATTGTGCGGGAGAAACAGGCGTAGACGGAACACGCGTCCGCTTTACGGGTGCGAATCCGCTGATTCCGTACAAATTATTGAAACTCAACGGCGATGTTGTCGGGGATTTTATCCACGTGGGGGACGGTACCATTTATTACGACGGTACCTTGACGGTACCCGACCTTTCGTCGAACATTACATACGAAATACGTGCGACGGTGGAAGGATGTACCGGTAAATTAGGCGGCTTTACCATACGGAAAGGTGCGGATCCCGGTGAGTTCTCATTGTCCGGCGCGCTGTTGGGATGTGACGAAATTTCCCACAACATGGGGGTAAAGGCAACTTCCGTGGGGTACACCTATACGCTGTACAAAGAGGGTGAGGATGGACCTTTGGGGGATCCGCAACCGGGAGGAGGCGATATTTATTTTGAATCCCAGAGCAGCCAGGGTACCTATTATGTGGTATTGGAAGACGTCCTTGGGTGTACGAAACGGTTAACGGAACAGTATGTTATCCGGCCAAGGCCTGACATGTATCCGATCATAACGCTTGGGGACAGCACCTATTGCGAGGGAAGCGAAGGCGTTCAATTGGGGATAGAGAATACCCAACACGAAGTAGTTTATACATTGCAACGGGAAGAATTGGTGGGCGGATCCCGGCAATATCGGGATGTACCGGGAATGGAAATAACGGGGAGCGCTGAAGGCGGGGCTGACTTGTTCGGCGGACGCTATACGGAAGGGAAATACCGGATCCGGACCAACTATTGTAACATTACGATGCCGGGTGTCATCGAAGTGGTCCGGAAAGATCTGCCGCTTCAACAGAAGTTGACTTACTCGGGCAGTTGTGTTGACAGCAGCATGTATATTGAGATTGCAACGCCTGAACCGGGAACGCAATACACGCTTCTTTTCAACGGAGCATCCGCAGGAATGGACGTACTGTCGGGCACTGTCAACTGGACGATCGCTAAGGCCCAGAACGGAACCTACACAGTGCTTGCCGACCGGCAGGGATGTACGTTGCAGATGGAAGACGAGATCGTACCCGGAACATCTCCCAGGGTTGGAGATTTGTTGGGGATCGTGTCGAACCTGTGTTACATGACACTTTCCGATCTCTACATAGACGAGTGGGACGAAGGTTCTACCTATAAATTGTATGTAAAAGGGGACGAAACCAAGCAGTTCCCCGGAGTTCAGAGCGGCGATTCGATCCACTTTACCGGAGTACCGGCGGGTTTTGATTACTACATTTCGGCAACCCACAGAAGCTGTACGATAGAAAAAGGGGCGTTCTCATTTCCCGGAAAAGCCTTGCCGGCCTTGTCGCAGGACATGATAGAACCGGTAGACTGTCAGAAAGACGGAGAGGGGATGATACAATTAAAAGATCTGAAACCGTCGTTGACCTATCTGCTCTCCGGAACTTTAAAAACCGATACGATCAGAAATTTCTCGGGAGATACACTGGTACGGAACCTGACATACGGGGCCTTCACGCTGACGGCAACAGACCCGGTGACCACTTGCGTGTCCTTACCGCTTGGAGTGACATTGAGGCGGGGTGTTCCGGCAGATTCTATCATAAGCAGATTGCAGTATTGTGTGGGAACGCCCGGAGTACAGATCCAGCTTTCCGGACAAACTTTTGGTGTGACTTACTCCTTGCGTGATGCCGAAGGAAATCCGTTAGGCGCCGAATACACCATTCAGAACACGACCTCTTTTATACCCTATCTGAAAGCGGGAACGTACATTTTCCGCAAAGAACGGCTCGGTGGGCTTTGGTCCGGATGTTGGAGCGAAGAGACTTTTGTAGTAGAGGAGTACCCCATACCGAACAATATGCCGGAGGTGGAACTGCCGGCGGGGACACTGTGCGAAGCCGGGAACAATTTGATCACGATACACAATTCGGAACCGAATGTGCATTATATGTTGCAGAACACGGCGACGAATGCGTATGTGGATACCATTTACGGGAACGGAGGAACCATTGTTTTTGAAGACAGGAAACCGAAAGGAACCTATCGTCTTCAGATGCGTTACGCAGGGCTTTGTCCGGCAACTTATTACCGGGCTATTGAAGTGAGCGATGTACCGCCGGCCATTGTGGCTGCCGACTGTGAATATTGCTACGATCACGTCTCCACCGATGGTTGTGAACTGGCGGTTTCAGGCTTGAAAGAGACGGCAGAGTATGTTCTCTACAATGCAGAAGACGGACTTCCGCGAGATACGCTTTACGGTGTCAATGCCGGGTATTTCGACGCTATGCCGGCGGGGAAATACTACGTAACCGGAACATACGCCAACACAAGTTGTGCGGACGTAGTGGCGCAGATGTCGGTACACCGTCTCACCGAACCGCTCATTTACACCATTGGTAATGCCAACGGCACGGGAGACTGCGGCACATCGGCCGAAGTGATCTTGCAGGACGGCTGGGAAGGGGACAGTGTAAAATACACCCTGTATCTCAATGGTTTTCTGAAGATGGCAGGACCGATCACGGCAACGCAGTTCGGTGTGCGCTTCCCTGTGCAGAATGCGCCCGGTACCTATACGGTGTATGCTACCAAAGGTGTCGAAGAGAAGTGTGGTGTTTGGATGAACGGCCAGGTTGTGCTTTACGCCCCTCCTGCCAATGGAGTATTGAGCGTACGGGGTTTCAATTGTGAAGATGCGCTTTCTGAAGATGCGCCCCGGGTGACGATTTCCGCTACCAAAGCAGAACGGAACTGGTTCTACTACATAACGAACGGGACCGAAACGTCCGATAAAAAACCGGGATTGCCCAATGTACAATTGAGTTGGGACGAGATTGACGGCCAACCGTTGGCTTCCGGACACTACTACCTGTATGCGGACAACGGGTGCGGCAATAACATTCTGATGGACTCCGTCTGGGTGCGTGATGCCGCTGCACCGGCGCCGGTTAGCTTGCTTCGTCGCAAAAATGGCGTATACTGTACTATGTCGGGTTACGAATGTATCCTGAACACCAGTGAAAAGCTGGTAACCTATGAGTTGGTATTCTCCTCTATAAATAACAAAGTGGCGGGAACGGGTGCGCAATTGTCCATGGGATCTGTAGCCCCGTCGCCGGCCGGTTTGGTATCGGTATACGCCACATCGGACACCACCGGTTGTACCTATCTGATGGATACCCTTCGGGTCATAGAGGACAACTATGTGGACAATCCGGGATTTATGAATCCGGATGTCTGCTCCAACGAAGGGGGGACCATTACGATAACGATGGGACAGCCTCGCGTGCCGTCTTTGGACTACTATCTGAGGGTTAACGGACGCATTGTAGATACGATACCTGCCAGCACAAACGGTGCGGTTGTGAGTTTTGATCCGCAAAGCGAACTGGGGTGTTACGAACTGTACGCGACGAGTACGACGCGTCAGTGCGATACGGTATACCCGGCGCGTTGTCTCAGTCTTGGGCCTGAACCGAGGGAGTTGAAAAACAGCGATTGGGATGGAAAACTCTGTCAGGACGATCTCTTTAAAGTGGTGGTGGAAGCGCCCCAGCCCGGTGTTTATTACCAACTGTTCCGGAACGGAATACCTCACACATCTCCCGTACAGGGTTTTGAAGACACGTTGCTTGTCGGAACGATCGCAACAACGGGAGAGTATACGGTAAAGGCTTTTGTGACGGATGTGTGTTCCATAGATCTGGAAACTGTGTTCCGGGTAGAGGTATTGCCGCGGCCGGAACTGAACCTGGTAACAGAGTATGTATATCCGCAAGGCGGAGAAGGAGTGGAGATTGTTGTGGATGCTCCTACCAGTGAGGGGGTATGGTATCAGATCGAACAGAACGGGCTCGCCTTGGATTGGAGACAGGCTTTCGGTGCGTCTCTCTCTTTGGGCGGAGGTTGGAAAGCGGGAACGTATATCATCAAGACGTTTGAGCTCAGCAATCCCCGCTTTGAATGCATGAGCCAGGATACGGTGATCGTAAAAGAGATTGGGCTGGAAACTTTCACATTTGGAGTGGTGGGAACGCCTTATAAATGTGATGCCACCGAGTGCCGGGTGCTGCGCCTGAGCGGTACGGAGCCGGGGGTAACATACGAATTGTATCGCCGGACGATAGCCGGGGATCAGTTTATAGCCGAATTGCTTGGGAACGGCCGATCCATGGACTTCAACCAACAGTGCGATACGGGATTCTATTACGTCATGGCCGCCCACCGCTTTACAGATCCCAATACGGGACAAGAGTTTATGGCAAGTTCCCAGATGGGAGACGGGGTACGCCTGTATATATCCACCCGGATCAATAAGTACCTCTTAGAGTCGGAAACGCAGGGATACTGCCACCGGAACGGGGAAGCTCCCAGCGGTTCCGTGCTATGCGCGGGTAGCCAGTCGGAAGTTACCTACTATTTATACAGAGATGGTAATTTGGTTCCCGGGCAAGAGCGGTATGGAAACGGAAGCCCGTTGCGGTGGGGAAGTCTGGAAGGGAAGCCTTGTATAAACAACTCCGACGACGGGTATGTATATACGGTAATGGCAACCGATGGAAGGTGCGAAGTGCAGATGGCGGGTGAGATCAGTATTATAGCGACAAATCAACCGGCTATTCGGAAACAGACCTACTCCCTGAACGAGTGTACGGGAAGCACCGTCTCTATGGCGGCAGATGTGACCGGTTGTCTGTTGACGTATGAATGGCGTTTCAACGATCGGGTTGTCAGCCGGGAATCCAGCTATGTCATTGAGAACTTGCAACAGGAAGACATGGGTACTTACGAATGTACGGTTTCCAACTACTGTGGTTCCGTGGATCTGCAACCCATACCGTTGGAAGTGAGAGGAGTGGTAAGTGTACCGGATCAGTTAACGGATGCGATGGTATGCGGTGACGAAGGAGGGCCTATAGAACTAGTCAGCGGAGCGACCGGAGAGAACGCACAATACAGTTGGTACTTAATTGATGACGAAGCGAACCCTGTAAGTTCGGACCGTACCTATCGCATTGAACATCCGGTGAAGAGCCAGCATGAGGGTGTTTATGTTTGCAAGACATGGAACACTTGCGGAGCGGTATACGACACGGTTCGTCTGGATTTTAACAGAGAGCCTGTTGTGGAGGGCTTTGTCTTCAGAGAACAAACCTTGTGTAAAGGTTCTCCCTGGCAGATCGAGTTGACCAGTCCCGATACACTTTTCTGGTACCACAACGACATGTTGATACCGGACAAGAAAGACAAGTCATTGAAATTTGACTCCATTGTGCCTGCAGACGAAGGGCTGTATAAAGTAGTGGCAAAAAATATCTGCAACCAGAAAGAGTTCAATATTGTCCGGTTGAATGTGGACGACACCTTGTATGTGGAGTCTGCTTTTGAAAGCGAGAAACACTATTGTAACAGGTCTGCCATTGAGATGACCATTACGCTGCGAACACCGGAAGGAACCGGATTGAGCCGGGTAAATTATTATTGGACCAAGCGGGATATACCGGTCGCCAATGCCGTGACAAACCAGTACACGGTCGGTTCCAGTCTGGCGGACGATGGAGCGGTCTTTACGGTCTATTATAGTAATGCTTGTACATCCGGGGATACTTCTCAGATGATTTACATAGATCAGCCGATAGATTTGAGGCCCCTGACTGCCGATGTGATCGAATGTACCGGGCCGGGCAGGACACGGATCCAGGTGATAGATCAGGCGCAGGACGATCCCGCTTACGACAGATACAGATGGTATAAACAGGGAACGCCGGATGTGTTGGTCGGAGAATCAGCCTTCCTGCAGGTAGACAGGAGAGTTGCCAACAGCGGCAAATATTACAGCATTGTGGAAAATGCCTGCAGCCAGGCTACATCCACCATCATGAACCTTTGGATAGACTCCATACCGGTTATCACACGACAGCCCCAATCGGCGGAAGTTTGTGAAAACCAAACCCTGGTACTCTATGCCGGGGCTACGGGAGGCAATCTGGAGTACAAATGGTATGCCCGGAAGCGGGGCGAGTCGGAAGCTTCTCAGTTAAGCATCTTCAGACAGCAGGAGTACATCTCACAGTCCCAGTTGACCCGGGAAATGCTGACATTGGACTACGACAGTTGCCTGATATGGTGCGTTGTGGAGAATACCTGTAGCCCAAGCTATGTGAGCACGGATACGGTTGTCATCCGGGTGCTTCCCGAAGTGACCTTATCGGCGGATCGGACATTGGCGTCGCTTTGCTCCAATGCAACAGACGAAGTAAAAGTCGTATTGCGGACGTCGGATCCTGCCTGTACCTGGTGGAGTTACCGGCGGAGCGATGCGGAGTCGGCAGTAAACGTCTATGGCTCGGTAACCGACACCTTGCGCTTTACCCAGGCGGGCGAATACGTTATATCCGATTTTGTTCCCAGAGGAACGACCATCAAGTGTTACAAACCGGATGTACGGATCGGGATTTCCATCCAGGAGAGGGAGTTATTCTATGCCTCGCTGGAACGGGTGGAGGACAAAGAAACCGTCTGCCGGAGAGAAAGGGTACAGATGCGTTTGAAGATCGAAGGCGGAGAAGCGCCCTGGCGGGTAGACATCCGGCGTACAAGCGACCGACGCAGTGCGCCGGAAGTGGGAGGGGGTCCGGTAGAGGTGTGGAGCCGGGACACCATTTTCAGCATGCAGTTAATAGAAGATCAGACATTTTATATCGAATCGGCTTCCCAATTCCAGGATCCGAACGCTTGCGCGGGCGAGATAGCAGGAAGCAGCGTATCCTACAAGGTAGAACATGCGTACGGCACCTACCTGGGGATCCTGTCGGGCGATTCAAGAGACTTTGGCCTGTGTAACGACATTGATCTCTCTGCCGTACTGAAGCCGTATCCGGCTTATCCGGTCGGGAAGTTCTATGTTGACGGTCAATTGTTGGAAGGGGACCGGCTAAGCAGCTTGTCTGAGGGTGATTATAAGATCTTATATAAAGCTGTCACTCCGGCGGGATGTGCCGATTCCGTTTCGGAAACACTGCACATCCATCCGGCTCCGGGAGCGAATTTCTTCATCGACAAAGAGATGCTTTGCCATGACGAAAGGGCTATTGTAACGATGGAATTCTTCGGCACAGGTCCGTTCACATACAGTGGGCGCACCCACTCCTATAACTCTTCGGGCGGGCAGATCGGAAAGCCGTTTCCATGGGGAGCTACGGTCGACAACCACAGTTCTTTGATAGTCCGCTTCGACGAGACGATCACATCGGATTCGATGCGGCGGTATGAACTGATTTCTGTCAAAGACGCTTTCGGTTGTACGGCGAACGTCGGAAACTCTGTTCAAGTTGTGTTCCGCCGTTCCCCCGGGTTTTATGTAATGGTCAGTAACATCCATTACGAAAATGGAAATTACATGGAAACCGGAACAACCTTTACCGTACCGACCGGTTCCCGAGTGAGTTTCCGCTTCGGCCCGCGGCCGCAGGTAAGCCCCTGGAACGGGTATATTACCTACACGAACCCGACGGGTGTTGTAGTGGAATACCAATTCCTGAACCAGACGGGCAGAGAGGTGACACGAGGTTATACCGATATGCCGGGCCTGTGGAACTTTACCGTATCGGATAACTACTGTCCTTCGATCAGCATGATAGAGAAAGAGATCATTAGTTTGGATACGGGCTATATACAGGTTAGCGCCATGTTACAGGGCGCTTATGTAGATGATGGACAGGGAAAAATGCAGAGCAAACTTTGGCCCAATCAGTTACCTAAAGGAGCATGGGGTGCATGGCCCTCTTTGGGTGGCCGGACAGCTATAGACTGGGTGACAATCGAACTACGCACAGAGAATGTGAACGGCCCGAAATTCTACAGCGGGGAGTTCCTCTTATTGGACGACGGGAGCATTGTAGACCGAGCGGGCAGGTCGACACTGCCGATCCCGTTGGCGGATTTTACCACCGATTACTACATTGTAGTGAAACACCGCAACCACCTGGCTATCGGTTCGGCCAAAGGGCACAAGCTGGCCTCTTCCGCTGCTGCTGCGCCTTTGGTAGACCTCTCTTTATCGGTCAACATCCATGTGGACAACACCCAGGGGGATATGACCAGCTTTATAAAATTCTTAGGGGTGTTCGACGGTAAACAACGGTGGGCTATGTATGCGGGGAATGTGCTGGGGAACTCACTGATCTCTGTGGCTAATCCGAACGCAGCTTTGTTACACGAACAATTGACAGACGGTTACTACCTGGAAGATGTGAATTTTGACGGAAAAGTAACTATTCCGATCAATTTACAAAGCCCGAGCGACAACAGCGACGTGTCCATAATGTTTAAAAATCGCTCCATCTATTCATTGATAAGAGAGTAATTTGTCAGCGATACGGCTATAAAAACTACAGTGCAACAATTTTTTTGTAAAAAAAAATAAAAAAAAGAGCAAAAAATGAGAAAAAATCATTTACTTTTGCATAATTGGGAGTCTCTCCCTAAACTAAAACGAAGATGCGACAGATTTTATTGATATGTATATGTGTACTGGGGTTCTTTCTCCATCTTTCGGCAAATGATGTCCGGATCAGAGGGGAGGCGAAAGTGCAGGCTTTGGGAGACGATGTGGCCCTGATCTCTTTTCCGATAGCTTGGGATCACTCCTGGCGGGAAGGTGAGAATTGGGACGCAGTATATATTTTCGTTAAGTACCGGAAGCGGAACTCCAACAGTCAATGGTACCATGCTTATCTGAACGCAAGCGGGCACCGTTGTTCACAAGGGGGAGGCGTACCTCCGATGGAATTTTTGTCCATTACGGGTGGGCAGAATGCCTGGTTGCGGGAAGATGTCATCTATTTCGGCAATTACGAGCCGACGGATATTGATAAAAAAGAGATGGTGCAGGGCGTGCTTCTGTTCCGGAGAACTCCCGGGCACGGAAACCTGAACATCCAGAGGGTTACATTGGAATGGAATTTTGCCTTGGGAGATCTGTCCCTGTATGACGCAGTTACGTTGGACGACATCCGGGAAAATCGTATAGAAGTATCCATACAGGCCATAGAGATGGTATATGTTCCGAACGGCCCTTACCGTTTGGGTGACCGTTTTTCCAAATTCTCCTTTATCTCAGCAAACAGCGGTAGTGCTATTTATGTGAATACAGAAGGGAAGATGCAGGTGCAGACCATGGGCATGACCCCCGAATCCATCAGCAAACAATGGGAATTGTCGGAGCTTTTTCCGAAGGGATATACCGGTTACTATGTTACAAAGTACGAAACTTCGCAGGAACAGTATGTGAATTTTCTGAACCGGCTACCCTACGATAAACAGGCAGAGCGAATCGGGGCGGACCTGAACACGCTGGCGCCGGGCATGTATGCATTCGGCAGCAAACGGCACGCTCCCTCGTACCGGAACGGGATCATCCTGCAGGAACGGTTTGCCAACAACGACACAGCGGTCATCTTCGGTTTCAATCTGAATCCGGACGACCCGCCAAATTCGGAACTGGACGGGAAAAGTATAGCCTGCAATTTTTTGACCCCGGACGATATGTTGGCGTATGCGGATTGGACCGGATTGCGACCGTTGGGTGAAACGGAGTATGAAAAAGGGAGCCGGGAACGGAACCCGCTTGCGGGGTATGACGACCGTTCATTGGCCTGGGGGAATCCCCAGGCAACTTCGCTGATCAGTTGGGGACCCGGATATATTACAGGTGTCAATTCGGAAGAAGAGACTGTTGTGTATACGGCCCCGTCCCAATATGGGCGCATGAACGGGCCGCGTTCCACTTCAGCTCCGGGGCCGGTCCGTTGCGGAGCTTTTGCGAACGACACCTCCAAAATCTATGCCTCCGGAGCTTCCCGGTGGGGATTGATGGAGATGAGCGGAAATCTGGCGGAGATCTATTACTATGCTTACGAAGGGCGGGAATTTAACGGACAGGCGATAGGAGATGGAAATATTTACTCTTCTGTAGCTACCTGGCGGGCGGACTCAACGGTAGAGATCCGGGATGAATTTGAGGTAGGGTATGGCTATTATACCGTCACATCGCACCGGGTCTTGGACCTGCCGATCATCAACAAGAAAAATCATCCGATGAAAGCCCATATCCGGCAACAAAAATCCGGCTATTGCGGTTCCTATTTCGGATGTACTGTCCGGCAAGATGTAAATGTCACCATTCCATGGCCTGTGCTTGATTGGCCTGCTGCCAAAGAAAATTTCATGTTGCGGGGAGGTTCTTTTGCCACAGAAGCCGATGCGACCGGAGGGGGGATGGTCATATACGACAACATGGCAGTTTCCTATCGGGGCGATACCATTTACCACCGGACAGAACAGCCTGCTTTGCGTTTTGAATACTCGACCTTTCGTGTGGGGGTTCCGGTGGAGATGAAATCCATACGTACCGGGATCATCCGGGCAAGCAACGGACTTGAACGGGATACGGCTGCCATTTGCGGAAACGCTCCTTACACCATTAGCGAAGTAGAAGGTGGTGACGATACCCCCGAAACGACCATTTACAGTTGGGAGATCAACGATGGAACCGGCTGGAAGATCATACCGAACAGTAATCATTTCGACCTGACCATAGACGACTGTTTAGTGAGTGGCGCTTTGGATGATTGCTCCAAATATGGTACGTTGCTGACCCCCTATCGTTTCAGAAGAAAAAGCATTGCTTCGCATGCAGAGTCGTATGGTAACGAGGTAATTGTGGAGGTGCCGGGATTCCAGATCAACGGTTCTCCGGAGCTTGGAACCTTGCTGATAGACAGGTATGATACACAGATCAATGTGACAACTTTGCTGGGTATTGAAGGGGACGTGAAGATGGAGTTTCAGTTGTTCGGCACTTCCAACTGGCGGGAATTGGACAACACACTGGGAGTGAAGCAGGTTGTGCAGACTATTACCCGTTCCGCTCTGGAGCCGGATATTGCACAGGGAGGAGAGGGGCGCGGATTGATCCGGATAACTGTGAATTTTGGAGGATGCACTGTTGAGAGAATACTGGACCTTGCGGTCAGGACGCCGGCAGCGACCTGTCCGACCACTGTTCAGGACTCCCAAGATCCGAGCAAAACTTACAAGGTAGGAACGCTTAACGATGGGAAATGCTGGATGTTGGACGACTTGAAGGTGGTGGTGAACGGAAAAACAACAGGGGCCTACACCTGGACGGACATGAAGGACATTGTGTCCCAACAACTCTGTCCGGAGGGATTCAGAGTGCCTCAGCAGGAAGATTGGGATTACCTTTGGCGCATGTACTCTGCCTTTATAGTAGAATATGGGGAACCTTGCGACTGGACGAAACAGGACTATGTTCCGAAGGTTCCAGTGTGCGATGAAATGAATGGTTTTTGGGGCTTGTACTGGCCCGGTATAAAGCCATTTGCAATCGGTTTGCTCGGTGATTCTCTTGCAGAAGGAGAGACTGACTTATGGTGGGCGGATGCTAACAACGATGACAGGCGGTATATTCATCTGTCTTACTATGAAACAGACACGGACTATGCAGGTGTTGTGTTCTCGCGGGATGATAGCGGTAATGGAGTCCATCCGATCCGCTGTATATCAAACCCGCATTAATAATAAAATCACGAACGTATGAAACGGTTTTTACTGTATACCATATTATGTGTGGCAGCTTTGGGTGCTAAGGCTCAGCTGTTTACGGGCGGCCGGGGAGACGGTGCGGCGATTTCCTGCATACCGCCGGTGGTCAACACAGTAGGAGAAACGGAATTTACCTGTATAGGGGATTCCGTTGTATTGCAAGTCTATGCGTCTGGTTCTCAGATCCGCTATATTTGGCAGAAAATGGGCACCAACAAATTCGAAGACCTGCAAATGGTGGCCGATAAATACGTAGGGATAGGCACGGAAAAACTGATCATAAAAAATATGACGGCAGTTGCCGATTCGGGAATTTATCGTTGTGTAACGGTCAATAGTTGCGATTCGGATACCTCCGAATACTTTTACGTACACTTTAACAAAGCCCCGTGGATAGAAAATCCGCTTGCCCTGAACGGCTATGCACAGGGTGTTTGCGCCAATACCGGACACGTTGATCTGATCCCCAGCATCGGCTCTGTCAAAGACGATGTGAAGTACCAGTGGAAAAAAATAGATACCCTGTACGGAGTCGTGACAGAACTCCCGGACGTAACCCGTGATTTACGGATCAGTTTGGCGGGATCGGCCCGGGATGCCGAAGGGCTTTATGTCATTAGTGCCTCCAATCCTTGCGGAATCATATACGATTCCGTTTACCTGCCGGTTTACCGTTCTCCGGAAATTGCATGGACCAACCCTGTAACGCCGGATGGAAAAATTTATGCTTGTGAATACGAGTCGTTGTTGCTTAATGCAACCATGAGCGGAGGGGGAAGTTACGCCTTTGTTTTGCAAAGAGTAATATATGATCTGTTTACAGATACTTGGGTTTCTTCCGGTCAGGACATTCCGGTGGAAACTCCCGAACACTATATGCGCATAGTAACTAACTGGGATGCAGGATATTACCGTTGGGCTGTGTTCAACCAATGTTCTGAAGACAATGAACCTACGTATAGCGACATTATAGAGGTTGTGGTTATTGAAGCGCCTCTCTTTACAGAACAACCTGCTAACCAATTGGTCTGCGAAGGTAGTCGCTTGGAATTGAGGAGTGAGGCGGATGGTTTGGGAGTAGAGTACTACTGGACCCACAACGGCCAACGGATAACCGGAGCGGACAGTAACGTGCTGATCATTGATGAAGTAAAAGAAGGGGATGGAGGGAGCTATGTTTGCGTTGCATTTAATAGTTGTGTCTCCAAAGTGATGAGCCGTACAGCCCAGGTAACGGTTGACCTGCTTCCACGCCTGGAGCGGGAACCTTACATGTTGAAAAAAGCCTGTTTGGGTGATACCCTGACCTACTTTAATATCATTCCGAACGACGCTATTCAGCTGGACGGCGTGCGTTGGTATTTTGACTACCAGCCTATATACGATAATGGTCATTACAAATATACCGACGAGCTTATGATGGAGATCACCCAGATCAACGAATCGGATCTGGGTTTGTACCAGGTAATGCTGTCCAACCATTGCGGCTCCCGGTTGAGCGAATTTTTGAAATTAACGGAACTGTCTTTGCCGGTTAACATCAAAGGTGGCTTAGACGGTTACGACCTGTTGCTTTGTCCCGGTATGGAGCAAAAATTAGGCGTAGCGGTAACAGGTTCCCGGCCCATACAATACAAATGGGTCGTAAATGAACACGCTTACGAAACCGATACCAACTTTGTAACGGTAAAAGGCCAGAACATCACAGAACGGAATAAATATACCGTATATGCCTACAACGCTTGCGGAAGCGATATCGATTCCGGATGGATAGATGTAGAGGTATTCGAACGGTATAAATTTACGGGAGAAGGAGAGTATTGCGACGGGCACACCCCAACAGGAGAGCTTCATTTAGCAGATACCGAGGACACCTTGGTATATCATTTGTACAGGGACTACGGCGTATTGGTAGAGACCCGTAACGGGAATGGCCGTCCGATGGACTTCACCGGCATGCCGGGAGGAGAGTATTACATAGTGGCGGAAAATCCGAAAACAGAGTGTCGGGTAGAGATGGACGGAAAACCGTTTATCGTCAAACATCCCTCTCCGATAGAATTTAATTTTTACGTATCCTCCTATTTCTGCATGGGGAATGACGGGGCGGACTTGGTGCTCTCCGGTTGGGAAGATGACGTAATCTATCAGTTGTACCGGAATACAGGTTCCGGATATGAAGAGTTGCCCTATGCCAAATTTGTCGGAGGGATAGGCGGATATAGCATTGAGGAGATGAACTCTCCTCCTGTGGGGCAACCCAAAATTTACTCCGGTATGAGAAGCGGCCGCTACCAGGTAGTAGCCACCAGCCGGAATACGTGTACCCGGACGATGGTATTGAACGATTCCATTCAGATCATTCCGCCACCCTCCCGGCACACGCTCTCCGCACACCAGAACGACACTGTCAATTGCCATAAAATGATGAGCAGCGGGGAACCGCTTCTTGAGTATGCCCGGTTGGAAGTGGACCGTTTTATAGAAGGAGCAAAATATTATCTGTACAAAAACGGTGTTCTCCATCCCGATTTCGAACCGGACCGGATGGCGCCGATCGATTGGACCGGATTGGATGAGGGAGAGTACCATGTATTGGTAGAGACCAAAGAGGGGTGTACCGCAACAACCAACAAAATACGCATCCGCAGTGTAACCGCTCCGGCTCAGCAAACACTTTCGCTGAGCGGTAACCTTTGTGCGCATTTGGATACGGATACCGACTTCAAAATATTGACCATCGATCATACAGAACCGGGAATTCGTTACGACCTTTACCGCCGGACCCCGGCTAAACTGTGGCAGAGCGCTATTGGTGACGGAACTCAGAAAGAGTTTATCATTCCGGCGGAGCGAGCTACTTTTTATGTAAAGGCGACCGACGAGACAGGTTTGTGTACCACCATTATGACAGATGAAGTGACGGTACTGGCCAGCGATTTTTACGTAGAACTGACTCCTTCGGATATCTTTATTGACCCCAAAGGCACCATGAGTTGGCTGCATGTAGACATAAAGGGAGATTACGTAGAACCGTTGGACGTTGTTTGGGCGGATGAATCCCAACTGCAACAAACCAGCGTGATAACGGGGCTCAATACACCTTACCACAAGCAATACTACTGGCCATTTTGCCCTTGCGCCGGCAATCACGACGGCAACGGAGAGTACTCTCGTCACCACGGCGGGGCGCACAGTGCAAGTTGTACGCTGCCGACCTGTCCTTTTCTCTACCACGCATTCAACCCTTCCGCCCACACCTGTACTTATCTGGGGACGGAATACCAAACGGCAGCACTGCACGGATATCCGACCAGAACGAAATGGTACGACCTCTATTTCTGCCGGGACATGGTTACAGATCAAGCGTATCAGGAATTTTACCAGAACGACACGACCAATCCTTTCCGCGATCGATTAACAACACCGATCAACGAAGACCGGGAGTATACTGTCACGGTTACCGACGGTGCCGGATGTACACACGAAGACCACATGACGGTGCGCGTCATGGGCGCTCGCCTGCGCGGACACATTCTATTTTCGGAGATACACAAACACTACGAATACCCCTTCTGCCCTTGCGCCTCCCGGCACCACTACCACATTTGCTCCATAAACTGCAATGAAAACGGCAATTGTCCGCGGCTATACCATGCACACACGCACGCAGGCTGTGTGAAACAGGGAACAGAGTTGATTCTTTACAGGGGGAGTTATGTAAAGTATTACGACCTTTATTACTGTTGCACCAACTTGAGAGCCCAGGATACGGTTGTTTACCGCAACGATGAACTCTTTTTCTGTTCGGAGGCGTACGGCGGAGATTTCACATACGGGAAAACCTGGTGGTTTGACGCGGAAAACGGCAGTGACAGTTGGAGCGGTTTGTCGGGAGATACGGTTACTTTTAAAGCAAGTTCATCGGGGTGGCTTCACCTGCGCATCACCAGCATGGACGAAGAGGTGAGAGACAGTATCTGGATAGATGTACTGCGTCGTCCGTTCAATGCCTATATAACAGATGCACACGATCAGGAACGCCGGATAGACTCTCTTTACATCTGCCGGGGCGAAGAGGCACACCTTTTTGCCAAGACCAGTGGAGGAGACAGTCCGAACACCTACCTGCAATGGTATGGCGAAGGCGAAGACGGTCCCTCCGCACAGGTATGGATATACGAACCCCGCCAGAGCGGTTGGGTGGAATTGACGGCGCGCAACGATGATGTAACCATTCAGGATCGGGTCTATATCCTGATACGGGAGGCACCTGCCAAGCCGGAATTGGAAAATGCGAGTGTTCGCTGCGTTGTTCCGAATCAGTCGGAATACATCGTGGTTCAGGCGCCGACGGTTGTCGGAGGAAACTATATTTTAGAGTATAGCGCCGATCAAGGAGCGACTTACATAGAAAAAGAGCGTGAAAACCATTCGTTGGGCGCAGCTATCGAATTTAAAGTTCCTTATCCTGTCAGGGACGCCGGCCTTTACCGGGTGCGGGTGGAAAATCCGTTGGGCGATCACGCCTGTACCGTCTACTCCGAACCGATAGAATTTATTACACCTCCTGCGCACGAAGATATAGAGACCTTTACCTATTGCGAGGGTTCTTTGTTGAACATACAGTTCAAATCCACCTCTGAGGGCATGAGTTACTCGCTCCTGACAAATACGGAGATTAACCTAGAAACCATCTCTCATCCGATGGACTACTTTGACAAACCGATTGGTGCGAACACGTATAAGATCGTTTACCGCCGGGAGGGGCAATTGGGTTCCTGTGCGGACACCGTAGACATCACAGTAAGGAAAGTGGTGCCACCCAATCAGGTGACATCCCTGGTAAACGGATTGCCGGACGGTTGTGAGGGGATCAACGCCACTATCTCCTTCGTAACGGAAAGCGGAGTGGACTATTACCTGGAATCAGCCAAAGACGGCAGCCGGACACCCCTGTTCACAGGAAATGGAGACGCTATGGAGACGACGATCTTCGGCCGTTCTTACGGTACATACAGAATTATGGCAGAACGGGAAGGTTGCCCGACTTTGGTAGACTGGTTTGTATTCAATCGAAATCCGCAACCCATCACCGTCCAGGATCAGACATTCTGTTATCCTTACGGGCGTTTAGATTTGAGAGAAGGTATTGATATAGAACTGAACGGTTTGGAAGCCGGGGTTACCTATACCCTGTTGAAAGAAGGCTTATATCAGGCTGACCAGCAGGGCCCGGGCTTAAAAACATTTACTGGCTTGTTGAACGGAAGCTATACATTGGTTGCCGAAAATGACGAGACCGGTTGTTTAAACTCAACGGATTTTGTGGTAACAGCCAATGAAGCCCCGAAAGATTTCACGTTCTCGGCGGCTTGCGAGCGAGGCAAAGCGCTGACTTTGAGCAATAGTCAGACAGGCGTAAAATACACGCTTCACCGGGATGACTCCAAACCGATGGTACTGACCGGGACCGGCGGAGAGTTGGTATTCGGTATATTCCAGGAAACCGGTATCTATACGGTTACGGGAAGAGATACGATTACCGGTTGTGAAACCGTGATGAACGGAAGTGTGCCGGTTACCCGCTTAGACTCCTGCGGATTGGAAAAAACACGACCGATCTGCACCGTGGGAGACGTGACGGAGCTGCTCTATCCGTGTAGCAGTGTAGGATGGTCTTATTACCTGAAAGACATCACTCTTCCGGAAGAGATACTGAACAGCGAGGTGTTGGAAGGGCACGGCGGCCCCATCCGCTGGTCATCTGTCGGCGATCGCCTGATCAAACAGTACCAGAGAGGGCGGGTAAGCATGCCTTCCGTATACGAACTTTATGCACGGGATGTGTGCGGAGATATTTTGTTGGAAACCTTTGAGGTAGCTATTGCTCCTGCAGCTAAAGGAAATTTAGAGATGGAGAACGTGGCAGTCGGCGGTCAGACGCAGGAGGCATGTATCAATGAATTTCAGAACTTCTACGTAAACACTGTCGGGGCGAATGTTTCCTATATATTATTAGGGATCACCAGCGGGAACTACCGGGATACGCTCTCCACATACACAGCCGGTGCGGTGGTGCCGGAGTTGCGTCAATTGCTTGGAACGTTCCGGGGATATGACGAATACAGCCTGTTTATAGAATTGGAAGGATGTTCCCGGACGGAGTCCGTTGTAATGGACTACCGGGAGATGCCTAAAACCGATATAGAAGTGATCGGAGAGGATAAATGCGGCAGTGAAGGCGCCTTGGAATTGTCCCTGCCCAACCGGGAAAGTGATCACAACTACTACCTGCATTGGATTGCGGATGGGGTGAGTACCCAAGTGGACACTTTACTGTACACTGACCTCCGTAATGACTTCAGGCCGCAAAATAACTCCGGCCGCTATTGGATCATCGCTGAAAACGTAGAATCGGGCAGTGGGGTGCGACTATGCCGGGACACCGTCCGTCCGTCCTTTGCTTTAGGCGCTTCGCCTACTCCTTACCAATTTGTGAGTTATCCGGAAATGAGTGCGGACGTGTATCTCTGTACGGGAGACAGTAGTTTGGTGATGTTGCGCCAAAGCGAACCGGCCGTTTCGTATGGTCTTTTCCGGGAGGGAGTGGAATACACCTCTGCTCGGCAATTTCGGGACGACGGCGGACCGATCAACTTTGTGGTAAGAGAGGCGGGTGTTTACACGGTTCGTGGCTTTTTGGGCGATTGTGAAATTCAGATGCAGGATTCGGTGGTGGTATGGAAAGACGACACTCCGGAATTGGAACTGTACGACACCTATTACTTCTGTATAGGAGCGGAAAACGCGGCAAAGATAGAGATCATCGGAGCGCCGTATCTTTGCACCTTTGAATTGCGGGAGTTCGGATTGGGTTCTCCCCCTGTTGAACGGGATACCGTACACCGGTATTGGGGGGATGGCATAAGCGATACTATCTCCTTCAACCACCTTTGTCCGGCAGGCGAGGAATACCAATACGTACTTACCTACAAAACCAGAGGCGGTTGTCGTGGGCATCACTACTTCGAGGTAGAGGGAGCGATCCCGCCTGATCCCTTTGAAGTGATGAGCACCGGAGATGCCGTTTGCGAAGGCGAATACACCCGCTTTGCCATTCTGGGCGACCAGCAGGGAGTGGAATATACACTGATGAAAGTGGACGAAGAGATCGGGGATTACGAATACAACGACAACTACATTGTAGGCTGGGGAGACCGGGATACCATGTGGTTCCCCTATCCGGTATACGACCGGGGTATTTACTATGTAACCGCTACCTATTACTACCGGCCGCAGTGTCAGTCTGTTTTGAATATAAACGGTAAACAGCAGATCGAATTAGCAGAGATTGACACCCTGCGCGAGTGTGAAATGGAGAGTTACGAAGTGCGTTATTGCGCCGATGTGTTCCGGGGGACAAATCTGGTGTTGAACAATGCGGAAGAGGGTATTATTTACTACCTGGTCAAAGAGGGGTCGGATATGCATGACACGCCTGTTGATTGGATACGGCAGTGCAGTATAGAAGGGGAGACGCTGGTGTGGAGCGACATCCCGGCGTTTGAGTTTTGCGATGGGGACATCGAACGGCCAACCCGTTACAGGGTCTTGGCGGAGAATCCACGTACCCGTTGTACCAAATGGATGGGCGGCAATATATCCGTTTATGCGGAAAAAATGATTGACATTACTGTGTCGAACTACCCATATTACGAATTTTGCGAGGGGGTGGGGGCCTTGCTGAAGACCCGCTCAACCGGGTGCGGCGCCGCTTACGAGTGGTTCCGGATCACCACGACAGGCGAAGAGCCGGTGGGTTCGGGAGCAGACTTCCTGGCACAGCAATCCGGGGTTTATTTCTGTCAGGTAACCAACAGTTGTCAGCCTCCGGCGGAATCGGAGCAGACTATAGTGATGGTAAAACCCCAGATCGAAATGGTGCCTATGGGTATCAAGAGCCTTTGCGAGGGGGCATCTGCTGTTGTTCACAGCCAATTCTACAACTTGAACGATGGAGACTATGTCTGGTACCGGATCGAAGAGCCGAATGTTATACTCAGCACGTCGGGATGGTTGGAATTTGAACAGGTCACCAAGGCCGACGAAGGACGTTATGTGTGCGTCGGAGGTTCCACCTCTCGTAATTATTGCAACGTCCTCATAGATACCGTCTCCATTCGGGTGCTTAACCATGTGGACAGTGCCCGGATAGAATTGACATACGACACCGTATGTTTCGGGACCACGCGCAGCATTGGTGTGAACCTGACGGGGTACGATTTGCAGTGGTTCTTGAACGGAACGCGCCTGATGGGAAGCACTACCAACGCTATTTCCCGCACATTCGCGAATACCAAAGACGCCGGTCTCTACTCGGTACAGATCTCTAACGATTGTGGCGAACGGGACCCGATCCCGGTGAAGATGATAACTGTGGATACGGTCATCGCACACCTGTGGCATACCGAAGACAAATATCTCTGTGCTGCTGCGCCATTAGACCTTTCCATTCGCACCTCTCCGATGAGCGGCGTGCGTTTCCAATGGGAAGAATTGATCCCGGGCAGAACGGAAACACAGCTTGGCAATACGCCCGACATCGCTTTACATGTGCCGGAAGATGTTCCCTCTGTGACCTACCGGGTATATTATTGGAACACGTGTAACGATTATACCGCCAGCAACTATCAGGATGTATTGGTAACGGTCGCTACCAATATCCGGCACGAAAATCCGTGGCCTGAAGAGCTCCATTTCTGCGAAGGAGCCGGAGGTGACGATGCAAGCCGTACCTTGACGGCGACGATGGGAGGAACGAGCGTACACTATTATATGTGGCTCTTTTCTCCGGCCGGAACAACCCGGATTGATACCGTACTCCGGGGAGTGTCCGAAAACTCTTACATTGTTCCAGATCGGCGGGATGCATCGGGTCTCTACACTTGTATGATGGAGACGGATTGCGGAAAGATGAAATACAAATACAGCACGTGGGTGCGGATCAACACTCCGGTTGCCATTACACAGGATTTGGATCCGGAAACCGGTCGCATGTGCGAAGGAACCAACTTTTTTACTCCGACCGTATGTGCTACGGGTAGCGACCTGCAATTCCGTTGGGTGCTTGACCGCAAAGACGGACGGATAGACACGATACAACGGGGCATGGGATACGATTGGGCGGATTGCAACATGCTTGAGATGCCGACCGACTTTGACAACCTGGACGACGTTTTGCGTTGTGTTGTATACAACGGTTGCGGTGTGGAGATCTCAACATCCCTTGTGCTGAAAATAGAAGGTCGCCGCACCCTGCGCGCCACTGCGGAACCGTGGGTATGCTACGATTCGTTGGGTACTGCAGTCATTCAGTTACTGGACCGCAACGGCGATCCGCTGATGTCGGAAAACTGGAGCTACACCTATCAGCGGGATAATGCAAATCCACGGGATTGTACGGTGATCGGCGGAGTATCCAGGGATACTCTGCACAATTTGTCTCCCGGCCACTATGTGATCAAAGACTTCAAGGACGGAGTGTGCAACTACGTGGGCATTGATATGGCAACCTTTACCATAGAAGAAAAAGGGCAGGCCACCGCCACTATGAGCTTGTCGGAGGAGAGGCGGGATACCACCCTCTGTGCCGGGGCCAAGTTGCCCTTCCATATTCAGGTGCAAAACGGTGTCGGTCCGTACGAAGTGACTTTGTGGTACCGCACTTCGGAGATGACTGATTGGGAAATCTACAACGAGTGGCCCGGTTCCAATCCGTTCTACATAGAGTCTGCTGCTGCGGTTGCCGGCTACGAGTACGCCTTGCCGATACTCAAAGAGGGAGAATTCAAAATAACCGTGAATGATTTTTACGACGATAACTCCACGGGAGAACGCTTCTGTCCGGTGATCGTGTCGGACGACCAGACTGTATTAGTACGGCTTGTAGCTCACTCTATCGTCGCCTGGCATCCCGGCAGTATCACGAGAAGATTCGGAGAGTGTGAATTGCCGATAGACTTGGTGACCGTACTCAATCCCAGCCCGGCCAATGGCGTTTTCCACATCACCAAGCGGATCCCCGGCGAAGCTGAAGAACAGAGTAGAATGGCTTACAACGAAGCGATGTTGACACAGCCGGGCACCTATGTGATCGGTTACTCCTCCGGCGGGGTTTGTATGGATCCGGCACCTTCGAACATTACATTGACCATCGATTCATTGCCTTCTGCTACCATCATCCCTCGCGATACTGTGATCTGTTCCCAGTCGAGTGCAGACATCTTTATTGAATTGCGAGGTACCTCTCCTTTCCAGTACATGCATGTGGAGACGGAACGGATGCTTACCGATGGAAGTTTGGCCTCCTTCCCGGGACAAGAATTCTGGGAGTTCCCGAATACCCCTACCATTCAGGAACCGAGACACCGACTGCACCTTATGCCGGCGACGGGGGATTCGATCATAAAATATACGGTTCAGAACCTGCAGGATGCGTATGGTTGTTTCATGTCGATCTTCAGGCGTCCTTCCACCCAGATCACGGTAGCCCCGCTGCCGCGGATCGAAGTAGAAGGTTCACATCCCTTGTACGGGGACGGCCATTGGAACAACCTCCTGACCCATTACAACCTACCGGAGGGTGATTCCGTAAAATTCCGGATCACGCTTTCAAAGGGCAAGGCTCCCTGGAAGTTGAAGCTGAAATACGGAGAGACCGCCGCCCTGTTCCAGGAGCAGCCGGATATTACCGTATATGGACGAGATACCGTTATAGTTGCCCGGAAAGCAGGTGTTTACGAATTCAACTGCGTGGATTTGAACGGTTGTACCTTGCCTTTCCCGGATAGGAAGACACGAACCGTTACGTTTGCTCCAGATGGCTTTATTACATTGACCGGAGTGTATTTGGGCGGAGCCATGGCGCACCACAGGGGACATGAGCTGGGCGGAATCCCCAAAACTTCCTGGATGACATCTAATTTGCGTAATGCCGGCCTTTTGCCGAATCCGGCAGCCCTCGGCGCTATTCCGCCCACGTGGCATCCATTTATTATCGACTGGGTGTTTGTGGAGGCGCGTAAACAGCAAGTGGACGGCTCTTGGGATATTGTCGCCCGGGATACTTGTGTACTGATGGCAAACGGTGATGTATGGAGCCAGGAAGGAAGTACGCGGATCCGCTTGCGGCAGACCGGAACACACGGTGACCTGTTCCACATCGTCGTTCTGCACCGCAACCATTTGCCTATCATGACGAAGAACCCGCAGCAGTGCGGCGCTACCGCTCCTACGGCCATAAACTTTGGTTACGAAGAGAACTTCTGGACAAAAGACGGAGGAAGCCTGAAAGATCATGCCTGGCGGATAGCGACCCAGTATGGTGTTGATGTGTGGGCCATGGCCCCTGCGTACAAAATGATAGACCAGATGCTACACTTGGTCAGCATAGCCAGTCCGAACAAGAGCCATTTTGAAGAGAGTGATGTGACGGCACTGTCTTCCTACAGTGTGTTCGATGTAAACCTGAATGGTACTGTTGAGATTCCGTCTATTCTGATTTGGACGGCCGATCAATTGTCATCCCTCTCCAATGTGGAGGATGCCTGGATATTGTTTTTGAACAGAGATTGTTATTCCGACATAGAAGAGAATATAGATGTGGCGCCATAAAATTCAGTAAAACAGCACATTTATTTAAAAAAAAGTATTAGATTTGTAACAAATAACACAGTAGAGATGAAGAAGAGCCTTCATAAGTGGTTAAAGATAAGTGCATTGGTGCTGTTCTGTGTTGTACTGTTGTCTGAAAAAGAAGCGGTAGCGCAAGGTATTTATACCGACTCGGTGACCTTCAGGATCGAAAATGCCCAGATAGAAGGCAGTGATCTTGTATTCTCCATCGTGTTTTGGCGGCGCAATGTTGACTGGAGGGGGCCTAACGGCATTCAAGACACCCTGTTGGGAAATACCGACCTGTATTTTGGGCTGACCGAAGAAGTTTTTGACAAAAGTGTCGCTCCATTCGTTGAGCGTCTCCACCCGAATATTGACAGGATCAATGAATTTTCCAATCTCTTGGAGATCGACGCCCGCTACCACGCCGGCCGTTTTGCCATTTCGCTCAGGTCTAAAACCGGAGGGATCAGTATCGGTATGGGAGTGGTGTCCATACCTTTGTACGAGGAGCGGGTGGAACTTTGCAAAATTCGGATGCGGTTGGCCAACCCTACCCAAAATCCCGGCCTCGTGTGGGATGTTGCAACGGGTGGTCAGTCTACCATTGGCGAACCGCTGATCGAGGAATTGGACGGCGACATTGAATTGAACCCGGACAAAGAGATCGTTCTGGTGGATAACTCCCGGACCGAATACGTATGCGAAGGCGGCGAAGCCAAGATCTGGGCTAAAGGCCACTCGGCCGGCACCGGCTTGGGCATTCGCTGGTACATGTCGGACCAGCGCGATTGTGTTGCGGATCCCGACAGGGTGGAATTTTCTGGAGCAACGCTGGGCAACCTTGTCGCCAATCAAACTTCGTATGCAGGGAGCGTTTCCACGGCTAAGTGGGGAACACTCTCTTACCGTATCGTGAGTTCCAACGCTAATTTGGAGCGGGTGGATACCCTCATCATTTCCAACGTACCGGCCGGTTTGGACAGTGTATATTTTCAGTGTGAACTTTTCGACGAAACACTGTCCGCTATGCCCAAGCACTCCACCAACGGCAATTCGCCTGCTACCCGCACGCAACTCATTCTGCGCGACCGGGTACTCGGTTGGTTTGCCGCTTCCGACCCCACCCGGCGGACGGACCACGCTACTACCAATACCGGACGTGACGACCATACAGACACCATTATGAAGTGCCCTACCGGCGCTGCCATTGCGTCGTTCTACTTTTTCGGTCCCCGCTGCAATACGGACCGAGAGATGATCGGCGAGGAGATGGTTGTAACCTACCTGCATCAGGACCCGTACGGAAATACTGCCGATAAGCAAACTACCCTGAAAAACTGGCAACAGGTACCCGGACAGGATGCTCCCAACGGGAGGTGCCTTTACCAGGCCTCTATTGAGTTGGACGCCTCCATTACCGATCAGTACGTTTGGATCCACTCCATTGCAACGGAGGCAGGATGCGATAATGGCGGTTCTTACGCTTTGTACGACACGGTGTACATCCGCGACCTCCAACCGGAGGAATCCATCACGGCGCAGATCACACCGGCTTCTGTGGCTGCGGGTGAAACCCTGACACTTCCCACTGAATTCACTTACACCCTCATTCAGGGTACGGCAGGCGGGAGTCTTGTTGCAGGGCCGCCGGCCGTATACACGGCACCGTCCACCTTCTGCTCGGATGAAGCCGGATGCGCCGATACGCTTGTATATGCTTACACTGTAGACCCCGGGGACGGCTCCTCGTGTAGAATGGAGATCCGCCAGACTGTACAGATTACGTCTTGGTCTTATGTGAATATAAAGGTACTGTTGGAAGGGGATTTGATGGGAAGTCCGAATAATAATATGAAAGGAGCTCTCTCTGCATTATTCCCAACACACAACGGAAACTTTGTTTCTCCATATGAGAATGGTGATACAATCAATACGTTACCATTGACCTCCGTGCGAATTTCCGACTGGATCAGAATTTCGTTACGATCGGTTAGTAACGTTGGCCCAGGAGAAGATTACACGACGGTTGCAGAAGCGGATGCGTTTGTATTAATAGACGGGACGGTTGTGGATACGAAAGGGAATCCGTATATCCGTTTTGAGGGGGCAACGGAATCCAACTATTACATTATGGTACACCACCGGAATCATATAGGGATCATGAGTTCCCAGCCGGTCATATTGTCCATAAATGAAGCAAGTGTTCCTACGTGGGATTTTACGGTGCTGAACAACATCTATTTGCAAAATGCAGCAGTTGTGAATGGTAGGGCTGCTCTGTATGCAGGAGTTGCAATAAAAGAGTTAGGAGTTGTAAGCAATGCATGTCTCAACGCGATATTGGATACCATGCGAGGATCTAATATGGGAGAATTGAGGTATGAGTTTACGGATATTAATATGGATGGTAGCACAAGTACGCAAGATCGAAACGATATTAGGAATAATATAAAAATAGGTCCGGCTGAAATTTATTGAAGTCATGAAAAAGTATTTGTTAATATTAATATCGGTTTGTTGGACATTTCTAACACCATTGCAAGCTCAGGATTGTGGGGTGGATGGATTGTTCGGTGTTGTAGGTTGGCCAAATGATAATTTCTTGGAAATAAAATTGACGGCTTCTGAGCAGGATGGATATTATGTTTGCAGGATTGATTTCAAAAAACCAGCAGGTTCCAGATGGTATGCCATACCTGACAATGGGGCAAGACCAATGTTAGGTTTATCAAGGGCGTTATCAAGTTTCGACATTTTGTTGAATATTAATCCGGAATATGTTGAAAGTAAATACTTGGGAGCACCCAATGGTGTACCCGTACAGGTTGAATGGGGAAAAGATTTTAACCATAGTGAAATACCAACAAGTTATGGATGGGGGGGGACAGATGATTGGGCAGCATTAGGCTTAGATGTTACAGCTTTAGCAAGGGTACGCGACATGCGGACGATCAATGGAAATTTTTATATAGAATTGAAATGGTTTGATGGGACAGGGGCACTTCCAACTTACTTAGCCATGGATGATGATAAATATTATCATTACGCAACAATTAAACTGGAAATACCGGCTTCTGCATCTGGTATAATGGAGGTAACCGGAAGGCTAAACACAAAACAATATGAATCAATCCCTTCTGAAATGTGGGGTAAAACTATAACGGCGTTTCATCCGACTGCATTTACGGGATCTAGTAGCAATCCGATGGGGGTTTGTTTTACAGGATCTGGCGCGATTGACTTGGGTGGAGGAGAACCTACGATAGAAACACCGGAAATAGAGGAGATTGCCCGTGCAGATGGAGGAGATGTTAGTAAATCCGATGGTGCGCCGTTGGACTACGTTGTTTCCACGGTTGACGATGTAGTTTATGAAGATGTAACGTGGGTGTTGAAAACCCATCCGGGGGGAGCTCCTGCAGCCGGAATTCCTTTGGTGCCGGATGCCGCAGACCCCGGTAAAGTAAAGGTAAATTGGCGGCCGGAAGACATTGGGACCTATCAGCTTTGTGCAACGCCAAGCGTGGAGGGGCCGTCGGGAACACAGACAGGCAGTGAATATTGCCAGAACATTACGGTTTGCCCGCCGATAACGGTAACCATTGACCAAACCCCTCTTTCGGTTTGCGTAGGCGAACCGGTAGAGTTGGAACCGTCATTCTCTCCTGACGTACCTGTGAACACCTATAAATGGGACAACGTAGCGTCGGCTACTCTGGAGAAAACAGTTATAGCATCTGCAGTTTCGACGATGTATACCTTTACGGCGCAGACAACTGCCGGAGGGTGTGCCGTAAAGGGTACTGTGAATGTGCAGGGAAATGCTCCGGCAACACCCGTCGTTGCATATGAATTGCGGGATGGCGCTTCCATTGCCGGGACCGGACAATACCAACATGGAGACATTATTGACTTTACGGTAGCCGGGACCTATGCTTCTTATGAGTGGACCGTGAACGGATCGGTTGTCGGGACAGATCCTACGTATACACTTTTTGGTGCGACGGCTGCGTCGTACACGGTTTCGGTAAAAGTGGCGGATGCCGGAGGGTGTTCTGCTACTTCCGCACAGGTTACGTTGAACCGGACGGGCGCTTGCCAAGCCTTGTTGCAATTGACGCCGTACGGCGATAACGCTGCTATGGCAATATGCACCGGCGGTGTCTTTTTGGTGGAAACCGCTCTTTCCTGTGGTTCTGCGCCTGTCTATTGTCTGGTATATAAACAGGATGGGATGACCCGCACCAAAATAGACTCTGTTGCGGGAGGAGCGTTACTTGTGTTGAAGGAAGCAGGAGATTACGTTGTGGAAGCTTACACATACCGGGGGGTGATTACGGCATCCCAAACCATCGTACCCTCTGCGATGCCCTTTACGGAGTCACAGAAGATAAAGGTATTCACTCCGCTTGCCGCACTTCCCTATACGCAGATCACACTGATTGCCGGTAATGCGGATGCCTATTTATGGACACCGGCGGATAAGCTGGCACAAGCTACGGAGGCGCAAAAACGGTACCCTACAACGGCTGCGCTGACTGAAGACACTAAGTACACTGTATACGGAGCGCATTCCAACGGTTGTTACTCCGAAGCTGTGGTGGACGTGATGGTAGGGCCGAATGCCCTGAACGTGGAATTGAACGTCAGCGGCACCATACAGTGCGCATCAGGGCGTGCCCGCTTAGCCGCTACCGTTACGGGCGGTACGGCTCCTTATACGTACAAGTGGGACGGGGACGGCAACACTTTCCTCGAATACGACCAACAGACGGAAACGCCGGAAACATACGTTCAGTTGACGGATGGGGCGGGGACTTATTACTATGTGGTGCATGTAACTGATGCCGGTGGTAAGATTGGGACGGATGTGGTGGAATTGAAGGTGTCCGAGGATGTATTCCCCAATTTCGATTTTCTTGGTATTGCCTCCGGCGGCAAGATCTGTCAGAATGCGGAACTTCGGGTAACGCCTCGAAATATGGGGGCTGCTGTGTCGAATCATACCTGGTACATCAAAAACAATATAACCGGTGTTGTTACAACGGAGTCTACCGGAACCCAGAATGCATTACAGTTGACCAATCGGGGAGATTATACGGTATGGGTCGCCGCCCAGTTGAACGGAGGCTGTTACAGCGATACGGCGAATGCCCGGACAACGGTGTCTGTAAAAGGATTTGATTTTAAATGGAGGGAGGAGCCGGTAACCGGCTATAAGTCGGGAGCAACATTGACGGCTGAGGCTGAGGTTGAGAATTTCACCACGCCCATTACCCGTTTCAACTGGACGGTTACACCCAATCCGGGAGCGGCCGGAAGTCGTGCCCCGGGACAGACTCAGACGACCAATCCGAATAAGTACATCTTAGAAGCGGCAGAGGCTGCAAAGTATACCTTTAAGGTGGTGGCAAGGGACGGCGACGGTTGTGAAAACACGTTGGAGAAAACAGTTATGGTAAAGGCTGTGGACGATGGTTTGCAATTGACGGTGCCTAAATCGGTTGTATACTGTACCGGCGGTACGGTGGTGATCGACGCCAAAGTGCAAAGAGGAACCGGACCTTATTCGTTCCGATGGTATGAAGCTACGATGCCGGGTAATACCATTCATGAATCTGACAATGTAGGCAATGTCACCGGTGGGGCGGACCGCTTTGTCAGCACAACCGATTTGGACGGACGAGACATTGTGGTGGAAGTAACGGACAATTCAGTTCCAAAACTGACCCTGCGGGATACCATACGGGTAAATTCAAATGCGAGCAGTGCACCGGTAGTTACGATAGACGGAGGGAATATCAAGATTCCCACGGGGACCGCTACCTGGTTGACGGCCCGGCTTACCTCCGGAACAGCAGCTTCGTGGCATTGGACAGATGTGGCGAATATCGCCGAAGGGGCCACAACAAACACCCCTAAGACAACATCCCTTACGACGGCAAAAACCTATACGGTATACGCCAAAGATGCGGCTGGTTGTACCTCTAATGTAGAAACGGTTGTAGTAGATGTTACCTCTTCTTCATACCCCTTGGCCCTCAATTGGAATCCGCCGGCCCAGATGTGTAACAACAGTACGGCGGAGTTGTCGGCGACGGTAGATCCGAACAGTACCATCATCAATACCTGGAGCTGGTCTGCATCGTACGGAACGTTGGCTACTCCCGCTGCATCCTCTACAACCTTCACTACTACCGGTATTTCAAGTGCCGGAACGGTGGCGGAAGTGATTGTCAGCGCAACCACCAACGACGGTGTGACCATACGGAGCAAAAAGAATATATCCTTGCTGAACAGTTCGTCTCCGGTTGTTTCGATTGTGGGAGATGCCACCCTTTGCGGCGGTGCCACGTTGTCGGCTCTTCCTGCAGGGCTCACCTATTATTGGCGCGAAGGTGACGGACCGGAAGTAAATACGCCTACCTTTACGGTTTCCAATCCGGTTTCATTGGAAATAAATACCACAGTGTACCTGCGGGCGGTGACCTCGGATGGTTGTCCTTCGCAGGGAACAGCGGAACAACCGATTTTGATCCATGTAAACCCGGTTGTTGCCTGGGACGAAGACAACACCTCGCCCGGGACGGTGGATCCGGGAGCTCCCGTAAAAGCGACGGCCAAACTGACTAAGGAGACCGAAGCGCCCTATACATGGGATTGGTCACATCCGGGTTCTTTGGCAGCGGTGTATACGGACGGGAATGGGACTTCTTCTGCCACATCTTCGGAAAGTACGGTGGACGGAGATGCTGACGAAGCAACCTTGCCGTACATTTTTAGGGTAGAGGTAGAAGACGCGAACGGATGTATTGCCGTAACGGAAAGAGATGTAACTGTGACGCTGAACGGAGACCGTCTGTTCGTATCGGTGGCATCCCTCTACGGGGAGTACTGTGTAAACGGTGCCGCTGTGCTGAGGGCCACGGTGGTCACTCCTTCCGATGTGGCGGAAGAAGACCTCAACTACGAATGGTTCAGGAACGGTGCTCCCGTCACGGCAATAGGCAAACAGCGGGACCTGCTGATCACCGAACCGAACACCACAGACGAATACTATGTAAAGGTAACGGTGGATAACTCTGTCAAGACAGGGGATACAGAAGACAGCAAGGTTAAACTGGTGGCTGGCGGTACTGCTGCCCCGAATATCACGGGGGGTAATGCAAGGATTCCGGAAAACACCAAAACGGCGTTGTTGGCGACTTCCGACCAACCGATCACCACGTGGCAGTGGAGCCCGGAAGATAAGTTGACTGAGGGGGAATCCCGCTTGAGCAACCCCTATACAACCGTATTGACAGCCAGGCAGGATTATACGGTGTATGGTGTTGCAGCCAATAATTGTGTGGACACCGCTACGGTGGTGGTAAGGGTTTCCTCTTACGGCACCCCCGGAACGGGCGATGTTTTTGTAGAGGTTGTACCGGAACGGGATACCATTTGTGTAGGCAACGAATTGGCATTGAATACAGCGGTATGGCCGGGTGCGGGCGAGCCGACGTACGAATGGCAACCGGCCTCCAATCTGAGTGCTTATAATACGGCTAACCCGGTATTTAATCCGGCCAATGTGGAGTTGCCCGCCGGCCTCTATACCTATACTGTAAAAGCGACCCGCGGCGGAATGATCGCTTTGGGACGGGTGGAAATTCTGGTTGTGCCGGGTATCTCCCCGGTGTTGGCAAAATCCGGAATGAGTTTGCTTTGTGCTGGCGGCACGGTGACGGTGTATGCCACCAACGGTGTGACTGTGTCCAAATATACGTGGTTTAATGAAAGCGGAGCGATCATTACGGATTTGACGGGAGATACCTATACCTGGCCGGATGTGCAGACGCCGACCCCCATCACCATGCGGGTCATCGCCGAAACTTCCGGGCACTGTGTCAGCAAAGATACGCTTGAAATTAGTGAGGAGATCCAGCCGGCTGTGGCATTGGGTGATCTGCATATAGCCGAACAGTGCGGGGAGGTCATCCTCTATTCCGATGCCGGGAATGTGCCGCACTCGTGGACGTTGGCAGACGGGGCCGCCACATGGTTGAATGCGATGACGAAAGGTGGCCGGACAGATACGCTCTATTTGACCATAAGCAGTGCCTTTACCACTGCTTCCCGGGATTTCAGTGTGGAAGTAGAGGTGCAACCTGTGGGTGGCGGATGTGCTTCTGTGGGAGATATAACGGATAAGATCTACTTTGAGCCGAAAGTGGCCTTGGCGCACTGGACACCCTCCGGGGAGAGTGTTGCATTGCCTTACCGGATGACTGAAGCAGGCAGCGTTTCCGGTGAGCAGATTGACGTTGATCCGGTGAATTCGGACTTTACTGTGGGCGCTTCGGGCAATTCCGACGTGACCTGGCAGGTTTCCAAGGCTACGAGTACTCCGGTGGGACTGGGAGAGAGTGCTACGATGGTAACCAGTATCCAAGAGGACGATACGGTGGTGATAACAGTGACCAACAAAGAGTTGGCTTCCTGCTTCGCTACGGACAGTCTGCCGATCTATACCTATCCGGAAGCCCCGACAGTGAAGATAGATACATTGACACATGGTAAAGAGTTGGCTATCTATGTTTCGGGTGTTGAAAAATATACCGTATGGGGTCGTAAATGGGATGCATACAATTTAATATCCCATTATACTGGTGACCTTGGTTATCACAAGGAGGCTACGGCTACTGATCTGGCTACTTTAACTGCTCCACATTGGAAGATACCAGTATTGGATAGCTTAGAGTTTTACTATGCAACGGCAAGTCGCACCATTCAAGGACGTGTGTGGGAATCTGCCTCTACTAGTGATACGGTAGGGTACAAACAGGATTGGCTGGAGTTGAACGATTCTCCGACTGCCAAAGCAGCTACCAATAATAATGTTGTGACATTGTTGTTTGATCAGGGAGTTAGTACGACAGCGGATATTATGGTAAAAATTGGAATAGCAAACATTAGCGCTGTTCGTATGTGGTCCATGGCAGACCAGGTAACATCAGTAACAACGATGCGCAATCCCTATTGGGATGAATACATTGCGGAGTATTCAGAGGAGGATCTTAATGCAATGGGAGAATTTGAGTATATTAATCCTATGCCTTTGGTTGTAGGTACTGTTTATGAAATTGATGCGAAGCAAAGAACTATCTTTTTACAATATGGGAAGTTACCTAAAAAGATAGCATACACGTTGGTGAATGCTCCTACAGGAACAGCAACAGAGAATAATTTAATGGCACTCTCATTACATAGAAATATATATACAACAACCATTGATTTGCTTAAGGCATTGACCAAAGACAATGTAACTGCGATAAGAAAATGGAATTTTGAAGAGCAAGCGTGGTTATATACAACAATGCGTAATCCTTATTGGGATGACTACATTATGGAGTACTCAGAGGAGGATTTAAATGCAATGGGAGAGTTTGAATACAATCTTTCAGGGGGGGATTCCCGAATTTATCCAGGAATTCCATTACAGATAGATTTTGTAAAAGGTAGAATTTCATTTATATGGCAATGATGAAAAAGATAGCGTTTGTATTTTTGCTACTGCTTTGTGCAGTGACAACGATTTTTGCTTCGCCCTCTACTAATACAACTATAAGAATACGGATAGAGGGGTCTGATGGGACATATAGTTCCTTAAAAAAAGCAGGATATGAATTGGCGCTGAGTGGGAGTGTTTGTACAAACTATATTTGGACACTGGAAAATAAAACCAAAGGAGAAACCCTTACCAATGCGGGTGGGTATGTTAGTGGTTCCGAAGAGACGTGGACCAATACGCTTCTTACTACTACGGTGATGGTGAATTATGCGATGTTTGCAGCATGGGATGGGGGGGATCAATTGACATTTACCCTGACTGTTCAAGATGCAACAAGCCCATTTTATGGAAAATCGTATTCAATTGATATTGTAGCAGAATCAATGGGTAAGTATGATCTTAATATCGTTCCTGAAACCATTGAACCTTCTTTGACATTTACTGGGCCGTTGTGTGCCGGTTTGTCACCTTCTGCGGCTGAAATCACCATCACAAATGTCAGCGAGTACTCCGGCTATTCGTGGAGTATTACGCCTGCTGCTGCTGGGCTGAGCATTGGTACTCCCGCTGCCTCTTGTGTGGTTACAGCGGATGCTTCGGTTGGTCCGGGTACCTATTCGGTACAATTGATGAAAGGCGGAATGCCGGAAGGAGATCCGGTAAACGTTATCGTATCGGGGGCACCCACATTTGATATAATTCCGTTGTTGGCGGATGGAGGTAATGGGATCGTTTGTAAGACCGGTTCGGTGGGTACCTCTCTGACACTTAATGCCACCAATTTGGGCAGTGGCTACTCCTATAGTTTAAATGGTGCAGCGCCGGTAACAAGCCCGTCATTCTCCGGTATAACCACGGCTGGGTCTTATACGGTAAAGGCTACCTCTTCAACCGGCTGTCCGGCGGAAGCCTCTGTGAGCGTAATAGAACGCTCGGTGCCGATGCCTGCGGTCGCTGCTGTTGCCAACCCGGATGTATGTACAGTAGATGCAGGTTCTACGGCGCTCTCCGTGAACAGTCCCGATCCGGCTTATACCTATACCTGGACCGGTTTGGGCCTTTCGTCGACCTCCGGCAGCACGGTGGACGTTGCACATGCCAGTGTAGCTACAACTGCCGCCGGGAACTCTTATACCGTAACGGCTAACGATGGAAAATGTAATTCAGCCCCCTCAGCGCCGACCAGTTTAAAAGGACATTCGATGAGCCTGTCGGTAGCCCCTCCAAGCAGTCTGGTTACGGAGGGAGTATCGCTGACAGTGACGGCGACGGCGGGGTCTACTCCGGCACGGCCAAGCGGAGATTACACTTACAATTGGACCCAAACCGGAATGGCGATTACAGGCGGTCAGGGTACAGCCTCGATCACGACGGAGGCCATTACAGGGACGTCTACCTACACGGTGGAGGTAAGTGACGGCTATTGTACCTTGTCCCAAACGGTAACGTATACGGTGGATGCAGCTACTGTCTGGAATATTACGGCAACCGATGTTCAGGTGTGTAGCGGATTGACACAGGCGGTTACGGCCGGTATAACCGGTACGCCTGCGGTGGCCTTGAACAATTTGACTTGGTCGGCACCGACTATTACGCCGGTGCCTCCGGCGTCGGCTGGGGGATTGGTACTGGGTGCAAAGACCGGCTCGAATGCAAACCCGAGTTGGAGTATAGGGGCCGGTTCTGTTCCGGGCCGCTACAATGTAGAGTTGGAGGTAAGCGACGGGGTTGTGACAAAGACAGAAACCGTTACGGTAACCGTGTGGGGAGTACCCACACTGGATGATCCGACTGTTTTCTCTACGGGGAATTGTGTCGGTACGCAGACTGTTTTGCAGGTGAACGGACAGCCCGCAACAACGGCATTGGATAATTCGGGCGACCTGGATTACAGATGGATCAATGCTACCGAGATCCCGGGGAATGATTCGAGGGCGCAGGCGACGTTGGCGGCCGGGGACAATACGTACCGGGTGAAGGTAGTGGATGGGAACGGTTGCGAGAGCGCGGAGAAGAGTGTGACAACTACGGGGCACGAGGTGACAGTGACGGCGCAATTGGATGGTGTATCGGGTTCGACGTCTGTTCCGTGGGGAACAGAGGCCGACTTGATGGCTGTGGTTGCAACAACGGATCCCGCGACGGGGATTGTCAGTTACGAATGGAATAATACTGCCAGAATTAATGGCGATTATCAATCGGCGGCGGCTAAAACACTTCCATTGACAGCGAACGGAAGTTTCACGGTGACGGTAAAGGACCAATACGGATGTACCAAATCGTCTACGGTGAGTTATACGGTATCCGGGACCGAAATGACGGTGAGTGCGCATGATGCTTATATTTGCCAATTCTCAACAACACAAAAAGTTTCTTGTACGGTAAGCGGAGGCTCCGGTGCTGGAGCGGTAACTTACGAATGGATGGGTAGTGTGCCAAATCTTTTTGTGGACAATGAGGTACAGGAACCGTTAATAAACCCCGCGATTCTTCCGGGAACGTATACAGCTACGGTGGAGGTAAAAAGAGGCCCCCAGACAGTGACGTCTGCCACTATTAATATTCAGGTGGGCGCTCAACCGCAATTAACCGGGATCGCTACATTCCATAATGGGAATCCGGTGCCGGACGGAGGTACGGTAACGCCCAATTCGCAGGTGACGGTCATTGCTACGGGGAGCAACTTGTCAGCGGGTACGCAATATGTATGGACACCGCCGGCTATGATCGATCACCTATCGAGTGATAAATTGGAAATGACGTCAGTTCCGCTTTCGTCGAATGCGTATCCGTATGTGTTCAAGTTAGTCATGAGGAACGAGGACGGTCAGTGCGAGGTTTCCAACCAGATCAGCGTGGAGGTGACGGGTACCGAGTTTGCGATCAATATGCCGGATACGAATTTCTGTCAGGGATCGGTTGCGATCATACAGTCCACCGGTTTTGTGACGGGAGGTAAGAAGCCTTACCAGACATATACATGGAGTTGCTCGAACCCGAATTTCAGTTGGTCGAACCACTCGACGACATCGATCTTGGTGGATCCCTCTACTCCGGCAGGAGTATATACGGTCCGGTTGACGGTAAGGGATGGGGCCGGAAGTGAACTTTGGGATGAGTTTACCGTGACGATCGACGCTCTGCCGACGATTACGCTGACTCCGCCTCCGGGTGTTGACCGCAACAAACAGGTTGGGGATCAGGTAACTTTGACGGCAAACGCGACTCCGGCTTCGACGGTGTTGACATGGAATCCTGTCGCCCCTGCACCTTACGTACCCGGAACATTGACCGGAGCAGGTACGGCCTCTGTGGGTACCGGTGTATTTCAACCGGCGCATGCCGGCAATTCTTACCAATACAGGGTGCAGGCTAAAAACGGAGCTTGTACGTTGGATTCGGTTCTTACCATCAATGTTTCGGCAAGTGCCAATCCGATTACCATCGGGGCGATAGCCGATGTGGAGGTTTGCGATGGTGTTTCCAGTATTCCATTGTCGGCGACGGCATCCGGAGGTTCTGCTTCGTCCAATTTGCGCTACGCATGGAGTGTGATTTCCGGACCGGCTGGCGGCTTGACGCTCTCCTCTTCTAACGGGCCGAATATTACGGCTACCCCTGCTTCCCTGAATGCAGTGGGGGATTATGTGGTGCGGGTGACTGTATCGGACGTTGGTCCGAATCCGGCGGCACCCCAGTTTGAGGAGTTCAATGTGTATATTCATGCTAAACCGGAACTTTACAGTCTGACGGCAGATAATTTGACGACCGGTGCTACCGGCGTTACGACGGTGGAACGTGGAGAAGCCGTGAAATTGAATGCTTCGGCCGGTCCCTCTTCTGCCATACTGACGTACTCCTGGACGGAACAGGCCGGAAGCAATACGTTGCTGGCAACCACCGGTGCATCGGTCAATACACAACCGTTGACAGCAAATACAACCTATTCGTTGATTGTGAAAAATTCGAATCAATGCGAGGTTCGTCAGAACATCACCATCACGGTGACTGAACCGGCTACCGGTGCGGTATTATCGCTCTCTTTGCAAAAAGAGTGCGCTGACTCCGGCAAGGATATGGTATTGAGGATGGATGCAAGCGGAGCTACGAGCTACAGTTTTACTTTGCGGAGAAACGGCGATCCGCTCTTCCGTCAGGATTATACCGGCGCCGGCCCGAATTGGACGTATAATATTTCATTGGGAGACCAGGATACCTATTGGGTACAGAATTTTAAGGCTTACAGGAACGGTGTGGAGATCAGTCAGACGACTGTCTCTCCGGCCCAATTGGAAGCGTTGTTCTATACGACTCCGGTGATCACCATTGCAGAAGGGAATGTGCAGACGGTGTGCGAAGACGCGATGATGACGCTGACCGCTTCCAGCCAGTTGTCCGGAACGACGTTTACTTGGGATAATAATGTGACGAACGGACAACCTTTCTTAGTTGAGGGTTCGAAACTCTATACGGTGACGGCGGAGAGTGACAAGGGATGTAAGGCGACGTCTACCGTGAATGTAACGTTGGCTCCGAAGCCGAATGTGACTGTCAGTGCTACTCCGCAGGTGATCTGTTTGGGTGAATCGGTAGTGTTGCAGGCCGGCGGAAGTGCGACTGAGTTTACCTGGAACAACGGCCAGACCGTGGCGATGTTTACCGAGACCCCGAATGTGGGCGGTATCCTGAGATATGTAGTGACGGGTAAAGAGTTGCTCAACGGTTGTACGGATACGGCTTCCGTGACGGTGAGGGTGAACGAACCGCCGATGATCGTGGCTGCTTCCAAGCCGGAACGCAGCATTGCGATCGGTAAAAATGTGGCGTACGGGATTAGAGCAACCGGTGAGAATTTGACTTACCGGTGGCAGCGTTGGACGGGAGCTTCCTGGATGGATCTGTACAATTCTGCTACAGATACTCCGGGGGTATTGGGCGCCCAGACGGACTCCCTGACCCTGACGGGTGTACCGAGAAGTTGGGACAATACCCGTTTGAGGTGTGTGGTGACCAATCCGTGCGGTACGGCGGATACAACGTTTACACTCTACGTGAAGGAGTGTTTCGATATCCTTGATATCGAATGGGATATGTGTGAAGGCATCCGGCCGGAGACCAATCCTTCCAGACCGATTGACGGCTGGTACTGTCCCGGAACGAAGATCTCTATTTGCGCCCGTCTGATCATGGACGAACCGGGAGTGGAACTCGGAGAAGCGATCTATAAATGGACGGTGGACGGTTTGAGTACGACGGACGGCCGTTGGGATGAGATGACCTTTATCTCTTCCTCTTCTGTGTTGAGTTGGGTTCCGCCCGCCGATTGGCAGGATAATATCACCGTGGCTGTTTGTGCTTATATTGACGGGGCTTGTGATACGGTTTGCAAGAGTTATCTGCGCCTGAAGGCTGCTCCGTTCGAGGAGATGAGATGGAAGTTACATACCTCTTTGGATCCTTCCAATGGCTTCTGTCCCGGAGATACGGTTCGGATCTGGGCGAATACACAGGGATCATCCGGTAAAAATGCGACGTTCCACTGGTACAACGATATCTTTGACCTGCATACGGATATGTCTCCGAGAAACGAATTGTTGACCGAACTGGATGACGATATGTTGGTAAAAGAGATCCGGTTGCGGTTGGATCAGCAGGATACTTGGGTGAAGGTGGTGATGACCCCTTCTCCGGAGGTTTGTACAGAAGAACCAACCTACGAAAAGCAGGTGTTCCTGAAGTTGAATCCATCGGTTAGTCCGGAATTGGAGATTTGGACGGAGGATACGTTGGCTTGTATCAATGACGAGATCTACTTGGAAGCCCGCTGGAAAAATGCCGGTGCGGACCCGACTTTCCAGTGGACACGAAGCATTGGATTCCCCTATTGGAATTTGGGTGATGAGTACAACACCACCACGATTTTGGACGACAAGGATATGTGGATCAAGTGTGAGTTGTTCCCCTCAGCGGAGGTATGCTACAGCGGCGATCCGTTGGTGGATGTGATCCGGATTACAGCGCTTACCAACCCGGAAGTTTCTATCTATGCCGATCTGGAGCACAGAGTGGCCGGGGATGAAATTTTGGTGGAATCAGATCTTTCCAAGATGGCTGTGAAGAATCCGGTTTATACGTGGTTCGTCAACAACCTGATGATGGTGGGAGAGAACCGGGAAGAATTGATATCCGATATGTTCCGGCAAGGGGATAAGATTCAGTTGGGTGTACGAGGCGGACAGATCTGCCAGAATATGGTGATGTCCAATGTCCTGACGATTGACTACGATAATTCGGAGCGTGATACGCTGATCGTGATCTACAAGGGAGAGCAGATCCGCAATTTGGATATGTTCCGCTTGAGAGACACTGACAAGGAGTTCTTTATTGCACCGAACGGGTATACCGGAGCCGGTAGTGCATACATGGGATTGGACGGTAAGTTCAATTATGTCCCGGATGCCAATTTCAGCGGAATGGATAAGGTGACCTATATTGTTGTGCATAAGTATACGGGAACAATGGAAACCGGGTATATTTACGTAGAGGTGAAAGATCAGGAGAAGTTCCTGATCCCGAATATCATTACGCCGAACGGAGACGGATTGAACGATACGTGGATATTGAATTTCCTGCAGGATTTTCCGGATCACATTGTGACGGTGTATAACCGGAACGGTAAGGTGGTGCTCAGAGCCCGGAATTACCAGAACGACTGGGATGGCTCCGGACAGGGCAACAGCGGATATGTGGCTTATTTTAATCTTCCGAGTGGTGTTTACACCTATGTGATCGATTTGGGGAACAGGGAGGTGTTGAAAGGTTGGTTGGAAATCCGGAAGGACATGAACCGTGGCAGGTATTCAAGGTAATGTAAAAGACTGGGATATAAAGAAAGGAGCAGATCTCCCTGAAGGCTTTTGGGCTTGCAGGGAGATGTTCCCATATTAGAAGAGGGGATATAAAAGCAGACAAGAGGGGTGTTTAAGGTGTATGTAAAAATCAGATAATGAAGAAGATGAAGATTTTATTTGCGGGTTTGCTTGTAGGAATGACAATGATGAACGGATTTGCGCAGACCAATTTGATGCGTTTTACTGATTATAACATGGCGCAACCGGTGATCAATCCGGCCCGGATGGGAACGGGCAGCGGGGTGAACGGGTTGTTGTTGTACCGTACTCGTTTTGAAAATTCGGATGTCTGGCCTTCGACGGGGGTGCTCAATGTCCATACGCTTCTTGAAGAGAAGAACCTCGGAGGCGGGTTGAATATCATTTTTGACAAGTACGGGCCTTACCAAAAGTTGTATGCATACGTGGCCGGTACGTATCGACTTCAGGTGAATGAGGGGAAGTACCTCTTTTTCGGGATACAGGCGGGGTTGAATTATGTGGGGACAAAGCCCGATTATTTTATGGTCCACGAAGAACAGATATTTGCCGATAATTATAGCCAGCCGAACTTCGGGTTTGGGATGCACTACCAGGCTGAGAATTATTTTCTGGGACTTTCCATTCCGGAGTTCCGGTACAATGCGATTGACCAGGAGGGGAATAAGATTAGTTCCATGATGTCCGATATGTTGAAGGTCTTTTTGTACGGGGGATATCGTTTCCGGTTGGCGACCAATACAGACCTGGAACCGTACTCGTACCTCAGTTATTCGGGCGAAGAGGGGAGTACGATCGATATAGGAGCGAGGCTGATTTACAAGGATAATTTGATCTTTGGAGCGCAGTACCGGACGGATCAGGCTTTTGCAGCGATGGTGCGGGTGCGTTTGACGGAAGGCTTTTGGTTGGGATATGCTTTTGAGGGCAATAATTCGGACATTGACAATAGTTTCAACAGTGTGCAGGAAATCGGCTTGACGTTTCACTTCGGAGGGAAGAAGGAGCAGCGGAGAAGCGCGCCGGAAGAGGAAGCATACGATGATATTAACTCCATCCGGTATTTTTGATCCCGGAGCGGGTTGAAAAATAAATTAGAACGGTATGAAGAGATCGGTTGTTTTTTTATTGTTATTGGTTGTAACGACCGGATTGCTGGGACAGACCCGGGCGGACCGGGCGTTTGACAGGGGGGAGTACCTGGAGGCGTTGAAATTGTATACCAAAGAGTTGGAAAGCAATGCAACAGCCGATAAGGATCACGTAAAGGCCCGGATCGCTAACTGTTATTTCCGATTGAACGATATTCTCAAGGCGGGACAGGCGTATGCTCAGATGGATGAAAATGCGTTGGGAGTGGAGGATATGGTATTTTATGCGATCACGTTACAACGGACAGGGCAATATGCTAAGGTGGAGAATATGCTGGATGTGATCGAAAGCATGGGCGGCGATCCGTCCGTGGTGGATTATCTGAGGGCTTCCTGCAATTTTGCGAAACAGACGGCGAAGGAACGGCCGGCGTATACGGCAGTAAAAACAGGGATGGATTTTAGCGGGATCTCTTCCGGAGCTACGTATTATAAGGGAAGAGGGTTGATCGTGGCTGCTCCCGATAACCGGGAAGGTGCGAAGGAGGATTCCCGCGGATACCGCTTTACCCGTTTGTACAATGCCGTGTTCAATGCGAGCGGGCAAGGGGTGCGGAAGTTGCCTTTTGCGGAGGAGTTAATTGATGAGTACCATATAGGTGCGGTGACGTTTACGCGGGACCTGAAACGGATCTATTACAGTCGGGTGACGTTGAAAGAGGATGGAAGGACTACTTTGATCAAGTTGATGACGGCACAGGAAGGGGCAGATGGAAAGTGGGAGAACATTGAGGAGTTGAATATCAATTCGGATGATTACTCGTGTGCCCACCCTTCGTTGTACCGGGATTCGTTGCTTTTTTTCGCCTCCGATATGCCGGGAGGCTATGGCGGACACGATCTTTATATGTGTGTAGTGCGCGGAGCGGAGTGTGGAGAGGTGGTGAATCTTGGAGGGACGATCAATACGGTGGAGAATGAGCAATTTCCTTTTGTTGACGGGGATGAGCGGTTGTTTTTTGCTTCCAGCGGACAGGTTGGCCTGGGTGGGTTGGATGTGTTTGAATCCCGAATGTTGCCGGGAGGGGAGTGGACGACTCCGGAAAATATGGGCCGACCGATTAACTCTTCGATGGATGATTTCGGACTGGTCTTCTATGATACGGATTGTACGGAGGGGTTTGTCTCTTCCAACCGGGGAGGCAACGGACGGGTTGATTATCTGTTTGCGGTCCGGAAGATCCCGACTCGCGAACCGGGGAATGCTCTGGCCGCGAAGGAACCACCCCGAAGAGAGGAAAAGCCACTTGTGCGGGAGGAGTTTGTTCAGAAGGGAGTGTCGGACGGGGATTATCGCTATTCGATACAGATCGGAGCGTTCCGGAATCCGGTTCCCCGGGTCTATTTTGATCAGATGAAAGATGTGAAGGTCTATCTGGGGCAGGATAAATTGTACCGCTATACGGTAGGCGAGTATCCGAGTGAGCCGGAGAGTGAGTTGGGGAGTATCCGGCGTGTGATCGGTGATGCGTTTGTGGTAAATGTGGAGCGTTATGTGGCGCAGCAGAAGATCCGGAACGATATACACGGAGATAAGATATCGGACGAAGAGTTGCTCTTGATCCGTCTGAGGAACCAGGAGATGCAGGAGCGAGCGGCTCGCAGCAGGCGGCAGGATCCGCCACGGCAAACCAAGCGCTTTATCGAGCGACCGGTAGAGTCGGAGATGAATGTTCTGAACCAGGGGTACACCATTGTGTTGATGTCGGCGAACCGGGTATTGGATCATTTTCAGTTCAGGGGAGTGAAGGAGGTGGATATTTACGAGTTAGAGGATGGTTCCATCTGTTATTGCTCCGGTTTTTACCGGACGATACAGGAGGCGGAACGTGACCTGAGTTATTTGCGCCGTTTGGGTTTCACCCAGGCGTACGTTACACGCTCCAATACATACGGGCTGAACCGCGACCGGCAGACAGCATCCAACGGTGCGCCTTCCCGGGATAATTTAGCGGATCGAGGGTCCGGCGCCGCCTTGAAAAGGCTTATTGGCCGGGGTAATTTTTAATAGTTCGGGATGCCACTGCAATGCTACCGCGTGATACAATCGCGCGGTAGCATTGTTTTACATAGAATTTAGTCGTACCTTTAACGGTCGAAACGGACAGAGCATGAAGGAACGATTGATTGCCATATACGGGAAGGGATTGGAGGAGGGGAGCGCCCCTTGGGTGGCTGCTATTCTGGAACGGCTTTGGAAGGCTGGAATTGGTTTGGTGTGCGAGGAGGGGTTTGCGGAGCGGTTGCGGAGTGTCCTACCCGGGAAGACTCTTTTTAAAGGGAGGTTTCACGTGGGCAATTTGGCGGGTCTCCGGCCGGAGTTGTTGTTGAGTATTGGAGGGGACGGGACGTTTTTGGATTCGGTGTTGTATGTCCGGGAGAGCCGCATTCCTGTTTTGGGGCTGAATACCGGGCGGTTGGGGTTTCTGGCGGCTGTATCCTCCGGGGATGCGGAGCGGGCGGTGCAGTATATCATTGACCGGAAGTATGAGCGGCGGGAACGGCGATTGATCCGGCTGAAAGCGGACGGACGAGATTTTCCAGATTTTAGCTATGGATTGAACGAGGTGGGGATCCACAAGACGGAGGGCTCGTCCATGCTGAAAATCCATGCGTACATCGGGGAGATTTATTTGACGACCTATTGGGCAGACGGATTGGTGATCGCCACTCCGACCGGCTCTACTGCCTATTCGTTGAGCGGGGGCGGACCGATCGTTAATCCGGAGTGTCGGAATTTTATTCTGACGCCGGTGTGTCCGCACAATCTGACGATGCGGTCGCTGGTGGTTCCGGATGATGTGACGATCCGCCTGAAGGTAGAGAGCCGGGCCGGGGAGTTTACGCTCAGCCTGGATTCCCGGATGCGGAAGATGAAAGATTCGATGGAGGTGGAGGTGACGGCCGGAGCGTTCGGGATAGAGGTGGCCCACCTTCCGGAGTATAATTATTATGAGACCCTTCGAAATAAGTTGGGGTGGGGAGAGGATAAGCGGAACAATTAAAAATAAGATGTTTTGTGATTAGTAACCGTTTTTTCACTTTTTGGCTTTCTCTGTTCCCGTTATTGTTGCTATCTTTGAACGGTTTTAGTCAACCGGGAGCGGAGATCGGGATAATGGCCGGGCAGGGGTATTACATTGGGGAGTACAATCCGGTTTCGCATTTTAAGTATGCGAAAAATTACGGAAGTTTGTTGTACCGGTATAATCTGAACGACCGTTTTGCTCTCCGTTTCAATGTAGGGTTTTCCGAAATAGAAGTGACGGATGTACGGTTGCTTGATAACAACGGGGTGTTGTTCGCTACCGGCTTTTCGACGACAATCCGGGATTTTTCCGCTGTGGCGGAGTTTAATTTCAGGAGTTTTATGGCGCCGAAGCACGAGCGCTCTTCTTTGTGGAGTCCGTATGTTTTTGCCGGAGTCGGTTATTTGGGTACGCATACGTACGGTGGGGTGAATATCCCGGTGGGGGTGGGGGTGAAGTTTAACATCTGGAAGTCCCTCTCGGGCGGGGTGGAGTGGAGCATGCGGAAGCTGTTTGCAGACAGGTTGGATAATTTGGAGGATCCTTGGCAAACCGGCGAGACAAATTTTATTTATAACAAGGATACGTTTTTTGTGGCGGGAGTGACATTGACGTACCGCTTTCCGATTGATCCCGTTTGCTGGGGCTACTGATAAAAAGACCATAAGATAGTAAGACCGTAAGACTTTCCGATTTCAGATAAAGCGATGGATACCAAAAAAGAACCAATTCCGAGTGGTGTGATGCCGAAGCATGTGGCCATTATCATGGACGGGAACGGGCGATGGGCGAAAGAGCGGGGGAAGGAGCGTATCTACGGGCATCAGTATGGAGTGGAAGCGGTACGGAATACACTGAAGGCGGCGCAGGAGATCGGGTTGGAGTATTTGACACTGTATACTTTTTCGAAGGAGAATTGGAACCGACCCAAGGAGGAGGTGGATGCGTTGATGGAGTTGATGGTGGATGCCATTGTGCGGGAAACCGATGATTTGATGCAGAACGGGGTGCGGATGAAGATGATCGGAAATCCGGCGGATCTCCCGGAAAAGGTTTCTGTCCGGTTGAACGAGTTGATTCGTCGAACGGCGGAGAACCGGGGAGTGACATTACTATTGGCGCTCAGTTACGGGGCCCGTTGGGAGATTCTGGAGGCGGCCCGCAGGTTGGCGACGGATTGCCGGACTGGACGATTGGCCGGACCGGAGGAGTTTTCGGAAGAGTTGTTTTCGAACTACCTGACCACTGCCGGGATCCCGGATCCGGATCTGTTGATCCGAACCAGCGGGGAGCATCGGTTGAGTAATTTTCTGTTGTGGCAGTGTGCTTATACCGAATTTTATTTTATTGATAAATTTTGGCCGGATTTCGGAAAAGATGATTTATATTTGGCGATTCGCGATTTTCAGCAGCGGGAGAGGCGTTTTGGGAAGACGGGCGAACAGTTGAAGTGATATATTTGATGTATGATGAGCAGAGGAATAATCCTGTATGGGATCTTTTTTTTATTGTTTTTTTCCCGAACAACAGCGCAGACGGCTGATTCCGTCCGGGCGCCCGAAGTGTATTACTCTGCCCCGAAGCTCTATGAGATCGGCGGGATTGAGGTGACCGGAGTGTCTGTGGAACATTACGATCCCCAGACATTGATCCAGCTTTCCGGTTTGGTGGTCGGGTCGGAGATCCGGATTCCGGGAGATGCTATTTCGAAGGCCATTAAACGGTTGTACGCGAACGGCCTTTTTTCCGATGTTGATATCCGTTTGGACCGGGTGACGGATAGGAAAGCATACCTGACACTCTGGTTGCAGGAACGCCAGAAATTATCAAAGATCAATTACACTGGGTTAAAGAAAACAGAGGAGAGTAAGATCAAGGAACGGATCAATCCGCTTCCGGGCGCTCAGGTGACCGATAATATGGTGACCAATCTCCGGCGCATCGTCGAGAAATATTTCAAGGAGAAGGGTTTTTACAATACGGATATCAAAGTGATCCGGCGGGATGACCCGGAGAAGGAGAACTTTGTGATCCTGGATGTGCAGGTGGAACGGCACAACAAGATCAAGATCGACGAGATCGTCCTGACCGGTAACCGGGAGATTAAAACCGGGGTGTTGAAACGGGCCATGAAGAAGACCCGGGAGAAAAATTTGGCGAACTTTTTTAAATCTTCCAAGTATATAGAGGAGAATTACGACAATGACAAGTACGATATGCTGGAAAAATACAACGAGAAGGGGTACCGGGATGCGGTGATCGTATCGGACAGCGTCGTGCAGATCTCTTCCAAGCGGGTAAAAATTTTCGTAGATGTGGAGGAGGGGAATCGCTACTATTTCAACAACATCCACTGGATCGGAAATACGATCTATACGTCCGATCAACTCAATGCCCTGCTGAATATCCGGAAAGGGGATGTGTACAACAAGAAGTATTTTTCGGACAGACTGAACGGGGAGGAGGATGCTGTGGATAAGTTGTATGTGAATAACGGTTATCTCTTTTTCCGGGCGATGCCTTTTGAAACGGTGATCGGAACGGATTCGATCAATATGGATATCCGGATCGTAGAGGGGCCGCAAGCGACCATCAACCGGGTAATCATTACCGGGAATGACCGGACGCACGAGCACGTGGCCCGGCGGGAACTATATGTCTATCCGGGGGAGCTGTTCAGCCGGGAGGATGTGATGCGCAGTTTGCGGGAACTGGCGAATCTGGGCCATTTTGACCCGGAGCAGATCACGCCCGATATACGGCCCGATCCGGAAGCAGGAACAGCGGATATTATTTTTAAGTTGGTGGAGAAAGCGAATGACCGGGTGGAACTCTCCGGAGGATGGGGAGCCGGGATGATCATCGGATCGCTGGGGCTAACTTTTACCAATTTTTCGATCCGGAATATTTTTAACTGGGAAACCTACCGCCCATTGCCGCAGGGGGACGGACAAACGCTCAGCCTGAAGGCACAGACCAACGGAAAGTATTATACCTCTTTCAGTGCCTCTTTCCGGGAGCCTTGGTTGGGCGGGAAGAAACCCCATTCGTTGAGTATTTCGACCTATTATTCCCGGCAGACCGGTTATTCGTCCAGTTACTACAATTCGTATTATGTCGGCAATCAACAGGATATGTACGACAACAGCCAGTTAATGACGACGTTTGGCCTGAGTGTGGGACTGGGGCGCCGGGTGAAGTGGCCGGATGATTTTTTTACCATGTATACCGAGGTCTCTTTCCAGCGGTATAACCTGAAGAATTGGCCCTATTATATTTTCAGCAACGGAAAATCCAACAACTTGTCGTTTGCGTTGCAAATCCAGCGGAGTTCCATTGATAACCCGCTCTATACCCGGAAAGGAAGCGATTTTACGTTGGGATTGACCATTACACCGCCCTATTCGCTTTTCGATGGATTGGATTACGATCGTGATAACCTCCGGGAGCGGGACCGGTACAACTGGATCGAGTACCACAAGTGGAGGTTTAACGGGAAGATGTTCATGCCGCTGGACCGGAAGGAGAAGTTGGTGTTGTATGCAGGGGTGCAATACGGTTATCTGGGACATTACAACCCGCACAAGCGTTCGCCTTTTGAAGGATTCGAGATGGGAGGAGACGGAATGTCCGGCTACAGTCTTTATGGAAGAGAGTATATCGGTTTGCGGGGGTACCAGAACGGTTCCCTGACCAATGCCGGTTCCAATTTTATTGCTCCGAATGCTTCGGACGCCAGTTTGTATTCCAAATGGACGATGGAGATGCGTTACCCGATCTCGCTGGCGCAGTCGGCTACCATTTACGCACTCGGTTTTTTGGAGGCTGGAAATTCGTGGTATGACCTGAAGGAGTTTGAACCGTTCAATCTGTACCGTTCCGCCGGGATCGGGTTGCGGGTGTTCCTGCCGATGTTCGGTTTGCTGGGAATTGACTGGGGATACGGGTTTGATGACGTACCGGGGCGTCCCGGCGCAGCAGGAGGCCAGTTCCATTTTGTATTGGGACAGGAGTTTTAATAAAGAGGAGGTTTGTTATGGCCGGATGGAAAACAGGGATTATTTTCGTACTTTTGTGGGTAACGGCGAGTTTTGTTCAGGGACAGTCCCGGTATGCCTTTGTGAATATGGAGTATATTCTGGAACATATTCCGGAGTATGCAAAAGCCCGCGTGGAGCTGGATGAGTATGCTGAAAAATTGCAGGCGGCAGTGGATGAAGTATATGAGGAAATTAGTGAGTTACAAAGTAAATACAATTCGGAGAAGGTGTTTTTGACGCCCAATCTGAGGGAGCAGCGGGAGAAGGAGATCGCCGGAAAGGAAAATAAGGCACGGTTATTGCAACAACAGTATTTCGGACCTGAGGGATTGCTGTTCCAGAAACGGGAGGAGTTGATAAAACCGATCCAAGAGGAGGTGCTGGAGGTGATCCAGGATGTAGCAAAGGAAGGAAATTTCGGGCATATTATAGATGTTTCGGCGGATAATTCGACGGTCTATTACGACTCGAAATTGGACAGGAGTAAAAATGTATTGAGAAAGTTGGGCTACTCAACTACGGATGCGGCAGATGCAGAGTAGGGAATGGCCGGACAGATAGATAGAGTATCAATTTAAATCGAATAGCATGAAAATTTTAATGAAATGGTTGTTAGTAGCTGCCTTTGCTGTTGCAGCAATGGGTGTATCGGCACAAATCCCCGTTAAATTGGGGCACATCGAGAGTTCAAAGTTGATGCAGGCGATGCCGGAGGTGGCGGAGGCGCAAAAAACGCTCCAGGCGAGACAGGATGAGGTGCGAAAAGAGAGTGAAAATTTGCGGGAGCAGTACGGGAAGTTGATGGAGGATTACGGGCAGAATTCCAAGAACTACTCCGATATCGTCCGTTCTTCCAAGGAGCAGGAGATTGGACAACTTAGAGAGCGTATCGGACAGTTTGAGGAGTTGGCGATGCAGGAGTTGGAGAGGGTGCAGCAGGAGTTGATGCAGCCGGTGATGGAAAAGGCTACGCAGGCTATCAAGGATGTGGCAAAAGAGAACGGTTTTACGTATATCTTCGATATGAACAGCGGTTCAATTCTCTATGCGGCGGAAAATTCGACGGATATTCTGCCTCTTGTGCTGACGAAATTGGGTCTTCAATAATCTTTACGGCCGTGTCTCCCATCGGTGTTTTTGACTCCGGTTACGGCGGCCTTACGGTTCTGAAGGAGTTTGTCCGGGCATTACCGCAGTACGATTTTGTGTACTTGGGCGATAATGCCCGGACGCCTTACGGGACCCGTTCTTTTGATGTGGTGTACCGCTATACGAAGGAGGCGGTACACGCTCTTTTTGAGTGGGGCTGCCCCTTGGTCATTCTGGCGTGTAATACAGCTTCAGCAAAGGCTTTGCGGAGTATTCAGCAGCGAGATCTTCCGTTAGCGGATCCCGGAAAGCGGGTATTAGGGGTAATACGCCCCAGTGTGGAGGCAGTCGGGAAGCTTTCGGTGAATCGGCATATTGGCATATTGGCTACGGCCGGAACAGTGGCCTCCGGTTCTTATCCATTGGAAATAGAAAAACTGTATGGCTCGGGGAATTATGCGGTCACCCAGATGGCTTGCCCGCTTTGGGTGCCTTTGGTGGAGAGCAATGAATTGACCGGGCTGGGTGCCGAGTATTTCGTCCGAAAATACGTAGACGGGCTTTTGGAGCAGGATTCGCAGATCGATACGGTTATCCTGGGATGTACCCATTACCCGTTATTGACTTCGCAGATCGCCCGTTTTTTACCTGCCGGGGTGCGACTGGTGGAGCAGGGAGCGATCGTTGCCGCTAGCCTGAAGGAGTATCTCTCCCGCCATACGGAGATGGATGCGTTGTTAGATAAAGGTGGACAGCGTACTTTTTTGACTACTGAAAACGCCGGACAATTCGCCCAGATGGCCTCTCTTTTTATGGGTTCTTCTGTTTCCGCCCGGCAAATCTCTTTGTAATTTTTTCTTTCCGGTTTTTAGCTCCTGTTTTTTCCTTACATTTGTACATTACTTTACCATGCGAAGGATTCGTAGGGTAGTTGCAATTTTGACGAAAATGACAGAAGAGGAATTGGTGCAGAGTGCATTCGACGAGTTGATGAGTGTGTTGCGGTCGGGTACCACGGAGGAGAACCGGCAGTTGATCGTCCGCGCTTTTGAGTTTGCCAAGGAGGCTCATAAGGGTACGATCCGGCGATCGGGCGAACCTTATATTTTGCATCCGATCGCTGTTGCCCGGATTGCGGCAAAGGAGATTGGACTGGGAACGAAGTCTGTGGTGGCGGCGCTGTTGCACGATGTGGTGGAGGATACGGATTATACGGTGGAGGATATTGCCCATCTTTACGGAACGAAGATCGCCTCTTTGGTGGATGGGCTGACCAAAATCGGAGAGGTGATGGGAGCGGAGAGCAGCCGGCAGGCGGAGAGTTTCCGGAAGATGCTCTTGACCTTGGCGGATGATGTCCGGGTGATCCTGATTAAGATTGCTGATCGCTTGCATAATATGCGTACACTGGCTTCGATGTCGTTGCACAAGCAGGTAAAGATTGCCGGAGAGACACTCTATATCTATGCTCCGCTGGCGAACCGGATGGGGTTGCATGCGATCAAGACGGAACTGGAAGACCTGAGTTTGAAATACGAACACCCGGACGAGTACCAGGTAATTTATGATAAGATAACCACATACAGCCGGGAGTTTTCCGATCTGTTGGAACGTTTTATTGGTCCGATCCAGGAGAATCTGAACGGCAACGGGTATGACTATACGATCACGGCTCGTACCAAGAGTGTCTACTCGGTCTGGCTGAAGATGCAGAAGCAGAATGTGACGATTGACGGGATTTATGATCTGCTGGCGGTGCGGATCGTGTTCGACCCGAAGCCCGAGCAACCCGAAAAGTGGCAGTGTTGGAATATCTATTCGTTGATCACAGACCTGTACCGGCCGAAACCGGAGCGGATCCGGGACTGGATCAGTACCCCCAAGGCGAACGGCTATGAGGCGCTCCACCTGACAGTGATGGGGCCTGCCGGACAGTGGTTTGAGGTGCAGATCCGTTCCAGACGGATGGATGAGATTGCGGAGAGGGGGTTGGCGGCCCACTGGAAGTACAAGGGAGAGGGCGGAGAGGGAAGCCAGGAGTTGGATAGGTGGTTGGACAGCGTGAAGGAGGCGTTGACCAATCAGGAGAGTGGTGCCCTGGAGTTTTTGGATGAATTCAAGCTGAATCTGTTTGATAAGGAAATCCGGGTGTTTACCCCCAAAGGGCACATGAAGACGTTACCCAAAGAGGCTTCTGTGCTGGATTTTGCCTACGAAATACATACAGAGATAGGAAACACTTGTATCGGTGGAAAGGTGAATCATAAACTGGTTCCGATGAGCCACCGGTTGAAAAGCGGGGATCAGGTGGAGGTGCTGACCAGCGATAAGCAGACCCCTCAGAGGGAGTGGTTGGAGTGGGTGGTGACCGCTAAAGCGAAGTCGCGTATTCAGGATGTTTTCCGGAAAGATTACAAGGAGGCGCTCCGGGAGGGGATCGAGATCTTTGAGGGGATTGTCCGGGAGTTGAAGTTGCCTCCGAATTCCGAACCGCTCCGGAGGATACTGGAATACCTCCGGTTGACCAATAAGGATGATCTGTATGCGGCGCTGGGCCGGAAAAATCTGAGCCGAGAAGAGGTGATCCGGGAGTTGAAAAAGCGGCAGGAGAAAAAGTTCATGAAGTTCTGGACACTTCAGTTTTTGTGGAGCGACAAGGATGCGAAGAAGAACAAGGAAGAGCGGTTGCTGGCAGATGAAACGGAGGCAGAGACCGCCGGGGCCGAGATCGTAGTGGCCCCTTGCTGCAACCCCATTCCAGGAGACGATGTGGTCGGAATCAATATGGGCGGAAAGGTGACGGTACACAAGCGGAAATGTCCGGAAGCGATCCGATTGATGTCCAGTTACGGCGACAAGATCGTACCGGTGGAGTGGGTAAAGGAACAGGCAATCTCTTTTCCCGCTACGCTGCGCATGTCCGGGATTGACCGGGTTGGGATCGTCAGCGATGTGACGACGGTTATTTCTAAAGAGAACGGGGTGAATATGCGGACGGTGCATTTTGAAACGAAGGCGGGAGTTTGGGAAGGATCTGTACAGGTGTATGTACGGAATACCGGTGACCTGAGCCGGTTGATAGAGCATATCCGGGCTTTGCCCGGTGTCGGGAGTGTAGTGCGGTTGGAAACGGCTGACAGTTAGTTTGAATGGAAAAGAGTTTAAAGGCGGCCGGAGAGTTGTTTACCGATTACCTGCGTCGTTATAAATTGCGACGGACAGCGGAACGGTATGCTGTCTTGGAGGAGATCTACACCTGTGGAGGACATGTGGAAGCAGAAACGCTTTTTCAGGAGTTGAAAAAACGGTACCGGGTAAGCCGGGCGACGGTCTATAATACGCTGGAGTTGTTGCTGGAGTGCGGGTTGATCCTCCGGCACCGCTTCGAAAAAGGACCGGCTCAGTATGAGAAAGCGTATAATGTGCCGTTCCACGGACATTTGGTGTGTTCGGATTGCGAAAAGGTAGAGGAGTTTACGGACAGCCGCCTAAATGATCTGATCGCCGTTGCAGGAGAGACGTTCCGTTTCGCGGTGGAACATTGGAATCTGTACCTGTATGGGAGGTGTAAACATTGTCAATTAAAATCTGCCCAAACGGGTAAAAAATCTGTTTAAAATAGTAATTTTGTCTGTTTGTTGAGAAAAAATAAGAGTATGAAGGTTGATGTGTTACTTGGGTTGCAATGGGGGGACGAAGGAAAGGGAAAAGTAGTGGATGTCCTGACACCGGGATACGATCTGATCGCCCGTTTTCAGGGTGGCCCGAATGCCGGGCATACGTTGGAATTCAATGGAGAGAAGTATGTACTCCGTTCTATTCCTTCCGGCATTTTCCAGGGAGGAAAAATGAATATCATTGGGAACGGAGTGGTACTGGATCCGCTGCTTTTTAAGCAGGAGGCGGAGAGTTTGCTGGCCAGTGGGTATGATATTCGTCCCTGCCTCCGGATATCCAAGAAGGCGCATCTGATCCTGCCTACGCACCGGATGCTGGATGCAGCGAACGAGGCGGCGAAGGGAGCGGGAAAGATCGGTACGACGGGAAGAGGGATTGGTCCAGCTTATACGGATAAGGTGAGCCGGAACGGTTTACGGGTGGGGGATATCCTGAATAATTTCGAGGAGCGCTACGGAGTGGCCAAGGCCCGGCACGAGGCGCTGTTGAAAGCCCTGAATTTTTCGTACGATATAACGGAGATGGAAAAGGAGTGGATGGAGGCGGTGGAATATCTGAAACAGTTCCGGCTGATTGATAGCGAATACGCGATAAATGGCTATTTGGTAAAGGGAAAGCGGGTGTTGGCAGAGGGGGCACAGGGTACGATGCTGGATGTGGATTTTGGCTCTTATCCCTTTGTGACCTCTTCTACGACTACTTGTGCCGGCGCTTGTACGGGATTGGGGATAGCCCCGAACCGGATCGGAGAGGTATTTGGGATCTTCAAGGCGTATTGCACCCGGGTGGGGAGCGGCCCTTTTCCGACAGAGTTGTTCGATGAAACGGGTAAATTGATGTCCGAACGGGGGCGTGAGTTCGGTTCGGTGACCGGACGGGCCAGGCGTTGCGGCTGGTTGGATCTGGTGGGGTTGAAGTATGCGGTGATGATCAACGGTGTGACGCAGTTGATCATGATGAAGAGTGATGTGCTGGATACATTGGAAACGATCAAAGTGTGTACGGAGTACCGGATCAACGGGGAGTTGACGGATGAATTTCCTTACGAGTCGACCGAAGTGATAGAACCGGTGTATGAAGAGTTCCCCGGCTGGATGACCGATATGACCGGCATGACCTCGGAAAACGAGTTCCCGGAAGAGTACAATGCATATCTCTCTTTTATCGAGGAGTATACGGGCGTTCCGGTTAAGATCGTCTCTATTGGCCCCGACCGGGAACAGACCATTGTGCGGGAGGAGTAGAAACCAAATGGTTACATGGGGTTTGAAAATCTCCGTTGTCACGCGATGGGTGTGACAACGGAGTTTTGTTTTTAGTTGATAGTCCAATTGAAAAGACCAGCAATAAGAGTTAATATAGAATCACTTTTATGCGGACTATTGGTTGTTAATATTCCAGATGTTTGGGATCTACGATCTGGAAGTTGAGTCATAAGCGATTGTATAGCGTTATAGTCTGCTTCTAATGGGTTATTAGTGATATACAATTGTTCCAGAGCATGACTGAACTGAGGGATGGACAGAGAGCTAAGTTGATTGTTTGAACAGTCAAAAATGTATAGATCAGGTGCTTGGTTGAACGATATGTTTGATATATTGTTGCTGGCGCATCTTACGACATAGATTTCCAGATTGTTAGTCAGATCTAAACTGGCCATATCATTGTTGTCTATGGAGAGATGTGTTAATATAGGATTAGTGCTTACATCTAAAGAAGTCAACAGATTATTATCAAGGCCAATAATTTTTAATAGGGGGTTGTATGATAAGTCCACAGATCCAATAAAGTTATTATTAAGTTGAAAACTTTCTAATACAGGATTACCACTAAAATCAATGGTGGTTAAGTTATTTTCTTCACAGAGAAGAGCTTGAAGTGTAGAAGTGTTCGTTAAGTCTAATGTTGTCAATCTGTTGGATCCACAATATAAAGAGTGAATTGCAGTCAAGGGAGATATGTCCAAATAAATTAGCTCGGCACGTTCACACCATAAAGCGGAGATAGCATCTGCATTGCCATATAAAAATATAGTATGAACAGGTAAATTGTCCGTATAAGTATGTGTACACGAATTTGAACTTAATTCAACTTCTCCATCCCCCCAAGCAATATGGATATTAGAATTGATGTTATGAATAGGCCGAAAAACAATTGTTTTTGCGGTTGTAACCATTGTAACAATAGTAGAACTGGCCCTTGTGTTAAGACGAATCTTGTCCATCTGCGAAGCGAGCAGGCTGGCATCGTCCAAGGCAATTTCCGGTTCAACTTCCATGGCTTCGTTGTCACAGGAAGTCATTCCGCCTATCATAAAAAGGCAGATACCGACAAGGAATAAGTTCCTTGCACTTTTTTTAATGCATGTTAATTTTGAATTCATAGGGATTTAATTTGTTATTTTTCTTTGCAAAGATGTACAAAAATTATTTTTCATGCAATAGATAATATTATTATCGAGAAATATTTTGTAAAAGCAATGAAAGATATACATAGATGAGGACCTGTTACAAAATAACAAATAATTAATAAATCGGATGGAACAGACCATTGTACGGGAAGGGTATGGGCGATGTAACCAAAAGGTTACAAACCGTTTGGTTACATGGAATTCGTTTCGTAATCTTTGTCGAAAGTAATTCCGGTTATTGTATTGCGCGGTAGCAGATTCCCGGTTACCGGACCTCCGAGCCGGGTTTTACGGTTTTTTCGGGGGAGACGAACGAGAGGGAGCCATCGGGTTCCGCCGCCATCAGGATCATACCCTGCGATACAATGCCTCTCAATGTTTTCGGCTCTAAATTGATCAGGATGCTGACTTGTTTCCCGATAACCTCTTCCGGGGTGTAGTACTCCGCAATGCCGGAGACCACGGTCCGTTTGTCGATGCCGGTGTCGATGGTCAGTTTCATCAGTTTCTGAGTTTTGGCGATATTTTCCGCTGTTAGAATCGTTCCGATCCGGATGTCCATCTTTTGAAATTCATCGAAACTGATGTTCGTTTTGGCGGGGGGTACCGTTTCTGCGGCCGATTCGTTCTCTTTTTTGGTTGCCAGTAATTTATCCATTTGCCGTTGTATCTCTTCGTCCTCTATTTTTTCAAACAACAGGCAGGATTCGTTGATCCGGTGCCCGGCGGGCAGTACGGCGTCGCCCATCCGGCCCCACGCCAAGGGTTCCATGTTCAGAAATTCCCGCAGGCGAGCGGCGCTGAACGGCATAAAAGGTTCCGTCAACGCGGTCAGGTCCGCTACAATCTGCAGGCAGATGTTTAGGATGGTCTTTACTCGCCCCGGATCTGTTTTGATCAATTTCCACGGTTCCGTGTCGGCTAAGTATTTGTTACCGAGGCGCGCCAGGTTCATACACTCCTTTAAGGCTTCCCGGAAATGGAAGGTTTCCGTGTTTTTCTCCACCCGTCCGATGATCTCCGGGATCTCCGCCAGCACCTCCCGGTCGTAATCGGTCAACGCCCCCCGTTCCGGAACCACGCCCCCGCAATGTTTGTGGGTCAACACAAGGGCCCGGTTGACGAAGTTTCCGTAAATGGCGACCAGTTCGCTGTTGTTGCGGGTTTGGAAATCTTTCCAGGTAAAGTCATTGTCCTTTGTTTCGGGTGCGTTGGCGGTCAGAACATACCGCAGGACGTCTTGCTTCCCTTTAAAATCTTCCAGGTATTCGTGCAGCCATACCGCCCAGTTGCGGGAGGTGGAGATTTTATCCCCTTCCAGGTTCAGGAATTCGTTGGCCGGCACGTTGTCTGGTAAAATATAGGAACCTTCGGCTTTCAGCATGGCCGGGAAGATGATGCAGTGAAAGACAATATTGTCTTTTCCGATGAAATGGAGCAAGCGGGTCTCTTTGTCTTTCCAGTATTTTTCCCAATTCGGAGTGAGTTCTTTGGTGGCGGAGATGTAGCCGATAGGGGCGTCGAACCAGACGTACAGCACTTTTCCTTTGGCTTCGTCCAATGGTACCGGAACGCCCCAATCCAGGTCGCGGGTCACCGCCCGGGGTTGCAGCCCGCTGTCCAACCACGATTTACACTGCCCGTATACGTTGCTTTTCCACTCTTTGTGCTCTTCCAGTATCCACTCTTTCAGCCACGCTTCGTATTGATCCAGAGGCAGGTACCAGTGTTTGGTTTCTTTTAATTGGGGGGTGTTGCCGGTGATGGCCGAAACCGGGTTGATCAGATCAGTGGCGTTGAGGCTGGTGCCGCATGCTTCGCACTGGTCGCCGTAAGCCTTTTCATTGCCGCAGTGCGGGCATTTGCCGGTGATGTAGCGGTCGGCTAAGAATTGCCCGGCTTTTTCGTCGTAAAATTGCAGGGAGGTCTTTTCAATGAACTTCCCTTCGTCGTACAGTTTCCTGAAAAAACCGGAAGCCAGTTCGTAATGGGTGGCCGAACTTGTGCGGGAGTAAATATCGAACGAGATACCGAAGGCTTTGAATGACTCTTTGATCAGTTTGTGGTACCGGTCGACGATGTCCTGCGGGGTTACCCCTTCTTTTTGCGCCTTGATGGTGATGGGAACGCCATGCTCGTCGGAACCGCCGATAAAGAGTACATCGGCCCCTTTCGCCCGCAGGTATCTCACGTAAATGTCCGCAGGTATGTATACCCCTGCCAGGTGTCCGATGTGTACCGGGCCGTTCGCATACGGAAGGGCCGTTGTCACCAAACTTCTTTTGAATTTGCTCATAATTATTTATCAAAAACAGATCGCGATCATAGTCGAAAACAAGTCGCGCAAAAGTACGAAATTTAGCCGAAATCCCTCCGTCGGAAGCGGAAAAAACGCTATCTTCGCAGGAAATTTAAGTATGCATGATACGTCCTCCTTACCTGCAATCCGGGGATAAAGTCGCCCTAATTTCCCCGGCCGGCATCATAGCCGAATCTGTATTGCAGTACGCTGAAGAACTGTTACACTCTTGGGGATTGGAGCCGGTACGAGGACGGTATGTCCTGTCGCAGTGCGGTTATTTTGCCGGAACCGATGCCGAGCGGGCAGAAGACCTGCAGGGAGCTTTGGACAGCGAAGAGATCCGGGCGATTTTCTGCACGCGGGGAGGATATGGTTGCCTGCGCATCGTCGAAAAACTGGATTACTCCATGTTTCAGGGAAACCCCAAGTGGTTAGTCGGGTTCAGCGATATCACCGTGTTGCACACCAAACTGACTTCGTTGGGGATTGAGAGCCTGCACGGGCCTATGCCCCAAAGTTTTGAGAAGACAACCGGAGAGGCGTTGGAACGGCTCCGGTGTTTCCTGTTCGGAGAGGTTACGTCCTATTCACTTCCCCCTCACCCCTTGAACCGGGAGGGAGTTGTCCGTTCCGACCTGACGGGGGGGAACCTGAGCCTGTTGCACTGCATCCGCTCTACTGTTATTGAATACCGGCAAAAGGGAGCGGTACTCTTCATCGAAGATGTGGGGGAGAACCTGTACGCCATTGACCGGATGATGCAGAGTTTCAAGCTGACCGGCCGGTTGGCCGATCTGCAGGGGCTGATTGTTGGCGGGTTCAGCGAGATGCACGCGGGAAGTTTCGGAAAGACGGCGGAAGAGATCATCCGGGAAGCGGTGGAGGAGTACGATTATTCCCTTTGCTTCGGTTTTCCTGCCGGCCATATTCCCGGAAATTACCCGCTGATATTAGGATCTTCGATAGAGCTTTCCGTAGAACAGGAGGGATGCGAGATCACTTTTTTATAATCGCTCCGTACGATCGGAACAAAAATACCCCTAAAACCATGAAGAAAATCATTTTATTCCTTTTTCTCTTTTCACACCTTTTCTCCTGTAAAGAGAAGGCCGTCTACGAATCGTTCGAAAGTTTGGAAGGCGAAGAGTGGCAGGTCGGCCATCCGGTTCTGTTTGTCGCCGAAATTCCCGAAAAAGGCGATTATGATATATCCCTTGGTATACGCCACACAACGGATTATGAAATGGCGAACCTTTGGTGTTTCCTTCGGGTAACCGATGTGGTTGGCAACGGGTGGAAGGATTCCGTAGATATTCGGTTGGCGGAACCGGACGGAAGGTGGGTGGGCACCGGACACAGCCTGAAAATGCTTGAATATCCGTTGTCCATCCTTCCGATGCCTGTGGAAGCGGGGAAGTATACCTTTACGGTGGTGCAGGGGATGCGAACCCAGGTACTGAAAGGGATCAAGGATGTCGGGTTGATCATTCGCAGAAAAGAGTAGCGGCGTTGCGTGGGGTATGGGAAAAAATAAATTGGCCAAGTTTGCGGAGATGGAGTTGTTGGACAATGTCTTTCAGCCCCGGAACGAAGAGATCTTCAGAAAGGAATACCGCCTGAAAGGGAGGTGGCACGAAGTTGTTTTCGGCAACCGGAACCCGCTTGTTCTGGAGATCGGGTGCGGCAAGGGGGAGTATTCCGTGGGACTGGGCCGGCTTTTCCCGGAGAAGAATTTTATCGGGATCGACATCAAAGGGGCGCGGATGTGGCACGGGGCAAAGATTGCCAAAGAACAGCGCCTGTCCAATGTGGCTTTTGTCCGGATGCACGCGGAGATGCTGGAGAGTGTATTCGCCCCGGGGGAGGTCAGCGAGATTTGGATCACGTTTCCGGATCCGCAAATGGCCAAAGCTCGCAAAAGATTGACCGGCACCCGTTTTCTCTCCCTGTACAGGCGCATACTTAAAGAGGACGGTGTTGTCAGGTTGAAGACCGACAGCCTGTTCCTGTACACCTACACGGTAGAATTGGTTCGCCTCAACGGTCTGGCCGTCGAAGTGCAGACCGATAACCTGTACACATCCGGCTTGGAGGACTGCGTCCTCGGAATCAAGACGTTTTACGAGCAACAGTGGCTGGGCAGGGGGAAAACGATCAAATACATTGCCTTCCGCCTTTCCGGTGGGGAGCCTTTGCAGGAACCGGAGGCAGTGATTGAAAAGGATGACTACCACAGCGAGGCCCGGTATATGGGCCGAAGCCTTAAACAGGAATAAGATGGGAAAGCGCGTACTGATGACCATGAGCGGCGGGATAGACAGTTCGGTGGCCGCGTTGCTGTTGCGGCAACAGGGGTACGAACTGGTGGGGGTTACGTACCGTACGTTCGATGCCATTTCCGGCGCCTGTATGGAAAAAGAGCGGGGGTGTTGCAGTGTCGATTCGATCTTTGAGGCGAAGCGGATGGCGGAGAGTTTGGGGGTTGAGCACCATATCCTGGATATCCGGAAGGAGTTCGCGGAGCGTGTGATCCAAAATTTTGTCGACGAATACCTGCACGGTCGTACGCCGAATCCGTGTGTAGTTTGTAATTCCGTGATTAAGTGGGGGTGGTTGATCGAAACAGCCGATCAGTTCGGGTGTGATTGGATCGCTACCGGCCATTATGCCCGCATCGGTCGGCAGGACGGGCGTTACTTTCTGCGCAAAGGGATAGACAAAAGCAAAGACCAGACCTATTTTTTGTGGATGCTGACCCAGGAAAACCTGGCCCGCACGCTTTTCCCTTTGGGCGAACTGACCAAGCCGGAAGTGCGCGCCCTTGCCGCCGCCCACGGTTACGAAGCCTTGTCTAAGAAGCGGGAGAGCCAGGAAATCTGTTTTATTCCCGATAACGATTACCGCACTTTTTTAGCTGATCGGATCCCCGGTTTCCGCGAACGGTTCGGCCCGGGCCGGTTTGTCAATACTTCTGGTAAATACCTGGGGGAACACCAGGGTTTTCCTTACTATACCATTGGACAACGGAAAGGGTTGGGGATTGCGTTGGGGCAACCCATGTTTGTCGTGGCTATTGACGCCGGGACGAACGAAGTGACACTCGGTGCCAAGGAGGAACTGCTCAGTCCGGAACTTACCGTCGCTTCCGTCAACCGGATGAAGTACCGGGAGATTCCGGCCGGCTTAGAAGTTTCCGCCAAGATCCGCTACCGGAACGCCGGCCTTCCGGCCTCTCTCTGCCCGGATCCCCATACTCCCGGCCAAGGGCGGCTCCGCGTCTGTTTCCACACGCCCGCCGAATCCGTCACCCCCGGCCAAAGCGCCGTCTTCTACGAAGGGGATGATCTCATCGGTGGCGGTATTATTGAAGGGTAACGGTATTAATTTGATTCAAAATAATACAATTATTTTGAATGAATAGATTAATTTATAAATTTGCAAAACTCTTGAAGCAACGAAACAGAAAGAGTTGTACAGTGCAATTATTTTTAATCTAAATATCTGAATACGATGAAATTAAATCTAACAACTTGCAAGAAGAGTGCTCGGCATTTGTTTCTTGTTGCGGCCTGCTTTTTTATGGTGGGCGGAATGGTGTCCTGTAATAACGAGGATACAGAATTAGAGGTATTGCCTCAGAACCTGACTGATCAGGAGATTCTTTCCATGGCCAAGGAACAACTTGTTGAGACCCGCGCAAGCGGTACTATGGCTAGATTTATTACGACAGGGACAAATATTTCCATGTTGGTAGTTGCTCATTCCCCCGTTTTTGTCCATTGGGGTGATTCCTACCAAACAGAAACGGGAACTTTCAGCCATACTTATACGGATAATCAACCGTTTCATATCATAACCTTCAATACAACAGATACAAGTATTACCTTCTTAAGAGCTAATGACGCAAATTTGATCTATTTTGATGCGCAAAACAATCCAAGTCTCACGCATCTTCTTCTCTATAATAATAGACTTACAGCATTAGATGTGCAGAATAACAATAAATTACAGTGGTTACATGTTTCCGATAATTATTTAACGAGTCTTGATGTTTCAAATAAACCTGATCTTACAACACTCTACTGCCGGAATAACGCACTCACAAGTTTAAATATTACAAATTGTCCGCGGTTAACAGGTATAAGTATCATTAATAATCCTTTTGAAAACGACCTGAATGAGGTCTTAGCCTTTTTGCTAGCCCTACCTACTGGGGCTTCTCCCCATACCGGTGTATTGTACACAAATCCCAACGGTTTGCATTTTAATACAATTAAGAGTGTGGCTGAAGCAAAAAACTGGGTAGTAATGGGTGATTAAACCAATCCGATCTCATAAAACCCGTTGGCGGACTTACCTCAACGGGTTTTGTCATAAAATCATTTTTCAGATATGGGTTGTTTACCGTGATGTCACCTACTGCACATACCGTGTTTTGATTTGGTCGGGGACGATGGGGGAGAGGCACTCGATCTCGTACACCGTTCCGGGCAAAAGGTCCATAAAGTTGTCGGCGAATGGGGAGGTGCCCGTTTCTTCCGTATAAAACATGACGTTGCAGGCCAATTGTCTGGTGGTAACTTGCAACCACTGTTTTCCGTTGCGCTCGATGCTTTGAATTTGTATACCGGGATTTTCTGGTAAGCGCAGGTTCTTGGGCTCGGTAAAGTAAACCGTCTGTTCGTCCAACACCGTTTTGCCCTCCTGCATCCGGATGACGGCCACCACTTCTTTCGTTGACACTCCTTCTAACAGTGTACCGATCTCCCACGTTGTGATCTTTTCCGACATGTTGGGAGCAGCCCGGAAGCTGCCTTCCTGTTTCCGGATCACGCGGCCGGAAAAGTCCCGGATTTCGATGCGGTAGGTGGCGGGTATCGCTCTCCGGTGGTCGTTGACGCTCCACAACTCCAATTGTCCTTCAGTGAAGCGGGGAACAAAGATAAAGGGTTTACAGGCTTCCCGGACGGCGTACCAGGCGGCCTTCCGGTTGTGGTAACAGTCGATGATCGACCAACTGGCAGCCGGCCAGCAATCGTTCAGTTGCCAAAGCAGCGACCCCATGCAGTACGGCATGTTCCGGCGGTGCGCCTGCATGGCCGTTTTCATCCCCCTTGCCTGCAATACTTGTCCCATATAGATAAACTGCTCGAAATCCTCCGGTACGTTGTAGTACCACCCCATGTACTCCCGGATGAGGCCATTACCGATGTAGCTGCGCTGATGGTGCTTCATCACCTCCGACTCAATGCTGTGATCTTCCGGAAGGGTAAATTTCCGGATAGCGTTCATTTCCGGGAACGACTGGAAACCGTATTCGGAGATAAAACGGCCGATGTTCTTCTCGAAATCCTCGAACCGGTGTTTTTCAAACCAGACACCCCAGTAGTGGTTATCACCGCTTGTGGCCGGGCGGAGTTCGTGTGCGTCCACCTCCGGCCCGGACATGGGGGAGGAGGGCCAGTAGTCGTCCCCGTCGGTGTATTCGGAGACCATCTCCGGCAGCAGTTTGTGCGCCAGCGCTACGTAAGCGTCGGTGATCTGTTGCTGTTCCGCCTCGCTGTACCGTTTCTTCCACCCCCAGCGCGCCCACGCAACATCCACTTCGTTGTTGCCGCACCACAGCGCCAGGGAGGGATGGTTACGCAGCCGGATGATGTTGTCGCTGGCCTCCTGCTTCACACTCTCCAAAAATTCCGGATTTCCGGGGTACATGGCGCAGGCAAACGAAAAGTCCTGCCAAACCAAAATGCCGTACCGGTCGCACAACTCGTAAAAATAGTCCTCTTCGTAGATGCCGCCGCCCCATACCCGGATCATGTTCATGTGGGCCTCTGCGGCGTTCCGCACCATCTTTTCGTATCCCTCCCGACCCAGCCGCGGCAAGAACACATCGCCGGGAATGGAGTTGGCCCCTTTGGCAAAGACAGGCGCTCCGTTCAGTTCAAACCGAAAGGTCTCTCTGTTCCCCTCTTTTTGGCGCACCAACTTCAGCGAGCGGATGCCGGTAGTTTGCCGGTATGTAGCGATGACCTTCTGCCCTCTCCGCAGGCGCACGTCAAAGTAGTACAGATGCGACGCGCCCAATCCGTTGCTCCACCACAAGCGGGGATTTCGGACTAAAAAGGGGAGGTTGATCCGGTTGATTCCGGCTGTGGCTGGGAACTTTCCGGTAGCCAGTAGCTTGTTCTCCGACAGTACATCTACCTCTACCGCTCCCGCACTTTCGGTATGAAAACTCACTTCGGCTTCCAGCCGTGCTATTTGTTTGGTCACCTCCGGCTGGCGGATAAAAACATCTTCCACCTGGGTGTCGTTCCAGGCCTCCAACGCCACCGGCCGCCAGATGCCGCTCGACACCAACCGTGGGCCCCAATCCCAACCGAAGTGGTAAGGGGCTTTCCGCATGTAGACGCTGACCCGCACTTTCCCCATGCCGCCGTACTGACTATAGTCGTTGTCCGCCGGAAGAGCCAAACCGTATGCCTCCAACTGTTCAAGGCCTTTGGTAATGGGAGAGTAGAAACGGATGTTCAAGGTGTTGGCGCCCGGTTTCAGTTTCCCTTTGACGTCAATTTTCCACGTGCGGAACATGTTGTCGGCGGAAGCGATTTTCTCCCCGTTCAGGAAGACGTCCGCCCAGGTATCCAAGCCGTAAAACACCAATTGTTGCCGCTCGCAGGCCGGGATCTCCGGCCCTGCGGAGAATTCGGTTTGATATTCCCAATTTACTTTGTCAATCCACTGCACCTCCTGTTCGTTCATCCGGTAGAAGGGGTCTTCGATCATCCCGTTCGCCAACAGGTCGGTATGTATGGTCCCCGGCACGACGGCCGGCAGCCACTTGCCGGTATTGTATTGGCGGAACTGCCACCCGCTCTCGATCTTTTGTACGTGTATCGTGGGGCTCGTGCGATTCTTTGCCGCTGTTGCAACACAACAGGCAGTCCCCAACCAGACGAAGAGGCCAAGTAAACGGAATAAGTGGTGTATCATGGCGTTGTTTGTAAAAGAATGTTTTCAAAATCCCTGCAAGGTAGGAAAAAATTAAAAAAATGGGGCATAAAGTTGCAGCAACTCCGGTTTATTTTAACTTTGCATCCGTTGACGCATCAAAAATGAAAACCATGCAAAACGGACAAATTCCACAAGGACAAACAATTATCATCAACCAACAAGCAACCCCGAAATCGAACGGAATGGGTGTGGCAGGATTTGTATTGGCTTTGATCGCTGCGTTCTTCGGCTGGATCCCTGTTCTCGGTTGGATACTGTGGGTTTTAGGATTGATCTTTTCGTTTGTAGGGATCTTTAAAAGGCCGCGAGGTCTTGCAATTGCCGGTTTGGTTATTTCGATGATCGGTTTGGTTTTACTATTGGTCGTATTTGGAGTGATAATGGCCGCTGTCGGGAGTGCAGCTGCTATAGCAGCGATATGATCACTTTGCCTGGATCTCCCGGCATACGGCTTCCCACTCTTTGTCGCCGACGGTCAATTGGTCGAACAGTTCGGTGAGTAACTCCAACTCCAACCGTTCGAAATCCTCCCGCCGGGGTGTTACCAACAGCCCCCCGAAATCCACACTGCCGGGGCTGAACAGGATCCGTTCCTTCCCTTCGGCGTAAAACTGTTGCGGACGGAGTTGCTTTCGGGGAAAAAGGGCTACTGTCCAGCACCCTTCCCGTTGCCACACGATCAGGTTCAGCATCGGTTCCGGATCGGACGGAATAAATCGTCCCAACACTTCCAACACAGCTTCAAACCGGGAGATCAGCCATGCTTTCTCGCCGGAATGCAGAAAAAATACCTTCCGGAGGTAGCCCGAAAGCGTACCGATCTGCCCATGCCGGTTGGCGGTTAGGGACTGCATTCGGTTAGCCTCTTCTTCCACCGGTAATATCCCTCCGGGAGCCAGTTGGAAGTGAAAGTGGTCGGGGGCCGAGGCGCCGCTGTTGGGGCCGTTGTAAAAAACCGTATAGGCCGGGTAGCGGGCGGCGATCTCCAGCATATCCCCGAACCGGCCGGCAATGCGCTGTGGTTGGTGCGTAACGGTCGGTACCGTGAGGTGTTGTTCAAAAATGGGGTAGGGATTGACGTAGATGCGATACTCCGAATTGTACACGATCCCTTTTTGCCCCTCCGGCAGATTGGCCGGGCAGAGGAAGCAGGGGCGGGCGGCGATGGCAGCCGGATCGGTGGGGGCTGCCGTGGAACGGATCCGCTCCGGGTTGAATTGCAACACAAACCGTCCGCCGGGAAAGACGACGGTTTTGTAGTTAACGGCCGAGAGCCCCAAATAGTGGCGGGCGGCTAAGGGGAACTCCCGAAGTTGTTCCCGGAACAAACGTTCAATATCTTGCATCGAAAGAGGTATTTAGCTATCTGCGAGCTGTCGCAGGCAACGGTGAATGGTCTCGTGATCGAAGCCGCGGGAGAGGGCGAACCGCACCAATCGGGCATATGATCCGGGATCATCCGGATTCTGCAGGCTTTTCCGTTTCTTGTTCAGCAGATAGAGGCAGGTGGCGTCGTACGCCTCGTCGGCCTGCCCTGACAGCGCCTCCCGGATCGCCTCTTCCGGTACCTCCCGCTGCCGCAGCGCCTGTGCAATTTTATGCTTCCCCCACTTGCCAAACCGGAATTTGTCGTTGGCAAAAGCGTTGGCAAAACGGGAGTGATTCAGGAAGTTGTTCTGGAAAAGCCAGTCGAGGATGGTTTCCGCCTCCCGGTTGCCGACACCCCATTTTTCCAATTTGGTGCGGATCTCTTTGGCGCAGCACTCTTTTTTGCTGCACGCAGCGGCGGCAAGGGCTTGCGCCCGTTTTGGATCTTTAACTTCCATAGGGTATGCCGGTTTGTTCAGCCCGGATAAACCGGGGTTTCCCAAAAAGGTCTTTGCGTCCGGTAACGGCCGCGTAACCGCTCTCTTGCAACAGGCAGGCGGTTTCCGCTTCCAGCGCCTCGTTGATCTCTACGAACAGCAATCCCCCGGGTGCCAGATGGGTACGTCCGAATCGGGCGATGGCCCGGTAAAACAGCAACGGATCGTCGTCGGGGACAAAAAGCGCCCGCTCCGGTTCATATGACAATACCCGCCGCTCCATCCACTCCTTTTCAGACTCCCGTACGTATGGTGGATTGCTGATAATCATATCATAAGGGCCCTTCCAACCGTCCGCTCCGTCCAGAATATCCCCCTCTCCGAAGAGAACCTCCGTCTCGTTTCGTTCTGCGTTCTCTTTTGCAACAATCAATGCGTCAGACGAGATATCCATACCACACACCGAAACATCCGGACCCAACTTAGCTAAGGTGATGGCGATGCAGCCGCTGCCGGTACCGATGTCTAAAATACGCATGCCGGAACGCGCCGACTCTAAGGTCCACCGTACCAACTCTTCGGTTTCCGGGCGAGGGATCAGGGTCGATCCGTCGATCCGGAAACGCAATCCGGCAAACTCCGTCTCCCCGATGATATACTGCACCGGTTTCCCCTGCTTCAACTCCTTGACAACGGCGTAAAATTTATTTACGAAGCTTTCCGGTAAACAGTCGTATTTTTTGAGATGTATCTCTATATTTGTGTATTGGAAAATATCCGAGAAGATCAACCGGCAGATGCTGCGGATCTCTTCCTGCGGATATGTATCCTTTAATTCGTTTATTGCGTATTGAGTAACGGTGAAAATAGAACTGTTCATAAGGCGAAAATAGTGAATATTATTAGAAATTAAAATAAGAAAATCCGCGGATCCATGGATTGGTTGGCGCTTCTGATATATGCATTGATCCTGTTGTACCTCGGAACGATCCTGACGGCCGCCTACAACATCATCCTGGAGAACCGGAATCCGGTAAAGACGGTTGCATGGGTGGTGGTGATTCTGTTGTTGCCGCCGATCGGTTTTCTCTTTTTTCTCTATTTCGGCGTGAATTACCGGAAAAACAAGATGTTCTCCAGGAAAGAACTGGGAGACATCAAGTGGTTGCAATACATGAGCGAGGATCAGAAACAGCGGCTCAAAAAATCCGAAATATTGAAGCGGGAGGACCGGAAAGAGTGGCAGAAATTGATGACCCTGTTGTTGAGCAACAGCAAGGCGTTGCTGACTCGCTACAACAAGGCGGAGATATTGAACGACGGGAAAGAGACCTTCCCGGCTATCTTCAATGCGATCGCCAAGGCCCGGAAATTTATCCACTTAGAATATTACATTGTGGAAAAGGGTGAACTTGCTTCCCGCCTGAAAGAGCTGTTAACGGCGAAAGCGCGGGCGGGGATCGAGGTGCGTTTTATTTACGACGACGTCGGTTGCTGGTCGCTTTCGAAACAGTACATCCGGGAGATGCGGGGGGCGGGGGTGCAGATGGTACCCTTTTTGCCGGTGATCTTCCAGCGTTTGGCGGACAAGGCCAATTACCGGAACCACCGGAAGATCGTGGTGATAGACGGAGAAGTGGGTTTTGTCGGCGGGTTGAATTTTGCCGACCGCTACCTGAACGGGATCCCGAAGATCGGTTGTTGGCGCGATACGCATCTTTGCGTGCGGGGTGAGGTGGTGACCTCCCTGAATACGGTGTTCGGGATCGACTGGTACTTTGTTCGGCAGGAGTTGTTGTTGAACAGGGAGGAGTATCTCCCGCACAAAGAGGAGGATGGGAATACATTGATCCAGACGGTGGCTTCGGGGCCCGACAGCGACTGGTCTTCCATTCAGCAGGCCTATTTTACCCTGATCAATATGGCGAAGAAATATGTGTTTATCTCTACGCCCTATTTTATGCCGGGGGAGACGACGGTCAACTGCCTGAAAGCAGCGGCGATGGGCGGGGTGGATGTGCGGTTGATGCTGCCGCACAATTCGGATTCGCGCCTGACACACTGGTGTTCCTGTTCCTATGTGGAGGAGTTGCTGGAGGCGGGGGTGAAGGTCTATTGGTACCAGAAGGGGCTGAACCACAGCAAGGTGATCGTGGTGGACGGAATTGTGGCGAGCGTAGGGACAGCCAACATGGATATGCGGAGTTTTGAAGAGAATTTTGAGGTGAATCTGATCTTGTACGATCGTGCTGTGTCGAAAAGTCTGGCTTCGTTTTTTATGGAGGATCTGAAAAACAGCCGGGAGGAGAGCATCAACCACTGGAAGTTCCGCCCGAAAAGGCAACGGGTCAAGGAGTCGTTGGCCCGGTTGTTCGCTCCCCTGCTTTGATGGTAAGGTGTGTAAACTAAAAAGGATGTGTATGGAAGTTTGTATTGATAGCCGTGCGGTGGGCTCTCCGGGGGATACCCTCTTTTTTGCTTTGAAGGGCAAAAACCACAACGGACACGATTATGTGCGGGAGTTGTACGGCAAGGGTGTCCGTTCGTTCGTGATCAGCGAAGACCGGGAGGAGTTCTCCGCCCTGACGGAAGCGAAGTTTTTCCGGGTGGAGCAGGTATTGGATGCCTTACAAAGCTATGCGCGAGCATATCGGGAGAAGATGAAGGCGGAGGTGATCGCGGTGACCGGGAGCAATGGAAAGACCATCGTGAAGGAGTGGTTGTACCAATTGCTGTCCGATGACTACGTCGTCTATAGGAGTCCCCGGAGTTACAACTCGCAGGTTGGCGTGCCGTTGTCGTTGTGCGGCATCGAGGAGTCGGCCGATATCGCCGTCATTGAAGCCGGTATCTCCCGGAAAGGGGAGATGGTGCGCCTGGAAAACATGATCCGTCCCGATCTCTGTATCTTTACCCACCTGGGGGATGCACACGGGGAGAATTTTTCTTCCCTTCGGGAAAAATTGGAGGAGAAAGCGATCCTTTTCCGCTATTGTTCGACTGCTGTCGGGCGGGAGGGGCAGACTATGGATTACATTTCCGCCACAGCCGACAAAAAGGCCCGGATCGTCCGTTGGGGTGAAAGCGAACAGGCCGATGTGCGGACTCGGGTGCTCTCCCGGAGCGAAAACAGCTGGGAGGTAGAGGTCGCTTACGGCAAGGAGCTGTTTACGCTGCACCTCCCCTTTGGTGACGAGGCCTCGTACGAAAATTGTATAAATGCGGTTTGTGTATTGTTGCTGAAAGGAGTGTCGTCGAAGCGGATTGCAGAGAAGGTATCCCGTTTACAGCCCATCGCCATGCGGATGGAGATCAAAGAGGGGATCAACCGTACTATCCTGGTGAACGATTACTACAATTCGGACATTGTCTCTTTTCGCACGGCTTTGGCGGTACAGGGGATGCAGGATAAGTCCAAAAGCAAAACCGTCATCTTGTCGGATGTGCTCGATACGGGTACGGAACCTGATACGTTGTACCGGGGGGTGGCGGAGCGGTTGGAAGAGGCGGGTGTGACGCTCTTTATCGGTATTGGGGAAGAGTTGTGTAAACACCGGGAGTATTTCCGGATGAATGCTCGTTTTTACCCCGATACGGAGAATTTTCTGCGGCAGGAGAACCGGAACAGCTTCCGCGATCAGGTGATCCTGATCAAGGGGGCCCGCCGCTTCCGCTTTGAATATATTGCCGGTTTTTTACAGAAACAGACCCATAACACCGTGTTGGAGGTCAACATGGATGCGATGGTAGCCAATTTGAATTACTTCCGTTCGCTGTTGCCGGAGCATACGAAACTGGCTGTGATGGTGAAGGCTTTTTCATACGGATCGGGAGCGGGGGAAGTGGCCTCTCTATTGCAATACCACGGTGTGAACTACCTGATGGTGGCCTTTGCGGACGAGGGGATCGCCCTCCGGGCGGAGGGGATCACCATACCGGTCGCCGTGATGAATCCGCAGCCCGACTCTTTTGACAGCATGATCGAATTCAATTTGGAACCGGAGATCTATTCGCCGGAACTGCTGGCCGCTTTTGACCGGGCGTTGGTGCGGCACGGGCAGGAGAAGTACCCCGTACACATCAAATTGAACACCGGCATGAACCGGGCCGGTCTCGATCTTGGCGATATAACGTTTCTCCGGGAGTTCTTTGCGATCAAAAGGCGGGTAGAGGTAACATCGCTCTTTTCGCACCTGGCCGGGAGCGATGAGGAGCGGTTGGACGAATTTACCCGCCTGCAATACCGCAAATTCCGGGAGATGGCCGATGAAATACAGGCGTTTCTACCGAACAGGGCCCTTTTGCACATCCTCAACTCTGCCGGGATTGAACGTTTTCCGGAATACAGTTGCGACATGGTCCGGCTGGGAGTGGGGTTACACGGTATCAGCGCCGTTGGGGCGGTTCTGGAACCGGTGGCTGTTTTTAAAACGTACATTGAATCTGTCCGGGAGGTGAAAAAAGGAGAGACGGTCGGGTACGGCAGGCGGGGCGTTGCGGAACGGGACTCCCGGATCGCCGTGGTGCCGGTGGGCTATGCCGACGGCCTGAACCGTCGCTTAGGGAACGGCGTTGGGGAGATGTGGGTGAAGGGATACCGGGTGCCGGTGATCGGTACGATCTGCATGGATACTTGTATGTTGGACATAACAGATACACCGGCGGAGACCGGGGAGGAGGTCGAGATTTTCGGCCGGCACATCCCGGTCACAGAAGTGGCGCAAAAGTTGGGTACCATCCCGTACGAAATCCTCACGGGGGTTGCTTACCGGGTGAAACGGGTCTATTACAAAGAGTAGGCTTACTTCAACATTTGCAGGTCTGCCCGGATGTCTTCCGCTACCTGTGGTTTGCTGACAATTTTGTGTTCGGTGTCTGCCAGGAACATCATGGGGGTGGCGTACAGGTTGAAGTCCGCCGCTGCTTCGTTCTCGAATCCCCCCGGGATGTAAGTGTTGGTCCAGGGCATCGGAGAGATCCGCGACAATTTTTTCCACTCCTCCCGGTCCGGATCGATGGAAACAGTCACCAGTTTAACACCTCGATCCGCCAACAATCCCTCTTTGACCAAAGCGGGCAACTCCTCGATGATCAGTTTCTGGCAGTGCGGGCATCCGGTTTGCCAGAAGACGATCAGGACATACGGCGAGAGGTCTGCATACAGGTTGTAGGCGACGTTGGCTGTGTCGATGGAAAAAAAGTCCGGGATCTGCCCGCCGATGACCATGTTCTGCGCCTCTTCCAACCTCCGTTTGGTAAGTTCCAGCGGCCCTTCGCACTGTTCCAAATAGTTGCCTGAGATGTAGTTCAACGCTTCCTCGTATTTCAGCTCTTCCAAGCCGGTGATGATAAAATCCAACAGGTGGGTGCGTATCCGGTCGTTTTCGCTGATGCGCCCGATCAGATCGTCGACGTACTTCATCAAATCAAGTTCGCTCTCCCGGGGGGAGCGCTGTTGCATGGCAAAATAGCGCAGGTAGTTGAATAGTTTATCGGTATAGGCTGAGGTATACAACAGGGTGGTATCCGTAAAGCGGATCTCATCGAAAAAGTGCCCCTTGAAAAGCGAATCGCGTTGGGCGGGAGAGATATTTCCGGAATTGAAAGGCATTTTCATTGTCTGGATAATACGGGCGGTCAACATCTCTTTGTTGGCTTGGTAGATGCTATCTATCAGTATGTTCCTGTTTTTCTGGAACGTTTGAAAATAAGACGAAACGGCTTCGTGCAACTTGTCCCGGTCGGGGTATTGGCCGATGAATTGTTCCAAAAGCCCTAATTTTTGAACGATCCGGGCATCTTGTCGCATGTAATCGTAGAACAATTGATTTTCTTTGGAGCGGATAACCTTCAACGTCACTACGGGATTGGTGAAATCCAGTTCGACTTCGATATCTTCCCGGTTGAAAAAAAGGTCTATGGCGGTCGGTTGCGGGTTCTTTTCGGTGTATTTGGCATAGACCGAGATGCCGAGCAGGGCTTTAATGTTACCGGGAGGTTGGTTTTCCGGCACCCGGAACAGGATCTCCTCCCCGTTTACGGCCGGAAGGCTATCAATAGTGAAGAAATTTCCGTTGAACAGTTGCAACAACCGGGGTTTGCTCCCCTCGGGAAGATTCCTGGCATGTATTTTTACTTCATAATCTTTGCCTGCGCAGAAGAGCGGCAACAGAAGCAGTAAAGAGAGTATCCGGAACATGGTGTCAGTTTGTTTTGCGGAGGGCCGTCAGGCTATCCAGTTAGTAATATTTTGAATGACGATCTTGATCCGTTCGGCGAAGGCTTCCTTCGTGGCATATCCCAGGTGGGGAAGCATCAGCAGGTTGGGCGCTTCGAACAGTATATCATCGGGAGGCAGGGGCGGTTCCCGGTCGTATACATCCACGGCTGCTCCGGCAATCCGACCCTCTGTCAACGCCCGGTACAGAGCTTGCTTGTTTACCACAGGTCCCCGGGCAGTGTTGATCAGAATGGCGTGCGGCTGCATCAGGGAGAACTCCCGGCTGTCGACAAAATTCTCCGTTTCCGGTGTCAGCGGCAGGTGCAGGGAGAGAATATCCGCTTCCCGGCAGAGGGTCTCTTTGTCCGTCAGGGTGACCTGTTCCACCACGCGAGGCGTCCGGTTGTACCCGATCACCCGGCAACCGAACGCCGAAGCCAGCGCAGCTACCTGTCTGCCGATCCGGCCCAGGCCAATAATGCCGACCGTTTTGCCGCGCAATTCCGAACCGATAAAGTTATTCCGGCTGCCGTACATGCGGGTAATGGTGTCGCCGTTGTTGATCTGCCGGTACACATTCAACATCATGCCGGTGGTGAGTTCCGCCACGGCGTGGGTGGAGTACCCGGCGGCATTGCAAACGGTTATGCCTCTCTCTTTACAGGTTTTCAGATCAATGTGGTCCAAGCCGGTAAAGGCGACGGAGATCATTTTCAACCGGGAACAGGCATCCAAAAAACTTTTTCGTAACGGGATGTTGCTCAGGACGATGACATCGGCCTCCCGGGATCTTTCGATCAATATCGTTTCCTCTTCCGATCTGTCGGTGTAAAAAGTAAATGTGTGGCCTTTTGCCTGTAATGGTTTACAGAGGGATTGAACCACACATTCGCAAATGCCGAGAGATTCCAGGAATACAATGTGCATAATGGTATGTTTGCAGGCAAAGTTAGCGACTTTTTATATCTTTGCAAAGGGAATACAAGTACGATTTTGGAGATAAAAGAGTTACTATCGAAATACCGGGATGCTCCGGTGATCCGGAAGTTGACGGAACGGTTGCAGGGAGAGGGGAAATACCGGTTGGTGAACAATGCAGGGTCGGTAACGGCTGTTTTGGTGAGTGCCATGATCCGGGCGCGCCCCGGTTTTCGGATCGTGGTGCTGAACGATCGGGAAGAGGCGGCCTATTTTTACAACGATGTATTGGCCTTTGTACCGGAGGAGCAGGTGGCTTTTCTGCCCTCTTCGTACCGCCGTTACCTGACGCCGGAAGAGAGAGACAATGATTCGGTGTTGGTGCGGACGGAAGTCCTGAAAAATCTGGCGAACGGCCGGACAAAGGTGCTGGTAACCCATCCGGAAGCGTTGGCGGAACAGGTGGTCGGAAAAAGTGTACTGGAAAAAATGTCCATGACGGTGCGGAAAGGTGATGCATTGTCCCTCTCTTTTTTGGAAGAACTGTTGACACAATACGATTTTATCCGGAGCGATTTTGTCTTTGAACCGGGACAGTTTGCGGTGCGGGGCAGCCTGGTGGATGTCTATTCATACGCAGAAGAACGGCCTGTACGTATCGATTTTTTTGGCGATGAGGTGGAATCGGTTCGTTTTTTTGACGTGGAGACCCAATTGTCCGAACAACCGGTGGCGGAAGCGACGATCGTTCCGGATTTGAGCAATAACCCTTCCGGACAGGCTCAAGTCGCCTTGTCCGAGTATTTTCCGGAAAAGCCGGTGTGGTGGATCCAGAACGGCTTGTTTATGTACGACCGCCTGCAGGCGCTGGCAGCAGAAACGGAGCCCGGTCTTTTGACGGGAACGGAGGAGTTGTTCGCTTTTATCGACCGGTGCAGCGTGGTGGAGTGGGGGGCGGATATGTACTTCCGGGGAACGTTGATTGATGTGGAGTGCGAAGCGCAACCAGCTGTGAACAAACAGTTTGACCTGTTGGCCGACCTGTTGCGGCAGCGGCAGGAGGAGGGGTACCAAATCTGCATCTGTTCGGTGAACAGCCGCCAGATTGACCGGTTGCGGGACATCTTTTTGGACAAAGGTTTTCGGATCGACTTTACACACGTGGAAGGGGTGCTCCACGAGGGATTTTCCGACCGGCAGTTGAAATTGTGCGTCTATACCGAGCACCAGCTTTTTGACCGCTACCACAAATACCGGTTGCAGACCACTCGCATCCGCAAAGGACGGGAATCCATCACGGTCAGTGAGTTGCAAAACCTGCATCCGGGCGATTATGTGGTGCACACGGATCACGGGATCGGCCGTTTTGGCGGTTTGGTCAAGATAAATAACAACGGTAAGGAGCAGGAGGCGATCCGGTTGGTCTACAAAAACAACTCGGAACTCTATGTCAGCCTGCACGCATTGCACAAAATCTCCAAATACAAGGGGAAAGAGGGTGAGCCGCCGGTGGTGAACCGGTTGGGAGGGAGCGCCTGGAACCGCCTGAAACAGAAGACCAAATCCCGGGTTAAAGACATCGCCCGGGAGTTGATAGCCCTCTACGCAAAGCGCAAAGAGGAGCGGGCGTTTGCCTTCAGCAAGGACAGTTATTTGCAGGAGGAGATGGAGGCCTCTTTCGTGTACGAGGAGACCCCGGACCAGATGAAAGCGATCGAAGCAGTCAAGGAAGACATGGAGCGCCCAGAGGTGATGGACCGTTTGATCTGCGGAGATGTCGGTTTCGGAAAGACCGAGGTGGCGATGCGCGCGGCGTTCAAGGCCGTGGCGGACAGTAAGCAGGTGGCCGTGCTGGTCCCGACCACCGTATTGGCTTACCAGCACTACAACACCTTCGTAAAACGGATGGAGGGGTTGCCCTGCCGCATCGAATATATCAGCCGGATGAAGCGCAGTTCGGAGATCAAACGGATCTTGCAGGAGTTAGCAGAAGGGAGAGTGGACATTGTGATTGGCACCCACCGGTTGACCGGTAAAGATGTCGTGTTCAAAGACCTGGGATTGCTGATCATCGACGAAGAGCAGAAGTTCGGGGTCGGTGTCAAAGAGAAATTGAAACAACTGAAACTGAATGTGGACACTATGACGATGACGGCGACCCCTATTCCCCGCACCCTGCAATTTTCCCTGATGGGCGCTCGGGATATGTCGATCATCCGGACACCGCCCCCGAACCGCTATCCGATCGTTACCGAACTGCACCGCTTTGACGAAAAGCTGATCCGGGAAGCGATCCTTTACGAAATGGAGCGGAACGGACAGGTCTTTTTCATTCACAACCGGATCGATACCATCCGGGACATACAGGCGATGCTTCACAGGTTAATACCGGAGGTAAAAAGTTGCGTGGTGCATGGGCAAATGTCCGGAGAGGAGTTGGAACAGGCGATGCACGACTTTATCCGGGGCGATTACGATGTTTTGATCGCAACGACTATCGTGGAGTCCGGGTTGGATATTCCCAATGCCAATACTATGATCATCAATCAGGCGCAGAATTATGGCCTGAGCGACTTGCACCAGTTGCGGGGACGGGTGGGCCGTTCCAATCGGAAGGCGTTCTGCTACTTGGTAACCCCCTCTCTGGACCTCATGAATCCCGATGCCCGGAGGCGCCTGAAGGCCATCGAGGATTTCAGCGGCCTGGGAAGCGGTTTCAATATCGCCATGCAGGACTTAGACATCCGGGGAGCGGGGAATGTGCTGGGAACGGAGCAGTCCGGCTTTATTGCAGAGATCGGATACGAAACTTACCAGCGAATCCTGAACGAGGCATTGCTGGAGTTGCAGGACGAGGAATTTCCTGGATTGCAGGCCGGAGGGGTGGAGCAGCGAGGGTATGTGGCGGATTGTGTGGTGGATTCCGATTTTGAGGTATTGATCCCGGAAGAGTATGTGGAGAATGTCAGCGAACGCATCCGCTTGTACCGGGAGTTGGACAACATCTCCGAGGAGAAAGAGTTGGAGTTGTTTGCCGGGAAGATGCGGGATCGTTTCGGGCCGCTGCCGCCACAGGTGCTGAATCTGCTGGAAATTGTGCGGATCCGGAGGAAAAGTATGGAGCTGGGGATCGAACGCCTGCTGGCCAAAAACGGCCGGATGACGATGTTTTTTATCAGCGATCCTGACTCCTCCTTTTACCGATCGTCCCTCTTTACTGATTTGCTTAAATTTGTCCAGCAGCAGCAACTGCCTTGCCGTCTTAGTGAGCACAATCACAAACTTTCACTGATCTTTACCGGCGTGGAACGTGTGGAAACGATGTCCCGTTATGTTGAAAAAATGCACCAAATCCTGATAGCGTATGAACCTGTTAGTTGATGTGGGGAACACCCGTTTAAAATATGCGTTTGTCCGGGACAACGGGGAGATGCGGATCGGTTTTCGACCGGCGGACTTGCCGGCGGACTTGCAGACGGTATACAAGGAGACGGGGCCGGTCGATATTTTTCTGGCGGGAAGCGGACGGATCCCGGGGGAGTTGCGGAATTTGCTGCGCTCCTTTGCGGGTTTTTGGCTGGAGAGTGCGCCGGGCATGCGCTATCCGGTGGAGATCGCATACGAGCCGGCGGATACGTTGGGGATCGACCGGATCGCCGCCTGCGTCGGAGCCCGGAAACTTTTTCCCGGGAAAGAGTTGTTGGTCATTGATTCGGGTACGGCTGTTACCTATAATTTTTTGACGGCCGACGGTGTTTTTAAAGGAGGAGATATCTCTCCTGGTGTATTGCTCCGTTTCCGGGCGTTGCACGACTATACCGACAAATTGCCGCTGTTGCAGCCGGAGCCTGTTTGGGGAATCTGCGGCGGAAATACCGGGGAAGCGATCCGGAACGGCGTGATGAACGGTATGCTTTTTGAAATAGACCGGTATATAATGGAATTCCGACAGGATCACCCACAGGGCGAGGTGGTGCTGACAGGAGGCAACCGTCTCTATTTCGAGGGGAAGCTCCCCGTGTGGATACGAATGAATAAAGATTTAGTTTTTAATGGATTACATGAGATATTAGAGTTTTATAAAAAAGTCTAATCGAATATAAAATGCGACTTTTTACACGGATTTTTAAAAAATAGTCCTAATTTTGCACAGGACACTTGCATATAAAATTATAAACATGAAACGAGCGGTAATTTTGATTTTTGGTTTTGCACTGTTGTACGGAACAGTTGCGGCACAAAGTGTAGAATCCAAATACGGGGTGGACAGTGTTCAGACAATCCAGAATGCTTCGATTTACACCGAGTTTGTCAAGCAGAAAAATTATATGGATGCGTTGCCGGCCTGGAGGTATGTATTTTTGCATGCTCCGGCTTTTCAGTTATTGACCTACACCAGAGGGGAAGAGATCATGACGAGTATGTTCCAGAAAACCCACAATCCGGCTTATCTGGATACGTTGATGATGATCTATGATCAGTGGATACGGTATTTTTCCGGCCATCAAACCATGGGAAAAGACTATGCATTGGGTAAGAAAGGATATACCCTGTACCGGTTCAAGGGAGGGGAAAATATAGAGGTGGCAAAGGAAGCCTATGGGTATTTGCTCAACTCCTACAATCAGCTGAAGTACAAATCGCATCCTTCTATTGTTACGGCGACCATGGTGGCTGCCGACAAATTGCTGAAAGAGGGTATCATCACCAAGGAAGAGTACATAGGATTGTATGTAAAGTTCTCCGATTATGTGGAGAAGAACCCTTTAAGAGCGACGAAACCGGAAAATTTTGCAGAGGTTAAAAAACAGATTGACGCCTTGTTCTTCAATGCGGGTGTTGCCGATTGTGAAACATTGGTGAATTTCATGACCCAAAAATTTGAAAGCAACAGGGATGACATGGAGACATTGAAAGAGATTGCCCGTGTCCTCCGCCGGGGCGAATGTACGGATGCTCCGTTGTATGCGCAGGTAGCAGAACAGCTTTATCGGAGCGAACCGACAGCGGAATCTGCATACAACTTAGCCATGATGTTCCTTAAACAACAAGAGTTCGACAAGACGGAGGAGTATTTGAAAGAAGCGATCGAAAAAAGTACGGATGACGAAGCGAAAACGGACTATTACCTCCGGATGGCGCAGATCAAAAACGGTAAGCAACAGTATCAGGAAGCGCGGCGCTTCGCATCGGAGGCTTTAAAGATCAACCCAAACATGGGTGAGGCGTACATCCTGATCGGCAATGCGTATGCAGCATACAGTAAAAATTACGGGGCAGATGATTTCGACCACAAAGTGGTATTCTGGGCAGCTGTCGATAAATTTCAGAGGGCCAAGCAGGTGGACCCAAGTGTCGCAGAAAAGGCCAATCAGTTGATCAATACCTACTCTCCGCACTTCCCCAGCAAGGAGGAAGCCTTTTTCCGGGATATCCATGCCGGGAGCACCGTTAAGGTCGGGGACTGGATCAACGAGACGACGACGGTTCGTTTCAGATAGGGCACAGCGCATGGCTGTCGGGACAAAAACAGGTTTTAGCAAAGGCATTATCATTCTGTTGGGGATGGTAATGCTTTTTGCCTGTAAAAACGACCTGAACAAGGTGAAATTGCTGACAGAGCAGACGGAATTGCATGAAATGGAGGGAGAGGATCTGGTGTTGATCTATTCGGACTCCGCCCGGATCAAGTACAAGATACGTACCCCGTTGTATTACAAAGTGCATACCGAAGAGGGACAATACGACGAGTTTCCCCGTGGGATTCATGTCATCACCTACGATACAGCAGGGAATGTAGTAGCCGATATCCGGTCTAAATATGCCAAGGAGTTGAAGGAAGAGAAACTTTGGGAGGCCCGGGATCAGGTAGTTGTCACCAATGCCGACGGAACGAAATTGGAGACGGAGTTGATGTATTGGGACATGGGAAAACGGCTCATCTATTCCGACCGGTACAGCCGTTTGACGGCAAATGGCAATGTCCTGGAGAGCAGCGACGGCTTTGAATCGGACGACAAATTGGAGCGTCCGGTATTTAAAAATATTACGGACGGCCGCGTAGAAGTAGAATTATAGCTTTATGTCAGTAGGTACGGTCATTCTCATTTGCCTGTTGTTATCCGCGTTTTTTTCGGGTATGGAGATCGCATTCATCGCTTCGAACAAACTGCGGATGGAGATCGAGAAAAACAACCGCAACCTTCCGCAGGCGTTGGTAGATATCTTCACCTCCAATCCGGGAATGTACATCACGACCATGCTGGTAGGGAACAATGTGGTGATGGTGATTTACGGTATTTTTATGAAGCAACACCTGAAATCGCCGCTCGAATTTATGCACCTCTCCTTTGGGGTGGAGTTGTTGATGGAGACACTGATCTCCACCCTGATCATCCTTTTCTTTGCAGAGTTCCTTCCCAAAGCATTTTTCCGATTGCGCCCCAATGCTTTGCTGAAGTTTTTCGCCGTTCCGGTCTTTCTGTTTTACCTGCTTTTTTTTCCGGTTACCTGGTTTTCGGTGCGTCTGGGAGGAGGGATTCTCCGAATCTTTACAGGGAAAAAGATCGGGGAGAATGAACAGGATCGGATCTTTGGAAAGATCGACCTGAACAACCTGATCGGAGAGGGAGAGCGATCGAAAGAACAACAGGATGAGGAGCACGAAATAAAATTATTCCGGAATGCTTTGGACTTTTCCGATATCAAGCTTCGGGAGTGCATTGTTCCCCGTCCGGACCTGATTGCCCTGCCGATAGACGCAGACCTGGACGAGTTGGTCGCCCTCTTTGTCAGTACCGGATTGTCCCGGATTTTGATTTTCCGGGAAAGCATCGATAACATTATCGGGTATGTACACTCCTCTTCACTTTTCAACAATCCGCCGGATATCTCCCGGGCGTTGAGTAAAGTATTGATCGTGCCGGAAACCATGTCGGCTTCCCGCCTGTTGAACCTCTTTATCAAGCAGCAACGGAGCATTGCCGTGGTGGTGGATGAGTTCGGCGTAACGGCCGGCATAGCGACCATCGAGGACATTATGGAGGAGATCTTCGGGGAGATCGAGGACGAACATGACCGCACCCGTTTGACGGAAACGGTGATCTCCGATAGCGAATACATCTTCTCCGGACGTTTGGAAGTCGACTATCTGAATGAGAAATACGGGTTGAAGTTAGAGGAGAGCGAGGAATATGAAACTCTGGCCGGATACATTCTTCATTACAACGAAAGTATTCCGGAAGAGGGTGAAAAGATCATTCTGAACGAAAATATGTTCGAAATTTTGTGTGTTAAAAATGCTCGAATTGAAGAGATTAGGCTGGTTCTTTGATTTTTTTTGTTTAGTTTTGCAGAAAATTCAAGGTGCGCTTTGAATATTTTGTTATTTTTACATGCGAATTGGTAAACCCGGATTGATGAGAGTAGTCTCGTTTATGATTGCTTTAGTAGCGATAAGTCATTCGATCAAAGCTCAGCAAGATCCGCAGTTTAGCCAGAACATGTACAATCATATGAATGTGAATCCTGCTTTTGCTGGAGAACGGGGCGGTTGGGTCGTTTCTGGGGTGTACCGGAATCAATGGCAGCGTATGCCGGATGCCCCGGAGACATATGTGATAAATGTAGATGTGCCTTTGGCATTGGGTAGAACGGAAGGAGGGGTAGGTTTGAATATTATGACGGATCGGTTGGGCATGCAAACAAACCTGCATTTGATGGCGAATTATGCCTATAAGAGGAAGTACGATTTCGGAGTATTGAGTGCGGGGATAAAATGGGGAGTAGTAAACTCCAGGATCGAGGGCGAGTTGAAACCGCCGACAGAGGAGAATGATCCGGCATTAGGCGCAGAAAACTTGGATATTTCCAAGATAATGTTTGACGCAGGAATTGGTCTGTTTTTATCCGGAGAACGTTATTATGCGGGACTGGCGCTTTCCCATCTGACCTGTCCGGAGATGACGATCGGACAGACAGGGCGTTTTTTTTGGAACCGCCATTTCTATGCAACGGGAGGATATACGTTCCGGTTGACACCCAAAGTGGATGTACAGCCCTCCTTTTTTGTGAAAACCGATTTTATCAGTTTTCAGGCGAGTGGGAATGCCCATTTTGTATACGATAAAAAATACTGGGCGGGGCTTTCCTACCGGTATGAAGAGGCGTTGATCTTTATGGGAGGGATCGAATTGAAAGAGGGTTTGTTGCTGGGATACAGTTATGATTGGAATGTCAGCAGTGTCGGACAATATACCGGAGGGTCGCACGAAGTGACCTTTTCGTACAGTTTCGGTCTGAAGGTGGACAAGAGAGAAAAGATATACAAGAGTGTCAGATTTTTGTAAATATTAGATAGTATGCGGATCAAGTGGTTAGTTTTTTTCTTTATAGCAGCAACATTTGTTTCCTGTTCTCTGAACAATGGTGGCGGAGAATTGATCGGAACCCGCAATGTAAAGAAATGGTTTGAACCCCGGCCTTACGGAATGGTGCTTATTCCGACCGGTAGCCTGAACATTGGACAGAACGACGAAGACATGGCTTGGTCGATGGCTGCTACTCAACGAACCATCACCTTGCCCTCCTTCTGGATGGACGAAACGGAGATCACCAATGATGAGTACCGCCAGTTTGTTTACTGGGTAGTTGATTCCATAAAAAGGCAGCGTTTAGCGGACGAAGGGTACGATGAATTTCTTGTACGCGACCGGCAGGGAAATGTGTTGGAGCCTCCCCGGTTGGACTGGAGAACCCGCATCGATCTGCGCAGAAATGAGGAATATAAAGAGGTGCTTGAGGGCATGAACTATTCGGGCGAGGATCGGATACAAGAGAACGAATTGGATGTACGCCGTTTGATCTACCGGTACACTTGGTATGATTTCAACCAGGCTGCTGCGAACGACTCCTATTATGATCCTAAAACCGGTGCCTATACGGGCGGAACAGTGGTGAATGCACAAGGAGAGAGAGAGGCTGTTAAAGGCCGGTCTTCCTTTATTATGCGCAAAGAGGTGTCGATTTATCCGGATACCCTGTGCTGGATTAAAGATTTCACCTACGCTTACAACGAACCGTACGTACATGGGTATTTCTCACACATAGGCTACGACGATTATCCCGTTGTCGGAGTGAATTGGCACCAGGCGCATGCTTTCTGCCATTGGCGTACCCAGTTCTTTTTAAGTAGTTCTGCCCACCGGGTGCAAGATTGGCGGTTGCCGTCCGAGTCCGAGTGGGAGTATGCGGCGCGGGGCGGCCTGATGGAGGCTGTCTATCCTTGGGGAAGTTACTATACCCGGAACAAAAAAGGGTGCTTTATGGCCAATTTTAAACCGATGCGCGGGAACTATATCGGGGACGGAGGAGATATAACAGTTCGTGTCGGGACATATGAACCGAACGGATATGGTTTGTACGACATGGCCGGAAATGTGGCAGAGTGGACGGGGGATACATACGATGAGTCCTCTTACCAAATTACGCACGATATGAGTCCCTATTATCAGTACATAAGTAAGGAGAGTGATAACCGGATCTTCAAGCGGAAAACCATTCGGGGTGGTTCTTGGAAGGATGCGGCGTTTTACCTGCAAAACGGTGTGCGCACCTATGAATTCCAGGACTCTTGCCGGAGCTTTGTGGGCTTCAGAACGGTCCGGACCAGAATACAGTAAAATTGTCTAAAATCATTGGGGAGTATGGCAAAATTTTTTGAAACAAAGGCTTATAAAACCATCATCGGTTATGTGTACGGATGGGGTGCGAGTGCGGTGATTGTTGGTGCGCTGTTTAAGATCATGCACTTTCCGGGGGCAGGGCTCGTTTTGACGATCGGGATGTTGGTGGAAGCCCTGATCTTCTTTATATCGGCTTTCGAGCCTTCTCCGGAACATTACGATTGGGCGCGGGTTTTTCCCGAACTCTCCGGTCACGGAGAACGGCCTGCGACGGTCGAGCAGAGACATGGCGCCGAAGCGGCTGGACACTCCCGGAGTGGAACCGGAACCGTCGGTTTGGACGAGGCGGATGTTTCTAAATTGAAAGAGGGGATCTCTAAATTTGTACAATCGGCGGACTCCTTTGCAGAGGCCTCTGTAAACGTGCCGGAATTTACCCGGAAAGTTAACAGTGCTGCCGCCTCTTTCGAACGGTTGGGAGAGAAGGGCGAAAAAGCCGGCGAACTGCTGGAAAATTCAATCGGCAACTTCACCGACGGGTATAACGAGATCAATCAGATACTGAAAGCCTCTTCCGGACAGTTGACGAGCCAAATCAAAGCCAATTGCGAAAAATTGGCAGCTACCATGGGAACTTCCTCTGAAGGGTTCGGTGCGTTGAACAAGATCATGGAAGAACAGTTGCTGCAGGTAAAAGCGCAGGCGGAGAACTATACACAGCAGATCGCTACTGTCAATAAAAATATCAGCGCTCTGAATGCGTTGTACGAGTTACAGGTCAATGAAACGAAGGATTGCTTGGAGTCTTTCCGGGGCATGCAGAGCGACATGGGAGAGATGCTGGAGAATGTTTCCCTGGGTTTGGACAGTACGAAACTCTTTAAGCAGGAAGCGCAGCAGTTGGCGAACAACGTAGCTTCGTTGAATACGGTATACGGCAACATGCTCAGTGTGATAGATAATAATTAAAAGCAGAGAGTATAGATGGGAGCGAAGAATTGTCCCGAAACCCCGAGGCAGAAGATGATCGGTATGATGTATCTTGTGCTGACTGCTATGCTGGCGTTGAACGTATCGGCCGACGTGCTGGAAGCGTTCACGAAAGTACAGCAGGGGTTGTCGTCCACAATATCCAGTTTGAGTAAAAAGAATGCGGAGACTTACAACGAAATAGAGATGGCATACAACCTGAATGCCACCAAGATGAGCGAGACCCGTGACAAGACTATACAGATCCGGGAGAAGACCCGCGACCTGTTTCTGTATATTGACAGTCTGAAAAGAAGAATGGTGAGGATAGCCGATGGCCCGGAGGGGGATGTCAGGAACATTCAGGCCCGGGACAATCTGGATGTTGGCGGTCAGGTGATGATACAGGGCGGAGAAGGAAAGGTATTGAAAGACAAATTGAATGATTTTCGGGAGACGTTGCTGGGATTTATCGACGAAAGGGATACGGTTTTACGTAATGCGGTAATCCAAAACCTGAATACGAATAATCCGAAAACGGTCAACAAGTCTCCTCAGACTTGGGAGTCCGCTTATTTTGAGTCGATCCCGTTGACAGGGGTGGTGACGATTCTGACCCAGTTTCAGGCCAATGCCCTCGCTATGGAGTCAGATGTGGTGAATTACCTGTTTGCCTCCATAGATGCGGAGTCCTTTAAATTCAATAAACTGGAAGCTTTGGTGATCCCGGAGTCCAACTACGTGTTGACCGGCGACCAGTTCAAGGCGCGTATCATGCTGGCGGCGGTGGATACCACCCAGCAACCGGAGGTGTTGGTGGGCGGCCGTTCCATTGCTTACAAAGGCGACTACGCTTATTACGCAGCAACCGCTACCAAACCGGGTATCTATCCCTTCAAAGGGGTGATCAACTTTATTACACCCTCTGGTGCGACGCTGCCGCGCTCGTTTGCCTATCAGTATGAGGTGGCAGACCCGGCGGTGGTGATCTCTCCGACAAAGATGAACGTGTTCTATGTCGGGGTAGACAATCCGGTTTCGTTGGCGGTTCCCGGCATGTCTATGGATGCGATCCAGCCGGAGATAACCAACGGCGAGATCCGGAAGGAGAGCGATGGCCATTACATTGTCCGGCCGAAAAATGCGGGAAAGAACAGCGAAATAACTGTTTACGCCCAGATGAACGGCCAGAAACGGAAACTGCAGACGCAGGTGTTCCGGGTGAAAGATGTGCCCGATCCGGTGGCTAAAGTGGCGGATATGCGGGGGGGGGCGATTGCACGGAACCGCTTACGGGCGGCCGGCTACGTGGAAGTGGTAATGGAAAACTTTGATTTTGACCTGAAATTTATGGTGCAAAGTTTCAATGTAATGACGATTGTTGACGGGTATACCCAGAATGCGGAGGCGCGAGGCGCCGCTTTTACGGCTGAACAAGATAAACTGTTTCAGAATGCGAAACGGAACCAGGTGATTATTTTTGAAGAGATCATGGTGAAAGGGCCGGATGGGAGCCTGCGCAAATTGCCTCCCGTCTCGTTTAAAATAGATTAATATTAAAGTCAGATAAAGATGTACAGGAGGATTTTGTTCGTCGGGTTGCTTTTCGGAGCGGCGCTATCATTGAAAGCTCAGAATTCCAAAACCTTTTATGATAACATCATAAAGAATCCGGATTACGAGTACAAGGCTCCTATTGCGCTGCCCAATGTGGACAGGGCGGACATGGCGTACCTCAAGACTGTAGTGCGAGAGGTAGTGCTCCGGGAGAAGATGAATCTTCCCCTGTATTATCCGACGGTCCCCATAGACGGAAGAATGTCTATGATCGACTTGATGTTGTCGGGGATTGAAAAATCGTTCAAGACGGCTTACGAAGACGATGAACTGTCAATACCGATGACGATTGAGCAGATCAGGCAGAGATTCGATGCGGGTAACGATACGATTACCAAACGGAATCCGGAGACCGGCGAATTGGAAAAGGTAGTCGTGGAGGGGGAGATGCGCACGGATGAGGTAAAACGGTTGCTTATCAAAGAAGTTTGGTTTATCAATAGAAGGACCACTCGGCTCGATTTCCGGATTATCGCTCTCTGTCCGGTGCGGGAATATACCAAAGAAGGTAGTTACGACGGTATTCTGAAGAGCCGTTTGTTCTGGATCGATTATGGCGAATTTCGGGACCTCTTTTCCAAACAGAAGGTGTTCAATTTCCAGAACGATGCTGGACGCCTGAGTATGGACGATATCTTTTTGAAGCGTTTTTTCACCTCCCGGATCATACAAGAGTCCAATGTATACGACAATCGGACAATCAGCAGTTATGCCACGGGCATGGATGCGATCTTGGAATCTGACCGGATCAAGAACGAAATATTCGACAAAGAACAGAATCTTTGGGAATACTGATACCCTTTTGGGAAACAGGAAAGCGTCCGACAGGACGCTTTTTTTATGACAAATGCCTGAACTGGTTCTCGAAGTGTTTGACCTGCTCCTCGTCTTTCCGGTGGCAGATCATCAGGTACTCTCCGTGCTCTACAATGATCAGATCCTCCACCCCCTGCAGGATAGCCTTTTTGTTTTCGGGCAGGTGTACAATGCAATTCCGGCTCTCTTTCAATAATATATTCGGAGAGTTAACAGAATTGCTCTCGCCGTCTTTTTCCCGCAGTAAGTGAAAGGTGTGCCAGGTGCCGACGTCCGACCACCCGAACTCTCCTTTCAGCACATAGACGTTGGAAGATTTTTCCATGATTCCGAAATCGATGGAGAGGTGCGGGCATTGACCGTAGATGCTGTTAATAAACTCCTGTTCTCCGGGAGTATTCAGCCGGGAATCCGTTTCAAAGAGGAGATAGAGATCGTACAGGTATTTTTTCAGTTCCGCCAGAATATCCCGGGCCTGCCAGATAAAGATGCCTGCATTCCAGAAAAAATCGCCCGATTCGATGAATTTAGCCGCCAGCGTCCTGTCCGGTTTTTCCGTAAACGTTTTTACCGGACGGATTTTATCTTCGTCTTTGGACGATCTGGCCTGTATGTATCCGTATTGCGTCTCCGGACGGGTCGGAACAATGCCGACAGTCAGCAGTTTTCCCTGTTCCCGCACGAACCGTATGCCGGTTTCCAGATCTTTCAGGTACGCCTCTTCGCGGGTAATGTAATGGTCCGAAGGGATCGTTACCAGAACCGCCCGGGGGTTGATGGCATATATTTTGGAGGCGGAATAGGCGACACAAGCAGCTGTGTTCCGGCGTAAAGGCTCCAGCAACAGATTCCCGGCCGGCAATTCCGGCAGTTGGTTCCGGGCGATCTCTTCGTATTCGCACCCCGTCATCACAAAAATGTGTTCCCGGTCGAACAGGCGGTTGGCCCGTTCGTAGGTTTGCCGGAGAAAAGATTTGCCGGTTTGGAATACGTCGGAAAATTGTTTGGGGTGCTTTTTGCTGCTTAAAGGCCAGAAACGGTTACCGACGCCTCCGGCTAAAATAACACAATAGGTATCAGGGTTCATGTTTTGCGCTTGTCGTTTGTACGGCTGTTGCTTATTGTCACGAAAGTAGCAATAAATCCCCGAATATTTTGTATTTTTACCCGGAATTTCCGGTACATTCGGAAATAACATTGATGCAAACCCTACGTAAAAACCGGCATGAATTTTTTACACAGACTGGGAGCCTATTTACTGTTTCTGCGGAAGGCTTTTGCCAAACCGGTAAAAAGAAGGGTATATGTAGAGGGGTTGATGGCCGAATTGGAAAAATTGGGATTTAACTCCATTGTATTGGTGGTGATCATCTCCTTTTTTATCGGAGCGGTACTGACGCTGCAAACAGCTTACAACATGTCCAGTCCGTTGCTGCCCCGCTACCTGATCGGTTACCTGACCCGGGAGACTCTTCTGCTGGAATTTTCGTCGACCATTGTCAGCCTAATCTTGGCCGGCAAGATCGGCAGCAACATCGCTTCGGAGATTGGAACTATGAAAATTACGGAACAGATCGAGGCGTTGGAAGTGATGGGGGTAAACTCTGTTTCCTATTTGGTGGGACCTAAGATCCTCGCCGCCTTGATCATGAACCCCGTTCTCTATGTATTCAGCGTATTTATCGGTATTCTGGGCGGCCTCTTTTCCGGCCTGGTAAGCAGAGTGGTGAACTTCGAAGATTTCATATACGGGCTTCATTTCGCATTCAATCCCTATTACGTGACCTATTCGATCATTAAAACCCTCTTTTTTGCCGTCATTTTTACCTCCATACCGGCTTTTTACGGTTACAATGTACAGGGAGGAGCGCTGGAGGTCAGCAAATCCAGTACGAAATCAGTGGTGGACAGCAGCATAGCGATCCTGACGATGAACTTAGTATTAACCCAGATATTACTATAATGATCCGGGTGGAAGGACTATACAAATCGTTTGAGGAGAAACCGGTCTTGTTTGATATCAATGCCGTTTTTGAAACCGGTAAGGTAAATCTGATCATTGGGAAGAGCGGATCCGGAAAGACCGTACTGTTGAAATCCCTGATCGGTTTGCATACTGTGGACAAGGGACACATCTATTACGGAGACCGGGATATAATCTCTATAGAAGATAAGCAATTGCGGAAAATCCGGGAGGAGATCGGCGTGGTATTTCAGGGCGGGGCCCTGTTTGATTCCCTGACGGTTCTGGAGAATGTGATGTTTCCGCTGAATCTCTATACCGAACTTTCCGAATCGGAAAAAAGGGAACGGGCAAGAGTCTGTTTGCAGCGGGTGGACCTGCCGGACGCCGATCATTTTTACCCGGCAGAGATCAGCGGAGGAATGAAAAAGCGGGTGGCCATTGCCCGGGCGATCGTCATGAGGCCGAAATACCTCTTCTGCGACGAACCGAATTCCGGATTGGACCCTCTGACCTCCATCCTGATCGATAACCTAATCAAAGAGATCACGCACGAATACGAGATGACAACGATCGTCAATACACACGATATGAATTCGGTTTTCGAAATAGGCGAAGAGATCGTTTTTATTCACGAGGGACGAAAAGAGTGGAGCGGAACCAAAGAGAACGTCGCCCATACGGACAACGGGTATTTGAATGAATTTATTTTCTCTTCCGATCTCTATAAAAAGATAAAGAAGTATTTATGATACCGGGCAGATATTTGTTCATTTGGACCGTCGGGGTTGCGCTGATCTTGTCGCTGGCTTCCGGTTGCCGTTCCAAGGTGGCATTGGACGAACAGCAATTTACGAATTTGCTGATCGACATACACCTGTTGGACGGAACCCTTTCAACCGCTTCTCTTTACGGGCTGAATTCGGAGTACAGAAATTACGAATACTACAATGCCGTATTTTCCAAATACGGGATCGACCGGACGGATTTTGATTCCTGTATGCGTTATTATTCCGCCCGTACGGTGGAATTCTCCAAAATATACGACCGGATCGTCGATAGCCTGAGTAAACGATTGGAGTATAAAGACTTGGTTTTGAGCGGATTGCGGGTAAATGACTCTGTGAACTATTTTCCGCGACTCGATACGATCGTGTTGGATACGATCGATCCGGTGCAGGTGTTTGTCATAGACAGTATTGTTCCGGGGGAGTACCGCTTTTCCGTATCCCTCCGGTTCGATACCTTGGATGCGGGCAAAGAGAACCGGATCACTGCCTGGTTTTTGTCTGAGGATGGAGCGGACACATTGAAAGTAAGGAGGGTCAGGATCTATTCGGATACCCTGGAACGAAAGTACTCCTGGACACAATATGCGGATTCGCTCTATACCCGGTTGGAGATCCGGATACCCGACTGCGACAATGCCGCCCAATTGAAAAAACAGAAAAAACGGAGAGGGCGGATCTGGGGTGCGACGTTGACCCGGCCGTATATCTCCCGGAGGACGGAGGAGCGGTTAAAAAGTGTGCTGCAAAGAACCCGGGAGCCGGGCAGATCGTTGGACCGGCGGGAACTTATCCGGAAATGAGAAAGGTCGGGGCGAACTACATCTATCTGCCGGGATTCCCGCTGGTAAAGAACGGTTACACTGTTCTGAACGGTTCGGTTGTTACGGAGGTAGTGGACACCGGTGGGGTTGTCCGGGAGCTGCCGGCGCTGGAGTTTTACGGGGGGATGCTGGTCGCTTCGGAATTGGCCGGAAAAGAGGGTTCCTTTGCAGCGGGTGAACCGTTGCTTCCCTGTATAGATGCGCTTTACGAGACTTTGTGCGCTGCCGCGAACGGTTTGGCGATCCTGGAAGGAGCCGACCTGCAAACCCTTACGGGACGTCCCGGCATGAAAATAAGATCCTTGTGGATCAAAAGGTAATTCGGTGATAGGTTAGAATGGATAAAATCTAAAATAAAAGTATATGAAAAAAGCATTGTTGATGATCTTGGACGGTTGGGGGATCGGCAGGGCCGACAGTTCCAATGTGATATACAGTACCCCGACCCCGTTTATATCCGGATTGTCGGAACAGTATCCCCATTCCAGGCTGTTTGCCAGCGGTGAATGCGTGGGATTGCCCGACGGGCAAATGGGCAATTCGGAGGTCGGGCACCTGAACATCGGGGCCGGACGGGTGGTGTTGCAGGACTTGGTCCGGATCAATAAAGCCTGTCGCGAAAATACCCTGTCACAGAATCCCGAGATCGTAAAGGCTTTCACCTATGCCAAAGAGCGCGGCAAGCAGGTGCATTTGATGGGATTGGTTTCGGACGGAGGAGTGCACAGTTCGCTGGAACACCTGAAAAAATTGTGCGACATTTCCAAAGAATACGGCATAGATAAAACCTTCATCCACTGCTTCATGGACGGCAGGGACACCGATCCCAAAAGCGGCCTGGGCTTTATTCGCGATCTGAAAGCGCATCTGAATACATCCGCAGGACGCATCGCCTCCGTCATGGGACGTTTTTACGCCATGGACCGGGACAACCGCTGGGAGCGGATCAAAGAAGCCTATAATTTGTTGGTACACGGCGAAGGCATGGAAGCCCAACGGGTGGAAGCGGCGATACAACAATCCTACGACGAAGGAGTTACCGACGAATTCATCAAACCGATCGTACACATAACGCGCGACGGCAAGCCGGTCGCCGTGATCGAACCGGAAGACGTAGTGATCTTTTTCAACTACCGGAACGACCGCGCCAAAGAGTTAACCATCGCACTGACCCAAAAGGATATGCCGGAATACGGCATGAAAACCTTGCCGCTCTACTACTGCACCATGACCCCCTACGATGCCACCTTTAAAGGGTTGCACATCCTGTTTGACAAGGAGAATGTGGAGCATACACTGGGCGAAGTGATCAGCCGGGCCGGATTAAAACAACTGCGGATTGCGGAGACGGAAAAATACGCGCACGTGACCTTCTTCTTCAACGGCGGGCGCGAAGCGCCATTCGAAGGCGAGGAGCGGATCCTGGTGCCTTCACCCAAAGTGGCTACCTATGATCTGAAGCCGGAGATGTCGGCCCCGGAGGTGGCGGATCGGTTGGTGGAGCAGTTGAACGCCCGGACGGCGGATTTTATCTGTCTGAATTTTGCCAACGGGGACATGGTGGGGCATACGGGGGTCTACCCGGCCATCCGGAAAGCGGTAGAGACGGTGGATGCCTGTGTGGGAAAGGTTGTGACTGCGGCCCGGGCCAACGGATACGATGTGTTGATCATTGCCGACCACGGAAATGCGGATTATGCCGTGAACGAAGACGGTTCTCCGAATACGGCGCACTCCCTGAACCCGGTGCCCTGTATCTGGGTGACGGACGAAAAGGGGAAAAAATTGCGGGATGGGGTATTGGCGGATGTAGCGCCGACCCTGTTGCAAATCATGGGTATTCCACAACCGGCGGACATGACCGGCAAAAGCCTGATAGAAGCGTAACGTACAGCGAGGGGGGATATGGTACAGATCGGAGAGGTACTGGTCAGCTTTGATATTCTGGAGAAAAAATTTTGCTGCGACCTGACCGCCTGCAAAGGGGCTTGTTGCATAGAGGGGGATTACGGCGCTCCGTTGGAAGAAGACGAGATCGAAGCGCTCCGGCAGGAGTACGGCCGGATCACCGCCTACATGAAACCGGACGGGATCCGGTCGGTGGAGGAGCAGGGACTGGCCGTCAAAGATTGCGACAACGAATGGGGCACCCCGTTGATCGACGGAAAAGAGTGCGCCTTCACCATCGAGGAGAACGGCAGTTGCTGGTGCGCCATAGAAAAAGCCTGGGCGGAAGGGAAAAGCCATTTCCGAAAGCCCGTTTCCTGCCACCTCTATCCCATCCGGATTGCCCGGTATGTCACTTTTGAGGCCTTAAATTACCACCAATGGGACGTATGCCGGGGAGCGCGCCTGAAAGGCGAAGAGGCCGGGATCCCGCTCTACCGCTTCCTGAAAGAGGCGTTGACCGCCCGTTACGGAGAGGCGTGGTATGCCGAATTGGAGATCGCCGCCGCTGAATACGCCGCCGGACGGTTGGTGGAGTAGCCGCCGACGGACAATATTTTGGAAAAAAAGTTGTCCAAAACGGAAAATGTCCCTATATTTGCAGCGCTAAAAGCAAAACGGTAGATGTAGCTCAGTCGGTTAGAGCGTTGGATTGTGGTTCCAGAGGTCGTCGGTTCGAGCCCGATCTTCTACCCCAGATTTAAGACCACAGAATGCAGTTGATCCGTCAGCTGCATTTTTTAATGTATATAGCCATGCAGATAACGTTGGTACAATCCGCTCTCTGTTGGGGAGATGTGGCGGGAAATTTGGCTGCTTTCGGTGAAAAAACCGCCCGCACGGCCGGCAGCGATCTGATCCTGTTGCCGGAACTCTTTGCCTCCGGCAGCATCCTATTAAGGAAAGAGGCGGCGGAGACGTTGCGGGAGATCGAAAAAGCCGCCGCCTGTTACGGGAAGGTCCGGGAACGGATGGGCGCCTGGGCGCGGCAAACCGGGGCGTTGGTCGTCGGTTCGGCCGTGTGCGGGGAGGGGGGAACGTTTTACAACCGGATGATTGCGGCCTTTCCCGACGGCAGGTATGATTACTACGATAAACGACACGGTTTCAGCATGGCCGGCGAGGACCGGTACATCACCGCGGGCGGGCGGCAGACCGTGTTGGAGTTCCGGGGAATCAAAATCGCTCTTTTTATCTGTTACGATCTCCGTTTTCCGGTCTGGAACCGGAATACCCAAGGCTATGACCTGGCTGTTTATGTAGCGAACTGGCCGGCTTCCCGGCGGGAAGCGTGGAATATTCTGCTCCAGGCCCGGGCGATGGAAAACCAGTGCTATGTGGCGGGCGTGAATTGCGTCGGTCGGGATCCCGACGGGACAGTGTACAGCGGGGACTCCGTTCTGCTGAACGCCAAAGGAGAAACCGTCGTTGCCTGCCCGGCGGGGGAAGAGGCCCTTGTAACCGGAGCGCTGTCCGGGGAGGAGTTGCAGGCATTCCGGCGGAAATTTCCGGTGTTGGCCGACCGGGATCACTTTCAGTTGTAGACTTTTCTATCTGCTTCCCGCGAAGATTTGTCGGTTTGCGAAAGCGTGGTCGGGAACGGCGAATGGTTTACTTGCTCCGGCTGAACGCCCGGAATCCGTGCTCCCCGCAGGGGGCACTCGTGATCCAGCTGGGAGATACTTGTTTATTAATTAAACGCCTGCCAATCAAACAATTAAACACTATTAGGTGCCATGTTTTAGCGAGAGATCACAAAAGGTTACTACTAAATGTCGGAGTCCTTCGCATCTTTTTCAAAACAGGTTACAAACATCGTAAAAACCTGTATTCAAGCAACATACGAAGGGTGATTATTTCCAGCCCATCCGCTTCTCGATGCTGCCGGCTACCGCTTCGAATCTGTCGAAAGATTCGATCCAAGCAGGAATATCTCGGTTGATCCAAGTCATTACGGTTATCATCTCGCGGTGAATATCTCGTATCACTTTCATATTCCAACAGATCGGCTCATGATGGAATATCCGGTTACGGAACGCACGGAATGAATTAAGTGGAGCAGAGACATTCTTCCTCTGGCGTTCGGCTTTGGGCATATAGGGGAAAGCACGTCGCAGGTCTTTCCACAACAGTTTTTCGTATTTACTGTTGAGCAATGACACCCAAAAACCGAGTGTCAACTCCGCTACGATCTTATCGGGCGAGGAAATCTCCTTGCGGTTGGCAATCTGCTTGTTCGCCTGCGTGATGTACTTATGCAATTCGTTCAGGCCCGGCTGTGCGAACAGCGATACATACCAATCTTTTCTGCCAGCAAGCGCAATAAGTTCACGATTGAGAGCGTTTCTTAGTGCGACCTCGAACACAGCGATGGACGGATAGAACGTCTCGGCGAGTTCAATATTGCACCGATAGTGCAGTATGGCCTTATCCGGATCGCCCTTATGAGCGGCGAAATAACGCTGCATCCTCTTGGTCAAGAATATTTTTTCGAAGAAAATTTGGTTTTGCATATTTTTTGTACTATCTTTGTCATGCAGTCCCGGTCATTCCTCTCCCAGATATTAGATGCTGGTGATGAATCCGGGTTTTTGCTTTTTAT